>Ga0302225_10000935_pt1 | contig 19694 bp, 46 predicted proteins | sample II_Palsa_E3_2_FD_193515 | JGI IMG/M metagenome (GOLD analysis project Ga0302225, IMG submission 193515) | Peat permafrost microbial communities from Stordalen Mire near Abisko, Sweden - II_Palsa_E3_2 | ecosystem: Environmental > Terrestrial > Soil > Palsa > Peat permafrost | place: Sweden...
GAGCTTCGCTCGCCTTGCGTTTAACTGCCGTTGAATCAAGCAGTTAGGAGGGTGGCCCCCGGGTTTGGCGTAGGGTTGCCGGTTGCGCGCCCGGCTTTTGGCCATGTGTGGCGATGTCGTTGAATCCAGGCTTGCGAGTGCCTTCGTTTGGCTTCGAAGTTCTGCGGATTTTTCCAAAATTTTTGAGCTAAGCCCTTTCGATTGATGTCGCTATGCGCCCGCGCGCCTACGTCCATACCCCCGAGGCCCTCCCGCCCCAAACTTTCGACCGGGGTGGTCGCGTTCAACCGAGCTAAACCCAATGATGTCAACGTTCGCGACATACTTTCTAACGTTTGCTTAGTAAGCTCGCTTGAGCGTAACACGAATTGCGAGGATCGTAACACGCAGGTCGGTGAGCTTGATTGTGGTGTGCGCCTGGTCCACCCCAACCTGTAGTGTTTACCATGTTGCCAACATGCGGCCGCAACAAAAGGCCAACCATATCGGCCAGCCTTGTGTCAATACACCTCGCGAGCTATCCGCGATACGCAACTAGGCGGCAATTCTCTTGCTGCCGAATGTACACACTCAATTCCGTCCCAACGCAAGCGTGCGCCCGACCCAAAATACGTTCCGCATCCTTGTGAGCGTCAAACATGTCCAATGGGCGGTCCATATCGTTCAAATGGTAAAGCGCATTCTTAATCACTTTGTAAGCCTCAGTAGTCCGCATTGTGTGTTGCCTCCAGTTCCAATAGAATAGCCGCCCGCATCCCCAATGTCAAATACAACTTTCGTGCTACTCGATCACGAACCTTGATCGGCCGGAAACAACTTTTCGTAAAGCGCTTTGACTGCTTCTTTCCACTCTTCAAGCTGTTGAGGGTGGGTTTCTCCTTCCCCATATTCAAACGAATGTGCCCCACAAAGCGGGCAATAATCACCTTCATCTGTCATTCCGCGCTCCCCCTCACATTAATCCAGCACACGGCCTGTAGATCACGCGCACTAATCGTGCCAATCTCACGCGCTGCTTGCTTATAAGCATCCTCAATCAACAGATAGGTGTTACCGCGCACACCTGCCTTATCATAATCCGGCAACGCCACCTTTGTTGCCCAAACATCCACCGTGACCATACTTTGATCCCCCAAGATGTTATAGTAGAACCGATTGACCTTATAACTGCCTTCACTCGAATTCAACTCCTCAATCGGGTCAAACTTATAGCTTCCAAGCGCGATATTCCAAGCTTTAGTGACGTTTCGCAACGTCCCGCCTACACTTGGCATAACTTCCCCACTACGCGCTGCATCGCACACCCTAACCGCATACTCAATGTTCTTATCCCACCTCTGCCGTGGACTCAATGCCGCTATAACTCCAGCGCCAGCAACCACACTCGGATGCATAACTCCGGCCATCTCCCGTACAGCAGGATACCAATTCTTGCCGGCCGCAACCGTCCACTTATCGGCCGACCTATAACACTCGACAATCCGCGCTATCATCACCTTATCCGCAACAGTTACCATGATATCCGCCGTTCCTGTAACTTCAACACAGTAAAATCATACTGATCAGTCGGGAATGAGCCGGTTTGCGCGAACCAATTACCCTGCCCATTCACCTCAATATCAACTAATGCCTCAAACAACGGCGAACTAACCTTACGGAACCGCATCTGAAGTATCTGGTACCGAGCTGCTTTTGCCTCACCCTCCGGATCAAATCCCGCATCCACAGCCAAATGCGCTGCATCGTGCCATGCGCGAAACATCCAATTGATACGCGGCTCACCAAAGATACTCGTCTGCGAATGCAGCGTATTGACTGAAAACACGCCACCTCGCATCTGAGAATCCGCCTTCATCTCTTCAAACGAACCATATTGATCTCGCGTAAGTGTATAGCGCAGGTCACCTGCCATCAACTCAACCACGCGATTAAACTCCGGACTCAAAACTCGCATCTTCACCTTTGCACCTCCATATACTTTAACAACGTCCAAATCTGCCAAACCTCATTGAATGGAGCCGAATACAACGCGCGCGTTAAACGGTAGACAATCACCAACTGTTCAGCTGTCATACATCACCTCGATCTAGTAGAAGCATAGCCGAAGGCGAGACAAGTTGCAAGGAAAAAAGCTACAACTATCGTGGCATCAGGCATTATCTTTTCCCCCTGTAAAAGGGTTCTCCTGTTCGATCCATTCGTAACGCAGTATGAGACTCTTACCGCTGTCAACGTGGCGAACACGACAGGTAAAAGCATACATGTGAGTGACCATGTAGCTGCCACCTTGCCATTTAATCACTTCAAACTTGACTGGTCTGCTAACCGGCTCTTGCATTAGACCTCCATGACTCGACTGAAATAAGTATCACGCGGACATGTCAAGTTTTATCGCAGATAAACACGCGCATGAATGCGGCTTTCCACGACCCGACGTGGTTGGCTTAGTCATGGACTTTGCCGGTTTTCAGGTACTCAATCACCTGTTCAGGGGTTGGTATCTCGTCCGGGTCGGGCACTCGTTTCGCGGCCTCGACTTTCTTAGCTGTGGTTGCCATTTAACGCCCTCCTTCTTTAAACGAACCATTGTCCACTACGAATTATGCGTCCCATCCTTCTACCGGCCGGCCTGCGAGCGTGAGAATCATGTGAGCGTTTGCGCTAACCTGCACCCATTCCACTTCAAGCGGGATACCCGATTTAACCACCATGCCGAAACCATCCTCAGTCTCAAGCCGAATTGTCACCATGTCATCATACATACCGGTTTGCCTCTCTCTCTTCCATCTCGTCCAACCACTGTGAGTAGAACCGCTCGTGAAGGTATTGATCGCAAGCTGCAACTTGCAACATGTCAGCTTGGTTACCCTCGTATATGAGCAAATCCAACGCCGTCTTGAGAATCAGCCGCAGCGAATACTTGCCACCATTCAACAAGAAGAGTGCATCCTTCCGCGTGAGAATGTGCATCGAATTGCGCCCCTTACCTGGACTGCCCAATTGCCATTTATCCGGGTCAATCATTACAACCTCCCGATCAACGTTTGATGTTCGATGAGCGTGTGCGGAACTTCATTCCGACACTGCGTACACTTCAGACTATACGCAAACTCCGGTGTCGACCACGTGTAACCGAGACGACCACGTGCGCCCAATTGAGCCACGTTCCGGCCGCATCCCTTCTCATCTACATAATCGCCCAAAGTAAACCTCCTATCGCGCCCAGCGTTAGAACCTCAAAAAGAACTGCGTACCAGATACCCTTCATCAATCCGCTCATCTTGTGATACCTCCGATTCATCTACCCCTCTTACGAAATACCTTTTGGTTCCTTGGTATATCCAGCGTGACTCTTGAAGCTGCTCTGCGTCCATCTCTTCGCGAACGTGCATGATCCAACGGGCTTCGGCCAGAAAGTTTGCTTGCTCAACGGTCATCTCGTCATCTCCTCAACTGCAATAATCATCTCATGAGCCACATAAAACCGCAATCAATTTAATGAGCGTTGTCCACCTTTGCCTGCGCATAATCGTGACACAGCAAGGCATCATCGCCTGAGGACATACAGGATCTATAAGCCGCAGCGTAAACGCGCGCATCCTTCACACGCTGGTCCGCTGCACGCTCGCCATAGATCAAACCAAATATCAGGATCGCAACCAAAATCAGTGTCGTTTTCATGTTTTGAGATTACGCTTGACAACTCGTGAGCACCATGTCACTTTAGTGTTACATGGTTACTTTTTCCCACCGCCGAGTTACCTGCGTTTGTCCATACGACGAAAGTTGTATTGACGCGCGCCGGGTCACTCTGCTACAATCGGTTACCGAAGTAACTTTCGCCTTTTCTTCCCCTAGACGTCTAGGTGTCTCAGATTTGAGTCACAAAGCCGGTTTGTGTATCATTTTTGAGACATTGACGATATTTTGAAAGATCGGTGACGATATTTTGGAAGATCGAGGCGTGCCCCAGAGTGGTTCATGCATTCAACCGCGGGAACCTTTCGGGGCAAGTGACTGACGATATTTTGGAAGATCCGCTTGACACCGCTCAGTGAGTTTGCTACATTCAACTTACGGCATCGGGAGTCGATGACGATACTTTGGAAGATCGCATTATAACACGAGGGCAAAAAAATGATACATGGTACAATAGAACAGGAGCGAAATATGACACCACAACAGGAACGTATCTTCTCACTTCAGGCGTCACGCAATTGGGGGCCGTTCACAGCTGATGAGATTGCGCATCTCAATCGGATGGCGATTCCCAACCGTCGCAACCCGGCAGATGTTCAGCGCCCCTACGTAGCCGATCTGATCCGAGTCCTACGGCCGGGCGAAACGTTGGAGAACATTCAAACGATTCAAATGCCGGGGGAGGAGCGCTAAAGCGCGACGGCTCCCGTACTTTGGGTGGTACGAACGACCGAGAGGGGAAAATGGCATGCCATGCAAGCACAGTTTCAGCGATTACATTCAGGTGCGGAATATCCGCGAGGGGAGGGTGGGGGAAAAGGGGTTGGAGACGGTCTTCTTGCATTTAATCGTTGGACCCCTTATCTTCACCCAAGTGTCGTATCAACCCGTAACCCGCAGTCTTCGATTGAATGCGCGCGGCGTAGAACTCAAAGGCAGTTACGTCGACATCATCCGCAAGATGATTGTCTCAGAAATCAAACAGCTTCAAAAACCAAAGGAGGATGACAATGGTACACCCAAATAGCAAAAAGTGGAATAGTGGTGAGTATCTGGAGGGACAGGCCACTTTGTCCGGCACGCATGATAGTGCCATAGGAACCATACGCTCACACGTCGAGGCAGCAGATGCTCAGAAGAGGGGCCACGGCCCAAATCAGGCCAGCCGTGACTGGAATAAGCTGGGCTTGGTTGGCACTAAGGCTACAAATATGAGCAACACCAATCCGGAGTCACGTGTACGTCGGTGTGGGCGCTGCGAAGAGTATGCAATCGGTCGCCTGGGTGCAGGTCTGTCGGTTCTAGAGATCCCAGCACACAGCGAGGATGAGCACCTAGATTACGCACGCAGTCGGACGAAGTTGCCGAAGGATCGTGTGTGGGATACTGCGCGCGAAGCCTTCAGTGACGGACGCCGCACAGCAAAAACCCCAACACTCGATTAATTGTGTTGACAACATCCCCCAATTTCCTGTAGATTGTATTTGGAGAGGTCGAGATGAATGATTTTACCTACACTGGACGATTATGACAGACGCGATGGGCAGAGTCATCCTCTGCCTTCCCGCGTAAGAGAAATTTTTGAAGAGGTTGAATCAGAATTACACGAAGAAATTGAGGAGTACTGGGAAGAATACGACCACGATCTCGGTCAAGATTATTACGAAGACTAAGGAGAAACACAATGCCCACAGACAAGAAGGTTCAACCGAAGCGCGAAAACGTCACTGACTGGCAGCAGAAGTGCCCCAGCTGTGATCGCACCCTGGCTTTCCAACCGATCTACGCGGTCGAGATCCGCGACCCATTCTTCCACTGCCGCTTCTGCGATGCGAAGGGCAGGGCGATCTGGGACAACAGCGGCCGGAATAGGCTGGTGCGCGCATGAGCCAGTGGAAGCGGGACAATGCAGATGGGACGTACACACCCATCCCGACGATGAACAAAGCCGAGTGGGACGATTTGCGCGGCTTGCCCATCACATTTCCGATCCTGGCCTTCCCGCGGCAGATCACGGTCAACTCGCAACCCCGCCCGATTGTGCGGACGAAGCAAACAAGGGGCCCCAAATGAGAAATCAAGGGATATGGATTGACGGCGAAGGTAATGAAACTCAACATAACGCGAAACCTCCGATAGTTTACAAATGCGTTGAGTGTGGCAAACGCAAGCAGGACTTCGTCTCTGCCGTGAATGACAACTCGGGATTGGAAAGATAGATGTGGTCTGTCAATTTAGTTCCATAATGGAATGATATTGACATCCACACTTGGGGGTTGACAAGACCCGATAAAACTGGTAGATTGTATTTGGAGGGGTGGAAATTAAACACTCCTCCGCTGAACGACAATGGCCGTTCAGTCACACTCATTACAACAATTGCATTAGCGACGATGGGCCGAAAGGTCAACAGTCGCAAGTCCGGACAACGTGCCTGAACCTCACGAACCGGCGGGGCACAATTGAAAGTAATGAGTGTGACTGAGCGGCCAATTCTGTCTCTGCAACAAGCCAGCGCGCTTTCCCGAGGCTAGGGTAAAAATGCGGGGTTGCGTGGAGACAGAAGCCGCTCACGATCTGCCGCAATACCCCAACTGACTCGCCCACAGAAGCCGAGGATCCCGGCGCGGGCACTTAAGTAGGTGAGCGGCACCCAAGGGATCACACCGGCGACTAGGGCGTCCAGAGTCATCAAATGCGGATGTGATCCACCAATTTTAGGAGGTTGTATGAAGAAAGCAGTGATCGCATTCATCCTGGGCCTGACAACTCTGCCATAAGTTTGAAAGGGAGACACCATGAGCCTTGAGATTCGCAACGAACGCGACGATCTCCGTCTGCGTGTGAAAGAACTTGAATGGCAGGTTACCCAGCAGGCAACCACCATCAGCCAGTTGATAAAGGCGTTGAAAGAATCCAGTAAGCAGCACCACACTTGGTGCCCACTTATAGCCGATTGGCCACGCGGGGCAAAGCCTTGCATATGCCCGAAGTCGATAGCAGATGCAGCTCTGGCCAGCATCCCCAAGGAGAAGCCATGACACCAGAACGCGAAGCAAAATTGTGGGCGATGCTGGAGAAGTATCCGGTCGCTCATTTGGTTGGCAATGATGAGGAAGGCTACGACGTCGAGATCTCCGACGGCAACACTCACGACATCATGCATCCTGAATCGTTCGTGGATATGTATGACGAAATACACAGGGTGAGACATGAAAATTGAATTGACCGAGGAAAGTTTGATGATGGCATTGCGCGGTGCCATTGTGCTAGCCAGGGAGCATCAGGCTGAAGATGTGGAGCGCATCATACGAATGCAGATTATGTCTCTCGTAGGTGGCAATCGAATGAAGGTGATACATGAAGATTGACAATTCGCGCTACTCGGCCTTCTGGGCCAACCCAGAACTGTACCGGCTGACGTATGAGAAGAATATCGTGCCTATCATTGTGCCATATTATTTCGGCCGTGGCATCCTGATGCATGAGTTGAATGAGAAGCGCAACAAGGCCGCGATGTCAGTCAAGAATTTGAAGGCTGAGCCGCAGCGGTTGAGCGACAAGTCGAAGCAGATGGGCACAGCGTTGTTCGCCGCATTCAAGCAGCGATGGGACGGCGACAAGTCCATCCAGCTGATGCATGACGATGGCCGTCCGCTTGCTGAGGTCGCGTTTGATTTGCCCATACCGGGCTCACCACATCACATCGTCGGCAAGTTCGACGAGATCGTTCAGTACAAGGATGCCGCATGGGTAGGCGATACGAAGACAGCGAACGCCAAGACGACCGAGGGCAAGAAGAAAGTTGAATTTGGCTATGCGTCACAGCCACTGTTCTATATCAATGCGGCGCGGATGCTGGGCTATCCGGTCAAGGGCATGTTGTATCGCGTGGTGACGGAGCATGTGCCACCGAAGCACTGGGTCATCGAAAGCAAACGGACTGACTATCAACTCGCGCAACATCTGGTGAGTGTGCATCAGACGGCCGAGACAATCTTGATGTACCGGAGGGCATTTGGTGTCGACAAACCGTGGCCGCATCTGTGGTCTTATCCATGCAACTATCCTGATTGGCAAGGTAATCCTACTTGCGAGTACGCTGGCATCTGTGGTCGCCCAACTAGCGAGTTGTCCGAAGAAGATCTAGCCAGCTTCACACAACGCATCGATCACCTGGGTCTGGAGGAAGAAAATGTGTAACTGGGGCAATGAACCTGACTGGTCCGACGCGGCCACCGTGGTGGAAATGGCCTATCCAAAGCCGACGCCGGGGCGCGAATTTGCGTTAGCGGAGATCGGCAAGATTGATTTCACGCCGAAGAGTAAGCCGAAGAAGCAGAAGAATCCTTACACGTCTGACATGACGAGGTTGGCGAAGTTTGCGCAGGAGAACGGCTTGGTGATGCTTCTGCGGAAGCCGAATCAGGTGCTAGTTGACATCGACACCCCATTTCTGCCAGGGGGCTTCGATCAGCGGTTGAGCATGGTTCACGCCCTTGCGCCCATCTCTGGCTGGCATATCAACACGTCGCGCGGCGGCAATCTCCATGTGACGGTGGACTTCCATCAGGATGTGAGGCACCAAGATGCGCTTCTGTTTGAGGCAATCCTGGGCGGCGACTTCAAGCGTGTGGCACTCGGCCGGAAGAGCTTGGCCGAGAACGGAGACCAATTCACGTCCATCTTTTTTGAGAAACCGGGCTACAAAACCAGATACGTGCCGTACCCAGGAGAGGGCAAATGACGATATTCGAGAAAGCACTACACATCAAGAACGTCTTGGACGAAGCCGCGGGTTGGAGTGAACTGGGCTTATTGACGGCCATCCATGACGCCTTGGTAGGCATCGATAAGATCGAGGAAGCCGAGTGCGAACTTTATAACCGCGCGACTGATGCGCTCGATCTGCTCCGCGACGACGCCTACGACGACGAGGAAGAGATCGAGTTGACGGCCGACGAAGTGTATAATCACGCCGTCGCTGACTCGCTCCGAGAGTCTCAGCGAGACAAGGGCGAGCGTGTGCATGTGCCGTATAGCGGCGCAGTGTTGGACAAGGCGTTTGGGCCAGGGGGATGTAAGTGAGTGGAGGGTGCCCCAAGAGGGTTCTCGTGTTAAGCTGGGTGATTGAGGAAGGTAAACTGGAGGCTCGATGGGAATTGAAATCAAGAAGACGCTGACGCCGGTTGTGGTGGGCGAGAAGCTGGGGGTTGATGGTGGAGGCGAAGAGGCTCCTGAGGTGCTTGTTCCGAGTGACGTTGATCTTGTACGCGGTCGGATTATCATGGACTACGGAGATAGCGGCGACGGCAAATCTACTCGTGCTCATTCTTTCGCTCGATACTACTATGCTAAAACCGGTCTGCCTATCGTTCTGGTTTCGGCTGAAGATTCGAGCAAGACTGTCTTTCAAGATCTTATCGACGCTGGAATTGTTGTGCCCATCTTCCTTATATCTTCAACTACTCCGCTATCTACGTATGAGCGGATCGTAGAGGGGGATCTGCCGCAGCCTGGGCAGTTCGATGTGATCAAGAAGACCGTCAAGATAGACGGCAAGGAAGTTGTGCAGGAAATCAAGAAGCAGAAGTGGACCACGAAGGAAGAGAATCATGGAAAGTATGGAGCCTACATCTTTGAAGGAGTCAGCACCATTGTCGAGAACGTGCTCGACTACTTCCGAGAGACCGGCCGGTTCCCCCGCGAGCAGAACGACGGATACTCAGAAGGCGGCAAGACCTTCATGGCTGCGTCCCAGACAGCTTTTGGCGTGGCGCAGGGAGAGGGACTGAAGCTGGTGCGTAACTCGGCGATGCTGCCGGTTGAACGCATCTTGTGGACGAGTCACGAGTCGAAGGGGAAGGATGACGATGGCAACCTCATCAGAGGACCAAAACTTGTTGGCTCAGCGGCGACAAACACTATGCGAAAGCTGGTGGGAATTTTGCTCCACACTGAGCGCGTCGATGGTGGACAGATCCGTGTTTATTTCGAAAACCATGCTGACCAGTTTTCTCCAAAGGTCTCGTGGAAAGCGAAGGTTACGGTCAACCCGTTCTTTGCGACCGAGTTGAAGAAAAAGTTTCCGGGCGGCTACTTTGTACCGAAGTTGCCCGAAGGCCAGGACTATCTGGCCGCAGAAGACGGCCTGATTCCCTTCCTGAAGATGGAAGAAGAAGTCAGGGCAAAGGGATCGCGGGGCGCAAGTGATTTTGCCGCCGCGGTTAAGAGCAAACTTACACAAACCAAGGAGAATTAATCATGAGCGGATTGTTGCCAAGTGTCAAGATCAGTGATGTGCCCGAAATCAAGGCCGATAAGATTAGCGCCGTGGGCGTCGTTGGCGATGTTGAGTTGAAGGAAGCGAAGAACGACTACATCAGCGTCACGGTGCCGTTGAGCTTTACGGATGAGAAGTCCGGTGATGAGTACGAGTTCAAGGCGCGTTTCAATGTGAAGGCAGAATGGTTCGATGCTGCGTTTGATGCGAAGGCCCTGGAAGACAACGAAAAGATCAGCTATCAGATCAACATGTCTAAGCTGACTCGTGGTTTGTTCAAGGCTGCTGGCCTGGAAGACATCGACTTCGATGCTCTGACTGGCGAGCGCGTTGGCTTCACGGCCGGACCTCGGAAGGATGATCCTTCGCGCTTAGAGATCAAGTCGTTCTATGCGCCGAAGGTTTAATACGGTTGAGGGTGTGTAGTGCGGGGGTCATTTCTTACCCGAGGGTGGCCCCCTACAAATTTAAGGAGCGAATAGTGCAACCTGAACGCAGGATGATATTGGCGGCTGCATTGTTAGCGGTTGCCCAGCAAGAAGCGAAGAACGTCAGGTGGTTGGGCATCTCGAATCGGGCGCATGTGGCTGACGTGAGTCGCATCATTGCGGATGAGGCGCGCGGCTTCGTCGCGAGCGCGGGTTTCGATGAGATGTGTGAGAATATTGATGTGGAACCGGCAAGGTTGCGGAGCCTGACTCCCGATGCGGCACTGGTGGCTTATGAGAGAATCACTAGTAAGGATTGGAACGGAGACGCATGGTGAAGAAGAGTCAAGCAGGGTTGTGGGTAGTAGATTTTGATAAGCATAGTCCACATGTGGACTGGCCCACGCATAACGCGATGATGGATTTTGTGAAGAGAGGGCCGAAGCTGAAGGGCTTCATCTTTGGCGGCGATCAGAACAGCAATGACGAAATCTCGCACCACAATAAGTCTAAGATTCTTTTTCGAAGTCCTGGCAGTTATGCTCGTAACACAGAGCTTTTCAAGACGAAGATTCTTGATCCTCTGGAGGGCGCTCTACCAAAAGGGGCCATCAAAGTGTGGATTGAGGGAAACCATGACGACTGGGAAAATCAACTCGTGCAAGAAAACCCCGAATTGCTCGGAACTGTCGAGCGTCGTATTCTATTGGATCTGGATCGTAGGGGGTGGCACTTTGTTAGGACTGGTCACATATTTAGTCTTGGGAAGCTGAAGGTCATCCATGGAGAGACTCTTACAGGCTTGGGCAACCAGGCTGCTGCGAATCATGCTATCCGCGCCGTACTCGCGTATGGGTCATCTGTGCTTTACGGCCACATCCATGCTCCGCAGTCGGCTTCTCGTATTGCTCCGTTTGGTCAGAAAGACAAACACATGGGTTGGTGTTCGCCTATCACTGGTGCAACCAACCCCAACTACCTGCGCAACAAACCGACTGCGTGGGTCAACGGATTCACGATAGTGGAGGTGAGGGACGATGGCACCTTTCAGGTTTATCCGGTCGTCGTTACTCGCGGCCGCTTTAGCTTTGCCGGTGTGGAGTATGGCGCAAGAAAGAAGTCAAAGTGATCCCGCAGATCCTTTGTGTCACACTACTGATGGCGTCACTGTTTGCTATCCTCCTCCCACGCTTCACCAGCGAGACGAGGAGAAGGAGCCGACGGTCGTTGACATCCTCAATGGCGTCGAAGATGCGCGCGGACTCCTCGACACCGCCAAGCGGCTGCCAGAGGCGCAGTGGATGGGCGCAGAGATAGCTGCGGCCCAGGATGCGCTGGACGAGTTCGACAAGAACACGACCCATCGGACAGTGGTCGCGCGCTACTTGGAATTGAAGCACGCGATGGACTTGGTAGAGATTCAACTGGAACACATTCGAAACGGAGACGACATCATCTAGTGAGAGTAGCTAGTCTAGGGATAAGAAACAATTTGCGCCACGGTCACACGCAATTTGGTAAACGCCCATCGCGTACGCATAATTCTTGGACGAGTATGAGACAAAGGTGTCTCAATGTGAAGAATCCAAATTACAAAAACTATGGCGGGCGCGGTATCACAATCGATCCCCGTTGGGGGATGTTTGAAAACTTTCTTGAAGATATGGGAGTTCGACCAGACGGTAAGACACTAGACCGAAAAGATAACGATGGACCTTACGCAAAATGGAATTGTAAGTGGTCCACCCCAACAGAACAAAATAACAATAGGCGGAAACCTATATGAGCAACAGACACGACGCGAACTATCAGGCAGTGGTCACGCTGATCAATGTCACTTGTCACTACTGCGGCAAAGTGGTGCAGGTCAATCCCAATGATCCAACCCAGGCCGCTCTGCTGGCCAGCATTCTGAAGGTGCAACGTGCCGATGGCTCAACTTTTGCTTTTTGCGATCATGAATGCTTACGCTCTGGCTCCCGTTATTTCGGGCGGTATCCTATGGTACCGGTTGCAACCGAGCAGGGAATCGGATTCGCGGAGGATAGTGGCCCGGAAATCGTCGTGACTGATCCGAGCGAAGTGCGGCCGGTCACGGTTGAGGAACATGAGCAAATTTCGCTTGAGCGCCTTCAGCAGATCGCGTATGAGGAGCAGGGCGCAGAGGGAGCGGATTGATGCGAATCTACTTGGCTGGGCGTTACAGTCGGCGTAATGAGTTGCGTGATTATGCTGATACGCTGAGGCGGCATGGCCACACGGTCACCTCAAGATGGCTGGATGAAGACAAGCCGCTGGACGGAGCTCTGACGGATCAAACTGATGAGTGGCTTGCACAGACGGCGGCCTACGATCTTTATGATATTGACTCCGCTGATGTCCTGTTGTTCTTCAGCGAAGACCCACTCGTTGGGATTCCGCGCGGAGGTCGGCATGTGGAATTTGGCTATGCGCTGGGCCGAGGCAAGTGGATCAATGTCATTGGCCCGATGGAAAACGTGTTCCACTACTATAAAGGGATGATCAAACATTACGACTCCTTTGAGTCGTTTCTTGCGGCTAACATTCAGGAGGTGACCTTCGGTGTGTAGAGACGCTAAGTATGCTGTGCTTGATGATCACGACTATCGCGGATTGCCGACTGATTCCGCGGAGCGTAAGAGTCTGCCATTCTTCAGCGGTGTGATGAAGTATTTTCCGCTGGCCCTGTTGGAAGTTGCGCGCGTCAGCAGGATCGGCAATGACAAGCACAACCCAGGAGAGGATCTCCACTGGAGCCGTGGCAAGTCTGATGATCACGCAGATGCGGCAAGTCGGCATCTGTTGGATTACGCGGTCGGTACGATAAAAGACCCGAGTGGCAGCTATCACTTGGCGAACGCAGCGTGGCGCGTTTTGGCCCAATTGCAGATTGACTTGGAGGAAGCGAATGCCAGCGGCGAAGCCAAATAGAACGTTCGAAGATGAGGTAGCTTACACCCTTAGTGAGCAGCGGCGCTTCTCCTTGGCTGGGGAGATTGGCCGGTCCGTTCACTCGACTACGGACAACATGCTCGCGTACATGACGGCGAAGAACAAGAAACCCATCACCGTATTCATGAATACGCCGGGCGGTAGTGTGATTGAGGGCCTGGGCATCTATGACTCGATCAAGCACCATGAGAAGAAGGTGCCGATCAATATCGTGGTGCAGGGTGCGTGCATGAGCATGGGCGTTATTGTGTTGCAGGCGGCGACGAAGCGATTCGCGACACCCAACAGTCAGTTCTTGTTGCACGAGGTCAGTTACGGCAGCCACAATTCGATCAGCGGTCAGGAAGATGAGTTCATCCAGGCGAGCAAGCTGCAAGCCAAGTTGGACAAGATCATCGTTGACCGCAGCGGCATCGACATTGTGGAGTTGCGGAAACTGATTAAGCGGAAAGATTACAGCATCTCGGCGCAAGAGGCGTTGGAACACAATCTGATCGACGCCATCTACTAGGAGGACTCGTGCCCCTGTTTACGATGGGGGAATTGCTCAGAAGAAATGACAAAGTTGAATACATCGTGCCTCCGTTCTTGACGAAAGGGGGCACCATGCTTTTGAGCGCCCCCCTGAAGTCTATGAAAACATTTCTGGGCCTGCACATGGCATCTGCTATTGCGTCGGGCAAACCATTCATTGATATGCCAACCCAGCAGGCGAGGGTGCTTTACATCGACTACGAAATCGGAATCGCAGAAGCAAAGAAACGTATGCAGCCTATGGCAGCAGCATTTGGAGAGACGAATGACTTCCTCATTAGAACCTCCGATGAAATGCCAATCAGCCTCGACCCAGGAACTGTTGGCACGACGAACTTATTCGACTTGCTTCAAGAGGTACGTCCACAAGTTGTGTTCTTAGACACACTGCGCATGTCTACGCAGGGCGAAGAGAATAGCTCGACTGACATGATGAAGGTGTTCATGCGGCTGCGCGACTTGAAGATCAAGTTTGGTTTCACGGCCGTAGTCATACATCATATGGGTAAGGAGCCGAGCGAACAGCAGACAGCACCAAGAACCTCTCGGGGCAGCAGCGTCATTGAAGATAGCCCAGACACAATTGGCTACATTACAAAGCATGTTACGGGAGACGATGAGCCTCCCAAGCTTTCAATACGATGGAAATTTCGGAACCATGCTCCTCTACCTAACAGTCGATTTACATTTGATCCAGCATCAGGTCTCTTTGTACGAACGCCAGCAGAAAAGCGAGAGGTAAAGGAGAAAGATGGAAAGCGAATTAAGGAAAGAGTTAAGGCTGAAAGCATCGACATCTCTGATGGGCTACTGTCAGCAGTGCGCGAGTGAACTGTTTTTCGTGTGGCGCAACGACGAGCAAACAAATTGGGGGCCAGACTTTGATGGACTGCCGGAGGGTAGACGAAATGTGTATTGTTATCAATGCGGACCAACAACCGTGGATTCACGCGGGCGATGTACAGCCGAGCACCTACGATGGCACGCGCGGCTCTCAACCGGAACATGGTGGGGAGATGTTGCCCGATGGCTTAGAGAATTCGTGGTCTATGGGTGAACCTGCCCCAGGAGAGGTTCTGGAGGATAGCGGATGTTGAAATTATTAGTCGAATCGGATATGCGGTCCTGGGAGGATAAGGATTCTGGGACCGAGTTTGGTGGTAAGGTTGGATTTTGGTTGAAGAAGAACTGGCTGGAAAATGCGGGGGTCGGAAATGATGAAGTCAAACTCGCCTACACCTACCCGCAACTCGTTGGTAAATATCCAAGAGCGCAGAAAAAGACAAAGAAGAATCCGAATCCGGCTCCAGCGCCGGTTGCAGCGAGCGGCATATGGGATTCAGTGGGGAGTGACGTTCCTCTTCTTTGCATCGCGGATCTTACGGCTAAGCGTTATCTCGGCGCGGACAGCGTTGCGAACTGGCACGGATCAGTTGATGAACGAAATGGACGATTGATCGGGGTGACGTTGCCACCGTCGAGTGTGATGAAGCAGCCTAATCTTCTACCGCTAGTGATTCGGGAGACTGCGAATCTGTTGCAAGCGGCGAAGGATCGAAGTGTATTGGCGCGGCCGCAAGTAGTGAAGGGCATCGCGCCCTATCAGGATGCCGCGGAAGCGGTAGTGGATCTGGAGTGGCAATATGACAGAAAAACCAAAAAATCCGGTAAACTTACAGTTGTTGGAATTTCCTACGAAGAGGGAAAGTCTTACGCAACCTATGACGTTGGCCAAGGCAGTGAGAGTGTTCGAGCAATTCTTGAAAACGGAACTCGGATTATCGGCCACAATTTCATCGACGCTGATCTACCCAAACTCAGAGAACTTGGGCTCCCAGAACCCAAGTCATATTCTGCTAAACATATCATTGACACGATGATTGTGGCCCATCTTATTCACCCGCACTGGAGTGGGATGGGTTTATTCGGTTTGGAGGATCTAGTCAGGTTCTACCGGCCCACAACTGCATGGAAGGAAGACAAAAGTGACCTACTCTATTACAACGGACTTGACACAGCGTACAACTTTAGGCTGTGGAAAGATTTGGAGGTTGACCTCAATATCACAGACCAGTGGCATCTCGTGGAGAAAGATCAGCGCCTGGCCCAGATGGCTCACCTTATGCGTGTTCGGGGAATGCGCGTGGATTCCGAAGGTCTGCGTCAGTTTAAGGCCAAGTGGCTTGATGCGCGGCGCGAGATAGCGAAGTCGTTTCCATTCAGTCCAACGTCGTGGCAGCAGATTCAGAAGTACTTCCGAGAGCACAAAGTAAACGTACAGAAGACGTCTTATGATGTGCTAGTCAAGCTGTTGAGGAGGGTCAGCAAGTATGCGCAAGAGTTCACCCGCGTTTCTGCATCGGGCGACATTGTTCTTGAGTCTGGTTTCGATGTGCAGCAGCTTAAGCCGATCCATCAGGAGCTGTTTCAGCTTATCATGTTCAAGGATGAAGGCAAGGGCGTCGATGCTTGGTTCAATGATGAATCCATCGAGCGCGGTCGAGTATTTCCGCGCTTTAATGTTACTGGTACTGCTGTGGCACGGTTCAGTTCTTCTGACCCTAATTTCCAAAACGTCCCACCGGAATACCGTCGCTTTGTACTGGCTCAGAATGATGACGAATTTCTGGCTAGCTTTGATGGAAAGAACATCGAAGGGCGCACGGTAGCGAGGCAAGCGAATGCTACTCAACTGCTGGCAGATTATGCTTCGGGTCTTGATATTCATCGTCTCACTGCGTCTCGCATACTCAAGAAGGCGATGGCAGATGTTGGTGATGACGAGCGGCAAGCTGGAAAGGCGACTGTACATGCGACAAACTATTGTGAGACGGTTCCGAGTTTGGCTGGAAGACTCTATGGAAATGCTTCGGATGCTTCCCGCGCGAAAGCTCAAAAGTTGCAAGATGGATACTTTGACGCCAATCCTGAAGTTAGAGATTGGCATAATAGGCTCCGTCATCAAATGTCTCAAGGCGACCTTCAACTCGTCAACAGCTTCGGAAGAGTGAGGATGATATATGCACAAGACGATCATGAGCGGACGAAACGTGCTGCTCATTACCTGGGCTGTTCCGACGGAGCCGACGTGGTTAATCAAAGAGCCCTTGATGTGTGGGATACGTTTGGAGTTCTACCGCAGTCTGTGGTTCATGATGAGCTTCTCTATTCCTTACCTAAAGGCGAGCAAGGTGAGAAACTGGCTAAAGACATTCGGCAGCTACTTGACTCGCCCATCAAGCAGATGGATGGATTCGTAATTCCATTCGGTTACAAGCACGGTGACAATTACGCGAAGTACAAGAAGGGCAAGAACGACGGCGGTCTGTTCGAGGAGGAGTAGTGGCTAATTACAGAGTAAAGCCGAGCGCGGCGACACAGAGTAGGTTTCTGGATTCATACCAGTTTCCAGACGATGCCCGGATTGAGCGGATCGAGATCACTAAGGACGATCTGTTCGAGTTCTACATGTTCGCCGTGCTTCTCAAGGGCGAGGAAACCGTCCGTCTAATTGTCATGTGGCCAAACGAAGAAAACCCCTACGCCGAGTTGACGTAGGGGTGTGGGAGGAATGTGAGCAGATGAATCAGAAGAATCGTTTGTTGCGGATGGTGGTCGAGTTGCTGAGTCGGGACTCTATGCTGTGCGCGAGTGGCAAGGATGCGGATGACTTGCTGGAGTTGCGATATGCGATCAAGAAGAACCTGGGACTGCTCAAATAAGGCCGCGGAAGGCTCCGGCCGCATAGAGGCGGTCAATCTCGGCTTGGAACTTCTTGCCGTGGTGCCAGCGCAGATTGCGGAGGTGGGCCATCTCATGGAGCAGTATGATGCGCATGAACTTCGGAAACAGTTGAAGTGCTGGGTCGAGTTTGATTTCCTTGACACGCGCCTCACCATGCGCATCGGTGAGCGGAGCCCATAAAAGAACGGTGTCGAATGGAAGCTCGTTGTTCCAGTACTTGCGGTTGTTATAGTTGTACCATCTACGGAGAGAAAGGTGACTCGCGGCCATGATCGAAATCGGTACCCATGAGGTTGTAGAGAAAATTGATTTGTTGGCGCACCTGGGTCGTTACAGTCTGGTGCTGCGTAAGTTCGAGTGTCCTGTCGGTTGCGCGGAGTGGATGCCAGTGAGCAAGCCGTTCTGGGACCACTGTGAGCAGGGCGACTATGTGCAGATCCGCATCACGCGCGTCACGCGCAATGAGAAATGGTTTGACACGGATTACGAGTTTGACTAGGCAGTGTCGCGCCACAACCAAAGGAGGGCAGGATGCCCCGTTTAAGAGCATATGCAGATATACCTATTCACAATCACGCAAAGCGTGGTCAACATTCACCAACATACAAGTCTTGGACCAATGCTCGTAAGCGTTGTTATAGTGTGAACAGCAATCGCTATCCCGAGTATGGGGGTCGAGGCATCATAATGTCTCCCAGATGGGATAATTTTTTGAATTTTCTCGCCGATATGGGTGAACGCCCCTTGGATAAAAGTTTGGATAGAATAGATCCAAATGGAAATTATGAGCCGGGAAATTGTAAGTGGTCTACAGCAAAAGAGCAGGGACAACACCGTAGACCAAATAGAGGTTGGAAAAATCACGAGCAATCACGCCAAACCCAACCCTCTAAAAATTGAATTTGATCTGGTTGAGCCAGTACACGGTGCATACGATAGAGAACAGAATATGTTCTCAACGCATGTAATGTGTCTGGCTCATTTTGCGTTTGGAGCAAGGCGAGTGTGGCGGGTCCGAGGGAGCCGTCGAGCGCGATGGCGTGGCCTAGACGGACTAGACCTTGCTGGAGGATACGGACAGCGGAGCCTGGGCCGAAGTTGATTTCCATCTCGAACATCTTATTGGCCACGAGTTGCGATGGCACCTTGTCGAAGTTCCAGAACTTCTGCCGGTAGAACTGTTGGACGGCCAGCTGAACTTGCGAGTCCGCCTTGAGGGCGGCGTTAAGGTCGACGAGGTTAGGGCGCTGAGTCTTGAGAGAATCAACCAGTACCCAGCCGGGCCAATTGGGTTGCCACTTGCGCGCGATGCCGTAAACGGTTTCGCCGCCGGCATCGGCTGCGTTGTTCGAGTAGCCGCCCTCGTATGAGAGTAGTTCGTTGAGTGCGATGGTGAAGTCAGCCATTAGATGATGTGCCTCAGAACATATGCGACTGCCGCGGAGATGACGGATGCGCCTCCCAGGATTTGCCACTTCATTCTTTCGAGCGCAGTGACACGCTCCGGTATGCGCGCCGTGGTTGTTTCTAGAACGATGAGCCGGTCGCGCGTCTCCGTAATATGTATGCCCACTTCTTTGCGGAAGTCTTTCAATTCATCTAAAATTTGTTGTTGTGCTGGGGTCATCAGCATCTCCTGGCTCTGATGTAGAGCGGGTTGTTGCATTAGTTTGTTTTTAGGTGAACGACGCGGCGGGATCACTTGAGCAAATCCGCTCCGAGCCCATATCCTGCGGCCCTGAGTGCTGTTTTTGCAGCCGCCTTGCCGACCTTCTGAACGGTTTGTGTGCGTCCAAAGGTGCGCGCGGTTGCCGCTGTGTCTGACATCAGTTTCTCAGCATTGTCAGGACCGAGAGCCGTATGCAGTTGTCCTGAGTTGTAAAGTGGTTCAAGTTCCTCACCAAACTTCTTTGGATTGGTTTGTCCTGGCATCCCCTTCGTTGCGCGGTTGTGTGCATCGCGGAGGTTGCGAAGTTCCTCTGCCTGATCTTGCAGCTTGAGAGCTTCGTCGTGAGCTGTTCCCAAGTCTTGCT
>Ga0302225_10000939_pt1 | contig 19635 bp, 10 predicted proteins | sample II_Palsa_E3_2_FD_193515 | JGI IMG/M metagenome (GOLD analysis project Ga0302225, IMG submission 193515) | Peat permafrost microbial communities from Stordalen Mire near Abisko, Sweden - II_Palsa_E3_2 | ecosystem: Environmental > Terrestrial > Soil > Palsa > Peat permafrost | place: Sweden...
GCGCCTCCGTCACCTCCGGCATCTCGCTGCAAAACGTCCGTGTCCCCGCCGCCAACCTACTCCCCGGTTCCGACGGCCTCAAGTCCCCGCTCATGTGCCTCAGCCAGGCTCGTTACGGAATCAGCTGGGGAGTAATCGGCGCGGCCATGTCCTGCTACGACACCGCGCTCCAATACGCCAAGCAGCGCAAGCAATTTCGCAACCAGCCCATCGCCAGCCACCAGCTCGTCCAGGAAAAGCTAGCCTGGATGGTCACCGAAATCACCAAGGCCCAACTGCTAGCGCTACAAGTAGGCCGCCTCAAAGACAAAGGCAAAGCCGAGTTCCAGCACATCTCCATGGCCAAGCGAAACAACGTCTGGATGGCTCTAGAATGCGCCCGCCTCTCCCGCGACATCCTCGGCGCCAACGGCATCGCCGACGACTACCCCATCATGCGCCACATGATGAACCTCGAATCCGTAAAGACCTACGAAGGCACCCAGGACATCCATACCCTCATCATCGGACAAAGCATCACCGGCATCGCCGCCTACTAGACCGCCACCATCCGCTCATCCGGGTGCCCCATCTTCGCGATGGTTTCATCATCGCTAAGGTGGGCATCGTTTGCGGCAGCAAACGACCGCTATGCCCCCGCCTTCTTCAACTCCGCAATCCGCGCCCGCACCCCCGCCGCCTCCTCCTCCTGCAAATCCGGCCGCACGCTCTCCTCAATCTGCAACGCGGTCTCATAAGCCTGCAGCGCCTCAACCTTCTTCCCATTCGCCGACAACACGTCCCCCAACGTCGCTTGCACCTGTCCCGACCAAGGCGCCAGCCGCGCCGCATCCTCGGCCTTCGCGAGCGCCGCATTCTTCTGCCCAGCGTCCGCCAGCTTCGACGCATCATGCGCTTCCACCAACGCCGCCGCCAACGGCACCGCGAACGTCCCATCAAACACGTACACCCCATGCTGAATCACGTCCGTCGGCTTCACCTTCCAGAACTGGTCATAAGGATTCAGCTTCCCATCCCCAAACTCAATCCCCTCCAGATCCCCCGCACTAATCAGCACCGTCCCATCAATCACCGGAGGCGTCGGCGTAGGCACATCCATCCAATACAACAAGTCCGTAGTCGGCAACCGCTTGCAGTTGACGCCATAGTCCGACGTATCAATCGACCCATCCGGAAAATAAGCGAACCAGCATTTCGTAATATGCCGCTCATCCAAATAAGCCTTCACCGCTTTCAGCTGCTGACCCCAATCCGTATTCGCATCGCCCAAATACCGATCCACCTTCGCCGGGCCGCCCCAAGCTTCATTCCCATACGCCATGTACGCAGGCGACACCCGCACCGACGTAACCACCTGCCAGCACAGCAGCACCCCCAGCACATACCCCCAACGCACATCGCGATCCAGCAACACCATCGCGACGGCGCCGACGAACACATACAGAAACGCCCACACCGGCAACAGATGCCGCGCACCAATATCCATGTCCGAACTCATCGAGACCGCCAAGTACACCCCCACCGGCACCAGCAGAAACACCATCTCCCGCGCTCGTCCTCCCAACCCCCACCGCCACGCCAGCGGCACCAATGCAATCAAAATCAAAAACGCGAGCGTCGACTTGATCAGCAACGCCACCGGAAAATATTCCCAATTCCCATGCCGATACACCTTCCCCCAGAAGTAGCTCGGATCATCCCACTCCGTCTCCTTCGTATTCTCGAGCCCCCAGATATATCCCTCCGGCAGCACCCTCACCTTCGCCATCGCGCGCAGCAGCCGCGCATCGCGCTGGTCATGCATCTTTGCCAAATACGAAGCCAGCGGCGGATTGATGTCCTTCCCCGCCGGCGCCGCCTTATACCGAAATCCATAAAATCCCCACACCAACACCCACGCAATTAACCCCACCACCACCAGCGCTCCAACCCGCCGCCAAAGCACCCGCCAATCCCGCGCCATCCATCCTTCGAACACCACGACCAGCACCAGCATCGGTACCAAAAACACGCCCGTATACTTCGCGGACAGCGCCAACCCCAGCGCCAACCCCGCCACCCCCAACCTCAACCACCCCGGCCTCTTGCAGTAGCAATAGAAGCTATACATCGCCGCCACAAAACAAAACGCTGCCCCCACATCCGTCGTCACCATCGCGCCATTGCCCAGCACATTTGGATCGAACACAAACATCGCCAGCGCAAAAATCCCCGCCACAAACCCGAACATCTCTTCCGCCCAAAAATAAATCAGCAACCCCAGCGCCAGCGCAAACCCCGCACACATCATCCGCGCCGGAAACAATACGCGGTCGCCTCCATTCCCCCAAACAAACGCCTTCCCATCGAGAAACGCTTCCGTCTGATTCGGCCGCTCCTGGTTCGGTGGCACCTTCAACTGCATGTGCAGCAACGGCAACGCCGCCGTCATTTTGATAAACGGCGGCACCTCGGGATTCAGCCGATAGTCATCGAACTTCCAGATCGTGTACCCATCAAAAAGATGATGCGCCTCATCCCAGCTCGATGACGTAGCATTCGCCACATGCACCAACTCGAGCGCCAGCACACATAGCAGCGCCCCCACGCACACTCCCCGCACCCAACGGTTCACCTGCAACGAAAACCCCGCCATCGCACCCTCGCAGCCAGTATGCACCCAACCCCTGCGCGCCCACCACGCAAAACTACGCCGCCCTGCCTATTTCCTGCTTCCGATTTCCTCCGCGCCTTGCTCCTCCAGCTCCACCTCAACCTCCGCCGTCCTCCGCCGCAGCCGCGCCGCCAGCGCCTTCAGCCGCAGCGACTGCGGATAGTGCAGCATCGCCCCCAAAAATCCGCCCCACGTATCGTGCGCAATCTTCAGCGACGACGGAAGCACATACGCATCCATGATCAACTCGCTCAACAGCAGCGACCCCGCCGCACCGTACAGCCCATACTTCCGCGCCGCAAAATAAGTCACCACCACCGTAATCCCCGTTGCAAACGAATACACGGTAGCCAACCGCTCATGCAGATTGATCGCCGCCACCAGCGTAGAGCTCGTCGACCACAGCGAATAGAACACCACCACCACCAGCAGCAGCCCCACCAGCCCCGGACTCGACGGCACCTTTCCGAGCGTCCACTTGTGCAGGAACGTCGGCCCCAGCGTCGCCACAATCACCACCACGCTCAAACTCATGAACAGCGCAATCTGGCACGCCCTCCGATGCAGCGTCCGCACCACCTCCATATTGCCCGCGCCAAACGCAATCGAAAGCTCCGGCCACACCGTATTCTTTACGAGCTCCACCGCCTGCAGCGCCAGCCGCGACACCGTCCGCGCCGTCGCAAACACCGCCACTGCCTTCGGCCCCATCGCATAGTTCACCGCCATCTGCGATCCCTGGATATTCAACGCATTCCCCAACGGAAATCCCATGAACGCTAGCGACGGCCGCGTCAGCCGCTTGATCTCCTTGAACGACGAATACTTCCACCCATAACTGATCCAGGGAATATCCCGCTTCACCATCACGCACAGAATCAGCGTCACCGTAATGTTCGCCAGTGCAAACACCATCGCCGTCGTCCGCGGCCCATACCCGAGCATCACCGGCACTAGCTGCGCTCCAAACGCCGCTAGCGACAATCCGCTCTTCAAAAAATTTCCATACGAGTATCGGGCAATGCATCGGTATGCCGACTGCAGCAACAGCTCCAACTGCCCAAATAGCACCGACAGCCCCAGCCAGAACAGCACCCAGCTCACATCCTGCTCACTGATCGTGTGGATGTTCAGCAGCCGCCCCATCGGCAGCAGCCACAGTGCCACCGACATCGCAGCACCCGTCAGCCCCATCACCCCCGTGATCCACCACCAGCAGCTCTGAAATACGCCCAGCGCCGCATCCTGTTCCTTGCGCGCCATCAGCATCGTCATGTCGTTGCCCGCCACCTGGCCAAATCCCGCATTCGAAAAGCTTAGGTACGTCGGAAGCCCCGTCAACACCATCCAGACGCCATAGGTCGTCACGCCCCAGAAATGCATCAGCACCGGCACCTGCACCAGCTGGATCACCGTCGACGCAGCCTTACTGATCAGCGTCGTAGCAAACCCAACAAACAGCCGCCGTTTGGTCCGATCATCCATCAACAACCACCCGGCCACATACGATGCATATCCGCGATTCTATCAACCAGCCACCCGCACTCACATCCCAAACGCGAAGCCCCTCGCCGTCCGCGCAGGACCTATCGCTTCAACTCCCCATCCAGCCGCACCTTCTCCTGCGCCAACTTCAACAGCATCTCGTTGTCCCCCCGCCGCTGCGCCTCCGCCATCTGCACCCGCACCTCTCTCGACCGCCTCTCCAAATACCCCCGCCGCAACGTCTGCAACGCCCCCTCAACCTTCGCCGCCGACACCTCCTCCTCGCTCGCGCTCTGCAGCGCACTAGCCAACAGCATCCGCGACACATCATCCGGCGCGGCCTCAAACGGATTCTCAGGCGCCGCCGCATTCACCAGCACCTCCATCACCGCCGCACTCCCCAATCCCGAAAACCACTCAGGATTTTCCGCCAACCGCTGCGCCGCCAACGCCCGCGCCGAATCCGCATCCGGCAGCACCAGCGCACACAGCAAAATCCTCTCCACCTCCGTCACCGCCCGCGGCTGAGCCGACTTCACGCTATCCAGCCGCTGCGCCGCCGCCTGCCTCAGCTCCTGCCGCATCAACGAGCTCTCAATCCCCAGCTTCTGCGCCGCATTCTCCGCGAAGTCACTCCGCGCAATCGCATTCGGCACCCGCCGTATATGCGGCAGCAGCATATTCAGCGCCTTCACCTTGCTCTCAGGAGTCCGCGCCGGAAACAACACCTGCGCCCGCTCAATCAAGTAATCCGCATACCTCACCGCCCCTCTCACCGCAGTCGAGTACGCCGCAATTCCCCGCTCCTTGATGTACCGATCCGGATCGAGCCCACCCTCGAGCGTCACTACGCGAACCTCGAAACCCTCCTCCACCAGCAGCGCAATCGTCTTCTCCGCAGCATTCGCCCCCGCTTGATCGGGATCAAAATTCAACACCACCCGCTTCGTAAATCGCGACAGCAACCGCACCTGGTGTTCCGTAAACGCTGTCCCACTCGTAGCAATCACATTCGCAATCCCACCCATAAACACGCTGATGCAATCCATCTGCCCTTCCACCAGCAGCGCAATATCCAGCTCGCGTATCGACCCCTTCGCCTTATCCAGGTTGAACAGCACTTGCCCCTTCGTATAAAGCGCGGTCTCCGGAGAATTCAAATACTTCGGCCCAGCCTTCGCATCCTGTTCCACCGAGTCCAGCGCCCGCGCCGTAAAGGCAATCGTCTTCCCCTGCTCATTCGCAATCGGAAACGTAATCCTCTTCCGAAACCGCGCATACATCGGCCCAGGCGCGCCATCCTCTTGTTCCTTCCACGAGAACAATCCACTAGCCCGCAGCGCCTCTTCCGAAAAAAACTTCCCCAGCCGATCCCGCATATCGTTGAAGCTCTCCGGTGCATACCCAATCCGGAACTTAGCAATCGTCTCCGCGGTCACCCCGCGCAGCGTCAGATACTCTCGCGCCCGCGCCGCCTCAGGGCTCTTCAGGCTCTGCTCAAAATACTGCGTAGCCGCCTCATGCGCATCCATCAACTGCTTCCGCAGTCCTGCCTCACGAGCCTCTTCCGGCGAATTAAAATCCCGCTTCGGCAGCGCAATCCCCATCTTCGTCGCAACGGCCCGTACCGCCTCCGGAAAGCTCAGCGTCTCCATCTTCTGCACGAACGTAAACACGTCCCCATGCTCATGACATCCAAAGCAGTAATAGCTAGCGGTCGCGGGATACAGATAAAACGACCCCGACTTCTCCTTATGAAACGGACAAAGCGCCGACCAGTTCGCCCCACTCTTACGCAGCTTCACATACTCGCCCACAATCCGGACAATATCTGCCTGCTGCTTCACGACCTGAGAAAAATTGTCCGCCATAGCGCTCCCACCAGTGTAGAGTCTCCCCCTCCTTTCAACTTCCGCCGCCGCCACCAGCCCCGGCCTCTCGGCCCTGCGGACACCGGAAAGACTGTACCGCAGTACTCAATCAGTAACCCTCAGCAATCAGCGTGCCCTCCACAACACCTCGCGAAATACCATCGACGGACAGCAACAACCTGCGCATCCCGGTGTTTCAACCAGCGACCCCAAACCTTTGGGCGAGCGCAACATGGCCCTCAGGCGGTTGCTGCAAGGAGATCGACCATGAACGTCAGCCAATGCCTTCGCCGCCTGCTCGTCGCAGCAGCCGTCGCCATACCCCTCTTCGCTCTGCCATCCGCGCACGCGCAAATCAGCATCGGCGTCAGCTTCAACATCGGCATCGCCCCACCCGCGCTCCCCGTCTACGTCCAGCCCCCCATCCCCGCCGACGGCTATATCTGGACCCCCGGCTACTGGGCCTACGGCGACGCGGGATACTTCTGGGTTCCCGGCACCTGGGTCTTCGCTCCTCAACCCGGCTATCTCTGGACCCCCGGCTACTGGGGCTTTGAAGGCGGCTACTACGGTTGGCACGAAGGCTACTGGGGCCCGCACATCGGCTACTACGGTGGTGTCAACTACGGCTTCGGCTACGGCGGCATCGGCTTCTATGGTGGCGAGTGGCGCGGCAACCACTTCTTCTACAACGGCGCTGTCGCCAACTTCGGTGGCGGATGGCACCCCACCAACGTCTACGTCGATCGTGACATAGTCGTCCACAACACCATCGTCAACGTCAACCACGTAAGCTACAACGGCCCCGGCGGCATCGATCGCCAGCCCACCCCGCAGGAGCGCCAATTCTCCAACGGCCCCCACATGCAGCCCACCTCGGCCCAGATGCAGCACCAGAACTACGCTGCCCAGGACCGTTCGCAGTTAGCCTCCGTCAACCACGGCCGCCCCGCAACCATGGCCGCCGCCAACCCCGCAGCCTATCACCAGGTAGCCCAGCAGCGCATGGCCACGCAGCCCATCTCGGCCGCAGACCGCTCTGCCGGCAAAACCTACAACCCCAACACCCGCGAAGCCAATCAGGACCAGCGTATCTCCAACGGTCTTCGCTCAGGCCAGATGACCTCTGGTGAAGCCGCCCGCGCCGATCGCACCCAATCCAACATCGACCAGCAGGTCCACAACGATCGTGTCGCCAACGGAGGCACCCTCACCAACCAGGAACGTCAGCAGGTCAACGGCGAGCAGAACGCAGCCAGCCGCCAGGTCTACAACGAAAAGCACAACGCCAACACCGTGCGGCCCAACGAAGTTGACAACCGCGAAGCCAACCAGCAGCAGCGCACCGCACAGGGTCTCCGCACCGGTCAGGAAACCTCCGGCGAAGCCGCCCGCACTAACGCCAACCAGGCGCGCGTAGACCAGCAGGTGCACAACGAACGCTCGGCCAACAATGGCGCTCTCACCAACCAGCAGCACCAGCAGGTAAACCAGCAACAGAATCACAACAGCCAGCAGATCAACAACCAGAAGCACAACAACAACACGGCCTCCAAGCCCCAACCAAAAGAACCCAAATAGCAAGTAAGCAACACAACATCGCAACAAGAAACGGCTGGCACACGCCAGCCGTTTCATTTTCCAAAAGGTCATTCCCGGCAACGTCTCTAGTACGCCAGCGCGACACCGTCCGCTCGCATCTCACTCGCCGCAGCGTACACCCGCTCCCCATTCGGCTTGCGCAGCTCCACGCACTCATACCGTCCAAACCCGCCATCGCTCTTGCCCATTGGCCATCCCATCGCAATCAGCGCCTTGCGCGTCTCTTCAGGAACTCCCGCCTCCAGCCTCAAAATCCCTTTCGGCCCTAACCCCACCGGATCCTCGCCCATACTCTGCGACGACCCCTCGTGATGCCACCGCGGACTATCTCCCGCCGCCTGTACATCCAATCCGTAGTTCACGCGATTCAGCACAATCTGCGTCTGCCCCTGCGGCTGCATATCGCCGCCCATCACTCCGAACGCCAGCCACGGCGCTCCATCCTTCACCGCGAACCCAGGAATAATCGTCTGAAACGGCCGCTTGCCCGGCGCATAGATGTTCGGATGCCCATCCTTCAGCGAGAACAATTCGCCGCGATCCTGGAACATGAACCCCAGCCCATCCGCCACCAGCCCCGAGCCCATCCCTCGAAAATTTGACTGGATCATCGACACCATCATCCCGTCTTTATCCGCCATGCTGAAGTACGTCGTATCTCCATGGCTCGGCGCCTGTCCCGGATACACCGGCTCCAGTATCCGATCCATCTGAATCAACTTAGCCCGCTCCTTCGCATACTCCATCGAGTTGAGCCACTCCACCGGCACCTTTGCGAAGTGCGGGTCCGCGTAATACCTCGCACGATCCTCATACGCCAGACGCTTGGCCTCAATCTGCACATGCAGCGCCTGCGCACTTTGAAATCCCATCCCCCGCACATCGAACTGCGAAATGATATTCAACATCTGCAACGTGGCCAGCCCCTGCGTATTCGCGCCCATGCCGTACACATCCACGCCGCGATAGTTCGTCACCAGCGGCTTCACCCATTCCGCATGTTGCTCGCGCAAATCCTCCACCGACAGCCATCCCCCAATCCGCTTGAAGTAGGCCTCAATCGTCTTCGCAATCGGACCGTCATAGAACGCGTCGCGCCCACCCGCCGCAATCGCCCGATACGTCTTCGCCAAATCCGGATTACGAAATACGTCATACTCGTTCACCGGCTTCCCACCCACTTGGTACGTATGCACCGCGTTCGCCGTCTCCTCCACGCCCGACCCCGGCCGCACAAAAATCGCCATATTCCGCTTGATGTAGTACCCGATAATCTGCGGCACCGGCGCCCCATTCTCGCAATAATGAATGGCCGGCTCGAACAGCTCTGCCCACGTCAACTTGCCATACCGCTGGTGCAGCGTCCACCACGCATCCAACGCTCCCGGCGTCGACACTGCGATTGCACCCAGCGGCGGAATCACTCCATTCTTCGCCCGCGCCCTCACCATATCCAGCGTTAGCGACTTCGGTGACCGACCCGACCCCGCCAGCCCCATCACCGCCCCCGCCTTCGGATCCCACAACAGCGCGTAGCAATCGCCGCCCAGCCCCGAACTCGTCGGTTCCACCAGCCCCAGCACCGCGTTCGCAGCAACCGCCGCGTCCACCGCCGACCCGCCCTTCTTCAGCATCTCGATCGCCGCCTGCGTCGCCAGCGGATGTGCCGTCCCCGCCGCACCCGAGCATCCCAGCGCCGGTGACCGCGTCGTAAAGCTCGCCCCGGCCGGCCGATCTCCCGCATGCACATCCGGCCGATCAAACTTGTCTTCACCAGCCGCCTGAAACTTCGGCAGTTCGCTCGACGCCCCCTCGGCCTGCGCAGCCTCGCGGCCTCCCGGCGCCTCGCCCTTCGCCAATCCCGCCGAGCCCGCCGCTGCCAATGGAAGTGTTGCAAGAAACGTCCGACGAAGCATAATCAATCTCCTTCAATTCAGCATGATGGTTCTCGACCGAACGCCTGCCCGGCGTCGTTCCATCGCTTACGCTCGAGCCCCTACCAGATCATCTTCAGCTTCGTCCCTGGCCAGCTCCGCGTCAGGTTCCATCGACCGCAGCAATGTGTCGCGGACAAACAGAATGTGGTGATGCATCTCGCGCTGCGCCAGGCCAATGTCTCCATCCCGCATCGCCGCGTAGATTTTCTGGTGGCTCGCCGGCGCAGTCGTCGCCGACAGATAAAACGTCGCCATGCGGCACAGCAGACTCTTCTGCTGAACGTTATCCAGGATCCTTCCAAATTCCGCATTCCCGGTTGACGCCGCGATCAGCCCATGGAAATGAATATCTTCCTCAATATGCCGAAGCTTGTCTCCTGCCTCCAGGTTGGTCCGCGTCCGCTCAATGCTCGCCGCCATCTGCTCCAGCAACTCCCGCGTGATCCTTGCGTTCTGCACCGCATGCACCTCCAGCAAGGCGCGCACCTCGTACAGGTCGTGCACCTCTTGCGCCGAAAACTTGCGCACATACGCTCCACGCCGCGATTCAATACTGATCAGGCCTTCGCTCTCCAGTCGCATCAGCGCCTCGCGTACCGGCGACTTGCTGATGCCCAGTGCACTCGACAGATACTCTTCAGTCAGCTTCGAGCCTTCGGGAAATGATCCATTGAGCAGCTGTCGCTTCACACTCTGGTAAGCCTGCTCCGTCAGATTTGGGTTCTTCGTCAGTTTCAACATAGGGTAAGGTCCACGCGGATTCTACCTGACCCGCATGCCTCTTCGCCGCAAAGCGGTCCTGATAGCAACAGAAAATGCGCCCCGTGGGCCAGCTGATCGTCCACGAGGCGCACTCCCTTCTAGAACACAAACTTCGCGCTGAGTTGCAGTTGCCGCGACGATCCGCCATCACTGGTAGCAAAGCGCGTAGCCGTTATCTGCCCAAAGCTCGCCGACTGAACATTGTTCGATGGTTGCCCAAAGTTCGGGTGATTGAGAATGTCGAACGCATCCACGCGCAGGATGAGCGAAAGACTCTTGAACAACCTCGTCTCCTTCTCTCCCGAAAGATCTAGGTCCGCAAATCCCGGCCCCGTGCCGCGGTTGCGCTGCATATTGCCCAGCCCCGTATACGCCGTCGGTGCCGTCGCGCCCGTTGCGTTCGCTTGCGTTCCAACAATCTGGTACACGCATGCCGATGTCACATTGGTCAGGTCGCACACCGCGCCGCCGTACGCCAGGCCGCCAGGATTCGCGAAGTAGCTCACGTTGGACGATCCACTAATCTGCTGCTTGTGCCGCGTGATCGGCTTCAGCAGGTTCGGACGGATCAGGCCGCTGTTGCCGTTGAACCCGTCGCTGCTCGCCACAATGTTCACCGGATTGCCCGTCTGATACTGGAAGATGCTCGTCAGCCGGTAACCCGACACCCACCGATTGCGCTTGAACGGCAGCGCATAAATTGCGTTCGCCGCAAAGTGTTGCCGCACGTCGAAGTCCGAAAGCCCATAGTTCTCAGAAGGGTTGTTGCTGTCCGGCAGCACCGCTCCGCCCTGCGACCCGAGCGAGTTGATGTCCATCGACTTCGTCCACTCATAGTTCATATCGAACTGCAGCCCATTCGACATCGTCTTCGACAGCGTCACCCACGTCGCGTTGTAGTTCGAGTAGCCGATGCTGTTGGTCTCCGCAATATTCGAGGCGATCGACGCTCCCGGAGCAATCGGGCTGTCTGCCGCCAGCGCCAGGTAAGGCCGCGGACTCGGTGCATTCGTCGGCCCGTTCGCCTGGTTCGGATCGGTCCGAATCAGCAGATGATGTCCGGTCGAACCGTAGTAGCCGATGCTCGCCACCATGCTCCATGGCAATGCCTGCTGCACATTGAAGTTGAAGTCCTCCACGTACGCATTGCGGAAGTTCGGATTCACCCATCCCAGTGCGAATCCCGAAGCAGCCTTCGCCGAGGCATACAGATTATTCATAGGAATCGGCGCCGCGCTGTTGCTGTACGAAACCGCCGTAGTAAACGGAGGATTCCCCGTCAGGATGCTCACCGTGCCAGCCACCGGCTGATCCACCAAAATGCCGTACGCGCCGCGCAGCACCGTCTTGTTGTTGTTGAACAAATCCCACGCGAAACCCACCCGCGGCTCCAGGTTGTAGTTCTGCTTGTACGCCCCGTCCGCCGGAATCCCATTCGTCCCAGCCTGCGTCAGCGTCACGTTCGCGGGATTGAAGATCGAAATCCGATTCTCGCCTTCCAGCGGCGTTCCGTTCCACTCAAATCGCAGTCCGCCCTCCAGCGTCAGCCCCGGCAACATCCGGTAGTTGTCCTGAATGAATCCCGCCGCCGCATCCGCATAGATCCGGTAGTCGATGATGTTTGGCTGAATGCTGAACACCGGCGTCACATCGTTCGCAAGATTCACGCTCGACAGCGTCATGGTCCCGATGTTGCCCGCGAAGCTGTAGTAAAGATAGCGCCGGAATTCACCGCCCCACTTGATCTGATTTTTGCCCTTCAGCATCGTCACCGTATCCGACAACACGCCGGTAGTCGTATTGCGGCCCTGCGGGAACCCCGACGGCCCGCCCACCGTGAAGCCCACATCCGTGATCGTCGTCTGCGGAATACCCACGTTGCCAGTCAGCCCGTCAACGATCCCGATGCTCGCCGGATCAATCAAGTTCGCCGGGTGGAACGCAATCGAGATCCTGTTGAAACCCAGTCGCGCTTCATTCGTCACATTCGAATTGAAGATATGCACATACTGCAGCGTGCCAATCTGCCGATGCGCTGCCCGATGGTCGCCCCATCCCGGGAGCGTGTCGCCCTGCAGCGCTGGTTCGGTGCGCACATCTTTCTGGAACGCATAAAACCCGTGCAGCGAATCATTCGGTCCCAGCTGTTGCAAGACGTCCCCGGTGTACTGGTCGATCTGCACCGGCCCCGGCGTAAACGACACAAAGTTTGGCCCGCTGTTCGGCAGTGGAATCAGCGCCGCAAATGCCGCGGCAATCGGATCATTCGCAGCATTCGCAGCATACGCATCCTGCTGTGCCTGGCTGAACACCGGGCTGTTCTGCAATATCCCCTGGTGCTGCCGCAGCCCTTCATAGCTGAAGAAGAAGAATGTGTGTCCCCTCCACACCGGCCCGCCCACCGACCCGCCAAAGTTGTTGCGCTGCAGCGGAGCCTTCGCGCCCGTGTCCCCTACCAGCGGAAGCCCGGTGCTCGGGTTGTAGCTGCGGTTGAAGTAGTTGCGCGCGTCCAGCCAGTCATTTCTGAAGTAGTCGAACAGCTCACCATGAAAGTGGTCCGTACCCGATCGCGTCGCCACCGTCACAATGGACCCATCGCTGCGGCCATACTCCGCACTGAACGTCTGGTTGTTAATCCGGAACTCCGAGGTCGTGTCGATTGAAGGCTGAAACGTAATCTGGTTCTGGCTGATGTCATTCAGATTGATGCCGTTGATCTGGAAGTTAACCGAGTCTTCCCGATTGCCCGCCGTAATGAACGAGTTCGCGCCCAACCCGCGGCTAGGCGCCGTCAAACTCCCCGCCGTGTCCGCCACCACGCCACCCGGCGTCAGCACGGTCAGATCTAGAAAGTGACGCCCGTTGAGCGGCAACTCCTGTACCGTGTTCCGCCCAATCACCTGGCCTACCGTGATCGTGCTCGATTCAATCTGCGCCAACGCGCTGCTCTCCACCTCCACCGTTTCGCCCGCTGATGCCACCGCCAACTTCGGGTTCAGCGTCGCACTCTGCGCCACCTGCAGCGTCACCTTCTCAATGGTGTCCATGCTGAAGCCCGACGCTTTAACCTGCACCTTGTAATCGCCCGGCTGCAGCGACGGCACAGCGTATGCGCCCGCCTCGTCCGTCGTCACCGTCCGGTCCAGCCCCGTTGCCAGCGAGTGCACCACAACCTGCGCATGCGCCACCGCCGCTCCGCTCGGGTCCGTCACCACACCCGACAGCGTAGCCGACGACTGCGCCCACGCCCCGCTCACACAGAAAGCCAGCAACGCCAGGGCGAATAGAAAACCGCGATTACGAAGAGTTTTGAGAAGTGTCATTGAACCTCCAAAGCTTTAAAGAAACGGGCCATACACGCCGCCCGTAGACGACAGGTTCTAGCTGAATTACAGATGCGTGAAAAGAGATATATCACATATCAGAGGTTCAGGAACGGCCAATACCTGCCTAATTTGCAATTTGTCCCAAGCCACCCCCCACTCCTCTGCTGCCTCCCCAGGTCCTCGCGCCGAAGAACCTCGGCTACGACAATCTCTACCGCATCCTCATCGTCCAGCTCAGCGACGCCCAGACGTTCGATCTCCACTCCATCAAAAGACCTGCATCCACATCGCCCATCGGAATGGCGCGCAACTCATCCCTTCGACACCTGCAACCTGTTCCATCGCGACACCCTCGAACAGACTCGCCTTGCGCCACTGCGCGATCAAGCCATGGCCTCAAGAAATTGAACCCGCCACATCGGGCCGGCCCAATGAATCCCTCTGTCATCACTCGTTGAGAAGAATGCAACTGCCTATGCAGATGCTATTGAATTTGAGAGTATAGGATGGTCTTCCGCGGAGATGAACATAATGAAGACTACCGGTGTCGCGACAACGAAATCTCCTGCCTTGTCACAGATTCATACGCCGAATGTAGAAAATATTCTCGGTCAAAGCGACGCGCAATTTCGCTCACTGGCGGATACGGCTCCGGTCCTGATCTGGGGCTCCGGCACGGACAAACTCTGCACCTATTTCAATAAGCCTTGGCTCGATTTCACGGGGCGATCCTTGGACTCCGAGCTTGGAGAGGGCTGGGCAGACGGCGTTCACCCGGAAGATTTGCTGCGGCGTCTCAACACCTACACGCAATACTTCGATCGGCGAGAAAAATTCAGCATGGAATATCGGCTGCGCAGGTTCGACGGCGAGTATCGCTGGATTTTGGACATTGGAGTGCCGAGATTCGATCAGGATGCCTCCTTCGTCGGTTATATGGGGATCGCCGTCGATGTAACCGATCGCAAGCTGGTGGAAGGAACCCTACGCGAGAGTGAGGAGCGGTTTCTGGAGTTGGCCGAACAGAGCCGCACCACCCACTGGGAAGTGGATCCGCAGGGTCTCTTCCTCCATGTCAGCAATGTGGCCCAGGTCACTTGGGGTTACAGTCCTGAAGAAATCATGGGCCGGATGCACTTCTACGATCTCCATCCCGAAGAAGGACGCGATGCGTTCAAAGCAGCGAACTTCGCGATCATGGAGCAGAAGCAAAGATTTCAGGACGTAGTCCATGCCATTAAAAGAAAGAGTGGCGACATCGGATGGGGCTCCGTTAACGGTATCCCCGTTCTCAATGCCGACGGAACCCTGCGCTGCTACCGAGGCAGCTGCACCGACATCACCGAGCGCAAGCTCGCTGAAGAAGCCATCTCGGGCGTCAGCCGAAAGCTGATCGAAGCCCACGAGCAGGAACGCGCCCGGATCGGCAGAGAACTGCACGACGACATCGTCCAACGACTCGCCCTCCTGGTCGTCCAACTCGACAGAGTTCAACAGCAGATTCCCGACTCCACATCTGACTTCAGCAGGCAAATCGGCGATCTTCGAAACCAGACCCTCGAAATCACCACCGACGTTCAATCCTTATCGCACGAATTACACTCTTCCAAACACGAGTACCTGGGGATCGTTGGCGCAATCAGAAATTTCTGCGGTGAGTTTGCTGGGCGCCAGGGCGTCGACATTGATTTTCAGAGCCATGATATTCCTGATACCTCACCGACCAACCTTATCCTTCCCTTGTTACGAGTCCTGCAGGAAGCCCTTCATAACGCTACAAAGCATAGTGGGGTAAAAAACTTCGGAGTAAAACTATGGGGAAGCGCTGAAGAAATTCAACTCAGCGTCAGCGATCACGGCGTAGGCTTTGATTCAGAAGCCGCAAGAAAGACTACCGGGCTTGGCCTCACCAGCATGCAGGAGCGACTGAGCCTGGTCGGTGGAGACCTTTCGATCAACTCACAACGAGGGCACGGCACCACCATTCACGCCTCCGTCCCCCTCATTTTGGTGGGCCATTCAGCGCGTATAACTGGATAACTTTTCCAAATTGAATTTGCCTGTCCCTTCGATCGGTGACGTTTATGTTGAAAGGTCTTCTCGGAGATTTAGCGAAGCGATCCTCATGGAATCCTGGAACGAGGCCGAAAGTTTCTCTTTGGCCGACCGCACTGATCGGAATCGTAGTCATCAAAGCCGTACTGTCCCTCGGCGTAAAGCCCGGATCGTTTCTGCTTTCCTATAGCGGAATCAGCTATTTCCTGCTGCTGATGCTGGCCACCGGTTTCGCCGTCCGCAACGCAATTCAGAAGACCCTCGGACGCCGGCCATTCTGGGTCCTCCTCGCCATTGGCTACGGACTTTGGACGCTAAGCCAGGGCACCATTCTCTACTACGAACTCGTCCTGCACATCGAGGTGCCCAATCGTTCCATCGCCGATCCCGCACTGTTCCTCCATATCGTGCCGTTGATCGCCGCTGCCATCACTCTCCAAGATCAGAATGCAGCCGACCGCAAGTTATACCGCGTGATCTTGAACTCCCTCCTCTTGCTGTTTTTCTGGGCTTTCCTTTATGGCTACACCGTCTTTCCTTACCAGTACTTCCCCGGTACCACCAGCTACGCCCTGCCCTTCGACATTCTCTACCTGCTGGAGAATCTGGCTCTGCTGTTGGTTGTTGGGGTCTTAGCACTCCGCGTGCCGTCTCCCTGGAAGCCAATCTATCTTCACCTTCTCGGCGCCTCCACCGTCTACGCGTTAAGCTCAACCGTTGCCAACCTTGCCATCGACTCAGGGGGCTACGTCAACGGCAAGCTCTACGGTCTCGGCCTCACCGTTTCCGTTTGCTGGTTTGTCTGGATACCGCTGCGCGCACGCCAGGCCGGTGCAGCAGCAACTGATATCCCGCCCGATGGAGTCCAGAGCCCGCTAAGCTCTGCATGGGCCATGCTCGTCGCCGTCATGGTCCCAATTCCAATGATCTGGGAGCTGTTGCAACGGAATGTGAACGGCGGCGTACCGGTCATTCGCATATCGGTCGCAGTTGTCGCGATTCTTTGCCTCACCAGTGCTGCCTATATGAAGGAGTATCTCGCCAGGCGTGAGATGGACTTTCATTTCGGGTTAGCCAACGAGAGCCTCCGTCTGGCCATGGAAGCCAGCGCCTCGGTAGGCTGGGACCTGGAGGTGAAGAGCGGACGGAATGTCTGGTTCGGAGACCTGCAAAACACCTTTGGCATCGCCGCCGATACATACGTGACCACCGGCGTGGATTTCACGAATCGCATCCATCCTGAAGACCGGGCGAAAGTCTCAGAAGCGATCGCAACTGCACGGGAAAGCAAGAGGGTATACACGTCAGAATTTCGCGTCTTACATTCCGATGGCACCATTCGCTGGCTGGAAGCGCGAGGCAAGTTCTACTACGCAAGAAATGGCAGCCCCGAGCGAATGTTGGGCGTGGCACTGGATATCACCAAGCGCAAGTTGGCGGAAGAAGCCCTTTCCGGAATGACCCGCAGAGTGATCGAGGCGGAAGAACGCGAACGCGATCGGGTCGCCAAAGACCTTCACGAAAACATCGGTCAACGTCTTGCTCTATTGGCAATTGCGATCCAACAAATTAAGAAGGACGAGTCCTATCAGGCGCCTGGATTTCTCGACCCCATGGAAGCAGTGTGGAGGAAAACCCTCGAGATCTTGGCCGATGTCAAAGCTTCCGCGCACGAACTCTACTCTCCTCGATTGGAATATCTGGGGATTGCGGGCGTCATGAAAACCTTCTGCGAAGAATTCGCGGACAGGAAAAAAGTGGAAATTGACTTCAGTAGCCACGGTTTCGTTCATCCCGTGTTGCCGGACGTTTCCATTTGCCTCTTCCGTGTTCTGCAGGAAGCGCTGCACAACGGGGTCATGCACAGCGGCGTGCGAAAGTTCAGCGTCCAGATTTGGGCCGAGGCGGATGAGGTTCATCTCAAAGTCAGCGACGCGGGCGTCGGCTTTGATTTCGACGCGGCAAGGGACAGCCGCGGGCTTGGCCTCGTCCGAATCGAGCAGCGAGTCAAACTAGTGGAAGGAACCACTTTCATCGATTCGCATCCGGAAAAGGGCACGACAGTCCAGGTCAACGTGCCCATCCATTCGGGCTCGACTGCATAACTGCGTCTCACTCGATGCGCCGATACAACGCCAATTCATATGAAAGAAACGGCTGAGTGTTCTGCGCAGATTCGCTTATACGTGTCGCGTTGCTCCTCCCGCTCAAAGCTACTCACAAGGTATCCGCACAAAATATCAATACCGCAGCTCCTTGCAAGCTGCTCACATAAATGCTCCAGCTCAACCGCTGCATCCGCCTCCCCTTGCGCCCACAAGAGCGGAGAGCACTCCCCGCAAAGTGCAACCCGAGACCGTTCTCCATTGGTTGCTTCGGCGGCTACGGCGACCAGATCGCTTACAACCTTCTGAAATCGAACCGGGTCAGGCAGATCATTCACCATCACAGCCGAAAACGCTACGGCAACATCCAGAGAAAGATACCGTCCCTGTTCAACGGCGGCAACCATATCCACGCCGTGATCCCGCAAACATTGAAGAATGCTTCCCCGATGCGCCTCAGTCGCGACCGTGATAACAGCACCCCCGGCACCAAGGGTGGCTTCGATGAACCGGGCAAAGCCAGCTACAAATGTCGCCTCATCCGAATAGAATTCGGCCTTGTGACTGTGTGTGACCTTCAGTCCTTCCGTAGCTGGCGGTGGGAGAGGCTCCTTAGAGTGCTCGACGGCTTTCGAATCCGGCGACAAGATGAAACGGTGACCCGATAATCCCCTGCTGACAAACTGTCGGCCTTGAAGAACCGCTTCCACGGCAGGCAGCAGTTCGGTTCCCATATGTACTTTAACCACGTACCCAAGTGCCCCCAGGTTGAGAGCTTCCTGCACCACTTCGGCAGAAGATTCCTGGCTTACGAAGAGGATCTTGCTCTCCGGAGACATCTTGAGGATCCGTCTAGCCGCATCGATTCCATTCAGTAAAGGAAGCCCGATGTCGAGCACAATCAAGTCTGGTCGGAGCTCTTCGGCTTTCCGTACCGCTTCAAGCCCATCGGCAACCTCGAAGATCTCAAAGCCCGGTCTCTCGCTCAGCATCGAACAGATGAAGCGCCGAAACGGCTCATAATCTTCTACAACCAGAACCCGGCGTGAGGTCGTTTCCAAGGCATCCCCTTCAAAAGGTGTAAACCCACATCTCAGGGTTTAGATGCGAATTATTTTTCATAGTCTCACGTTCCGCGGTCTAAATCGTCTTCGCTGGTTCAGATCGGCTAAACACCTTTACGAACGACCACCAGGAACAAACTTTCAGATGCGACCCGCGTACCTGGCTACCTGGGGCTCCCGAACGCCCATCCTTCCTGCGCTGGAAGCTGAAAGCAACCCTTTCCCTCTACACTCTCTCTTATGCTTTCCACCGCTGCCCGCGCCCGCCTCACCATCGTCCTCGTCGGCGCCCGCAACCCCTCCAACATCGGAGCCACCGCCCGCGCCATGCAGGACTTCGGCTTCTCCGACCTCCGTATCGTCAACGACTTTGCCGCCCCCTTCGAAGCCGCCCAGTTAGAGGCCGCCGCCTCGCTGGAAACCAAGTCCGCCGTAGCCGCCCAGCACGTCATGCAATCCGCGCGCCGCTTCGACACCCTCGCCGCCGCCATCGCCGACTGCACCCTCATCGTCGCCACCACCGCCATCGGCGAGCGTCAACTCAAACACCCCATCCTCCCCCTCCAGCAGGCCGCCCCCCTCATCCTCGCCGCTCTCAATACCCCCACAAAAGTGGGTGCCCCATCCATGACGGTCTCATCGTCATCTGTGGGATCTGACGAACCCCAGCACCCTACACCCGGAGGCAATATGGCTCTCCTCTTCGGCTCCGAAAAAACCGGCCTCACCAACGACCAGCTCTCCCACGCCACCCTCCTCACCACCATCCCCATGT
>Ga0302225_10000956_pt1 | contig 19468 bp, 16 predicted proteins | sample II_Palsa_E3_2_FD_193515 | JGI IMG/M metagenome (GOLD analysis project Ga0302225, IMG submission 193515) | Peat permafrost microbial communities from Stordalen Mire near Abisko, Sweden - II_Palsa_E3_2 | ecosystem: Environmental > Terrestrial > Soil > Palsa > Peat permafrost | place: Sweden...
GAAGTTCGCATGAGTATGGGCGCCCCGGTCTGGGAACTTCGGAATCAAAGGGACACTAGCAACTTATTGATCTAGTGTGGCTTTGGCTCAGAAGTCCGCATGGCGAGAATACGGCAAAAATGATGCAGACTTCTGAGCCGCCACGCTGGCTTTTGCTGTGAAATAGCATTGTCGTTTTTGCCCGGCAATGCGAGAATTCACGGGGCGATTTGGTTTAAAGTTGGTGCGCCGGTAACCAAGGATTGGGGGTCTGCGGTTTCCGTTCTGCCGCCTGCCTAGGGCAAAGGCCCTGGGTGGTGGATTCGGTGCACAAGCGCAGTAAAACAATAGTGTCGGCCCCCCTGTTAGAAATAAGCCGCGTGTCGTGACCACGCGCGAACAAAAGGGGGAAGAGGAACGCCGTGCAGTCAATTGATGGCAGCCTGGATACGCTGCCCAAACTCCTCATTCACAATGCAAAGGTCATCGGCGCGCGTCCGGCCATGCGCCAAAAGGACCTCGGCATCTGGAACACGTGGAGCTGGGCGCAGATGCTCGAGGAGGTTCGCGCGTTTTCCGTCGGGCTTGCCGAGCTAGGGCTCAAGCGCGGCGATAAATTCGCCATCATTGGCAGCAATCGCCCGCGGCTCTATTGGGCGATGTGCGCGGGCCAAGCGCTCGGGGCCGTGCCGGTGCCGGTCTACGCGGATGCGGTGGCCGAGGAGATGGCCTTCGTCCTGGCGCACGCGGAAGTGATTTTGGCGGTCGTGGAGGATCAGGAACAGGTCGATAAGGTGATCGCGGTGGCCGACCGCCTGCCGCGATTAGGAAAACTCATCTACGACGAAACGCGCGGATTAAAGGACTACGACCACGACCGCCTGATCTCGTTCGCGGACCTACAGGCCATCGGCCGCAAGAAGCTCGCCGCCGACGACGAATGTCTCGCCCACTGGGAAGCGGGCGTCGTCGAGGGCAAAGCTGACGATCTCAGTGTTATTCTCTATACATCGGGCACCACCGGGCGATCGAAGGGCGTGATGCTGACGCATCGCAACACGATCGTCTCCGCGCGCAACGCCAACGCCTTCGACTGCCTCGATCAAAACGAAGAGGTGATTGCGTACCTGCCGCTGGCGTGGGTCGGCGACTACATTTTTTCATTCGTGCAGGCTTACGTCGCGGGCTATTGCGTCAATTGTCCGGAAGCGCCGGATACCGTCGTTCAGGACCGGCGCGAGATCGGCACCACGTATGCGTTCGCGCCGCCGCGGGTCTACGAAAACGTGCTGACTCTGACCATGGTGCGCATGGCCGATGCCGGCGCGATCAAGCGCAAAGCGTTCGATTTTTTCGTCGGCGTCGCGCGGCGCTGGGGCGAAAAAATCCTCGACGGCGAGAAAGTGCCGCTCGGCGGCCGTTTGCTCTATGCCATCGGCCGGTTTTTCGTTTACGGGCCGGTGCTGAACCAGTTCGGCCTCTCGCGCATTCGCGTCGCCTATACCGCCGGCGAAGCGATTGGTCCGGAGATTTTTCGCTTTTGGCGCGCGATGGGCATGAACTTAAAGCAGCTCTACGGCCAGACCGAGGCCTCGGTTTACGTCACCGCACAGCCGGACGGCGAGATTTACGCCGACACTGTTGGTACGCCTTCCCCGGACGTCGAGATAAAAATATCCGACAAGGGCGAAGTGCTGTTCCGCTCGCCCGGCGTCTTCACCGGATATTACAAAGATGCGGAGAAGACCGCCGAGGTGCTCACCTCCGATGGCTGGGTGCATACCGGCGACGCTGGTTTCTTTGACGCCAAGAGCGGGCAATTAAAAATCATCGATCGCGCCAAAGACGTCGGCCGGCTTAATGACGGCACCGTATTCGCGCCGAAATATATCGAGAACAAGCTCAAGTTCTATCCCAATATCCGCGAGGCGGTCGCGATCGGCGCCGACCGCGATTTCGTTGGCGTCATGATCAATATCGATCAGGTCGCAGTCGGAAGCTGGGCCGAGCGGAACAATGTCGTCTACGCCTCGTATCAGGATCTCGCCGCTCATCCGCGCGTCTACGACATGATCGCAAGCCACGTCGACGAGGTGAACCGTTTGCTGTCGGAAGAGGAGATGGTGGCGGGCGCGCAGATCAAGCGCTTTCTCATCCTTCACAAAGAGCTCGACCCGGACGACGGGGAACTGACGCGCACACAAAAACTCCGCCGCGGACACATTATCGACCGCTATAGCCCGCTGGTCGAAGCGTTCTACAACGGCTCGAGCGCGGCGCAGATTTCGACGCAAGTGACTTTCGAAGATGGCCACAAAGGCGTTATCGCCGCGCGCGTTGCCGTCCGCGACATGAAAACCTATCCGGTCCGCGCCACCAAAATGGTGCGCGCCGCATGAGGGCACCGTCCTCGGGCGACACGGCACTCGGCGAGGTGTTGCTCGCGGTCGAAAACGTTTCCCTCTCATTCGGCGGCGTGCGCGCGCTCACGGCGGTCTCGTTCGACATCCGCAAGGGCGAAATCCGCGCCATCATCGGTCCGAACGGCGCCGGCAAGACCTCCATGCTCAACGTCGTCAATGGCTTCTACCAGCCACAATCGGGCCGCATCACGTTCAAGGGCGAAGCGCGCAACAGCATGCGGCCGTACGCGGCGGCGCGCGGCGGCATTGCCCGAACCTTTCAGAATCTCGCGCTGTTTCGCGGCATGACCACGCTGGACAATATTCTTGCCGGGAGGGCGCTCAAAATGCGCCGCGGGCTTTTTTGGCAGCTCATTCGCCACGGGCCGGCACTGGCGGAGGAGGTCGAGCACCGGCGCCGCGTCGAGGAAATCATCGATTTTCTGGAAATCGCCGCCATCCGCAAAATTCCGGTCGGGCGTCTGCCCTACGGCTTACAGAAGCGCGTCGAGCTTGGGCGCGCGCTTGCGATGGAGCCGGATTTGCTGCTCCTCGACGAACCGATGGCGGGCATGAATCTCGAGGAAAAGGAGGACATGTCGCGGTTCATTATCGACGTGAACCAACAATACGGCACCACCATCGCTTTGATCGAACATGACATGGGCGTGGTGATGGACCTGTCCGACCGCGTGGTCGTGCTCGATTACGGCCGCAAAATCGCCGACGCCGCGCCCGACGACGTTAAGAGAGACGAGAACGTGATCCGCGCCTATTTGGGCCAGCCGCATGGGGTGAGCGTGTGAGTGTCTCGCCGGAGTTGGCCGCATCTTTTCCTTTCTCGCTTTGCGGGCGAGGGGAGAGTTAAGTGATGCACCTTCTCTACCAAATCTTCGTCGATCCGTTTTTGCAGATGGGCGCGGCACCGGATCTGTTCGCGCAGACGCTATGGGACGGTCTCGTCGCCGGCGTGCTTTACGCGCTGATCGCGCTCGGCTTCGTGTTGATCTTCAAGGCGTCGGGCGTCTTTAATTTCGCGCAAGGCATCATGGTGGTGTTCGCGGCGTTGACGCTGGTCGGGCTGCACGAACACGGCGTTCCGGCGTTCCTCGCGCTCGCGCTCACCATAGTCGTCATGTTTGTACTCGCCTTCGGCGTCGAGCGCCTGATACTGCGGCCGCTGGTCAACCAATCCGATGTCATATTGTTCATGGCCACCTTCGGGCTGACTTACATTCTCATCGGCTTCGGTCAGCTCCTGTTCGGCGGCAATCCCAAGGTGATGATCGCGAACGAGCTCTATCTGCCGAGCGGGGAGATGAGATTCAAGGGTCTCGGCGGTTTCGTTTCGTTTCAAAAAATCGATATCGCGGCGGTGATCATTGCTTCGCTAATGGTCGCCGTGCTGGCGGTGTTCTTTCAGCGCACCCGCATCGGCCGCGCCTTGCGGGCCGTCGCCGACAGTCACCAAGCGGCCTTGTCGGTCGGCATTTCGCTCGAGCAAATCTGGGTGATCGTCTGGTTCGCGGCCGGCGTCGTTGCGCTCACCACCGGCATCATGTGGGGCGCGCGGTCCGAGGTGTCTTTTGCGTTGCAGATTATCGCGCTCAAGGCGCTGCCGGTCCTGATCCTCGGCGGGCTGACTTCGATCCCCGGCGCCATTGTCGGCGGGCTGATCATTGGCATCGGCGAGAAACTGGGTGAATTCTACTGGGGTCCGCTCCTTGGCGGCGGCATCGAGACCTGGTTTGCTTACGTGATTGCACTCGGCTTTCTGGTATTCCGGCCGCAGGGCCTGTTCGGCGAAAAGATCATCGAGCGGATTTGAGTGATGCTTTATCGCGAGGTCGGCCAATACAAGACCACTTACGCCGCCGACATGGCGGTATTCCCGATCCTCCAGGACAGGATCGGTATCGGCGTCATTCTGCTGGTGGCCTTTGTGGGTATTCCGCTCGTCGGCAACGACTTTTTGCTCCAGGCGGTGATGATTCCGTTTTTGATCTTTTCCCTTGCCGCGATCGGGCTCAATTTGCTCACCGGCTATACCGGCCTACTGTCGCTTGGCACCGGCGCTTTCATGGGCGTCGGCGCTTACGCTTGCCTGAAACTCACAACTTATTTCCCCCATGTGAACATCATCGTCTGGATCCTGGCGTCGGGGTTTTTCTCTGCCGCGGTCGGCGTCCTGTTTGGTCTGCCGTCGCTTCGCATCAAGGGCTTTTATCTGGCCGTGGCGACGCTGGCGGCGCAGTTCTTCCTCGAGTGGTGTTTCATCCGCATCCCCTGGCTCTATAACTACGCCATTTCCGGCGCGATCGAGGTGCCGAAGCGCACGCTCGCCGGCATTCCGCTGACCGGTCCGACGGCAACGTCGTTGACTCGTTATTTGGTCGTGCTGTGCATCGTGGTGTTGATGACTTGGGTTGCCTCCAACCTCGTGCATGGCCGGATCGGCCGCATGTGGATGGCGGTGCGCGATATGGATCTCGCCGCCGAGCTGGTCGGCATCAGGTTACTGCCGACCAAGCTGCTGGCTTTCGCCGTTTCGTCTTTCTATTGCGGCGTTGCCGGCGCGATGATCGTGTTCTTGTGGTACGGCGGCGCCGAGGCCAATGTGTTCGCCATCGACCAGAGTTTTCTCATCCTGTTCATGGTGATTATCGGCGGGTTAGGCACGCTGATCGGGTCGTTCTTCGGCGCTGCGCTGATCTACATCTTGCCAATTGTGCTACGGTCGGTTCCCGAGACATTCGGCTTACCGCTGCGCCCGGCGACCGTTGAGCATCTTCAGTTCATGATCCTCGGCGCGCTGATCATCGTCTTTCTGGTGGTCGAGCCGAGCGGCTTGGCGCGGCTCTGGCAAATCGGCAAGCAGAAATTGCGGGTATGGCCCTTTCCTTATTAGGACCGGGAGGCTTGCGACAAATCGTCGTAAAACCGGCTGCGGCCTCATCTTTACCCGGCGATTGGCCGCGAAAGGCCCGTATCCGGTGGCTCTGATGAAATTCGCGACCCGGCAATCTTAACCGCGGAAGTGCACGGGTGTGGCCATTTTGCATCTGATGGGGCAAACTCTTAATACCTCCGGCGCATCAGCCGGGCGGACCCAAATCTTCGTGACGGGTTCGTGGGATTATTAACGCCGGTCGCGGCAATTCGGCGCAAACAAGGGAGAAGACGCCATGCATATGAAACACATTGTGCTCGGCTTGGCGGTAGCAATTGCGCCTGCCGCCGTCACGGCGGCGCAGGCGGAAGACGGCATCTACATTCCGCTCTTCAGCTATCGCACCGGCCCGTTCGCCACCTCCGGAATACCGATCGCCAACGGCATGGCGGATTATCTGAACATGCTCAACGAGCGCGATGGCGGTATCGGCGGCGCCAAAATCATCGTTGAGGAGTGCGAGACCGGCTACGACACCAAAAAGGGTGTCGAATGCTACGAATCAGTCAAGGGTAAGCACCCCGTCGTCATCAACCCCTATTCGACCGGTATCACGCTGCAACTCATTCCCAAGGCGGCAGTCGACAAGATCACAATTCTTTCGATGGCGTATGGCCTCTCCGCATCGGCCGACGGCAACGACTTTCCCTGGGTATTCAATCCGCCGGCGACCTATTGGGACGGTGCCTCGGCCTTTGTGAAGCATGTCGCCGACAGTGAGGGCGGCTTCGACAAGCTCAAAGGCAAGAAGATCGGATTGATCCATCTCGACGCGCCGTTCGGCAAGGAGCCGATCCCGCTGTTGCAGGCCTTGGCCAACGACTATGGCTTCGAACTCAAGCTCTATCCGGTCCCGGTCGCGGAAATGCAGAACCAGGGCTCGCTCTGGCTCAACATCCGGCGCGACCGACCTGACTGGATTTACATGCAGGGCTTCGGCGCCATGAACCCGACGGCGGTGAAGGAAGCGAGCAAAGTCGGCTACCCGATGGATCACTTCGTCGGCAACTGGTGGGCCGGTAGCGACGATGATGCGCGTCCCACCGGGGCAGAAGCCAAGGGCTACAAATCGCTCGATCTGAATGCGGTCGGCCCGAACTTCCCGGCGTTGCAGGACATCATCAAATACGTCGTCGATAAGGGCAAAAGCCAGGTTGCTTCGAAAGACAAGGTCGGCGAGAACTTTTATAACCGCGCCGTCCTCAATTCGGTCATCATGGCGGAAGCGGTCCGCAACGCCCAGCATCTGACCGGCAAGAAGGTGATCGACGGCGAGGATTTCCGCCGCGGCATGGAAACGCTCAGCATTTCCGCGGCGCGGTTCAAAGAAATCGGCCTGGAGAACTTCGCGACCCCGATCAAGGTCAGCTGCTCCGATCACAACGGCCACGGCGGGATTTCCGTCGTGCAGTGGGATGGCACGAAGTGGCAGACCGCGGTGCCCTCGATCGAGCCGATCAAGGACAAGGTGCTGCCGCTCATCGATTCCGCCGCGCAGGACTATGTGAAGGCCAATGCCGGCTGGCCGAAGCGGACCGAGCCCTGCGACAAGTCGTCGTAAGCTCACTTCACTCGCTCATTCCCGCGCGAGCAATGCGGGAATGAGCGAATTCTATGGGGGAAAAGGCGCATGACGCGGATCGCGCCGCTCGAGTCTGAGCCGACGGCCGCGCCGGCATCCGAGACCATCCTTTCGCTCAATAACATCGAGGTCGTCTACGACCGCGTCATCCTTGTTCTCAAGGGTGTGTCGCTGTCCGTGCCGGGCGGCGGCATTGTCGCGTTGCTTGGCGCCAACGGCGCCGGCAAGACCACGACGCTCAAGGCGATATCCAATCTGCTGCATTCGGAACGCGGCGAAGTGACCAAAGGCGCGATCGTGTTCGACGGCGCGGAAGTGCAGTCGCTGTCGCCCAACGATCTGGTGCGGCGCGGTTGCATCCAGGTGATGCAAGGCCGCTATTGCTTCGGTCACCTGACGGTCGAGGAGAACCTTCTCACCGGCGCGTTCACCCGCCGCGAAGGGGCAGCGGCGATCCGCGCCGATCTCGAAAAGGTATACGCCTATTTCCCCCGTCTTCGCGAAAAGCGCCAGGCGCTGGCCGGCTATACGTCAGGCGGCGAGCAGCAGATGTGCGCCATCGGGCGCGCCTTGATGTCGCATCCGAAGATGATCCTGCTCGACGAGCCGTCGATGGGCCTTGCCCCGCAGATCGTCGAAGAGATTTTCACCATCATGAAGAACCTCAATCAAAGCGAGCGCGTCTCATTTCTGCTGGCGGAGCAGAACACGCATCTGGCGCTCAAATATGCCGGCTACGGCTACATTCTGGAAAACGGACGCGTCGTGCTCGACGGCACGGCCACGGCGCTCGCCGAGAACGAAGACGTCAAGGAATTCTATCTCGGCATCGCCGAAGGCCGGCGCAAATCGTTCCGCGAGGGCAAGCACTACAAGCGGCGCAAGCGCTGGCTGGCGTAAGCGGCCGGCGGGCGCGTGGGACGAGCGCCGGAGCGATCAGCGGAAGCCGGCCTCGATGGTAACGCCCTTGGGCGGCGCGATATTTTCCGGCACAAAAAAGTCCTGTGCCAGTTTTTGCCCGGCGTCGACCCGGTATTGCTCGAAATCCGTCACGCCGTTTTCCGCCAGGAAATTATCGTCAATCAGAAATTTGCCCGAAAATTCACGCGCCGGCTTGTTGAACACCGCATAGGCCGCGTCCGCCATGATCTCCGGTTTGCGCGACTGCCGGATGACCGCGTCGCCGCCGAGCAAATTCTGCACCGCCGCGGTCGCGATCACGGTGCGCGGCCACAGCGCGTTGACCGCGATACCTTTGTTGCGAAGCTCGCCGGCAAGCCCGAGCACCACCAGGCTCATGCCGAATTTGGCCATGGTGTAGGCGGTGTGCGGCGCAAACCATTTCTCTTTCATGTCGAGCGGCGGCGAAATCATCAGGATGTGCGGATTTTGCGCCTTTTCCAGATGGCCGATCGCCCATTTCGACACGACGAAAGTACCGCGCGTGTTGATCTGATGCATCAGGTCAAAACGCTTCATGTCGGTCGCAGGCGTAGGGCTCAGCGATATGGCGCTGGCATTGTTGACGACGATGTCGACGCCGCCGAAATGCGCGGTGGTCTTGTCGAGCGCCTCTTTGACCATGCGTTCATCGCGCACGTCGACCACGAGCGGGAGTGCCTTGCCGCCGGCGCGTTCGATCTCTTCCGCTGCGGTATAGATCGTGCCGGCAAGCTTCGGGTGCGGCTCGGCCGTTTTTGCGGCGATCGCGACATTGGCGCCGTCGCGCGCCGCACGCAGTCCGATCGCCAACCCGATGCCGCGCGAAGCGCCGGTGATGAACAGGGTCTTTCCTTTGAGCGACATCGCAAAACCTCACTTTTTACGCGCGAAGAACGCGGCGAAAGCCGTGCGCGCTTCCTCGGACTGCAAAAGCTCGCTGAAATGCGAGCCTTCGGCCCCCATGCGCTTCGCCACCTCGTCAATATCGCCGCGCATCAGTTCGCGGGTCACGGCAAGCGCCCGCGGCGGCAGCGCCGCGATCTCGCGCGCCGCGCCGATCGCAACGGCATCGACGTCGGCTGCGGGAACGACGGCGTTAACGAGGCCGGCGTCCTTGGCCTCGGCGGCAGCGAGCGGCCGGCCCATGGCCAGCAGGGAAAATGCGCGCGCGTAACCCATGCGCAAAGGCGCCAGCATCGTCGAGGCGGCTTCGGGAATGAGCGCAAGTTTGAGAAAAGGAGTCGAAAGCGTCGCGTTGCTCGCCATGACCACGTGATCGCAATGGAAGAGCAGGGTGGTGCCGATGCCGACGGCTACGCCGCCAACGGCGGCGACGATCGGCTTGCGGCAGCGCGCAAGCACATCGAGGAAGGAAAATGCCGCGCCGTCCCAGGGGATGCCGCCGGTCGCGGCTTTGGCAAAATCGCCGATATCGTTGCCGGCGGTGAAAGCGCCGGGCGCGCCGGCAATCACAATGCAGCGGACGCTGTCGCTCTCATCCGCATCGCGCAATGCTTCGGTCATTTGCTGATACATGGCGAGCGTCAGCGCGTTCTTTTTTTCCGGGCGGTTCAGCCGCACGGTGCGGACGGCGGCCTGATCGGTCACAAGGATGTGCTCGGTCATCTTGCTTTCTCGATCGTAGGCGTCTAGCCCGCTCTGACGCGGTTTCGAATCAATCTACCGATGGCGCGAAATTCGCCACCGGCGGCGGTCCGGGCTTGTGACTCGATAATGCGGTAGAGATCGACGACACGCTCGCCGACCGGAGTGACCACAGCGCCGCCGCCTCGTGCCCCGCCGCTCTCGGCGGTGACGGCGGGCTCGCGTAGCGTCCGGTTGATCTCCTCCACCAACAACCAGGCGCGGCGGTAGGACATGCCGAGCGAACGTGCCGCTGCCGAAATCGAACCGGTAGAACGAATCGCCTCCAAAAGCGCAATCTTTCCAGGGCCGATGCGGGCGCCCGAAGCCAGATCAATGCGGATCGTAAGGTTCGTGCCGGCCATGGGTTGATCTCGTGAGCCCCGCCGAAGTCACGCCGATAGCCGGCCTTCGTCAAGAGAGTTGTTCGTTCCAGATGCCAAATGCGATCCGGGCCGCCCGTGACCTATGAAATAAGGGCATGACAAAATATCGTCATGCCCTTTTCACGCCAGTCATGATCAGTCGTTACATCAGCGCTGCCGCCTTTTGCAAGGCGATGAACAAGCCGATGAAGAAGGGTATGCCTACGGCAAGCCAAGCTAGAAGAATGCCGAAGCCGAACCCGCCGCGGGCCGCAGTTTCGGCATTGCCGACAATGCGGTCTTCTCGTTGCAGCGATCGCTCGCGGGCGAACTCTTCTTCCGTCATCCAGTTCTTCTTGTTTACCGGGGTGACGAAGAAGTTGCAGACCAGCCCGACGAACAGCAGTCCGGCCATGATGTAGAGCGTGAAATCGTAGACCAGCTTATGCGCTACGCCATGATCGAGCTGGAACTGCCGAAGTCCCGCAATGATCGCAGGACCGACGACGCCAGCCACCGACCAGGCCGTAATCAGCCGGCCATGAATCGCGCCGACCATCTGCGTGCCGAAGATATCGGCGAGATAGGCGGGTACCGTGGCAAAGCCGCCGCCGTACATCGTCAAGATGATGCAGACCGACGCCACGAACAGGCCCGCAAGACCAAGGTGTCCCCACGTCGGCAACAGGCAGTAGAGGGCGATGCCGAGGATGAAGATGGTGTAGTACATATTCTTGCGTCCGATCTTGTCGGACAGCGATGCCCAGAATATGCGACCCACGGCGTTGAACAGGCTAATCAAGCCGACCAATCCCGCTGCAGCCGCGACAATCGCTGCTTTTTGAGCAGCCGTCAGCGACGCAACCGATTCGATGCCGAGCAACTTGGCCCCGAACACGTCCTGCAACATTGGGCTCGCCATCGCGATCACCGCTATTCCCGCGGTGACGTTGGTGCACAGCACCCCCCAGATCAGCCAGAACTGCGGGGTTCGCCATGACCGATCAAGATGAACCTGATGTTGCGTGATCATGGCATTGTTTTGTTGCGCGGCCGGCAGAGACCAGCCAGTCGGCTTCCAGCCGGTGGGAGCGACGCGGAAACCAAAGGCGCCGGCGCTCATGGCGATGAAATAGATTACACCCATGGTTATTAGTGCAAGGGAAACACCGGGGATGCCGCCGCGGGCGAAGTATCCCATAAGCCAGACGGCAAGCGGGGCACCGATCATCGCGGCGCCGCCGTAGCCCATAATGGCAAACCCGGTAGCCATACCGCGGCGATCGGGGAACCATTTGATCAGCGTCGAAACCGGTGTGATGTAGCCGAGGCCTTGTCCGATGCCGCAGAAGATCGAGATCAGATAGACCAGCCAAAGCTGATGGATCGACACCGCGAGCCCGAGAAGTACGAGGCCACCGCCCCAGCATATAGCGGAAATAAAACCCGCCTTGCGCGGACCGGCATGTTCAAGCCAGCCGCCCCAGATCGCTGCGGAGATACCGAGAACGGCGATGAATATCTCAAAAATGTGGGTGACGCTTGGAACTGTCCAATTACAGGTCGTTGTAAAGAGCTCGTTGATAAAGCTCTGGGCGGCGCATGTGGCGGGTGCATCTGGAATCAAGCGTGTCATCGGCAACCAGAACACGCTCATCCCGTAGGCCATGCCGATGCACAGATGAATGGCCAAGGCGGCTGGGGGGACGAACCACCGATTAAATCGGGGACCGGCGACAATGCGGTCGCGATCAAGAAACCCCGGAGCAGAGCCAACGACGGTCCCTGCCTGTTCAATTGTGGTCATGGCGTTACCTCATCCCTAGTCATAATTTTTTTGTGGGGATGGTTCTCGTGATCGGTCGACAACAAGAAGCGCTGTCGCGACGCCAACGACCGCCATCCCCAAATGCTTCCGCGGCCGGTCTTGAGCTAGGTAGGCCCCGCTTGTCGACCGGCTTGCGGATTCGGCGACCCGTGGCCACTCAATCACAGGTTTGCGCTCTATAGAAGTCGTCTATGCTGCCATTGACAAAATACCGCATCGCACTTGGCGTGGGACATAAGTATTTGGTTAATTTGATAAATTCCCTTCCGCGCCGTGCCAGCCTTCGGGGTGGTCCGCCCTTCCAGGCGGAAGAGATGCGGCGACGGCACATCACAAAAGGTGCCGCCTCTCTTGATCCTAAAAAAGTCGGCGACAATCAGCCAATGCTTTTGCCTTATGTCGCGCTGTCGACGGAAAATCGTGATCTATTGCGCCCGCGTTTGTGCGGGCGTCTCGGTCTTCATTTCCGGCAATTGTTCGATCGCCTTAAGGGCGACCGGATCCAAACCGCTGCCTCCCGCCTTGACGTGGGCGACGATCTGGCTGCGCATTCGTGGATCCCAGAATTTTTTCAAATGATCCGCGGTGCCGGCGACGGCCTTCTCCGGTCCCTGGCTTTCAAAGAACTTGGCGATCTGATTGGCCATGTAAATGAGCTTGTCAGACGATGACGCGCTATGCGACGACATGAGTTACGGTTTCTTTGGTGAGTTGTTTGATGCGCTGCGGATGGGTGAACACCTCGAATCCGTCATCGCGCGCGACGCCGACCAGCGTAATGCCGGCCGCTTCGGCGGTGCGCAAGGCGAGCGCCGTCGGTGCGGATACCGCAACAATCAGCGGTGCGCCGATAGCAGCGGTTTTTTGCACCATTTCCACCGACACCCGGCTGGTGAGCAAAATCATGCCGCCGTCGCCGCGGGTCTCGCCGCGGAGCATCGCACCAGCAAGCTTGTCGAGCGCATTGTGGCGGCCGACGTCTTCGCGCACAGCAACCAAACCGGCTTTAGGGCGCCAAAATGCGGCGGCGTGCACGGCGCGCGTTTGCCGGTTCAATTCCTGGCGCGGCGGCAGCGCGGACAGCGCGCGCATGATTTCGGCCGGCGTAAACACCTCGCCGTAGCCAACATGCGCAACCGGCCGCACCGCTTCGGTCAGGCTGTCGATGCCGCAAAGCCCGCATCCTGTCGGGCCCGCAAGATAACGGCGACGCTTGCCGAGCGCCGCGGCGCGAGGATCCGTCAGCCACATCCGCAGCTCGGTTCCGGAATCGTGCTCGACGATTTCCAGCTGCTTGATGTCGGCGGGCGAAGAGATCACGCCTTCGGTGAAGGAAAAGCCCAGCGCGAAATCTTCCAGATCGCGCGGCGTCGCCATCATCACCGCATAGGAGCCGCCGTCGTAAGTGAAGGCGATGGCGGTTTCCTCAGGGATCGTGCGGCTGCCGTCGGTGGCCCCGCTTTGGCGCCAGACGGTTGCGGCGACTGCGGCGGCCGGCTCGCGCATCCGGCTACTCCGCCGCCTGCGCGGTGGCGGCAATACGGCGGCTCTCTTCCGAGAATCGTTCGTACTCCTCCTGCCAGCGGGACGGCCCGTTCGACGGCGACACCTGCACGGCGGTGACCTTGTATTCCGGACAATTGGTCGCCCAGTCCGAATAGTCGGTGGTAATGACGTTCGCTTGAGTGTCCGGGTGATGGAACGTCGTATAGACGACACCGGGCGAGATCCGATCGGTTATGTCAATGCGCAGCGTCGTCTCGCCGGCGCGGCTCGCGAGCTTCACCCAATCGCCATTGCGAATGCCCCGCTGCTCGGCGTCATGCGGATGCATCTCGAGCAGGTCTTCTTTGTGCCAGAGCGAATTATCGGTGCGCCGAGTTTGCGCGCCGACGTTATATTGCGACAGGATGCGGCCGGTTGTGAGTAGGAGCGGGAAGCGGGGCCCGGTCTTTTCGTCGGTGGCGACGTATTCGGTCACGATAAATCGGCCCTTGCCACGGACGAAGCCGTTGACGTGCATGATCGGCGACCCTTCCGGCGCCTTGTCGTTGCAAGGCCACTGCACCGAACCGCGCTTGTCGAGCATGTCGTAGGAAACGTTGGCAAAGCCGGGCGTCAGGCGGGCGATCTCGTCCATGATTTGCGACGGATGATCGTAGTGCATCTCGTAGCCCAGCGCTTTGGAGAGCAATAGCGTGATCTCCCAGTCCTCGTAGCCGTTCTTCGGCGCCATGACTTTGCGCACGCGCTGGATGCGTCGCTCGGCATTGGTGAAGGTGCCGTTCTTTTCCAGGAACGTCGAGCCCGGCAGGAAGACGTGCGCAAAACGCGCCGTCTCGTTCAGGAACAGGTCCTGCACAACGACGCATTCCATCGCTTCCAGTCCAGCCGACACGTGTTTGGTGTCGGGGTCGGATTGGAGGATGTCCTCACCCTGGATGTAGATGCCCTTGAACGAACCGTCGACCGCGGCGTCGAGCATGTTAGGAATGCGCAGACCCGGTTCCTTGTCGAGGATGACACCCCAATCTTTCTCAAACAGCCGTCGCGGCTCGTCGAGGGAGATGTGCCGATAGCCCGCGAGCTCGTGCGGGAACGAGCCCATGTCGCAGGAGCCCTGTACGTTGTTCTGGCCGCGGAGCGGATTTACGCCAACGCCCGGCCGGCCAATGTTGCCGGTCGCCATGGCAAGGTTGGCGATCGCCATGACGGTGGTCGTGCCTTGGCTATGCTCGGTCACGCCGAGGCCGTAGTAAATCGAGCCGTTGCCGCCGGTCGCAAAGAGCCGCGCGGCGCCGCGGATTGCTTCCGCCGGCACGCCGGAAATCTTGGCGACTTCTTCCGGACTGTTGCGCGGCTGCGACACGAAATCCGCCCAGTGCAGGAATTCATCCCAGTCGCACCGCTCGCGAATGAATTTCTCGTCGTAGAGCTTTTCGGTGACGATCACATGCGCCAGCGAGGTGACGATGGCGACGTTGGTGCCGGGTTTCAGCGCAAGATGGTAGTCGGCGTCGACGTGAGCGCTGTGCACCATCTCGGTACGGCGCGGATCGATGACAATGAGCTTCGCGCCCTGGCGAAGCCGCTTCTTCATCCGTGAGGCAAACACCGGATGCGCCGCGACGGGATTGGCGCCAATGACAATAATGACGTCGGTGTCCTCGACGGAATCGAAGTTCTGGGTGCCGGCCGAGGTGCCATAAGTCTGGCCGAGGCCATAGCCGGTCGGCGAGTGGCAGACGCGGGCGCAGGTGTCGACGTTGTTATTGCCGAATGCAGCGCGGATCAGCTTCTGCACCAGGAACGTTTCCTCGTTGGTGCAGCGTGACGAGGTGATGCCGCCGACGGAGTCTTTGCCATACTTGGCCTGAATGCGCTTGAATTCGGTAGCGGCGTAATTGATCGCCTCTTCCCAACCGACTTCTTTCCACTCGTCGGTGACCTTGGCCCGGATCATCGGCTTGAGAATGCGCTCTTTGTGGGTCGCGTAACCCCAAGCGAACCGGCCCTTGACGCAGGAATGGCCACGATTGGCTTCGCCGTTCTTGTACGGCACCATGCGCACCAGCTCTTCGCCGCGCATTTCCGCTTTGAACGAACAGCCGACGCCACAATAGGCGCAGGTCGTCACCACCGAATGCTCGGGCTTGCCGATGTCGATGACCTTTTTTTCGTTTAGCGTTGCGGTCGGGCAGGCTTGCACGCAGGCGCCACAGGACACGCACTCCGACGACATGAACGACTCTTCCATGCCGGGTGACACGCGGCTGTCGAAACCGCGGCCGGCGATGGTGAGCGCAAACGTGCCTTGCTGCTCTTCGCACGCCCGCACGCAGCGCGAGCACACGATGCACTTTGATGGATCGTAAGTGAAGTAAGGGTTGGATTCGTCCTTCGGCAGCCATTTGTCGTTGGCGCCGCCGTCGGCCGTCTTGGCGAAGACGTGATTTTCGCCGCTATAGCCATAGCGTACGTCGCGCAGGCCGACTGCGCCCGCCATGTCCTGCAGTTCGCAATCGCCGTTCGCCGAACAGGTCAGACAATCGAGCGGATGGTCCGAGATGTAAAGCTCCATCACGCCTTTACGGATCGTCTTCAGCCGGTCGGTCTGCGTTTTGACGACGATGCCCGGAGCGACCGGCGTCGTGCAAGAGGCGGGCGTGCCAGCGCGGCCTTCGATTTCGACAAGACAGAGGCGGCATGACCCGAAGGCGTCGACCATGTCGGTGGCGCAGAGTTTTGGAATCTGCGTCCCCATTTCCATGGCCGCGCGCATGATCGACGTGCCTTCGGGCACGGTGACCGATATGCCGTCGATGGTCAGCGTGACCGTCTTTTGCGCCTTTGATTTTGGCGTGCCGTAGTCAATCTCGTGAACGAGCGACATAGCAGTCTCCTATTCCGCAGCCTGCAAACGCGGCGCGGGCTTAAAGTCATCGGGGAAGTGCGTTACTGCGCTCATCACCGGATACGGCGTGAAGCCGCCAAGCGCGCAGAGCGATCCGAACTTCATGGTGTGGCAAAGGTCGGCAAGCACCGCGAGGTTCTTCTCGGGTTCGATGCCGTTGACAATCTTGTCTACGGTTTCGACGCCGCGCGTTGAGCCGATCCGGCACGGCGTGCACTTGCCGCAAGACTCCACCGCGCAGAATTCCATCGCAAAGCGCGCCTGTTTGGCCATGTCGACCGTGTCGTCGAACACCACGATCCCGGCATGGCCGATCAGGCCGTCCTTTTTCGCGAACGCCTCATAGTCGAACGGCGTGTCGAACAACGCCGGCGGAAAATACGCACCGAGCGGTCCGCCGACCTGTACGGCCTTCACCGGACGTCCGGTAAAACAGCCGCCGCCGATATCGTTCACGAGTTCGCCGAGCGTAATGCCGAACGGCGTCTCAAAAAGTCCGCCGTATTTGAGGTTGCCGGCGAGCTGGATCGGCATGGTGCCGCGCGAGCGGCCGACGCCGAAATCCTTATAAAAGGCGGCGCCTTTATCCATAATGATCGGCACGGTCGCCAGCGACAGCACGTTGTTGATGACGGTCGGCTTGCCAAACAAGCCCTTGTGCGCCGGCAGCGGCGGCTTTGCGCGCACAATGCCGCGCCTGCCTTCGAGGCTCTCCAGCAGCGACGTCTCCTCGCCGCAGACATAAGCGCCGGCACCGACGCGCACTTCGAGATTAAACTCGACATTCGAGCCGGCAATTTTTTTGCCCAGGATGCCGGCGCGACGCGCGATATCGATGGCGTCGGACATTACTGCGACGGCATGCGGATACTCGGAGCGGATGTAGACAAAGCCTTTGGTCGCGCCGACGGCGATGCCGGCAATGGTCATCCCTTCGATCAGCACGAAGGGATCGCCTTCCATGATCATGCGGTCGGCAAAGGTGCCGCTGTCGCCTTCGTCCGCATTGCAGACGATGTATTTCTTGTCGGCTTTGGCGTCCGCGACGGTCTTCCATTTGATCCCGGTTGGGAATCCCGCGCCGCCGCGGCCTCGCAGCCCCGATTGTGTGATCTCTTCAATAATCCCGCCCGGATTGGCCAGCGCCTTGGTCAGCCCCTTGTAGCCATCGTGCGCTTTATAGTCCTGGAGCGAACGCGGATCGACGATGCCACAGCGGGCGAAGGTGAGCCGGGTCTGCTTCTTGAGGAACGGATGCTCTTCCGGTACTCCGACGCGCAATTGGTGATCGCCGCCATCGGCGATCATCGCGTCGAGGACGCTTTCCACGTCTTTCAGTTCGACCGGACCGTAAGCAATGCGGCCATTGCTGGTCACGACTTCCAGCAGGGGCTCGAGCCAATGCATGCCGCGCGAACCGTTACGCACGATTTCGGCCGGTATCTTCCGCTTGGAGGCGGATGCAGCGATGGCGTTCGCGATCTCGTCGGCACCGCACGCGACTGCGGCCGCGTCGCCAGGAACGTAGATGCGGAGCGCGCTCATCGGTCGACCTCGGCGAGGAGGCTATCGAGCTTTTTGGCGTCGAGGCGGGCCACCACCTTGCCGTCGATCATGGCGGACGGAGAGACTGAGCAAAGCCCAAGGCAATAAACCGGCTCTACGGTGATGCGTCCGTCCGCCGTGGTGTTGCCAAGCGGAATGCCCAGCCTGGATTCAGCGCGGGCGACAAGCGCGTCGCCGCCGGCGGCTTGGCACGACTCGGCACGGCAGAGTTTGAGCACATGGCGGCCGGCCGGCGCGGAGCGGAAGTCGTGATAAAAGGTAACGACGCCGTGGACTTCGGCGCGCGAGATATTGAGCGCTTCGGCGATGATCGGTTCGGCGGCCTGGTCGATGTAGCCGAAGGTTTCCTGCAAGGCGTGCAGAAGAGGCAACAGCGGGCCCTCAAGGCCCTGATGCTCCCCGATGATTTGCGCGGTTCGCTCCGCGCTCCATGGTTCGTAGCTTGGCACGTCAGAACCAGCTCCGTGCAATCGTCCCTCCGGTCGATCGCACTCAAGATATTGGAACGATTATAAAATATGCATTTAACGGGACGGATCAATAAGGGTGATCCGTGGTTCGATCAGGATTCCTGATCGAACGCCTCTAACCTCGCCGACTGGCGCGGCCCGCCTTCGCGCCAGGGCGCCCGCGCTTTGCAGCTAGCGGTTTGTTTTCGCTTGTGTTTTTTACGGCTGCTGAGGTTTGGCCCATGACTTTGGCCAGCGCACGGGCCTCGGTGACGAGTGCTGTGATCAGCGGCGTCATCGGCTCGCGGTGGGGGACAATGAGCCCGACCGCGTGCGTCGCCGCCGGCTCGACGATCGGGATGGAGCGGACGTTGTCGGTCAGGCCGAGCGTTTCGGCGAGCTTCGCCGGCATGATGCTCGCCCATTTGCCGGTCCGTACATGCGCGAACAACACGATCATCGAATTCGATTCGAGGGTGGGCGAGGGCTCCTGTCCGGCCGAACGCAACAGCGCATCGATGATCCGGCGGTTCTGCATGTCGGGCGTCAGCAGGCAGAGCGGCACTTGCCCGACCTCCGCCCATGTCACGCTGTCGCGATCGCCGAATGCGCCAGCGGGCGATGTCAGCAGCCGGTACTCCTCATAATACAGCGGCACCGTATTCACCCGGCCAACCGGCTCATTGTCGAGGTAGGTGAGGCCGGCATCGACCTCGAGATCATCGAGCAACCTGAGCACGTCGATCGATGTCTTCGATACGATGCTGAAGCGGACGTTGGGGTGTTTGGCGCGATAGGGCGTCGTCAGCATCGCCGTCATGGCGAGCGCGGTGGGAATCGCGGCGATCTTGACGTGGCCGACCAAGCCGCGTTTGAGGGCGTCGATATCCTGGCGCATGGCTCGCGCATCGCCGACAATCCGGCGCGCCCAATCCAGCACCCTTTCACCTTCGGGTGTGAACCCGTGGAATCGCGAGCCACGCTGCACGAGCAACACGCCAAACATATCCTCCAGATACTTTATTCCGCCTGACAATGTCGGCTGGCTGACGCGGCACGCCTCGGCCGCGCGCCCGAAGTGACTTTCACGCGCCAGCGCAAGGATGAATTCGAGCCGATCGATCATCGGTAGTCCTCGGTTCAGGCAAACTTTGGCTCAGGTCGGAGCGATTATTGCATAGTGACGATGGCCCCCAATTGCCACAGGCGATCAGGTATTCCGTTCCGCGGTTTCAAAATTCGATTATAGCCTTATTGTTAATCCCGAGATGCCTTGGGCTAAGCCCATCGCGTTTTGGTTTGGACGACATGGAATGGACGATTTCGCAGCTATCAGACAAAAGGCTC
>Ga0302225_10000959_pt1 | contig 19431 bp, 17 predicted proteins | sample II_Palsa_E3_2_FD_193515 | JGI IMG/M metagenome (GOLD analysis project Ga0302225, IMG submission 193515) | Peat permafrost microbial communities from Stordalen Mire near Abisko, Sweden - II_Palsa_E3_2 | ecosystem: Environmental > Terrestrial > Soil > Palsa > Peat permafrost | place: Sweden...
ACCACTTGCCCGTCCCGCATGTGCAGCACGCGGTTTCCGTAGGCGGCGGCATCGGGGTTGTGCGTGATCATGACGATGGTTTGGCCCAGCTCCTTGTTGAGCTGCCGGAGCAGGCCGAGCACTGTTTCGGAGGTTTTGGTATCGAGGTTGCCGGTGGGCTCATCCGCCAGGACGATTTTCGGCTCGCTGATGATCGCGCGGGCCAGCGCGACCCTTTGCTGCTCGCCGCCGGAAAGTTCCGAAGGCTTGTGGTGCAGGCGTTCGCTTAATCCCAGCAATTTCGCGACGGCATCGAAGCGATGCGGATCGAATCCGTTTCCGTGAATGTGTTGCGCAAGCGCGATGTTGTGATACGCGTCCAGCGTGGGCAGCAAATTGAATTTCTGAAAGACGAAGCCGACTTTATGCCGGCGCAGAAGAGTGCGCGCCGCGTCGGTCATGGTAGTCAAGTCGTTGCCGTCGAGCAAGACGCGCCCGCGGGTAGCCTGCGCCAGGCCGCCAATCACGTGCAACATGGTGGACTTCCCGCAGCCGGAGGGCCCCATGATTGAAACAAACTCGCCGGGATAGATTTCCACATCCACACCGCGGAGCGCTGGCAACTCCAGTTTGCCCGTGCGATATACCTTCCACAAACCTTCGGTTTTGAGTATGGGCTCCAACGCCTGCTCCCCCTAGGAGCGTAAACGAGTGCGAGGTGGACGTTATTCTAGTCGTGTTTCGCAATTCTGCCTAGCCCGGAAGCACGTGAGATGCGGCCGAATAGCCGGGCGCGCAACCGCAAAGTACAGCGCATGTCCTGATAAATCATGTACCTAGAGCGGAAGCGCAAGCTCGCCACGCGGGCGAAACCAAGGGAAGCTGGTCGCCGGGAGCCCCAAGGAGCTTGAAGTTTCAGGCGAGTTTATTCGTAAGCGAGCGCTTCGACCGGGTCTTTACGGCTGGCCAGCCAGGCGGGGTAACACGCCCCTAATAGTCCCCCGGCGATGGCGATCAATCCGGCGCGCACAATCCACGCGGAGGTAATCTGGATGGGCAATGACGGGTGCAGGGCGTGAATGATCGAGCGCAGGGCAAAGCTCAGAAACACTCCGGCTACGGAACCGGCCAAACAGAGCAGGGTCGTCTCGCTCAGAATGACTCTCACGATATAACTCTTCGAGGCCCCCAGGGACTTGAGCACGCCGATTTCGCGCGTGCGCTCGATCACCGTGGTGTACATGGATAAAAACGTCACCAGGAATCCGACGATAACGGCAATGCTGATCATGACGCTTATAAACGTGCCGAGGTAGGGCACGTTCGACGAAGTCATCAACGCCATCAGGTCCTTGGGTAGGCGGATTTCGTAGCCGGGCAGGAGTTGCTTGGCTTCGTCCGCCACGGCGGCAGCATGGTTCGAGCGATCGCACTTGATGAGGAAAATGGAAGCTTTGTCGCGCGCTCCCATCATGTCCTGCAACGTGGAAAGCAGCACGAACAGGCGCGCGGATTTGCCGTGCTCGACGATCCCGACCACGTGAAAATCGTGCGCCAGGATATGCAGGGTTTGTCCCACCTTGACGCCTTTGCCCTTGGCGTAAATGTCGTCCACCAGAATGTCGTTGGGGTCCTGCAGGTCGCGACCTGCGTAAAAGACGAATCCGCCCGAAACCGCGCGGAAGCTTTCGGTATCGATGCCGAAAATGTTTTCGAGCGCGGTGACCGAATTAAGCGAAATCAGCACGGGAGACACGGCCTGCACGTAATCGAGCCGCTGTAACTTCTCGGCTATGCTGATGGGCATGGGCGCTCCGCCGAAGGCCATGAACAAAGAGGCCGAGGGTGGTTGCACCATCACGTCGGCGCCGATGCCTTCGGTGCGTTTGGCATAGTCCTGCAGGAGACCGGTGGTGAGGCCCACGACCATAATCACGAGGGTGACTTCGACGGCGACGGCGACCGCGGTGATCAGCGTGCGCAGCGGGCGGTGCAGAACGTTCTGCAGGATCATGTAGCGAATCACGGCTTTTGCGGCTCCTTAGCGTCCTCGCCCACTTTCACGGGCTCGGTCCCGGCCGGCTGTTTCAAGACAAAGCGCTCGGCACCGATGGTTTCATTCACGGTTAGCTTCTTGATCCCGATTTCAAATTCGTAATCGTCACTCGGGCGGCTGAGCGAAATCTTCCGCGGATAGAGCGTGTTTCCGGGGGCAGGCGTCGCTTCCGGTGACGCAGCGGCTGGTTGCCAGTCTGAGTAGCGCGCATCGGAGGTGACTCTTCCGCCGCCGGCAAAATTATCCAGCCTGGAGACGCGCAAATCCGCGCGGCCAAACCAGATCTGCTTGACGATCTCCCAATCCCTGGAACCCGCGGGCGCTGGTTCGGTTGCGCCCTCGCTTCCGGCGATTCGCACCACGATTAATACGTAGTAGTGATTCGCTCCCTCGCTCTCTTCCTCAAAGAGCACCGGAGCGCCCTCGGGTATCGCGGTCCAAAGCAACGCATCAACGAGATGCTGCGGCCGCAGGTTCTCGATGGGCTTGGCCGATTGCCGTTCCAGGTTTGCCGGGCCTTCGAGAAATTTATTCTTCGACGGGATAAAAATGTGGAACGTCTCGCCGTCGCTCACCATGTCGAAAATGTTCTTGCTTAGCACCGGCGCCTGGCCAATGACGCGAATGTTCGCCGGTTTGGCCGCGCTGATGAATCCGTTGATCTCGTGATACTCCTCGATCAAGCCGGTATAAGCGGAACCCGCGGTCAGCTTCATGGTGACCGTGGCGTTAATGGAAGCGATCGCGCGGGCTTGCTCGTTGTAACGCGCGATGAGCTCTTCTTTCGTCGCCTTTTGCAGCGGCGCGGGCGCTTCCGACGGTTTAACGCTCGTCTTGTGGCTGACGGCGCAACCCCCGCAGGCCAAGCCCGCCGCCATGGCTAGCGAACTTATCCAAGTGAATCCGCGGTCTCTCAGCGTGTTATCGCCTCAGGAATGCAAGAGATGCAATTTAGCAGCCGGGTCCGGGGGTGTCAACGAAACCCGCAAATACGCGCCGACAGGACTGCAACAGGGTTGTGAGGGAATAGCGGAGTGGTTCGATTCCGATCCGGGAAGTCCTGCGTAAAGCACAATCTTTGATAAGGAAGTGATTGGCGCAGGACTTGGCTCGCTCGGAGTGGAGAGCCCGGTTAGTTTGTTCGCTTGGCCGTGAATTCGCGGTTGAATTGGCCGCCACCCATGGTGCCCTTGATGGTGTCCCCGTCCAGGGTGGCCTTGTACTGAATCTGCATGGTGTTGCCGTCGCGGCCCGAGCGCTCTTCGGTCCAGGAAATCGTGTTGCCCGAGACCGTAGCGTCATAGCTGTTCTCGCCGCGATGCGTTTTGTGGGTGACTTTCAATTTGTCGCCGTCCTGCGTAATGGTAAGCGATTGCGGGCCGCCACCCCGGTGTTCCCCTCCTTCTCCTTGCCCACCACCACCGCCTCCTTGTTCGCCACCTCCACCTTGCCTGCCGCCGGTCATGGTCAGTTCCCACGTACCGGCAAAATTAGCTTTTTGGGGCGCGGCGTGAATGATTGTTGCTGATAGCAGCAGGGCCAAAGCGCATAGCCCCGCTAGTTCGAATCTGAACTTCTGCATGGCGCGAATTCTCCTTTGGTATGAGTAATCAGTTCCAAGCCTCTTCGGCGTTGCGCGTCCCGCGAGCTAAGCGAGAGAAATACGTGATCGCTGGGCTGATTGTAATTACCCGTCGAAGAAGAATAAGTTCCAAGACTTTTGGGGGCGGAGCCGCGGCCGAGGAGAGAATGACTGCGTGATGTTTGCTTGTCTTGCGGAGCAGCAGTAGGAAATGGAGCCCAGGGAGCCCCGAATGCTTCAGGAAGACACATCCAGGGTTCCGCTGGTATTGCTGTGGCGTTTCAAATCTTACTTGGGCATCACTTCGCGCGCTAATTTACTCGCAGTCACTTCGCGGATATCCGCGCGCTTTTTTCCGGCTTCAATCATTGCGTCGCGCGAACCATAGTGCTGCGCGGAGATGGTCGCGGCTTTGGCGTCAAGCTGATCGAGCGTGGCATAGTTGGCGAAGAGCAGCCCCACGGCTACGTCCCAATCGTCCGGATGATCGGTCTCCGGGTTGGTCCAGACTTTGTAATCGTTGAGCAAGCCTTCTTTTTTGAGCGCTTCGTAAACGGGCTTCAAGTTCTCGCGGAAATCCTTCCAGAACGGCTCTCCCTGGCCCGGCTTGATGTGGTAGTAGGTGACGCGCCATACGGGTCCGGGATCATAATTCGGACTTTGCGCATGGGCCGGGACGGCAGTGAGTAGCGTGACAACGAACAGAGTGGCCCATAAGATTCTCTTCATAGTTCCTCCTAAATTTTCGATTGGATGGAAGCAGCCCTGTCCCAGGAGTCGCAGGGGCGGTGTGAGTCTACACCATTAGTTGAAAGTTCGAGAGGTCAGGGAAAAGTGACTCAGAGGCCGGAAAGAGGGCCGGAGCGCGGAATGGCATCGGCCCCGCCGAGCGACACCAGCAAGCGGCGCAATTTTGCGCGATCCTCGAGCCCCATGCCCACCAGCTCGAACCCGGCTTGTTGCGAGCGCACGAATCGCACCACCGCCTGCATGTTGATCGAGCGCAGGCCCGCGGGGATCTTGAGCGTGGCTTCGGTACCCACGGGAATCTGTATGTCGCCGCTCAGCAATCCACCGTCGAGACTCAACACGCTGATCGCCGAAGAAAATTTCCCGCGCGAGGAGGTAATCACAGCGGGCACGTTGCGCGGCAGGCGGACCCGGCGATATCTCCGGTGGCGCACGAAATCGCGATCGGGGATGGGATCGAGCGGCGCAATGGCCAGCACTTTGGCGTCGAGCCCGGAGTTCGGGAGGAAGGCTTGTATCCATTCGGGATCGAGTTTCACCAAAGCCTGCGCCGCCGCCATGCGGATTTCATCCGGATGGGCCCAGCCGAAAGTCTTCCGCGCCTCCACGAATTGTCGCAAGTGTCCTGCGGCTGCCGGGGCGCGCATGCGGCCCAATGCCTCGATGGCTTTCACGCGAAGATAATCCGAACCCTGAGGCAGGATTTCTCCTTCGGCCAGGCGCAAGAGCTTCGCAGCGGTTTCGTTGTCTCCGCACATCCCGATTTCATCGAGCGCCAACGGGATAATCATCCCATCGAGCAATTCGAGCGAATCGGCCAGCAATTTCCCGCGCTCGGGCGCTCCTGCTATGGAAAGTTGCCGCACGACGGCATCGTGAAAACTGCGTCCGGCGTCTCGCAGCCGGGCCGGCAGCAGATCCTCCACCACGAGCGGATCCAGCCGGCTCAATAGTCCGATTACCGCCGCCGCTTTCGCCGGCACTTCATTCTTGAGAATTTCTTTTAGGTGCCTGGCACACGGCGAGCCCACCGATTTCGCCAGCTTTACGACGCTCTCGCGCTCCGTGCGTCGCCCGGAGCGCGCCAGGCGCACGGCCAGATGTTCGGCCGCAGACTGCGGCACGCGCATCAGCACGCCCACCAGCCCTTCCGGCATTTGCTCGGCCGTGAGCGCCTCTTCGATGAATTCCGGGATGCGGCTATCGATTCCCACGCGCGGCCGCAAGCTCTGCACCCAGCTCGGGCGCGATTCCTCGAGGTCTGCCAGGGAATCGAGCGACTGCTGCATGGCGCGATAATACCTGCGCGAAGCGGATTCCTGGCTCAGGCGCACGAATGCCGCGCTCAAAAGCGTTTGCAGCTCCGGATCTTTCTCCGCCGCCATCTGCTGCCCGATTTGTATCAGCGCATCCTGCAACCGCTGGCTGGCCGCCTTGCTGAAAAGTTCGGCGAGCTGCCCGAGTCCGATGGCTGCTTTCTTACGGGCTTCCGCGTCTTTGTTGCGCACGCAGGTTGCGTACTGCAGCAGAATGTCGCCGGCGGCGTTGGCTTCGCCCCGGCCGAGAAGTTCTTCCACGTATTGCTGCACGTTGCGCGGGGGAATGCACCACGCTTCCGTGGACATTAGAACCTGCTTCTTGCCGGACTCCGGCACGGCGGCCCAGAACTGGCGATCCAGCACATCCGCGTGGGACTCCACGGTAATTCCCGCGCTAGCCATTTTGTCTTCGCGCGCCCGCAAGAGTTTGCGCAGGGTGGAGAGCTCGCTGCCCATGCGGTCGAGCATCTGGCGCACGGCATTCACCTGCACTTCGCCGCGCTGGTAGCGGTCGATGGCGAACTTGATGGCTAGATCCTCGGCCAGCTTCAGCAACATGGCTTCGTCAAATTTTGAGGAAGGAGATTTTGCCGCCACCGAAGCGAGGGTTTGCCGTAATGTTACCTGCGCGTTTTGAGGAAGCGCGGCCAGCTTTAGCTGCCAGGACCCCTGATCGAGCTGTGGGCCCTTAGCGTTCTGCGCCTCGCCGAATTGCGCGAGCAGCCGCAGCAAACTTTGCAGCTCGGCTTCGTCCAGCTGCGAAAATCCACTGGCGATTCCGCTGGCGGGCCCTCCGGCCAATCCAGATCCCGAGGCAGCGCCGCCCCCGGTTCCTGTTCCTGTGCCCGTTCCAGTCCCGCTCCCACCGCCACTTCCCGGCGAGCCGTGAGCGCCTTCCGCCGCGGCGATCAGTTGAATCATTTTTTCCGGGCTGCGGAACCAGTCCTGAATGCGGTCGGCGTCAGCGCCGAGTGTCTTGGCGGTGAGCGTGGCAGCAACGCGCGCCTCGGAAAATCCCGCGTCCTCGGCCACGAAACGGATTTCGTTCACGCGGATTCCGGAAGCCTTGTTCCTCCCGAAGTACTGCTCCAGGCGCTCGGAGAGGGTTCCCGCTTTCGGGCCCGTCTCCATGAACGATTTCACCAGATTTTCAAAGTCGTCGCGCGACACATCGGGTGTGAAGCCGATGCTGGCCACTCCGGCGGTCGCGAGTAAATCAGCGAAGCTTCGTTCTGCGGGCGAGGATTCCAGCGGCACGCCATCGAGCAAGAGCTGCGAGCCGGAAGCTCCCAAAAGCAATCCACCGGTGCCCCCCGCCTGCACCGCGTCCTGCAGCTCCGTCCAGGAGGACTCAAACTGCCGGGCCGAGCGAGTATGCTCTAAACCATAGAGCCGGGCGTACTTAAGGAGGATGTTCAGGCTGCGAATAAATGCGCGCGCATTGGGGGCTCTGGATTCGCCGGGCACTATCAGCTCTTCCGGACGGGGCGCGGTTTCCATATCTTCCTACAAGTGTACTAGGACGAATGTTTAGGGGAATGGTACGAACGGCCTAGGGGGGTTCAGCTTAAGACACTTAAACATCACGATGGCAGACGGACCTCGGTATCCTGCCCTTCGAGCGCGGGACGGACGCGGCGAATCACCTCGCTGGCCCACAGTTTTTCGCTGAGCAGGACCAGCGAGCCGTCCTCAAATCCGCAGATGGCGCAGAAAAAATAATTTGGGAACGCGGTGTGGTAGGCGTCCACGCCAAGTCGTGCCAGTTCGCCTTCGAGAGCGGGATCACCTTTCGCCACCAACGTGCCGGCGCGGGCGCCGAATGTCTCACCCTGAAAGCGGTCGATGAGAGGCTCGAGCACTGCAAGTTCCGGCGCAGGAATCACGATGGAACGCTGGCTGGCCTCGCGATAGGTGATCTGATGGCTCCGGCAGTAATCCCGCAGCCGGTCGAGATGGCTGAAGAAATCGAGCGCCCAGGTTTCATCCGCGGCGGTGGCGCGCAGCACGCGGCTCCAGATGCGCGCAGCATCCGGGCCCCGGACCGGCTCGCGATTCTCGTCTGCCTCCGCCAGCTCGAGGCCTACCGCGCGCACATCCACTCCGAGGTCGAGCGGCTCAACATCGAGCGAATACATCTACACGTCCTCATCCGAACGCTGCGGAAATCTCTTCTGGAAGTCCGGAGACTGTTTGCGCACTTCGAGCCAGTCGAAAAACGCGTCGGGCGTCTCGAGCCAGATCCCGAACCAGTGCTCCATTTCTTCCTTTTGGGCGCGCTTGGCGGCGTCCACCTTGTGATTGCGCGCGATCATTTCCGCGCGGCGGCGTCCCAGGCGCGCGACCTCGCGGACGCGTTCGGCGGCGGCCTGCTCGCCTTCCAGCACAAATTTTCGGAGCAGCTCATCGAGGCGTACCAGGCACATTTCCGCTTCGTCGAAAGTCGAAAAATGCAGCAGGTCGCTGAATTCTTCTTCGTAACGTCCTTCGGTATCTGAACGGGTGGAACGCACCACGCGCATCCCCGCTTCTTCAAGAACGCTCACGATGTAATCCGCGGAAGTCTTCCCTTTTTCGCCCAAGTGCACGATCAGCTGCCGCCGGATCTGTTCGATTTCCGCGGGGGTGTAACGCGGCTTGGCAAGGGTCCGCGCGGCTTCCAGGATCAGCGACTTCTTGGTGGCGGATCCGGCTTCGTGTTGCGAATCTTGATTTTTCTCGCTCAAGAAGGCCCTCGGTGCCTGGCCCTCGCGGGTTCGGCGTCGGCTGCCTGCGCATCGTTCTCCAGGAGATGGCGGTACTTCACGACGTTACGATTGTGCTCCGATAAAGTCTTCGCGAAAAAATGCCCGCCCTGATCGTTGGCCACAAAAAACAGATAGTCGGTCTGCGCCGGAGCCAGAGCAGCGCGCAGAGAAGCTTCGCCCGGATTTGCGATCGGCCCCGGCGGCAAGCCCGGATGCTGGTAAGTGTTATAGGGTGAATCGACGTGCAAATCCGCCGGCCGGACTTTTTTCAGGTGATGCCCCACGAGTTCCCAGGCGTACTGCACCGTAGGATCGCATTGCAGCGGGAAACCCGTGCGCAACCGATTGTAAAAAACTCCGGCAACCAGGGGCCGCTCCGCCGGCTTGGGCGTTTCGCGTTCGACGAGCGACGCGAGCGTAACCACCTGTAGCGCGTTCAGGCCGCCCGGAAAAGTCTGCGAGCCCGAAGGGTTGAGCGATTCCCACTCCGCGCGGAAATCCTGAACCATCCTTTTCGCAATTTGCTCGCACGTCGTATGGCGCGAGAACTGGTACGTCGAGGGGAAGAGAAATCCTTCGAGATTCTTCGCGCCAGGGGCCCAATCCGAGATGAGCGAAGCGTCATTCACCGCGCCGAGAAAAGTTTCCCGGCTGCAGATTCCCTGGCGGTCAAGTTCGGCGGCGATATCGAATGAGGTCCATCCTTCCGGCACCGTCAGGACGTGAACGAAAACCTTGCCCTGCGCAACCTGCCAGAACACTTCGCGCGAATTCACCGGGTGGTCGAAGTAGTATTCGCCGGCCAGCAGCGGCTTTCGAAAATGCCACAGGCTGAAAAATTCGAAGGCCAACGGGCTGCGGATGACGTCGTCGCGCCGCAGGATGTGCGCCACTCCAAAGCGCGATGTGCCGCGCGGGATATCCACGAACACCTTTTCCGGCCGGTGCCCGCGATACGGGCGGCTGATTTGCGAATCGAGCCACCCAGCGCCGGCGCCCAGGGCCGCGATGAGGAGTAACGAGATGAGGCCGAGGCGCCGCATGCGCTAATCCTTCTCCACGCGCGCGGCCGGGGTCTGCGCACCTCGATGCTCGAGGTAATCCCGCAGGAGTACGGCCGCGGCCACATCGTCAACCGAAGTTCGCTTTCGGCGTCGCGAAGAAGATTTTGTTTCGGCCACGGTTTGCTGCGCCTCCCAAGTAGTCAGGCGTTCGTCCACGAGTTCCACTTCGATGTGCAGCTCCTTTTCCAAGCGCGCCGCGAAACGCGCGGCCTCGTCCGCCATGGGGCTCGCTGCGCCCGTGATGTGCAGCGGGTGGCCCACGAGAATACGCGCAACGCCATGCTTCCGGCAAATGTCACGCAGGCGGCGCAGATCGTTCCGCCGATTCGTGCGCACTATGGTCTCGAGCGGCTGGGCCGTGAGGCCGAGCTCGTCGGAGAGCGCGCAGCCGATCCGCTTTCGACCGTAATCAATCGCCAGAATTCGAGGAGGCTTCGTTTCCGCCGTGATTGCCGCTCGAGTCCCTTCGACACATGGGCGCTCTGTATGGTTCATTCGCGTTCGCCTATTATACGCGAGGGACGCCGGAAGGATGCTACGCCGCGCCTGAGCCACTCCACCGCATCACGCGCCGACAGTCCGGATATGAATGCTACGGCTGGCGGCCGCGAACGCTGTTTTCCCACAGGGGCCAGAAACCGGAATCTTTCAACTCTTTGTCGAGGCCGGTCTCGCTCATCAATTTCTCTATCGCCGCGCGCGATTGCCGGGGCCCGATGCGCTCTTCGCGATCGGCCAGAGCGTAGGCGGTCAGCGCGGCGATGGCCACGTGGCGCTTGAGTTCGTCGATATCCACTTTATCGTAAGTGTCGGACGCGGCGTGGTAATTCACCATGTAGTTCGCCGGCTCTTGAATGGCTTCGAGCGTCGGGACGCCTTCCAGGATGAAATCGAAATTGTCGGTGTCCATCCCGGCGTCGAAAGTGAAATTCTTCACGCCCAGCACTTGAATCGGTTCGAGGGCCTCGCGGACGGAGACTTCCACGTCCTTGCGCCCCCCAAGCGAGTACCCGGTGATCGCTCCCACTCCGGAATCAAAAATCACCGCCGCAACCATGCGATCGAGCTCAGCGCGGTGCGCGTGAGCGTACGCGGCCGAACCAAGCATTCCCTCTTCCTCTCCGGTGAATAGCGCAAAACGAATGGAGCGACGCGGGACCGCGCCCGAGGCGTGGATCACGCGCGCCGCGTCAATCAACATTGCCACATTGCAGCCATCATCGAGGGCACCGGTTCCCAGTTCCCAGGAATCCAGATGCGCACCGAGCAGGACGAATTCATCCGGCTTTTCGCGCCCGCGAATTTCCGCGATCACATTTTCAGAATCCACCGGGCCGCCGACGTGATTCGGCATATCGAAACGCGCGCGCACCTTTTGGCCGGCGGCGAGGAAACGCGCGATGCGTTCGGCGTCCTCGCGCGCGACAACAGCCTGCGGCGTGCGCTCGATTTCGCCATTTATCGAAAGATTGTGGCGATAGAGCAGAAGATCAGGCCGCGTGGACATCCAGAAAATCGCCGCCGCGCCTGCGTTGAGCGCGTGGTCGATGACGACTCGGTCCACGTCATATTCGTTGAGCAGGTCGTCCCAGGTGACCAAAAGATTCGAGTGCACCAGCACGATCGCGCCCTTCGCCGCCGCGCCTGCCCTGGCAAACCCCGCCTCATCTCCCGCTCCAACGTCCACGATATCGGCGGTGATGCCGCCTTCGGGCGTCGCCGGGGACCATCCGATGGAAACCAGGTGTACCGGAAACGGCTCGGGCGAGAGAATTTCGACCCGCGTGTTGCCTTCGCTCCAGCTGAGCGGGATGCTGAATTTTTCTGTGTGCACTTCGTCCACGCCGGCGCTGCGGAATGCCTGCACGCCCCAACTCGCCGCACGGTCGGCTGGTGCAGAGCCTGTGACCCGACCTCCGATGGAGTCCGTGAGGTAACGCAAGTTCTCCGCCAAGGGCGATGCTCCAAGCGCGCTTTGGACCATGGCCGGCGCCGCTTCCGCGCAGGAGGCCTGCACCGAGCAGGCCCCCGAGCCTTGCGGCAGTTGCTTCGAGAGGGGCGCGGGCTTCACCGGCGGGATTTGCGCGAAGGCGGGGGCGCAAGCCAATGCCAGGATTGAAATCGAGGCCAGCGATTGAAGGATTCTCGTCATATGTTCCCTTTCGACGCTTGGACGCCGTCGCGGCGAGGTCGCAGTTTACCTCGGAACTCTCCCGCCACGCGCCTGGGAAAATTTTCTGTGAATATCTGGTGAACGATCCGAACGCTGATGCCGGAAGATTTTGCAACACTCGGGAAGTTTCTACCTACATTGAATTTCTTCAAGAAATCAGGGCTTTCTTATCTGTCTCATTTTGAGCCGTTTAATAAATTAGCCCTTTGGCACCGCATCTGCCATGGCACCACCTCTTATCCACGTTTTCATAGGGGCAGTAAGCTCGGAGGTGATCGAACCTGTTGGTCGTCGCTAAAGGGCTTCCGCAGTGTCCGTATAGGTCTGGCAACGAAAGTTACAACGAAGCTGGAGTCAAATCCACCAAGCTTTGCCGGGCAATCCTGGAGAGCATACGGAAGGGTTCATTGTGAAGAAGATCGGCGAATTTCCAAAGCTGGTGCAACGAGACAAGAAACAGCAGTCGGATCAGCCCAACGTGTTCATTTTCTGCGAATCAACTACAGGCGTCGCACAGTTCCGAACCGAATCCCATGCCAATCTTGAGCACACCGTCGAGCGGGCGGCTGGTCTCCTGGCCATGCAGTGCCTGGTGAGGGGCCAGGATCCAAGCGATTTCCAGGTGCTGGTGCCGGCCGAAAAGGAAGTGATCGGACGCCTAGTCTCCCGGGCGGAAGAGCTTCTCCAGGAAGGACGAGCCATTGCTTGTCCGGCAACCTTGAGCCCCCGTCAAAGAGAAGTACTCCATTCCGTGCTGTCCAACCGGGCGAACAAGGAAATAGCCTCCAAACTGAACATCACGGTGCGGACAGTGAAGTTCCATATCTCCACTCTTCTGAGCAAGTTCGGGGTTGAGTCGCGCTCGGAACTCGCTCGCCGAGCGGCGGGATTTATGCGTCCAGCGTCTCTGGCCCCTGACGCCGCCCTCTTGGACCTGTCCATGCCAGTTGCGGCACAGAGCCAAGAATTCAGGCCTGTGTCGCAGCAAGCGCCGCTGCAGATATCCAACAAGGCTCGCAGCGTTCGCTTTCCGGGGCGGATTCTTACGGCTTAAACCAGAAGACGAGAAAAGCGCAGGACAGCCGCGGTTCCTCAAAGGGACCGCGGTTTTTTTCTAGCGGCCGAACGAGTGGTATTCGAAGCCGAGGGCCCTCATCTCCGCAGGATCCAGGAAATTTCGCGCGTCAATGATTAATGGCCGGGCCATTACGCTGAAGACGCGCTTCCAATCGAGCTTTCGGAACTCGTCCCATTCCGTGGCCAGGACCAGCGCATCGGCGTGTTCGACGGCGGCATACGCGCTCGACGCGAGCGAGATCTGGGGAAGCAGTTTCCGCGTTTTCTCCATGGCCTGGGGATCGTAGGCGCGCAGAATGGCGCCCTCGGCGAGGAATTTGCGGGCCGCGTCGAGCGCCGGGGAAAAGCGAATGTCGTCGGTGTTGGGTTTGAACGCCAGCCCAAGAATCGCGATGTTCTTGCCCTTCAGCACCCACAGCGCCTTCCGCGCTTTTTCCATCAGAATATCAATGCGCTGCTTGTTGACCTGCTCGGTGGCCTTCAGCAAAGTGAAGTCGATGCCCACGCGTTCGGCGAGACGTATAAAAGCCTGCACGTCTTTGGGCAGACAGAAACCGCCGAAACCCAGGCCGGCGCGAAGGAAATCAGGGCCGATGCGCGGGTCCATGCCCACGGCCGCGGTCACCTCTTGCACGTCCGCTCCCAGTTGTTCGCACATATCGGCTAGAGCGTTGGCAAAGGAAATTTTCAGCGCCAGGAACGAGTTTGAAGCGTGCTTGATAAGCTCGGCGCTGTTCACCGTGGTGGTGACGAAAATGGGAGCGGGCGATTCGGCGGGGCACTTTCCCGCGTGTGCGGGGCAATTGAATTTCCGGTCGAGGATGGGCTGGTAAATTTCGCGCAACTGCTTGGCGGCGGAATCGTCGTCTACGCCGATGACGATGCGGTCGGGATGGAGAAAATCCATGACCGCCGTTCCTTCGCGCAGGAACTCCGGATTCGAAGCGACCCTGAAGGTAATCCCCGATTTCCGGCTATAGACCGAGAGCGCCCGCTTCAATTCCTGGCCCGTCTGGGCCGGCACGGTGCTTTTTTCGATCACAAGTTTTGGGCCGCCGCCTTCCGTGGCGATCATGCGCGCGACGCTATCGATCGCGCTCAAATCGGCGTCGCCGTTTTCGAGCGGCGGCGTGCCCACGCAGATGAAAACGACGTCGCTGCCGCGCACGGCTTCGCCGGGATTGGCCAGAAAGTGCAGGCGTCCTTCGCGCGTGTTTTTTTCTATCAGCGTGTCGAGATGCGGCTCGTAAATGGGCAGCTTGCCCGCGCGCAGAATTTGAATCTTGGAATCGTCATTGTCGGTGCACGACACTTCGTGCCCGATCTCCGCCAGGCAGGCGCCCGTAATCAAGCCAACGTATCCGCATCCGATCACCGAAATTCGCAAGACTCCGCTCTCCCTCGCCGATAATTTCCAATATTACCTGTGACGATTACAGGACGCCACTTGGAGTGATTTCCTACAAGCCGCTATACCAGTGAAACAGCCCCGGAAAGAAAAGTCACGCAGATTTGAGCGCACGGATTCTTGCGAGGCACCACGGGACAAAATAAAGACAAGGGCGAATGCCACTCTTAGGGCGAAGCTTTTCTTCCCGGCTGCGTGATTGTTCGAAGCGCAGAATCGCGGTTCTCATAGTAGGTTTCATAGTACTTCCGGTAATCGCCCCCGCGCACTCCGGCCAGCCACTCCGTATTGCTGCGATACCACTCAATCGTTTGCCGCAAGCCGGTTTCGAGCTGAACCACAGGAGCCCAGCCGAGCTCGCCCGCCATCTTTTTGGAATTTAGCGCGTAGCGCCGGTCGTGGCCGGGCCGATCCTGCACGTAGGAGAGCAGCGTCTCGGGCTTGCCGAGCAACTCGAGCAGCCGCCGGGCCAGAGTCAGGTTCTCGACTACATCCACTCCGCCGATGTTGTAAACCTCGCCGATGCGTCCGCGTTCGAGCACGGAAAGAATCCCGCGGCAGTTGTCTTCGACGTGTAGCCAGTCGCGCTGCTGCTTCCCATCGCCGTAGATTGGCAGCGGCTTTCCCTCCAGCGCGTTCGTGATCATCAAAGGCAGGAATTTTTCAGGAAATTGATACGGTCCGTAATTGTTGGAAGAGCGAGTGATCAGGCCCGGGAAATCGTAGGTTCTGACGAAGGAGCGCACCAGCAAGTCGGAGCCGGCCTTGGAGGCCGAGTACGGGCTGCTCGGATTCAGAGGCGACGCCTCCGTGGAGAAAGAATCGGCCGGGATGTCGCCGTAGACTTCATCGCTCGAAATGTGGACGAAGCGCTGCACTTGCAGTTTTCGCGCAACCTGCAGAAGCACGAAAGTGCCGGTGAAGTTCGTCTCGATCGCCGGAGCGGGTTGATAGATGCTGCGATCGACGTGCGACTCCGCGGCGAAGTGCACCACCGCGTCGCAGCCGGCCATGGCTGCTTCTGCCGCCGAAGCGTCGCAGATATCTCCTTTTGCAAATTTGTAAGCTGGATTCTTTTCAACCGATCGCAAGTTTGCCAGGTTGCCCGCGTAAGTCAGTTTGTCGTAATTCACGATCGAATACCCGCGGTTTTGCGCCAGCACTAGACGGATGAAATTTGATCCGATGAAGCCAGCGCCGCCGGTGACGAAAAGTTTCATCGGGCGCGCGCCTGCGATCCCGGCAGCGGCGGGCAGCTAAGGTTGTTCACGCCTGTTTCGGCGGCAAGCGTATGGGCGCGGAGCACGAGTTTGAACGTAACAGCGTTAGTCCACATGAGTAAAGTTAACGATGGGGTAAACGGATTATGCTCCGGTATTGAAACAACCGCAAATGATGTTGCGCGCTCGGCCCCGCGTCGATAAATCGGGAAACACGAGACGAGGCATTCACTTTGATCGAGCATCGACTCAGATCAGGTTCGGGCCCAGCGGTCGGCATTGAACCAGATACTCCCCGCCGCCAGCACGCACAGCGCAAGAACCACATGCTCGGACAATAGCGACCGCCCGCTCACGGCCACAAGTATCCATTCCAGAAGTAGGGCCGCCAAGGCCAATCCAAGAGCCAGCACCGCCAAACCCATCGCACTCGATCTGGTTTCTCGACGCGCCACGATTCCGAAAAGAATTCCCGCGGGAAAGAAAAGCAGCGTGTAGTAGATATCGGTGTAACCATCGAGCTCGCTCGGCCGCACCGAGCGCAAAAGCTGGGCGAGCGCTGATCCGGGGCCCAGCCGGTAATTGCGGGCCACTTTTTCACCATCTATGTGGAGCGAAAGGTCCGCGCCGTCATAGGAATAATGAATGTTGCGTAAGCGGCCATCCGTGAATACGTTCGGAACGTACCAGGCCAGAATCGAGCGCCGTACCGAAAGCGGGCTGCGAAACCACAGCACAAGATTTGATTCCTCTTGGCGTATGGTCAAATCGGACAGCGGCGGCGCCAGTGGCGGCGCTCCCGGCCGCACTCGTGAAATCGAAATGATGTGGCCAGTTCCATCGCGCGTTTCTCCGGGCGCGCAAATTAAATGCACGGAGAATTGATTGGATTTCTGCATTCTCTCGATCAAATTCGTTACCGGCGCCGCCGATGACAGCCAGGATTTGCCGCCTAGAACGACGGCATTCGATTCCGAGTGAGCGGGGGGCGACGGCGTCCATGAGAGCACCGGCAAAAATTGCTCCACATCCTTGAAAGGCGGCGCGCCCGAGAATTCATAGGACGCGAGCGCGCCGGCCTGAGCCGCGCCAAGCGACTCACCGGAGCTGAGTCGCCGGGCGATCTCATCCGGAATGGCCCGGTCCCAGATTTGCACCTCGAGTATCCGGCCTTTCCACGCGCTTTGCCCGGTGGCCTCGTTGCCGACGAAAAAAGAACTCTCCGGGTCCCAATTGCTCAGCCGCGAGTCCCGCTGCAGAAGTCCGGAAAGCCCGAACCAAAGCGCGAAATAAATCGAAACCAGCACAGCCGCTCGCTGCAACGTTATCCACGAACTAATCGCAATTTCGCATCGAGTAAGGAATCCGACTATGGCGGTGCCCAGCAGTTCGTACAACAGGAAACCCATCACGGAGCCGGTCGAATTCGTCACCACGTCTTCCCAACCGGAATCGCGCATCGGGATGTAAGCCTGGGCCAGTTCAATCGAATAAGAAAACAGCGTGCCGGACGCCAGCACGATGAAAAACGTAGAGGCTCGTGACTTTTTGTCCTCGCGCAGCTTCTCGGCCAACCCGAAACCAAATGGGACAAAGAGCGCGACGTTCAGTAGGGCGTCGAACCACCCCGCGGTCTTCAAACTGCCGCCCAGAAGGAACGGAGGAGCCTGACCGGGAAGATTGGGAAGGGCGAATCGGAAGGGAAACAGGGTCAGAAAGACGATTCCGGCTATGGCAGCTATCAAAAACCGGTTGGACCAACTGCAAAAGGGCGTCCGAGCATTCGGGCCGATCGTTCGAGTCCGCATCATGCTCAGCGAAAAAATCCTCCGCTATCCCTTTTAAAGTCTAGCACGAGTGCCCAGAACCGGGTGGAGCGCCTTCCGGAGTTTTTTCCGCGCGAGGGTATACCGAACTGAAACGCAGCATGAATTTTTCCCAGCGATTTCAAACTACCTGTCCGGCGGAAACGGACAGCTGTACGAAATTGATTTGAACAGGCGAAGCGCACTGAACTTCGTTGCTTCCTCTGACCAGTATTCCGCAGCCCCTTTTGGTTTCTAAACTGTGCGCGAGATGAAAGTTCGCACGCAAACCTTCCCGCATCGAATCCAATCACCAGCGTCGAGAAATAGGGTTACACTTCCTCCGTCTGGTCCGTTTGTTCTCTTTGCGATGCTCGCCGCCATTATTGCCATCGTCGGACTTTCCAGCTGCTCGGGCTTCACCAAAGCCGCAGTCCAGCCCAAGACTCCGAACTCGGGAGTTCTCTCGGTCAGCGCGGCTAGCATCAATTTCGGCAACGTCGCCACGGGAAGCACCGCGGTGCAAAGTGTGACGGTGACGAACGTAGGAACTTCCGCCGTGGACGTTTCCTCCGCAACCCTGAGTGGATCCGGTTTCGCCGTGATGAGTGGCGCTCCTTCGGGTTCCATGGCCATCGGTGCTTCGACTACAGTCCAAGTTCAGTTTGCTCCGGCGGCTGCAGGCGCTGCTGCGGGAAGTCTCACGGTCGTGAGCGACGCCACGAATTCTCCCCTGGTGGTTACTTTCAGCGGAACGGGTATGCAACCCGGCCTCGCGATCTCTCCGGCGTCGGTCAATTTTGGAAACGTAATCGTGGGGCAGACCGGGACGCAAACGGTCACATTGACCAATACCGGCAGCGCGAGCGTGGTGGTGAATCTTGCCACGGTTTCGGGCAGTGGCTTCGGCGTCAGCGGCCTCTCGCTCCCCACTACCATCCCCGCCGGCCAGAATCTGACTTTCAGCACGCAGTTCACGCCTGCGGCCACGGGCACCGCGACCGGAAGCATCACGTTCACAGACAACGCGCCGGGCTCTCCGCAAACTCTGGTGCTTTCAGGAAACGGAATTGCAGCCGGTGCAACCTTGGCAGCCAATCCAACGACCGCCGCATTTGGCAACGTGGCTGTGGGCAGCAGCGGGCAACAATCCATTACGATTACAAATACGGGAACGACCAGCGCGACGATTTCTCAAGTCAGCGCCAGTGGAACAGGATTCAGCATTACCGGCATCACCGCTCCGGTGACCATCGGCGCGGGCCTGAACGTAAACTTCACGGCGCAGTTTGCACCGACAGCGACCGGAAGCGCATCCGGCAGCATCTCGATTACCAGCAATGCCACGGACGCGACGCTCTCGATTCCTCTGAGCGGCACCGGCACGCGGGGAGGACTTTCGGCGAATCCGACCAGCGTGAATTTCGGCAGCGTTCCGGTTGGCACGAGCGGCTCGCAATCGGTCACACTCACGAATTCGGGAACGGCCAACGTCACCATTTCTGCGGCCTCGGCCTCCGGAACTGGTTTCAGCATAACCGGATTGGCGACGCCGCTAACGCTCACTCCGGGTCAAAACACCTCTTTCACTGCAAAGTTTTCACCGGCTGCAACCGGCAGTGCGAGCGGCAGCGTTTCGATCACGAGCAATGCTCCCGGCTCTCCAATGTCAATCGCGCTCAGCGGCACCGGCGTGCAGGCGCAACTCACCCCAAGTCCGGCAAGCGTTGCTTTTGGAAGTGTGGCCGTGGGCAGCAGCGCGGCGCAAACGATCACGCTGACGAATGGTGGCACCGCGAGCGTAACGATTACTGCCGCCACCGCTTCGGGTTCAGGCTTCAGCTTGAGCGGCCTGTCGCTCCCGTTGACGATTCCCGCGGGGCAGAACGCCACATTCACCGCGCAGTTTGCGCCGGTGTCGGCAGGAAATGCCACCGGCAGCATCTCCATCACCAGCAACGCGCCGTCTTCCCCGCTCGCCATACCCCTGAGCGGCACCGGCACTCAGTCGCAACTGGGAGCCAATCCCACGAGCGCGGCGTTCGGCAGCGTTACCGTCGGCAACAGCAACTCGCAACCTATCAATTTGACGAACTCCGGCACCGCCGCGGTCACCATTTCGCAGGCCCAGATTTCCGGCGCCGGATTCAGCCTCAGCGGCCTCACCACGCCGTTGACCATTAACTCCGGAAAGAACTTCACGTTTAACGCCGTCTTCACCCCCAGTGCCGCGGGAACTGTGAGCGGCTCG
>Ga0302225_10000960_pt1 | contig 19423 bp, 21 predicted proteins | sample II_Palsa_E3_2_FD_193515 | JGI IMG/M metagenome (GOLD analysis project Ga0302225, IMG submission 193515) | Peat permafrost microbial communities from Stordalen Mire near Abisko, Sweden - II_Palsa_E3_2 | ecosystem: Environmental > Terrestrial > Soil > Palsa > Peat permafrost | place: Sweden...
TTTGATAAAAAAAAGCTCATTGACATACTATTGGGTATGATATACACTTTAGTATTAATCCATTAAGGGGCATTTTGGCACTAAAAAATTGACCGGGAAGGCTATTTGGCGGATTGATTCTTCAAAAAATAGGTTCCTAAAACATTTCAATTTGAGTGGGACCAGGGGCTAAGGGGTTTTCTTTGGCGCCCCAGATATTAATGATGTCGCCATACTGCTTGTCTGTAATCTTCAGAATGGAGACTTGCCCCTCTTCGGGAATGGCAATCTTGGTACGTTTAATATGAACCTGGGCACTTTCATCACTTGCGCAGTGGCGACTGTAAACGCTGAATTGCAACATGGTGAATCCATCTTTTATCAGCATTTTGCGAAAGTCCCCGGCTGCTTTACGTTCTTTTTTAGTCTCGACAGGAAGATCAAAGAATACAAAAAGCCACATGATGCGGTATGCGTTTAGGCGTTCCTGCCTGATCATATTTCAGGTAATTCGGGATACTGTAGTTTTTTTGCCATCCCTTCAAAACATTTCGCAAGGTTGGCCGATACGGATTCAATAGCCACGGATAAAGGACTCTTCTCTTCTTTCCAGAGACAGTCAGACTGCAACAATTGAAAGAATTCTGCCTTCCTATCCTTGGTGAGATTATGATAATCGGGAATGCCCCGGATCTGGAGGTATACCAGCCAATCCACAAATGGACGAAAGGGCTCCATAATATCATCGGCCAGCGCAAAACTATTGTATTTATTATGGTGATGAATGCCTAAGGTTACCAACAGGCCACTGCCGGCCAGCGCCCGGGCTACGGACGCCCGGATAAGAGAATAGCCGTAATTGAGGGATGGATTGGGCGGGGGACCATCTCTGTTACGGAGAAAAGTGTCGCCATAAAGGCTCTTGAAGTATATCCTGGCGGCTTGCGCTTCACAATTCGTTGTATCGCCACTGGTAACCCTACCCGCAAGATGATAAAGAGCTAGCGCGCTCTGGCCAGCATATTCGAGTACTTTTGCCTGGTTGCGGATTTTGGCCTTTATCGTTTGTTGCCAGAGCTGTTTTTTCAGGGGTTCGGTTGCACTCAACTGATCTTTGAACCGTTCGGCTTGAATATGATGAGTATCCAAATGAAGGAGCATACTGGCCGGATGGTGTTTGCTGTCGCAAAAAATTACCGCCACATTGGAGTCCGCCAATACTTGCATCAGCGCGGTTGTAAAGGTAATTTGCGGATGATCCAAAATCAGGTAGCCAATGTCCTCAATAGGCCTGGTCACTTCATCTTCTGTATCCTTATTGAAGATGACCAACTGACCCAATTTGGCACTCAAGTGAAAAGGATTTGAAAAGGATAGTATTCGTTTACTCATTGACTGACGGCAATATTTGAATAGTACCTTCATGGCTTATAGTAAAATCAATATTTTCTATGAAGCCTTTGAACTTGTTATGACTCAATTTCCGGAAGGTTTTCCCATCACCAAATTTATAGTCACCGCTTTCCATCTTAAGCAAACTGTTTCGTCGCGCCTCTAAATGATGTGTCAGCGTTATGATACCATACAGGTACATTTCCCCTTCGAATTTTGCTCTTTGAATGGATAATCCCGTCACCTTATATAAACGGTCACTTAAATTCCTATTTGTCTGGTCCGATATAATTTCCTCTGGAGATTTTTCGTATAGCAAGACCTTCAGGTTTTGCTTCAATACCAGATCTTTATTGTTCCTTCTTGCCAACGGCAGGACAATCTTCTTTCCTCTGATAGTCTTTTCCTTATATAACGGATATAGACCCTGAGATTCTCCGACAAGACCTGCCAATTCATATAAATTAATGATTTTGAAGTCTCTCTGCCTACCATTCTCATAAAAGGCCATCAGGTAATTACCGTCAGTCTGAACATAATACCATTGCTTGTGCTCAGGTGCGCCTTCGACATGCCGCTTTAGCTTTATAGGGTTTTGCATTTTATCAGCAAATATCTTCACCTTATAGACTTTGGTAGACTGGGCCAATGCATCTCGCCTTTTTCTCTGTTCGCTAGGCGGTATCTCGAAATATCCTTGTTTCTGGATGACGGCCGCTCCGGTCTCTTCGGCCAATTGCCTAAGGCGGTCATCCACAATATTTTCAATCGCCTTCCTGATGGCATCTAAAGTATTACCGTTAAAGACGAAACCTGTCCGGTATTTGATAATATCATTCCCGTCCTCATCTTTCTGGAGAACGAGGCGACCACCAGGATCTGATATCAATTTTCCGTTTTCCTTTACCGGAATTTTAATGGCGCCGTAAAACGTGTCTTTGTGCAGGCTGCCTTTTATCCCTCTGCCTTTTTGATAGACCGGCACGTTATTTCCGCCGTCTTTTGAATAGACAATGGATCCGTTAGACCTAATCTTCTTTTTCGTTTGTTTCAATACATTGTCTCTGTCTGCGTGATACACAAGAATGTCTTCCATCAGGTTTTGCATGATCGTATAAAACGTACCCGGATCTAAACCCCATGGATTGGGTACCTTAGGTTCCTTCCACTTATTATCCTCCGCCGTCTTATAAGATGCCGCCAGGATATTATAGATGTCAGGCTTGTTCCTTTCTTTGTATAACAATGTCTGTATAATGGCGTCAGCTGCATGATGACTATGGCGGCTTCTGTCTTTCTTTTCGTCTTTACTCAAGGCGCCCCAGATACGTTTTATTTTATCGGTAATTTCTCCTTTCGTCGATCGAACGTGGAAAAAGAGTGTCTTGAGATATAATACACCATATTTAGCAATGATCTGGGTGTCGATTAGTTGGCTGTTCTTAAAGCCATCTGTAATGTCAGTCATCTCAAAGCGTTCCAATTTGCCTTTCCAATATCGGTGATGCAGGCTGCAAAAATGCCGTTCCTGTATGGCATGATCTTTCGCTTCTTTGGTTGAGGCCGAACGACTTTTACGAATGGCCCGGTCGATTCTCTCCTGGTACTGATCGACTTTATCCTGCCATTCCCTGAGCCGTGGTTGGATGGAGGAATAGCCATGTGCCTCTTCCGTGTAGTTCGGTAGCTGCGATGGAAGTAACTTGTCCTTTATTTCATTGTTGTAGTATTTAAAAGCGATAGTTTTATTTTGCAGGCTGTCATCAAAACTAAGGCTACGAGGGATGGTATGCTCAACATCAGTAGTGAATTCATCGAAAAGGTCGCTGTCGCTGATGGTCTGTCCAGTGTACAAGCAGGCACGTGCCGGTTGCTCTTCTCTTAGCCTGTAGCGGTCAATATAGGTGGACAAATCTTGCGGTAATGTCCTGTTCTGTTCTTTGAAGATTTTTTGAATCTCCCCGGCATATTTTTGATTTACCGCCTGACGTTCCCTTTGATATCGTTCGATAGCCTGTCTTTTATTGGAGTCGTTGAGCTCTCTTGCCATTTCAACAATCACATGAGTGTGGTCATCCACAAGATCGTTTTCAATGAGGTAATTAACGAGTTTTCTAAGCTCATGCAGTGTGCGCATCGCCATCGGATTCCGAATACTATCCGTTCGGGGGCTGTTGAGGATCTTTCTTGCCACCATACCCGGTGCATCCAGAGCGGGCAGGAAAGATTCAATCTCGCTGGGATGATAGAGCTTATTCAAGAGCTTTTCCCCGGGATCGATCCCAAGTGCCGTACCAAGGGCCTTTTTGAGATTGGATTCCAGGCGGGGTGGCTTGATGAAACTGAGTTCACCGCTGGTAGATAACCTTAAGGCCTGTTCATATAGCACTGCTATCTGCTGCCGATAAAGCGAGTGGTCTTCCGGTGAGAGTTGGCTCCATTTTCCAGTTCCGAAGTAATGCCCGATGGCCTGCCCAATATCCTGATGATCGTCTGAATCCAGCGTATATTCCGGCGTGTTGCGGGCAAAACGTTGATTATATGGCAGGTTATTGTATTGGCTGATCAGGCCGTTCACGATATCGGTAATGTTCTTCTCCCGGGTGATGTGTGACATCTCCGTCTCGACTATCGAAATGATTTCCTCCTGGCGGGACTCCCAGCATGACCTGCCGATCAGGGAAGGGATGTTAGCTAGAAAGACGGCTTTGTCATAGCGCACTTGTTTTTCAAGCCAGTAGTTTATTTTTCTTATGGCTTTGAGGCTTAAGTTGGCGTATCCCTGTTTGACGGGTATCCGGACAAAGTTGTCTGCCTCTTTTTCTGAAAGGTTTAGTTGATGGATTATCTTTTCCCTGATGATGACCTGATCTTTATCGTTGTCCATCTGGAATAGCCAGTGCCAAAGATCGTAGAGATCAAGTCCATTTCCGTGGTATTTGAATGCAGATGAGCGTTTCTCGTTTTCTTCCCAATGAATCCTTTGTAAAGCCTTAGCCCGAAGTTCCCAAACTTTTTCTTCACCCAGGACGGCAAAAAGACCAGCCAGGGTGGGACACCCGGAGAGGGTCTGCCGATCTTTGTAGTTGAAGATCCGGCCCGGATGCTGCCGGGTAAGAGCTTTGCTGATGTCGGTGAAGGGAAAAGCAGGGCTTGAACGGCGGAAGAATTTTTGTTGAGCCAGGGATCTTTCAGCCGAAGTCAAAGGATGCCAGTTTTTTTTGCCGTCATCAGAATACCTGATATTATTCAAGACCTGCCACATCCGATAGAGTTCGAATTCCGGGTGGGATATAGGGCAGCGGCTTTTGTCTTTTTCATATATGCATTTCCCGACCACGCCTTTCTGTGATTTGAGGGGGCGTTGTTCAAAGATGACTTTTCTGATTTTCTCCGTTAGCACAGGATTAAGCTGCTGGCAGGAAGCGATTTGAAGGAATTCAGCCTGAAGCGTCAATCTGCTGATATTCGTGCTTTCCTCTTTTCTTCTTCTGGCCCTACCCCCTTGGCTGATCTCATGGGACAATTGCTGACCTATGGTGTGTCCAGTGAGCTTTTCCTCTAATTCGTTGATTGCTGTGGCTACTTTACCTAACTGTACACGCTGTTTCGGACCTGGGCTGTCGTCTTCTTCTGGTACCTGGTCATCTGCATCCAATGCTTTGTCACTGCGATTGCTGAGATAACCCCGTCGCTGTGTGAGGTGGTAGCAGATTCTGCCAATCGCCTCCGGACTGAGGGGGTTGATAAGAGCTGCTGCGCGTAGCTCGAAGGGGTTCAGATAATCGGGTATTCCGTCGTTGTTGAAATCCAGTCTGAGCCAGTTTTTAAATAGGACACTTTGTGGATACTTCTTTTCTCTTTTTCGAGAGGGGTCTTTCCAGAGACTTAATTCTTCTATACTCAGGGGACAAAGTTTGTTGTTGATGAGCAGCGTCAGCAGATCGATTTTTCTCCACCTCCTGCGTTGATGGTTCTTTCTGGCGGATCTTGCCTTTGTTCGTTCAGCGGCCCGTGAGAACTCTTTACCCTGGTTCTCACCTACACCCTTTTCGAAAATGACAACTCCTTTGCGGATGATCTGATCAGGGCCAATGCCAATGTCGGTGTCTCTGATGGCCCAGCCTATACTATTGGTTCCTAAGTCGAATCCAAGGATTTTGCTCATGGCGGTTATTAGGGGTTCATTAAAGAATCAAAAAAAGTTTGGATGAGCAGCTATATCTAGCAGCAATGACTGGGTTAAGGAAGACAGGTCTTAAAGGAGGTAGTACGAGTAGGGTCAGGAATAATTTGGATAAATATATGATTTTTCTTTCCTTTACAATTCATTGAGCTTTTTTTATCTTACCACAATAAGGCTATATGCCGTAGGTAAAAACCTTTGACCCTGCATCGTCTAACGCTCTGTAGGGTCTTTTTTTGTTTCTAGTGAATTGTGTTTCACGGGCTTCATCAAGTTGATGGGTTGTTTGGTCCTTTGTTCAGACCAGTTTATCCCCGATGACATTCTTAAACCCTGCTCCCATATTGAGTGTGGGCATGCGAAATTGCTTATTCAGAAATGTATCAGCCAAGCTTTTTCGAAGTACGGGGGTCATCCATAACTCCTTATTTCGACTCAATAAAAACGATAAAATTGTAAATTATTTTGAACATAGTTACTGGAATAGTTTTACAATAAGGATAAACAACTGTTAATATAGTTTAGCCAATCTTCCTTCTTTTGCAGGGGCAGTTGGAAAAAGGTGCCCGATACCTGATCGTAAAAAAAACCGCCGTAGGAACTGATCAATATTTTCCTGATTTTCCCATCATACAGACAAGTAGCCACGACTCCTCCCATCCAGACGGGCGACTCTTCAATATGCAGCGGCTCTATTCCGTGTAAGAAATTCGCCATGGAATCTGACTGTAACTGATAATTTTTGAAAAAGCTAAGACTATCCGCTGAAATGGAAAATTGTACCGCGTCCTTTATATTATATAGACGCCAGTGGCTTGTTTGTTGCCAGTTGATTGGACTTTGACTGTGAGTAAAAGACAGAACCGTGAACGCCAATAAAACAATTTTCATTTGTGTGCTTTTTTTGATGAAATTCTGAGTATCTCGAGGATAAATATGTCGACGAGTATGATTATCCCGACAATAATAGTGACCCAATAGAGCGCAACCCAAAGGGCATCTCTTTTGATATCTCCGATTCCCCAAAACAAGCCATAGTTGCCAAGATAAAAACAGCTTAAACCCAAGAATACATAAACGAAGCCTGCGCGACCAATCACCCCGAATAAGCGCAAAAGAACAATAAGCATCGAAGCCGGCAGGCAGATCGCCCAGCTCACGAAAAAAAAGCCGAATAACCCCGGCACATCCGATCCTTGGTTCGCTATCCGGGCAAAGTATGTCGACAATGCGGCAAGGATGGCCGCACTCAAGACCAAATTCCACCATTTCGCGAATTTGCTCATACTACTTTTTTTAATTGCATTGCCCAATATTGCTATGCGTGACAGGCGGGGCCGTATTAACTATCATGTTGGGTATTTTGTCTGTCAAGATATCTTCACCTAAGTCCCCGGGGTCACAACCGCTACCTCCCGGCCATGAGCCGATAGTCCGCGGCAAATTGATTCCAGCCTGGGCAAAGGTGTTGATAGCAAAAGTCGAGCAATTATTTGAATTCAAATTATACAAAAACGAGCTATTATCTATTGCAGAGATGTAGTTCAGCATATCATAAAATTGGGCATTATTGACCGTGAAGGTTCCACTGATATTGTATTGATGGAATTCGTCATCGCTGAACTCGCCAGGAGAGGATGGGCTGGTCGGCTTTACTGTCGTTGAGGGATAGAAGCCGATGTTCCTCGTGATCGTTGTATTTCCGTATGATTCAGTAAAAATCAGAAAAGTATGGCCGGCATTGATGATGTTTGATGCTTGAGTGGATCCGGTTGGGCCGCCTGATGTTACTGTCCAGGAGTCTCTTGTACCTGGGACGGGCTGCGCAATAGCCAAAGTAACTGTGTAAATGTGGTCGCTTCCGCCTACATTGGTGAAGCAGCTGAAATAAGCTGGGACGCTAGCAATGCGGTTGGTCGGCGGAGCAATTAGCATGGTAACCGCCCCGGCCCCCCCGCCCCCTACATCCGAATAATCCGTGCCGGAAAAAGCCGTAGACCCGGCGCCGCTTTCCCCTCCAAAAGAATATAAAGTACAGGTCGATTCCTCCCAGGCTTCTCCATTCTCCGCGTCACCAACCGCATAGTTGTAGCCATCTATTTCAGTACAAACGGAAACGGACATGTCATCGGCGATGACAGGCCTTCGGGTAGTAGCCGAGACCGTCAGCAGCTGGCCGATCCTTTGAGGGCTCATTAATGAATTCCCGCTGTAATCTTCCGATAGCACTATCCCTGAGAAGACTTGGCTGTTGGCTATAGCATTACTGTCTGGAATGAGCGTTAATACCTGATAGCTGAATTTCCCGGTTGAATCCCGGAATATCACCAGCTTGGTTATTGAACTTAGATCCAGCAGGTTGGACGCGGCCACGGGAGTTCTGACGAAAAGTAGATTTTCAAAATTGATGGGTACTATTACTACCGGACCAACAGACAGGGTCAGTACCTTAGCCTGATCCCACTGCGGAGATCTCACCTGGTTAGCACGAAAATTTTGGCTATTGAGGGGCAACTTCTGACCCAATACGCCACTGAAGAAATTTTGAGCTTGGACAATAAGCGGATTCGGCTGTGAAGTACTGGCGATTCTTTTTTGACAGGCCATGAAGCATAGCAGCAGTAAAAAGATGAATGTTCTTTTCATTGTATAAGGTTTGTATAATTTTATTCGTGGGATAAAATTAAACACAATGAAGATCGGGTGTGCTAAGGGAAATACTTAGGTCGGACAAATTAAAGTTGTCAATTGCATATTTCGAAGCATAGAAGTCGGCCTCAATCTAACGGAATCAGGAGATTGAAAACAAGTAAAAGTTGTCTAAATAAGAGACCGCTCCTGGAAAGGAACGGTCTTCTATTATTCCTAAATCTTAAAGACTTAAATTATGAAAAAATGTCGAATGTTGGTTCTGTCATTAATGAAATAAATAAGGGCCGCCACAATTGAAATAGCGAAACCAAAAAGGAGAAATGTCTTCCTTTTGGTAAACTAGCAAATGTTATTTATTGGTATGCATCTTTTGTTGTTTGCCAGTAGGACGAAGGGTGATAATCTATGGAATCGACCTTATCCATTTCTCGGACTTCATACCCGGATATCTTGGATAAAGGCACCTGGTTTGTCGGACCAAATAACAACCTCAAGTCTCCTTTTTTGATTAGAGAGTCTTTTGGATCCTGAAATATGGGAATTTTAACAAGCTGCTGGCCATGCGTATTAAATAAATCTGTAATTTCTATCGGCGGATTCCGAACCGGGTAATACTTCCTCAGATACCTTTGGTAGACTACGACATCCTGGCGAATCACATCGCGGTCTATGGTGCCTAAACTGGAGATCATAGCCTCGAACGTCGGAGAATCTCCTTTTCTGATGGCATCGATTACTGCTGTTGAAGTAGCCGTAATTTGCTCCTTGGCAGTCAAATGAAGACATCCTATGAGACTGGACAATATAATCGTTGATCCAATAATTCCGACTAATATTTTCATTTGCTCTGGTTGAATAGTTTTACCGGTGAACCTACCAGGTGATTGCGATTGCCTCTGCATAATTGCAAAGGTTCGCTACTGGGTAGCTTGCCCCGCCCGTTGCCAATATGATAAAGGGTGATAATGTGTCGAATCAAACTTATCGATTCCTCCAACTTCGTAACCGGTTATCTTTGATAAGGGGGCTACATTGGTCGGGCCAAAAAATAACCTTAGATCACCTTGTTTAATTGGCGCATTTGCGGAATCTTGAAAAATATGAATTTTAACAAGCATCTGGCCATTGGTATTAAATAAATACGTAATCTCTATGGGCGGATTCTTTTGCGGATAATATTCTCGAATATACTTCCGGTAGAGTGCGACATCATGGGGAATGCCTTCGCGATTTAAAGTGCCTAAATTTTCAATCAAATCTTCAAATTTTTCTAAGTCTCCTTTCCTAATGGCCTCGATTACTTTTGTGGCCGTAGCCGTTATTTGTTCCTTGACAGTTGACTGACTACATGCTGTAAGACACGAGAAGATAATCATGGTTCCTAGAATTCCAACTAAAGCTTTCATTTCTTGTGTTTTTTGAGCGAATTGATCGCTTTTATTAAATCTTGGTATTTACCCAAAGCTTCCAAAGTCTGCGACTGAACTTGTATGTTATTATTTTTTAAGATTGATATTCCTGTCTGCAAGACACTTAGGCCATATTTCGCTGAATTTTCCGCGTCAGATACGTTGATAGTAGGCAACGTTCCGTCTTGGACAAAGTTGGTTAAATCATCTTTAAACCCTACTGAAAATGACGAGGCTCCTGCCGATGAATTGACTAGTGCTATTGATCTATCAAATTCAGATTGATTATTAAACAGGTCCCCGCGAGCACGCCATTTTTTCCAATCGGTAGTAAACATCTCGATCCATTTACCGACTTCCTTGAACGCTGATCCGGCTGCGTTTGCCTTATCAGCAAATTGTTTGCTTGCTTCCGCATCCGGTGTTAGCTTTCCGCCTGCGGTACTGGGTGTTGGATCTGGATCCTGGTCATCCGCGGAGAAGGTCCAAGGTGTTTTTTTCAGAACGTCATTTGCCGATGTGAAATGCGGTTGGCCATCATCCGGGATATCTCCCTCTGGGCCTGTTTTTACGCTCGCGGGTGTAAAAAGAGGGTTTCCACTTTGGTCTTTGAAAATTTGAGGAATATTGGAAGCTACCAGGGAGACCTGTGCTACCCAAACTTTAGTGTCCTTTCCATTAATTTGCTGATTTGTATATGACCCCGTTTCCCTAAACCAGGCACTATTGAATGGTAATAGTTCTAAGCCCTCTAAATCAATTCCAGCGGTCACCTTGTCCTCAGCATAACAGTAATCGCTTATGCTTGAATATATCGTCGCCAATGGATCAAGCTGCCAAAACCGCCCTATCTGAGGATCCTGTAATCTGAAATGCATATCGTACATGTCCAAGCCACTCCCATCGCTAAATTCTTTATTCTGGAATTCCTTCCCGCTGAGTTTGTATTTATTTGGTGCGTAAGCTTGCTTCAAAGCCATATCCGTGACACCAGGCATTGACAACCCGAACGGATAGTAACTACCAACCCCTTTTTAACCCGAACCCCTTTTCTGTGGCGCTCGGATTTTGATCTGTTCAAAGAACTGCTAACAGACTCCAAGATAATCGTTTTTTCTTTTCAGCTGAACTTTTCAATTGAGTTCAATTGAATAAAAAAGGATGCCTGTGATGGCTGCGGCCGATACTGGCCGCTATTCCCTGGTTGTTCGGCCGGAGCCCCGGCGGAGGCCCAATCATGAGACAAAAAAAGCCCCCTATTCGGGGGACTTCTCTTTGTTCAGCTCATCGTTCAGTTCAGTCAGATTCGGCAACTGGCCGAACTTGATGACGGCATCCTGGATAGAGTCTCCTTCCACAAGGATCCTGGGGCCGTAATCGGCCAGGAAGGTCTCCTTCTGATCGTCCCGGATCTGGTAGATGTCTAGTTTGTTTTTTTCTTTTACAATGTAAGTAGTCATAACGTTTGTTTTAAAATGAATGAAAAAAGTAATCCCCTTACACCCCGCCAGGAGGGGTTACTTTTTTCATTTTAAAAAGCAGTGGTGCTGACAGGTTAAAAGGAAAAAGAACGTCACCGGGGTCAGGGTAGGATCGAAGTGAGTTAATGGGCTATTACGGGCTTATGGCAGGCCTGTCAGCGGGCAGGGATACAAACATCCGGACGGGTAGACAGGGGTTACTGATGCCAGGCTTATGCATTGCTGCCCGGATTTATGGTGACGATCGGCCTTTATACCGCAGCCGCTCCCCTGTCTGCCCGGCCGGATGCACCAAAGCCGTTACTGTTGCCCGGACTTGTTCTGCTGCTCATCGGCTGCGGTTGCCTATTCTATCGCCCTTCTTAGTGAGTGGCCAGACATAGATTTTGCAGACATGTGGCCGCGCGGGACTCGGGAGAGAAAAGGACGAGGCCCTGCCGCCACCACCGCCATGTGGCCGGCCGTGTGGCACGGAGGGAGGCCGGCAGGCCGCCGGGCCACTACCCGCCGGATCGGCCTTAGCGTTATGCCGCAGCGCCAGCGGAGGCAATATTGATCAGACAAAGCGGCCGGCCACCGGCAGGTGGCGGACAAACAAAAGGCAGCGGGTGGATGCGGCCCCCGCCGCAGCCACGGGTAGCTGCCCGAACGGAGACGGGTGAGCGTGCCAAGGGACGTGACAGCGTGCGGAGCACCTGGCGCGGCAATTGCCGAACCCTGGCGGAGGGAGACCTTTTTTCCTGCGTTAGTGGCGCCAAGAGTTTTGTGCGCAGGGGGTCAGCTCATGGGGTGATGTTTTTGCAGTTCGTTTTGCAGATCATCCGTATTGAGCACCTGGTAGCGTTCCGTGCTGCTGACATATTTATGCCCGGCCATGTATTGCACCTGGCGAAGGTTGTACCGCTGTAACCAAAAGGTCAGGACGCTGTTACGGATCTGATTGGCGTTAATGACCTTCGGGTTGAACTTTTGCAATTGCCCGATCATGTGTTTCATCCGGTTGCTGATATTGCGGGCGCTGGCATCCGTCCGCACCGGCCGGGCTAAAAAAATACCTTCTTTCAACCGGTTGTCCTGCAGGTATTGCTGTAGTTCCACCACCTGGTGGGCCTGCAAGGGCAACCACCTTTCATTGCTGTAGGAAGTTCCTTTGATAAAAATCTTCCCTTCCTTCAGGTGGATATGAACGGCCTCCAACCGGGTGATTTCCTCGGTTGGCATGCCCTGGTAGATCAGCAGGCCCAGCATAATTTTCTTGGCGGGATCTACGTTTAACTGCAACTGATAACGCCGGTACAGTTCTTCCAGCTCGTCCATGCTTAACAGGTTGTTCGGCAGCTTCCGTACAATGCCCCGTACATATATGCCGGCCGCAGGGTTATCCTCCCGCCGGCTTTCGCTGATCAGGTAATTAAAATAATGCCGGATGATATTCAGCTGACCGTGTATCGTCCTTTTGCTTTTGCCCTTCTCGTGCATGTGGCGCATAAAGGCAATCACATCATTGTAACTTGCCTGCTCACCTGTGAGTGGTTGATCTGCGAGCCAGTCAGTAAATCCCTTGCAGTACGGCAGATAACTTTTGATCGTTCCCGGGCTGTAACGTTTGGTTTGTAAATAGGTCTCGAAGTTCATGGCTTATTGTTTGGGTTCATTAATCAGGTGTGTATAGATTTGCGTGCTGTCCAGGGCGGCATGCCCTAAAAAATCTTTGATCCGTTCCAGCTTCATGCCGCTTTGCAGCAGGTGCGTAGCGATACTATGCCGCAGTGTGTGCGTACCTACCTCCTTGCTGATACCGGCTTTATGAACCAGGCCCTTGATTCGCAGGTACAGGCTTTGTTTATGGATCGGCCGGCCCTTGTTCGCATCGAGGAACAGGACGGCGCAGGGACGTTGCAACAGCTCCGGGCGGCCCTGCTCGATATAGACCAGGATGTCCAGGTAGCTTTTCTCCGCTATCGGCACATACCTTTCTTTATACCCCTTTCCCCGGCGCACGTACAGCATTTTCCGGTCATGGAGGATATCGCTGCATTCCAGGCTGGTCCCTTCCTGCAAGCGTAACCCGCAGCCATAAAACACCGATAGCATGGCCCTGTCCCGGATGCCTAATACATCCTCCCCGGTCATGGCATACAACCGGCGGATCTCCGCCCTCGTTAACCAGGTGGGCATAGCGCTGGCTCCTTCCAACAGCTCTAGCGTAAAGCCTATGCCGCTTTTACCTGTCTGCCGGATGTAGCGGCTAAAGAGTTGCAAGGATTGGATATACTTGTTGATATGGCCTGCACTAAAACCTCGTCCGGTGCGGATGCCGATTTGGGTCTGCTGGCGCTTGATAAAGGCCGTCGCATCGGCAGCGACCAGTTGTTGTAAACTATCCTTTCCGCGGGCCTCCTGGTCAGCCAGGAACTCCGCCAGGTGCCTGGGCATAGACGTTACACTGGCAGGTGCATACCCTAAGACTTGCAGCCATTCGGCAAAGCCTTGCCGGAGTAATCGATGTTCATCACTGTGAAGGAAGTATAGCCGGTTCATGGCAAACATTTTTTGCTATTACTACAGTTTCCCGGACGATTGGGCCACTGGCTGTAAAAAATTGATAGTGATGGGTTTAAGTGGTCCACTAACGGCAGTGGGCCAGTGATGGGCCAGTGGACTACTTCCGGGACGCTATTTTGTCCAGGATAGCCTGTACATGCTGGTTGATGGTGGATTTCAGCTGATCGTATTCGGCGTAGTCGGCAATGCTGTATTCATACTTCGCGTACCGTGCGCTGCGGTTGACTTTGAGATAGCCATACCTTTCCAGCTCCGACAGGTGGCGTTTCAGGGTCGTAGGCGCTATGCGTAACTCCCGGCGGATCTCCCGCGCGTGGAAACTCGTTTTACCCTGTTCTTTCAGGATCACTTTGAGCAGCTCTAAAAACCCCCGGCTCGCTTTGGTCAGCTCGTCACTCTTGCTGAACAGCACATCTTTTAACAGCCCAAAAGCCGCTTGCAGATCGGCTACCGTGCTTTCTACATACGGATGGCCCTGGGCGTCCCGTTTGACCGGCCGTTGGTATTGGTGGTAGAAGGTGATCGCCTCGATAAAGGCCAGTAGCAGCGTCATCGTCCGGCGGGGTTTGAACACTATTTCGGGGAGCTGGATATATTTTGCATAGGGATTGACGACCTGCACCGGCATCAGCACCCGCTGTACATGCTGCAGCTGGGTACGGGTATAGTGTTCCGCCTCCCGGTTGATCTCGCCCCCGGCGGCTTTCGTCTGATAGTCCAGTATCCTGCTGTCCTGGTCCTTGCTGCCATCGATGTACAGCAGCAGGCAGCGGTTGGCGTTATCTTCATACAGTCTTTCCCGCGTCGTGCAGCCGCTGACGCTGACCGGGCCTTCTACCAGGAGGGTAACCGTTTTTAAATTGCCCTTGCTGTCTTTGAGCGTGACGGTCTTGCTGATCCGCCGCTTGCTTTGCAGCTCCCGGAGCGGGTACATCGAAGATTCCGCGCCGTCCAGGTCCTCGATCAGCAGCAGCCGGTGGCGCAGTTCGTCCTGCCGGAAGTAATAAAAAGCATTCTCGGTGATTTGGGTGATCTCGATCTTGTCCTCCGGCGGGATCAGCTCACTGACCCGCTCCTGCAAATAAGTCTTGCCGCTGCCGCTCGATCCCAAAAACATCAGGTGCAAAGGGACGGACAGCTTGCGGCTGCTGTACACCAGCCAGGCGATCAGCCGGTTGGTTTCCTCACCCACAATGCCGGAGCGGCCTATATCTTCCCCCGTCCGTTCCAGCAGGTTCGCTTGCTTCAGGTAGCTAATAGCAGCCTGCCGCTCGGCAGGGCTCAACTGTATTCTTTCCTCCGCCCGTGGCTGCAGGGATTCCATGCGCCTGGCCCGGTAGCTTTCCAGCTCGCTGGTCAGAGCGGCAATCGTTTGTGTCGCCGCTTGCGTGGGGATATCCAGGCTTTCGGCGATCTTGTTGATCAACTGCTCGGTATGGGGATGGTTGTACAAGTCCAGGTGATGACGCACCGGCAATAACTGTTTTGCCTTATGCTCCACTTTCAGCGTCACCCGCATCCGGTCCAGGCCCGTGAGCTTGATACCACCCAGTACGGTGATCACGAGCTCGCCTCTGTCATAGACCAGCAGCTCCGGGTTGGCCGTGATCAGTTTACCAGCTCCGGACGCTATTGCCGTAGGAGCGGGGGCTTTCGGGTGTTCGGCGGGGGTAGGTTCAATTGAAAAAGAAAAGGCGGTACGTCCTCCGATCAGGTCAGCCAGTACGCGCGGGTCGTCATGGGTTTGAAGCAGACTGTTCACATCTTCACCATCCGGCACGGCCACCGTCGTGAGCTTGACGGTTGGCAGCAGGGTATGCAAAGTGGCGCCATGCTTGGCAGTGGCTGCTTTGCCGGCTTCATCGCCGTTCAGCATAAAAATGATTTCTTCCAGGTGTTTGAGCGCCAGGATCGCTTGCAGGTGTTCATCCGTCAACCCATTGGTGCCATACAAGGCGAGTAATTCGTATTGTATCGTCAACTCGTGCTGTTGCAGGATCGTAACGGCATCGATGATACTCTCCACCAGGATCAGCCGTGAGGTCGCCACTTTCGGATAACCCGGATACAATCCCTCCCGGCCGGTCAGGTAAAAATGTCGCTGGTCGCTGTCATTCGTAAGGCTCCGCCCATAGAGGCTTACTACCTTGTGCTCGTTGTTACGTAACGGGAAGATGATACAGTCCTTGGCCCACACGCTGTGACCCTTAGCCGGCCTGGGTTTCAGCAGGCCGTATTTTTCCATGCTGGCCACCAGGTGGTGGTTCTTGCTCTCCCCGTGCAGCCCGCCGCTGTTATAGCCGATCTCGTGGATCTCGGGATCGATGCCCCGGCCCTGTAAATATTCCAGGGCTTTCCGGGTGAGGGGCAAGGCCCGCTTAAAATAACTGAACACTTTGCCCATGATGGCTTCTTTCTCCAACTCGCCTGCTTCGATGAACAGCTTAGTAGCGGGTGTCGGTTCCTGTTGGGGAAGTAAAGGATTCGAACCCGCCAGGGATGCCGCTTTCACCAGCGCCTCGTGCTTGCTGCATTTTTCCATGAGCTGGATAAACTGGATGGCGTCACCTGTGCCGGCCGTACAATTGCTGCTGAAGCAGCAATACGTATTGGTCTTAGGGTAGATCTGAAGGCTCGGTGTCTTATCCGGGTGGAAGGGGCAGTTCAGCCGGTCGTTCTTGTCCCGTTTCAGGCCATAGTGTTGTAAAACGGCCTCGATGGATAGGAGGGCCTTGATTTCCTTTATCTCCATGGAAAAATAATTTTTAAAACAACTGATTAGGTGCAAATCTAACACTTTTGTAATTTCAGCCAACTCTTTCCGTATTTTTTCCTACAAAATAGGTTTCTATCTTTGCAGTATCCCCTGTCACTGAGGTAAAATAACAACAGATATGAGTTTAGGAAGCCGTTTAAGCACCATCCGCAAAGAGCGTAAGATCGCCCAGGTCAACCTGGCCGAACAGATCGGCGTACACCCTAATGTGCTCGGAAGGTATGAAAGAGAGGAAGCCACCCCGTCGGTGGATATGGCCGCCAAGCTCGCGGGCGCTTTAGGTGTATCCCTCGACTACCTGGTGGGCAATACTGACGTGGAACTGGATCAATCTATCCTTGATAAAATTGCGCTGATCCAAAAGCTGCCCGATGAGGATAAGAACTGCATCATGTATTCCATCGACGGATTGATACAACACGCTAAAACCCGCCAGGCCTACGTAAAATAATTCCGACATGCAGCTGCCGGCCACCATTCCCGTTACTGTCGCTTACGAACTCTACGGCCTCGATGCGAACTTTCGGCCCGGAGAGCTGATGATGACGGCCCGGAGGCGGTGCTTGCATTTCCCCTACCTCGATACGATCCTGGCTAAACAGGAGGCATTAAAAGAGTGGCTTTCCGCCGGTCATGTGCATACGGAGGCCCTGTATTTTAAATGCAAGGTCCTTCGCCCCGACAGCAAAGCTCTGATCTTTTCCTACGAAGATTTTTTTCAGTCCGATCCGGGTAAACGATGTGCCATTGCCTGGCAGTGGGATACGATCCAGGGGCAAGGCGTTGGCATTGCCTTGTATAACGAACAACAAAACTAAGTGATCGCTATGAGATGGCTTTACCTGTTACTGCTTGCTTGCACTGTCTCAACTCAGGCGCAGCAGTCCAACGCAGATAGCACCTGGCAGGAGTATTTTAAAAACCTGCCGCATTACTCGCTGCCGGGGATTTCCGATAGCGCCCTCTTCAAAAAAATGGATCGGTACTTAGACCATAAACAAAGATGGGATTCCCTCGAACACCTGATCGATAGTCTCCGAAGGATGGAGATACCTGCCTATCTCTGCCAGGTGAGCCGGGGCGGCTACTCCGCATCGAACGAAGCAATTTTCTGCTGGCATAACTTTTCGGCTATCGCCTGTAGCTTTTTACCTGCTCTATCCGAAGACGCAGCTCGTCCGCAGTGCTGGATTCACCGCATGGGCTTATAGATCACACTTGGGGGTAGCTTCTTATCCGCTTTTGACGGATAAATTGTGTTATTAAAAGAGCTATAATAGCAGCTACAAATATCCATTCCCGGTATCTGACAGCCCAATAAATGAACGGGCTGCTTGTTATAAGCCATTCTATCAGCAATTTTGCTGTAAGGTTGGTTTGATCTCTCACAATAAAAATCAGATCGAGCACTACTAACAGCAGTATGAACAGCGCCCAAAACAAAATTCCATACAGACAAACCAATATCAATGCCGGAAGGATTGACTGGAATAAATTTCGCGACACATTGGTGTCGTTTAAGTTTAAAAAAATGGCATATATAAAAACAGCTATAAAGACGCCTATAAGATTAATCCAATTTGTCTTGATGATTTTCATATTTATTTTGGTGCACTGGATAGTTGGACGGCTGCTTTCTTAATGCTGCTTATAAATATCCCATATAAGTATCGCTATAAAACAAAGCGATAGGATTGCATTTATTTTCACGGTTCGTTTTGCAATGATATCTCGATCTGCTCCTTTACTGCCCCTTAAGAACAGCTTGTTTACAAAATAAATTAGTACAATTAAAACAGTTGCTTCAAGGAGGAATAAAAGTGCGTCGATAGTGGCTACCCCGGTTAACCCTGCAAAATCTGTTCTGGGCTTATTGTTCTTCCACATCAAACTATCAGGAATAAATCGAAGATTAAAATAAATTCCTACATACAACAAGAGCCAGAATGACGCAAGCTGATATATCAAATTGTAAACGATGTAAAAAATGTATTTGCTCATTGACTTTGATTGCTTTGATTTCTCGGGAACGGGCCAGCCGGCTTAGCCGTTTGCGCTTTATTCCATTGATCAACGGTATAGGTTTTGCCGCCATAGGAAACACCTGTGAAGTTTCCTTTATTATCTATAGTAATACGCACGCTTATTGATGCAGCACCTGTTACCTTTCCACCTGCCAAATCCATAGGCGTACCAAATGCTGCCGCACCTGTCAAAAATATACTCTGTCCTTTAGGATCTGCTATTGTTGCTTCAGTTGCCGGAAACTGTTTGCTGGATAAATTAACGGACGCATCAACATATCCCTCCTTATCATTTTCTGTCAGCGTTATACTGGAATTTACGGCTATATCTGGTGCAGCTCCATGAAATGCAGGATTAGAACCTGCAAAATGCTCATCAACTGAAATTTCATCAGGTCCATCCTCGGAAGAAACCTTGTCGACGCCGCCTTGGTCGGTAGTAGTTGATGCGTTGCCCGCGTAAATCCCATTCCATTTGGTATCCGAGCTTGTTGGCGTTCCTCCTGTTACAGTGCCCTTAGTTGGATCAATTGTGGTAGTTTGAGAAATACGTGAAGTCACATTATTGCTTGCAGAAAATCCCCGTTTGTCATCATTGAAACCCAAACCAGCAGCACCATTAAAAGCACCAGTTGGCGCAAATGCCCGTACTGTAACTGGATAGGGAAATAAACCGTCTGCATCAACAAATCGAATAGGGTTGTCGTAAGCATAAGCATAGGGGGAAAATCTGCGGGCTGAATCAGCGAAGGCATCTATATTGTGCCATACACCTAATTGCGGATCTTGCATCCTGGCTCCATAATCATATTCTTCTAGCCCTGTCCCATCGGAAAACTCCTTGTTCTGCAACTCCTTCCCGTTGAATCTGTACTTGTTTTCAGCATATGATGTCTTAAGTGCTTTATCTGATATCCCGGCCATAGTGAGCCCAAATGGATAATAATGGTTCTACTCCG
>Ga0302225_10000967_pt1 | contig 19296 bp, 19 predicted proteins | sample II_Palsa_E3_2_FD_193515 | JGI IMG/M metagenome (GOLD analysis project Ga0302225, IMG submission 193515) | Peat permafrost microbial communities from Stordalen Mire near Abisko, Sweden - II_Palsa_E3_2 | ecosystem: Environmental > Terrestrial > Soil > Palsa > Peat permafrost | place: Sweden...
TTGCGCACAGCCATGCAGATGCCATGCAGATTTTTTATTCTGCATGGCACGTCAGCCAATCCCCAAAATCAATCCGAAAAACATTAAGTTATGGCGCGCCCGAAGAGATTCGAACTCCTGACCCCCAGATTCGTAGTCTGGCGCTCGAGATGCTGTCCTTCGGCGTGGCGGGCGCGAAAATAGCTCTCTGCAGCCGCTGCACCGCCGATTAATCTAGCGGACGTACAAATGGCTTAAGCGCAATCCCGGATAGCGGACGCGATCAATCAATTCTTTCAGCGCCTTCATCGGGAGCTGCATGGGCGCATACACCGAAAACGTGAAGCCCTGTTCGTGGCCGATTAACTCCGCGATTTCGGCGGCCGTGGCGCGCTTGTTTTTGAGAGCTTGCGCCACGTTCTTGCGGAATGAATGAAATGACGTCCGCGGAGCGGTAACGCCGCATTTCCTCCGGTACTCTGTGTATCGCTTGGCGAAATAATGGTTGTACTTGCCATCAGGGCCGCCCGGTTTCAGCGCTGGAAATAGTCGCCCATCACGCGGCAGCGTCTGCGCGTAATCAAGGAAGCCGCAGCGCACTAACTCGCTATGTATCGGCACGATGCGCGTGGCCGCTTCTGTCTTGAGCCTTTGGCCTGTGTTATCGTCGCTCACGTTGAACAACCATATGCCGCCGTTGCGCTGCACGTCGCTAGCGCGCATCTGGCAAATCTCGTTTGACCGCATTCCGCTAAACAGACCGACCAATGGAATCCAAGCCATTGCATTTTCAAACGTGTACTTGGCCGGGTGGATGCGCTGTTCGGTAGGCATGTTGCGTAATAGTGGCGTGCGGAAAAGCTTATTTAACTCGTCCGTCTGATAGGACCGCCATGAGCTGTTGGTTTCTTCAAGCGTTCGTCCGGCGAAGGGGTTGCGCCCTTCAAAGTGTCCCTCTTTGTCCGCCAGCCTGAACACGCCAGAAAGAGCGTGAATGTATGAGTTGATGGTTCGGTTTGTGAGGCTTGCGGAACGACCGGCGCATTTTTCAACTAGCTTACTCAAAGGCAGCTCTTGCGAGCCTTCAATGTGGTGCCAATCGGGGCCTAGCTTGCCAATTTGCTCAAGGAAATCGGTTGCCGTTAGCTTGTCGATTGCGGCAAGCGGGGCGTCGTTGGTGAAGCTTTTGAATAGACGGAATACTGTTTCCCGTTGACGTTGGGTGTGCGCCGTCATTTTGCCGGCCTTCCGCTTGGCTTCAATGTATCGCGCCGCCGCCTCTGAAAAACGTATTCCGCTATCAGTGCGAATGCCCACGACCTTACGCGGCGAGGCAACAATTGGCCGTAGCGTTCGGGGGTCGATGCCATGTGCTCCGAGGAAGGTCGCCGGCGGGTCCGATGGTTTGCCTTCGAGGGCGCGCAAGCGGCCCTCCGCCGCTGCAATAAGCGCCCGCACCGCCGCTTGACCCATGAGTTGATAAGTCTTACTGCCGGGCTCCAGCTGAACGCCAGTCCGCCGCTCGACGGCCTTCAATTCGTGGGCGATGGCGTCAAAGCTCGTCAGGTCTTCGATTGGCGTGCCTTGTTCACCTGGGTCCATCGAAACGAGGCCCATATCTTCAAGGAAACTGTACAGGCCGTGGCTAAGGCTTTCGCGCTCTTCGTTGATGGACGACCGCCCCCTCTTGGTGTCCACCTCCATCCGCTCCAACGTTGATGTGAAAATCTCTCGCGCTTGCGCGTCGATTTCCGCAGGCGACAATGTGTCGCCGGTCCGCGCTCGTTGGAACGTTTCGCGCCATTGCTTTACAAGCGGCCAGCGCCGGTCCTGAGCTTGCCCCAGCGACTGCGTCTTGAGGCTCACCACAATCTTGCTGAGCGGCCGGCCGGCACTCCCATTGCGACCGTCACTGACGAACTTGCCGCGGAGAACTCGCGGTATCGCAGCGACGAAATACCAGCTTTGATGTCGTTGCTTGAGATACCGTGTATCGGCCATGCCTTGGGCCTGATGGTACATGTTGATGGTACAGCCTCATGGCACAGTACACTCGCTAAAGCAAGGTAAACCTGGCGGAATCGGCATTTCTGATTGAGTGGTGAGTTGCCCCTACAGCGCCCACCATATTTTGATATTTGTCTGCCACAGTCGGCTTCTCGAAGAAGCGTTCCGCCGAGAAAATCAGGAAATTCAGTTCGGCGTTACGCGTGAAGCGCTCGACTGCAGCGCGCGGATGCGCTCGGCGAGGGAGCCCTTGCCCGGTTTCGGGGAAGTGACGCCGGGCTCACCCGCCGCACCGTAAATCCCGGTGGCCGCGCCCTTCTTGACGCCTACATCCGGCACGGCCTCCGCAAGCATGGATTCGATCGGTGAACCGGGGCCTTCCAGCGCCGCGGTGAGCCGCGCTACCTCGGCAGCGACGTCGTTGATGCGCTCGCGCAGCAGCGCATTTTCGACTCGCTCGGCGGCCCAACTCGATTCTGCCTCGCGCCGCATGGTCACTATCTCACCCTGCAACGTACTCCGCTCCTGATTGGCCGCCGCGAGTTGGGCCTCGAGCTGACTAATTTCCGAGCGCAGCCGTTCTATCGCGCCACTGCTGCGCGCGCTGGCGTTGCTCAACTGCTCGCGCAAATCGTTTTCGAGCTTGTGGGCGGCTTCGAGTTCGCCGCGCGTGCGGGCGGCTTCGGCTTCGCGCTCGGCAAGAGCGCGGGCCTGATCGGCCAGCCGGCCTTCGAGTTCCTGAATGCGGTGGCCCAATGCTTCGGTCTCGGCGGTTTGCGTGAGCAACTGTCGCTCGACGTCATCGGTGCGCGCCGCCAGCCCGGCCATTTTGCCGCGTGCCTCGTTTAATTCCTTGGTTGCCGCTTCGGCTTCGCCGCGCTCACGCGCGAGTCGTTCTTCGGTCGCGCGCACGGCGCGCTCGTAATCGGCGACGCTCACCTTCATTGCTTCGATCTGCGTGCGTAGCGCGGCGAGTTCGACGCGCTGGCTGTCGGCCGAGAGCGAACGCTCGCTGAGCTCGGCGCTGAGCCTGACAAGCTCCGCCTCCTTGTCAGCTAAAGTGCGCTCCGCCTCCCGCAAAGAGCCCGATTTGCTTTCGAACTCTTCCTCCGTCGTGCGTAATTGATCGCGCAGGCTTTTCTCACGCGTTTCCGTTTCGGATATTGTTGCGGTCTTTTCGCCCAGTTCTTTCTTCAGATGGTTGATGGCCTCGGTTTTCTTGCCAAGCTCGGCAAGCTGATGGGTGGTCTTGGCCTTCATTTGCTCGACGCTCATTTCGAGCCGTCTGGTCGACATTGCGAATTCGGCGCGGAGCTGGTCCTTGTCTGCGCGGATTTCGGCGACGGAGATAGGCGTGGCCGCCTCGACCCGGCGCATCGTCAATCGCACCGCACGATTGTGAACAAGGGAGACGAACAGAAGCCCTAGGAGGGCCGCGAGCAGGAACCCGATCCCGAAATACATGATCGGTTCGATCATGACACCAACTCTTTGAACCGCGGCGCCGACCGGCAGACATTGCCACACGCCGACATAACCGCACCACGTTGACCGACGGTTAACCTAAACCGAGAAGGGCTGGCCCGCTAGAATGACACGGCAAATATCGAGACCGCAATTCGGCGCGCGCCTGGACAGCGGCGGTCCTCAGAATGGATTCCAGGTAGGGCGCGCGGTGAACTTGAGATAGCCGAGATTAGCTCCCAGCCGGAGTCCGACGCCGGCGCGGATCGGTACGACGACAATGTCGTTTGCCCCGAGCGCTGTCATGCCCAATCCGCCGACAAAATAAGCGGAGCCTTCGATGCCGCCGAACCTTTCGAAAATGGCTTCGGTGCGTGGCAGGTTGTAGACCAGCATCATGGTCCGAGCGCCGTCGGCGCCAATGTCGAAGCCCATTGTTGGGCCCTGCCAGAACACGCGGACATCGCCAGCGTTCTTCGTGTAAAGCGTTCCGTCACCATAGCGAAGTCCGCCGACAAAGGCGCCGCCCGCTTCCTCGCCAAGAACGTATCCGTTGGGTTGGCCCCATTGACTCACCGCTTTCTCGACGATCGTCGCCAGTCCGCGGGAAACGCCCCCGAAAAAATGGTGGCCGGCATCTACCAGTTCGTCTGGCGAGTAGCGGTTGCTCGCTGGCGGTTGCGCCGGGACAGACGGCCCAGACCGGGGCGGCACTGGCTCCGGCGGCGGCGAGACGGTTTGAGCCCAAGCCGGCAGAGCGACCAAGTTGGCCGCTACCAGGGCAATTCGAGCAACCCTCAGCGCGGCAATCATGTGCAATCCCCGGCCAACCCCTCGTTCGCGCGATCCAGCCCGAAGCGGGCGCGAATCAGTGAAGCATTCGCCAGAACTATGACCGCAGCGCGGCGGGAACAAAAGTGATCAGAGGAAGCGACGGCCGATGCCGATCGGTCGACCCCTGGGAGCTTCTCAGCGGGCGGCCCCTTTAGGGAATGTCCCGAGCTTTTTTTCCCCTCCTGCCGGGTTTCCCCAGGCAAGAAAGGACGGAATACGAAGGTCGGGAGTGCCATACTGCAAAGCCGATCCATCAAGCCCAGTGACAATGCCGCCTGCTGCGACCAAAATCGCATGGCCCGCGGCTATGTCCCAGTCCATGGTCGGTCCAAGGCGCGGATAGTGATCGGCCGCCCCTTCGGCCAGGCGACAAAATTTCAAGGAAGACCCGCAGCCAATCCGGCGAACATGCGGCAAGCGATGAAGGTAAGCCTCGGTTGGGGCATCGAGATGGCTACGGCTGACCATAACGATGCACTCGCCCGCAGGCACCGAACGCGAGTGTATGGGCTGCGGCGGAAGCGCTTTTTCCGCAACGAATTCCAGCCGTTCGGCGCCTCTGCCGACAATGCCGCGCCAAATAAGGCCGAGGGCTGGCGCCGTGATAACCCCGAGCACCGGGAAACCTTCCGACAAAAGCGCGATATTGACGGTGTACTCGTCGCGGCCGGCAATAAATTCCTTGGTGCCGTCGAGAGGATCGACGAGATAGTAACGATCGGATTTGGCAGGGAGGGTCGTACTTTCCGCAGATTCTTCGGACACGATCGGGAAGGAACCGCCGAGACGCGCCAGACCGTCCGCGATGACCGCTTCCGCCGCCTCATCTGCCGAGGTTACCGGGGAACCATCCGCCTTAGTGCGGATGCTCCCGCCAAGCGTTCCCCTGATAGCGTTGGCCGCGGCAATACTGACTTGGGTGAGCGCGTTCAGCGCATCGGGATAGTCGGCTGGGTCTAACTTGGACAACGGGACTCCTTGCCGCCGTGCTTCCTGATCCCACGGCGCGTCGTCTACCACAGGGTGCCGGATACGGCACGATTGCCGAATCACCTATGCTGTGACAGGCACCAGCCCCACGCGGTTGCAGCGGAGAAGCTCATGTCCGCCCCAGTTTCCGGCCCTATCGCCATCGGGTCTCTCGATCTCGCGGCTTTATTATGCTCTCGCGTTTGCCATGACCTCATCAGCCCGGTCGGCGCGATCGTCAACGGCATTGAAGTCATGGAGGAAGACAAGAACGAAGAGACGAAGACGTTTGCGCTCGAGTTAATCAAGAAGAGCGCTTACCAGGCGTCGGCCAAACTGCAGTTTTGTCGGTTGGCGTTCGGCGCCGCCGGTTCGGCCGGGGCGCAGATCGACCTCGGCGATGCCGAAAAACTTGCCCGGGGACTCTTTGACGACGGCAAGACCGCGCTGGCGTGGAATTTGCCGCGGCTTTTGTTGGACAAAAATCGTGTGAAGCTATTGCTTAACATGCTGGTCATTGCGGCCGGGACCGTGTCCCGCGGTGGAACGCTCACGGTCGAACCGATTACGGCGGGCGAAGAGATTTCCGGTTTCACCGTTACCGCCGCCGGCCAAAGTCCGCGCTTGAATCCGGCCATCAGCGGCCTACTCGCTGGCAGCGTAAGCCAACCCGTGGATGCCCATGCGATTCAACCCCTCTACGCGGGCATTTTGGCGCGCGATTGCGGCCTTACGCTTTCGGCTCTTGGCGACGCCTCTTCGGTTATCTTAACCGCTCGCTAACCAAGGCCGAGCGCGCGGGGTCGTCGGTAAGGCGTCGGCCTGCAACTGAAATTAAACCCTTTCCCAACAGACTCCTCTTCGTCCGTCGGGTGTGCCGCCCGGCGGCCAGACACGCCTGCGTGCGTGACGGCGGCGCCGGGAACCGAGCGCCGGGCTGCGAAATCGTGCGTTGGCGAGGCGCGTAGTATGGACGACCTGTTGCGGGAGTTCCTCACCGAGACCAACGAGAATCTCGAGCGCGTCGATGCGGAAATCGTGCGTTTCGAGCATGAGCCCAGCAACAGCGAAATCCTCGGCAACATTTTTCGCCTCGTCCATACCATTAAAGGGACTTGCGGATTTCTCGGGCTTCCCCGACTAGAGGCGTTGGCGCACGCGACCGAAACTTTAATGAGCCGGTTCCGCGACGGAATGCCGGTCACCAGCGATGCCGTCACCCTCGTCCTCTCCGCCATCGATCGCATCAAATTCATCCTTGCCGAAATCGAAGAGAAGCAAGACGACGAGGGTGGCGACGACAGCGACCTTATCGAGCAGCTTCATCATTTGGCGGAACATGCCCGCGTCCGTTCCAGCCCTGCGTCCGGAGCGCTGGACGACGCTAAGGCCCAGCCGGCGTCTCGCGCACCGGCGGCAGCGAAAGATTTGGCTCGCGAGAAGGATGCTGCGGAAGGATCTCGCGACGAGCGCGAACGGGCCGCCAACTATTCTATTCGCGTGCAGGTCGAAACGCTCGATAACCTGATGACTAGGGTCTCCGAACTGGTCCTGACCCGCAACCAGCTTCTCGAGATGGTTCGCCGGCACGAGGAGTCCGATTTCAACGTACCTCTGCAACGACTTTCAAACGTGACCGCTGAGCTGCAGGAGGGCGTGATGAAAACGCGCATGCAGCCCATCGGCAACGCGTGGCAAAAGCTGCCCCGGATCGTGCGCGATCTTTGCGCCGAACTCGAAAAAGACATCGAGCTCGAGATGCATGGAGCCAACACGGAACTCGACCGCCAAGTCCTGGAGCTGGTCAAGGATCCGCTCACCCATCTCGTTCGCAACTGCGCCGACCATGGTATCGAAAGCCCCGCTGAACGGCTTGCGGCAGGCAAGCCGCGTAGCGGCAAGATTCGGCTGTCGGCCTGCCACCAAGGCGGTCACATTATCATCGAGATTGCCGATAACGGCCGCGGTCTCGACGTCGAGCGGATCCGCGCGCTCGCGCTTGAGCACGGCTTGCTGAGCGAAAGCGAGCTCGCGGCAAAATCCGATTCTGAAATCTGCAACTTGATCTTTACACCGGGGTTTTCAACTGCAACGCGCATTACCAGCATTTCCGGTCGCGGCGTTGGTATGGACGTGGTGCGCGCCAATGTGGAGCAGATCGGCGGCACCGTAGAGTTGAAGTCGACTCCTAAAGTAGGCACGACCTTCTCCATAAAGATTCCGCTGACACTCGCCATTGTTTCCGCGCTCATCGTCGAAGCGAGTGGTGAGCGTTTCGCAATTCCGCAGCTTTCCGTGCTTGAGCTGGTGCGAGCCGGCGGCGTCCATCGCATCGAATGGATAAAGGAGACGCCCGTTCTGCGCCTGCGGAGAGAATTGCTGCCGCTTATTTATCTGAACGACGTTCTTCGGCTCGATCAAAGCAAGCCCGACCGCGGCTTCGTCGTAGTGATGCAAGTGGGGAATCAGGTTTTCGGCCTCGTCGTCGATGGGCTTTTCCATACCGAGGAAATCGTAATCAAGCCGATGTCATCGAAGCTGCGCTACATCTCGGCTTTTTCCGGCACCACCATTCTCGGCGATGGCGCCGTGATCATGATTATCGATCCCAATGGAATTGTTCAGGCGCTCGGCCGAGCCGCGCCGGTGCTCGCACGCGCGCAAGAGGCCGAGACAAGAAATGCGGCAGAGTCCGGCAATCAAATTCTCACGCCGCTCTTGGTTTTCCGCGCCGGCTCGCAGCAGCCGAAAGCGGTGCCGCTATCGCTCATATCGCGGCTTGAGGAAATCGATTGCGGACGAATTGAAAAGTCCAACGACCAGCATCTGGTCCAATACCGCGGCCAGCTCATGCCGCTTTTGTGCATCGATGCGCAGACGAAGATCAAACAAGACGGCGTCCAGCCGGTCCTTGTTTTCTCGGAGCGTAACCGCTCCATGGGCCTCCTTGTCGATGAAATTGTCGACATCGTGGAACAACAGCTCGATATCGAGGTCGTGAGCGATCAACCCGGTGTTCTAGGCTGTGCCGTGGTGAAAGGCAGAGCGACTGAGGTCATCGACGTCGGACACTTTTTGCCACAGGCATTTGCTGACTGGTTGGACCGGCGAGACACTCGACCGGCCCCGCTCGCCCCGAAAGTTTTGTTAGTGGACGATTCCGCGTTTTTTCGTGACATGTTGGCGCCGTTGATCAAGGCGGCCGGCTATCAAGTCGTCGCCGTGCCTTCGGCCACGCAGGCGCTGGCGGCGCTCTCCTCCGGCACAGCGATTGACGTCGTAGTCACCGACATCGAAATGCCGGAAATGGACGGGTTCGCGTTAGCTACAACCTTGCGACAGGACCCGAGGACAGCGGCAATCCCAGTCATTGCGCTCTCGGCAATGGTTTCTACAGACGCGATCCAGCGTGGCCGTCGCGCTGGCTTCCATGACTTCGTCGCCAAATTCGATCGTGCCGGGCTCATCGCGGCCATAAAGGAGCAGACCGACGAGCTGCACGCGGCAGCTTAACGGGGCAAGTATCCGGAAACGTCATGCATAAGGACGACCATTTTACCGAATTCGTCACTTTCAACGTCGCCGGCCAGTTGTTTGGCCTGCCGATTGAGCAAGTGCAGGATGTCTTCAAGCCTACTTGCGTCACCCGTGTGCCGCTCGCCGGTGCGGACATTGCCGGGGTGCTCAATCTGCGCGGCCGTATTGTCACGGCCGTCGAGATGCGCAGCCGGCTCGACTCGCAACCCCGTGATACCGGCACCGAAGCGATGGCCATCGGCATCGAAGCCAAGGGCGAATCCTTCGGCCTCATAGTCGACGCGGTCGGAGAAGTACTCAAGCTCGCGGACTTTGAGCTCGAACCGAACCCGATCAACCTCGACCGCAAGCTCGCTGTCTTATCCCACGGGGTCTACCGTCTCGAGGATCAGCTGCTCGTTGTTCTGGATATCGACGAAGTGTTGAGGCTGCGAGGCAAAGCCGCAGCGGCCTGAAATGGGGAATGCATCGCAACATCGAGCGGGGTCATCCCGCAAAACCCTGAAGTGAGGAACCAATGAAAACGTGCTTAGTGGTGGACGACTCCAGTGTCATTCGCAAAGTGGCGCGAAGGATTCTTGAAGGCTTGGATTTTGAGATTTCCGAAGCCGAGAACGGCCAGGAAGCGATCGTTGCGTGCCGTGAGCAGATTCCCGACGCGATTCTGCTCGACTGGAACATGCCGAAGATGGACGGATATGAGTTCTTGCGCGCGCTTCGGCGGTTGCCCGGCGGGGACAAGCCCAAGGTAGTGTTCTGCACAACCGAAAACGACGTCGCTCACATCGCGCGCGCGCTGCATGCCGGCGCTAACGAGTACATCATGAAACCTTTCGACAAGGATATTGTCGAAGCCAAGTTCCAAGAAGTTGGACTCATCTGAGCTCGAAGGATTCGCCGACGACGGCGAATCGGCATGCACGATGTCCCTGGTTAAGTTTGAAAGTCGAGTGAATGAGTAGTGTAGCTTCCGCCGTTGCGAGCGTATCTGAGGCCGACCACCCGATCCGCGTCATGATCGTCGACGACGCGGCCGTCGTCCGCCGGCTGCTCAGTCGCTGGATCGACGCTGAGCCGGATCTCGCCGTTGCGGCGACCTTGCGCACCGGGCGTGAAGCAGTCGACCAGATCGAAGCAATCAATCCTGATGTCGTTGTGCTTGACGTGGAAATGCCGGAGCTTGACGGTATTTCGGCGTTGCCACTGCTGCTGCGGAAAAAGCGCAATCTCATTGTCATTATGGCCTCCGCGCTGACGCGCCGATGCGCCGAGGTCAGCCTGCGAGCGCTGTCTCTGGGCGCGGCTGACTATGTGCCGAAGCCGGAGACAGCGACCGACGCCCCGCCTTCGGCGGCATTTCAGCGTGAGTTGATCGAGAAAATTCGCAGTCTCGGTGGGCGGGACCGCGCGCGGATGAAGCTCCGGTCCTCCGAGCTTGCCAAAACCCTGCTGGATAGAGGTCCGGGCGCAGTCGGGAGCCCGGCGTTTGCATTGCGTCCGTTTGCGCGCGTTTCACCCCAGGCGTTGGTGATCGGTTCGTCGACCGGTGGCCCACAGGCGCTGACCACGCTCATCCGGCAATTGGCCGCTACGCTCGAGCGGGCGCCAATTCTGATTACCCAGCACATGCCGCCGACCTTCACGACCGTTTTGGCTGAGCATTTAGCCCGGATCAGCGGCCGGCACGTGCGCGAAGCCGAGAATGGAGAACCGGTCGTTGCCGGCAACGTTTATATCGCTCCCGGAGGGCGGCACATGCGCGTCGCACGCGGGCGGAGCGGGGTTTCGATTGTCCTCGGCGACGATCCGCCGATCAACTTTTGCAAGCCCGCGGTAGATCCGCTGCTCGCGTCCGCGTCCGCCAGCTGGGAAGCAGGCACGCTCGCCGTCATCCTGACCGGTATGGGTGCTGACGGCACAGACGGCGCTCACAAGATTGTCGCCGCCGGCGGTAGTGTTATCGCCCAAAATGAGGCGACAAGCGCGGTCTGGGGCATGCCGCGCGCAGTCGCGCAGGCCGGTCTTTGCTCGGCAATCCTTCCGCTCCCCGAGATTGGTCCCGTGGTCAACCGGTTGTTTTCAGGGGACGCCCCGTGACACCGGCCGATTTCGACTTCCTGCGCGGCTTGCTGAAGCGGCGTTCGGGCTTGGTGCTCTCGTCCGACAAGCAATATCTGGTGGAAAGCCGGTTGTTGCCGGTTGCGCGCAAGGCCGGGTTTGATCGCCTCTCGGCGCTGATTGACGCGCTTAAAGCCGACAAGACGGGAATGTTGATGACGGCCGTGGTCGAGGCAATGACCACGAACGAATCGTTCTTTTTTCGCGACAAGGTGCCTTTCGACAATCTTCGGACGACGGTGTTTCCCGCACTGCAGGCTGCGCGGCGGCATTCACGCGCCCTTCGCATTTGGTGCGCCGCCGCCGCAAGCGGCCAGGAGCCTTACTCGCTGGCGATGGCACTCAGCGAAATGGATAACGGCTTCGCCGGTTGGCGGATTGAGGTGATTGCCACCGATATTTCCAATGCAGTTTTGGAGAAAGCGCGACAGGGGCTGTATAGCCAGTTCGAAGTACAGCGCGGGCTACCGATCCAGCTCCTGATTAAGTATTTCAGCCAGAATGACGAGATGTGGCAAATCGCGCCCGAAATCCGCGCCATGGTGAAATACCGACAGCTTAATCTTCTGTCGGACTTTTCCGATCTCGGCTCATTCGATTTGATTTTCTGCCGAAACGTGCTGATCTATTTCGATCAGGAGACGAAAATCGACGTACTCGACCGCCTTGCAGAAGTCACTGCCGACGACGGCTATCTAGTGCTCGGCGCCGCCGAAACCGTTGTCGGACTGACTGACAGCTTCAAGGTCTGCCCGCAATCGCGCGGTCTCTACGCGCCAAATGCGCAGCGGTCGAAACCGCGCCACGCCTCCGGAAAACAGCCGAGGCCGCGCTTGGTTGCCGTCAACAGCGGGCGCTGAACCGTAGCGGACAATGACGTTGCGGGTTAGGCGGATATCTTAGCTTCGTCTTCGCTTGGTTCGCGCAGCACGTAGCCGCGACCCCACACCGTTTCGATATAATTCTTGCCGCTCGAAGCGTTGGCGAGTTTTTTCCGCAGCTTGCAGATGAACACGTCGATAATCTTGAGTTCCGGTTCGTCCATCCCACCATAGAGATGGTTGAGAAACATCTCTTTGGTGAGCGTCGTGCCCTTGCGCAGCGAGAGCAGCTCCAGCATCTGATATTCTTTGCCGGTCAGGTGCACGCGCGCGGCGTTGACCTCGACAGTCTTGGTGTCTAGGTTGACCACGAGATCGCCGGTCTGAATGACCGACTGCGCATGTCCTTTGGAGCGGCGCACAATCGCATGAATACGAGCTACCAATTCGTCCTTGTGGAACGGCTTGGTCATATAATCGTCGGCGCCGAAACCCAATCCCCTGACCTTGTCTTCGATGCCGGCCAGACCCGTTAGGATCAGAATCGGCGTCTTGACTTTCGAAACCCGCAAACTGCGAAGTACTTCGAAACCGGACATGTCCGGAAGATTGAGATCAAGCAAGATAATGTCGTAGTCGTAAATCTTGCCGAGATCGATCCCTTCTTCCCCAAGGTCGGTCGTATAGACGTTGAAGCTCTCGGACTTGAGCATCAACTCGATCGATTGCGCTGTTGCGCTGTCGTCTTCGATCAGCAATACGCGCATGCCAATCCCTCTCTTCGCCGCATGGGCTAAGGTCGGCACGCCCCTGCGGCGGCCCCCGAAAAACGCCTTGGGACAAACTGATTCGAGACTGTAAACCAGCTATGGTTAACAAAACCTGATTCCCAGTTGCAAGCAGCTCGCAAAGAAAATCCAGCGAGCGGCTGTAAGATATTGCAGGGGAGTGGTTTTCTAGCCACGTCGGTACTCAACTTCCAAATTAAGATTCGGCGCTAACCAAATCTTCAGAGTTGCCCGTTGTCTCGACCGATAGCCGGTTTTTCCCAAGGACAACGCAATGATTAATGGCTCGGGTAAATACAGCGTTAAGATAGCCGGCAGCCTAGTAACCATCTGCACTCTGCCGCCCCCACTTCGATCGCCCGCTGAGGCGAATAGGCGGCCGGGGCGCCTCTGACGGGGAGGGATGGAAACCGAACGCTAACGTTATCGTGGCACCATCGTCCCCTTGCAGGTACTGCGCTGGCTGTTGACCGGCGCCAGATCCCGTGACTTCGGGGGAGTAACAGTCGATGAAGTCCCGAGAGACCCTTATTCGCCTGAAGAAGTTTCAGGTCGACGAAAGGCAGCGCAAGGTCGCGCAAATCGAAACCATGATCGCCGAGTTCGAGCGTATGGCGGGCGATTTAGAGCGGGAAATTCGCGTGGAGCAGGATCGCGCCGGCATTCATGACCCCGCACATTTTGCTTATCCGACATATGCCAAGGCTGCCATGGGCCGCCGTGAGAACCTCAAGCGCTCGGCCGATGAACTACGCGGCCAGCTTGAGGGCGTGAAAGGCGGGCTTGACGATGCCTTGGATGAGCTCAAGAAGGCCGAATTGCTGGACGAGCGGGATCAAATGCGAGATCGCGAAGCCGATAATGCGGTCGAACAATCGGAAATTGAGGCCGTCGGGCTGATGCGCCTACGCGGTGGCGCCACGGCCTAGGCATACTCGGCCAGAGGCCGCCTTCTCGGCTCTGTTTCTCCCTTCGCGTAATCGCCGGGTCCGGTCTGTGCTTAGTGCGGCACAATGGTCGGCTGGCCCGCACAAAAACTAAAGCTTTCGCTCTCGACGAGCGCGGGCTTCCGCGGCGATAATCGGCTTCCGCGCAAAGGGTCCCAGGGGGGCCGGGGTAGAGTCATGTTAACGCAAGCGGAACTGGTGGGACTGCTTGCGGCCGTCGCCAAGCAGGATGTGACCGCTTTTGAGCGGCTCTATGAGGCGACCCGGGCGAAACTATACGGCGTCCTTCTCCGTATTTTAGGTAGGCCCGAATTGGCCGAGGAGGTCATGCAGGAAACTTACCTCAAGGTTTGGAGAATGGCCGGCAAGTTCGATCCGACCATTGCCACGCCGATCACTTGGATGGTGGCGCTCGCGCGCAACCGCGCGATCGATATTGTGCGCAAGAAAGGCGAAATCTCGATCGAAGACGCGCCGCAAGCGCTCGAGATCGCGGCTGACACGCCGACGCCGCTCGCGCGGCGCGAGATGACCGAAGAGCTAAGGCGGCTTCTTTCCTGCCTCGGCAAGCTCGACCCGGAAAAGCAACGCATCCTATTACTCGCGTATTACAGCGGCTGGAGTCGCGATCAGCTGGCCAAGAAGCTCGACATTCCGGTGAACACCATCAAGACGTGGTTGCGCCGCAGCTTGCTTGAAATCCGCGGATGCATGGGTGCCTGATCTCGGAGGAGGCTTTAGTGGCCATGTACGATGAAGACCAGGAGACGCTCGCCGCCGAATACGTGCTGGGCACGCTTTCGAGCGAAGAGCGTCAGCACGCCGAGGCTCTGCGCTCGTTTGATGCGAAGTTCGAGAGTTCCGTGCAGCAGTGGGAGAGGCGCCTAGGCGAACTCAACGTCATGGTGGAGGCGGTAGAGCCTTCCCCAGCCGTCTGGGACAAGGTCAAAACGCAAATCGGACCGGTCGAAGCGGATCGAAGCAAGAGCGCGCCGCCGGACCGCCCGCCGCCATTGTCTGCGGTAGCCGCGCTCGCCTCTGACCTGCCCGCGGAAACCGATGGCGAAAAATCAACGACAGGCGCAGTCGCAAGCGGCGCGGCCGCGGAAGCGCCCCCCAAACCGCGAAAAATCGAGCCGAATGCCAATATTGTCGTTCTTAGCCGCCGTGCCCGACGATGGCGCCGGGTAAGTCTCGCCGTTGGAGCATTGGCCGCGGTATTGGCGCTTTATATCGCAGTCTGGCAGGTGGCACCCGATCTGGTGCCACCGCAATTGCGCCCGCGCCAGGGCAACGTGGTCGCCCGCTCAGATACCGCGCCACGCACGCAGCAGGATCGGCTGGTCGCCGTGCTACAGCAAGGGCCAAACGCGCCGGCATTCCTGCTGACGTTCGACATGCAGCGCCGCACGCTTTTTATACGAAAGGTCTCAGCAACGGCGGAAGCTGGAAAAAGCTATGAGCTGTGGCTGATTTCCAAGAACCTCGGCGCTCCGCGATCGCTTGGGGTCATTGGCAACGATGAGTTCACCAGTCGCAATCTTGCGGGGAACTACGATGCTGACACTCTGCGGGCGGCGACCTATGCCGTCTCGCTCGAGCCGAACGGCGGTTCACCGACTGGGGCGCCGACAGGCCCCGTCCTGTTTACCGGGCGCGCAGTCGAATCTTTGCCGGCGTCACCGCCAAAAACGTAGACGACACGATTATTGGATTGCGCGAAGGTGTCCGCTCATGGTGGTCGCTTGGCCGGCCTTAACGAGAGGGACAAAACCGTTGTCAACCTCGGCAACATGAGCAAAAAGACCAACCGCAGCCACCAACGTGGCGCAAAAGAGTCCAACGACCACGACTTTCAAATGTGTGCGCCGGTCCGCGTGGTACATTGAGTGACTCACCGCATTCTCCCGAAGTTGCGCCTTGCGATCAGCTCAGCCTTAGCGGTCTAAGTTCCGTTAGTTGGGCCCGGATGCTCAGTGATGAAAGCACCCTCACTCAGCCTTGAACAATTGTGAAAACGAGTGAACATAACTTTAGTTCCCGGGCGCGACAGGCCGGAAGCGGCAAATCATTGCGGAACAACGTGAAACTGAAATTGCGTCGAATAAAGAAACACTCCGTGGAAGATGGCTGGTCTCGGCTTTTTTGGCGCGGCGCTCGTGGGGGACTGGTCATTTGTTTGACCGCCGTAGCGTCCGCGCTTGCCGCAGCGCAGGACCGGCCCGCGGCCTTTGTCGATGCCGCGGCCGTGGTGCCGGGCCTTATCGCGGAAATGCGCTACGCCGGGAGTCATAACTTCGTCGGTCGTCGCATCGACGGCTATGCCGCTCCTCGCTGCCTGCTTACTGGGCCTGCGGCCGACGCGCTGGCCGAAGTAGCGCGTGATCTTGCTCCGCGCGGGCTCGTTATCAAGGTTTTTGACTGCTACAGGCCGGCTCGCGCCGTAGCAAACTTTGTGCGTTGGGCGCGCGACCTCAACGACACCGCCGGCAAGACCGAGTTTTACCCGAACGTTGATAAGCGCACGTTGTTTCAGGATGGCTATATTTCGTCGCGGTCAGGCCACTCGCGCGGATCGACACTCGATCTGACACTGGCTCGCACCGGCGACGGCGAACTCGACATGGGCACGCCATTCGATTTTTTTAGTCCACTGTCGTCGCCTGCCGCGGTTGGCGTCAGCGCCGAAGCGAAGGCCAGTCGTGCTCTACTTGCGACGGCGATGCGACGCCGCGGCTTTCGTCCCTATATCAAGGAGTGGTGGCACTTCACGCTGGCGGCCGAGCCTTTCCCAAATACCTATTTCGATTTTCCCGTGCAGTGAAGCTGCATGGTCAAGAAAATCGGCTCGAAGCCTTGCGGATTACAGGCCGAGATAAAATTTTCTGATCAGGTCGTTGTTATTGAGTTCTTCGGCCGAACCGCCCTCGAAGGCGATTTTGCCGTGCACGATGACATAGCCGCGATTTGCGATGCGGATCGCCTGGGTAAAGTTCTGCTCCGCCATCAGCACAGTCAGATTATAGCGCTCCTTCATGCTGGCGATCGCTTCGATCATGCGGCTCACCAGAATAGGAGCGAGTCCCACCGACGGCTCATCGACGAGCAGGATTTTCGGCGCCAGCATCAGCGCGCGGCCGAGCGCGAGCATCTGCTGTTCCCCGCCGCTCATGCTTCCGGCCAATTGCGCTCGCCGTTCGGCTAGGCGGGGAAAGGTTTCAAAACATACATCGAGGTTGCGGCTAAGCTCTCGCCGCGCGGTGCGGCGGAATGCTCCGAGCAGCAAATTCTCTTCGACCGTGAGTTTCGGAAACAATCGGCGTCCCTCGGGCACAAGAGCAATTCCGAGATCGACGATTTCTTCCGTGCTGCGCGTGGTGAGATCGTGATGAGTACCATCAATTTGCGCGACGATTGATCCCGCCCGCGGACGCACCATGCCCATGATGCACTTCATGAGCGTCGATTTGCCGTTACCATTCGTGCCGAGCAGCACTACCGTTTCGCCTGCGCCAATTCGTATCGAGACGTCTTCGATCACGCGCACCGCGCCATAAGCAGCATGGACGCCGGCGATGGTGAGGCTACTGCCCAAGATAGGCCCTTTCCACTTCCGGGTCGCGCATGACTTCGTTCGGATCGCCGTCGGCGATTTTGCGCCCGGAGACCAGCACGACCAGGCGCTGGGAGAAGCTCATGACCGCACGCATGATGTGCTCGATGAGGATGATGGTGACCCCTTGCTCGTTCAAACGATTGAGCAGCGTCAGAATTTCTTCGATCTCCGAATGGGTAAGACCCGCCATCGATTCGTCGGCGATTAATAGCTTGGGCTCCGCCGCCATGGCGCGCGCCAATTCGAGCTTGCGCATTTCAACCTGCGTCAGCTCGAGCGGCAGCCGCTTGGCCTTGCGCTCAAGGCCGACCTCGCGCAAGAGATCAATACATCGCTGAGCGATCTCTGACGTGGAAAGATGTACACCGCCGCGCGCCGCCACGGCGTAGAGGAGAGGAATGCGCAAATTGTCCGCCAAGCTCAGACTGATGAATGGCCGCGGCAGCTGAAAAGTTCGCGCCAAGCCGCGGCGGGTGCGTTCATGCGCCTGGGTGCCGTCGACCGGGCGGCCATCGAATCGCACGGTCCCCGCCTCGTTATGGAGCGTGCCGCAGATACAATTGACGAGCGTACTCTTGCCGGAACCATTTGGTCCGATAAGCCCGATACGCTCGCCTCGGCCCACTGATAGCGAAATGCTTTCGAGTGCGACAAAGCCGCCGAAGCGCTTGCCCAGACGGTCGACTTCGAGCATCGCCGTCACCTCGTGCTTCCCGGAGCATCGATGCTGACATGACGGCGGCCGACGAGTTCGTCGTCCCGTTGGCGCCGGAGGTATTTGTGTACCAACCCAATGATGCCGTTGGGGGCGACGATCACAAACCCGACGAGCAGAAACCCTACGATCAAAAGATTAACCGCCGACGAGATGGTCACAGTTGCGATCTGCTGCAGCGAGCCGAGAAGCACGGCGCCGATCAGCGGACCGACCCAGCTCGTCGTCCCCCCGATCAGCGGCATGGCGATGGAGTTGACGGCATAATCGAGGCCGAACGCAGAGGAAGGCTGCAAGAAGCCGATGTAATAAGGGAGCGGTGCTCCGGCCATTCCCATCAGCGCGCCGGAAATGGTTGTGGCGATCAGCTTGAGCCGCAGCGTCGGCACACCTGAAGCTTCCGCCGCCAGCTCATCGTCGCGAATGGTGGCGAAGCCATAACCGAGCCGCGAGCGTTCAATCAGACGTGCGGCAAATATCGCGCCCACCGCCAGCAACAGCATGATCAGAAACAGGTACCGGATGTAGCTACCGAAGGGAGCGATCGCTTCGGGGCGAACGATGTAGGCGCCGCGCGAGCCGCCGACATAGTCCCAGTTAACCACCAGGGTTTGCAGGACGACCGCCAAAGCGAGCGTCGCAATGGCGAAGAACGCCCCGCGCAGCCTCAGCGTCAGATAGCCCATACCAAACCCGACGATTCCGGAAACGGCGCCGCCAAAAAGGACGAGGACCGGGATGGGTAGAGGATGGAAACGGTGGATAGCGACCGACGAGTACGCCCCGAGCGCAAAGAATGCCGCCGACCCGAAGTTTACGTAACCGCAATAGCCGCCAAGAATGTTCCACGCCGTCGCCAGCACGACGTATTGCAGAACGACATAACCGGCGAAGAAATAATAGTCGTTACCGAGCGCGAACGCGGCGGCAAAGATGATGCCGGCGATGACGAGGCAAACTAGCAGAAAGAGATCTGAGCGCACTGTCAGCGTCCCAGCAGACCGGCCGGCCGTACCGCCAGGGTGAGAAGCAGAAATCCGAAGGAAACCGCCGGCGCCCAGGAAGGACCATAGAAGGTCGAGGTGATGCTTTCGACGATGCCAATCAGCATGGCGGCAAGGAGGGTGCCCGGCAGGCTGCCCATGCCTCCCAACACGCAAATCGCAAATACCCGCCCGATATATTCCCTTCCGACCGAGGGCTCGACCGGTTGGATGATGATGAGGAATGCGCCGGCGAGCGAAGCGGTCGCGATGGAAATGCCGAATGCAATTCGCTTGATGCGGATCGGATCGACACCCATAAGTTTGAGCGCGAGCTGATCCTGCGCCACCGCCATAATCGCACGGCCGATAAACGTGCGCTTCAATAGAAGCTGCAGGGCGCCGATGAGTAAGAGTGACACCACGCAGGGCACCAAAATGCGCAGCGGAATGTCAATTGCGCCGAGGTGCAACGTCGGGCCGATATAGGCCGCTTCGACGTAGCGATAGTCGACGCC
>Ga0302225_10000971_pt1 | contig 19244 bp, 18 predicted proteins | sample II_Palsa_E3_2_FD_193515 | JGI IMG/M metagenome (GOLD analysis project Ga0302225, IMG submission 193515) | Peat permafrost microbial communities from Stordalen Mire near Abisko, Sweden - II_Palsa_E3_2 | ecosystem: Environmental > Terrestrial > Soil > Palsa > Peat permafrost | place: Sweden...
TCATCGAGTATTTGGGGAAACTCTAGTTTTACCAGGCAGGAAGAACGCTTGAAAAATGAGGTTCGGAACCGACTGCTTTCGCCTTTCTAGAACAACCTCCTGGGTTGGTCACAATTTCACATTCCGCAAGCGCAGCGCATTCGTGATCACCGATACCGAACTGAAGCTCATAGCTGCCGCAGCGAAGATGGGGCCGAGCAGCACGCCGAAAAACGGATAGAGCACTCCCGCTGCAAGGGGCACGCCGATGGCGTTGTAGACGAAGGCGAAGAACAGATTCTGCCGAATATTGCGCATGGTGGCCTCGCTCAACTTGCGCGCGCGCAGGATGCTGGTCAGGTCGCCCTTCACGAGCGTGATGCCGCCGCTTTCCATGGCGACGTCGGTGCCGGTGCCCATGGCGATGCCAACGTCGGCTTGCGCCAGCGCGGGAGCGTCGTTGACGCCGTCACCCGCCATCGCGACCACTCTTCCCTGCCCTTGCAGCTTGCGGATAATTTCCAACTTGCCTTCGGGCAAAACCTCGGCTTCGAATTCGTCGATGCCGAGTGACTTAGCAATCTCCGCCGCGACGACGCGATTGTCGCCGGTGAGCATCACGATGCGAATGCCCTGCGACTTCAGATCGCGTAGAGCTGCGGGTGTGGAAGGCTTCAAACGATCCGCGACGGCGAGGTTGCCGACGTATTTGCCTTCAATGGCCACGAAAATGGGTGTCCCGCCTGGCACCGTGCCGTAGCTGGGGCCTGTGCCGGGTTTTAGCGCGCCGACCTCAGCCATCAGCGAGAGACTGCCGACAGCAACTAATTTGCCGTCTACGACGCCCTGGATACCTTTGCCAGTGACGGACGTGAATTCCTCGGGCTGAGACAGCTGCAGCTTCTTTTCGTTGGCGGCGTCGACAACGGTGGCTGCCAACGGATGCTCGCTGGCGCGTTCCAGGCTGGCAGCGAGGCGGAAGAGTTCGGGATCGTCTTTTAAGGACTGGGAAGAACCGACTAATTGCGGCTTACCTTCGGTAAGAGTTCCGGTTTTGTCGACGACCATGGTGTCGACCTTTTCAAGAATTTCGAGTGCCTCGGCATTCTTGATTAGCACTCCGGCACGCGCGCCACGCCCCACGCCGACCATGATCGCCATGGGCGTAGCGAGTCCCAGAGCGCAAGGGCAGGCGATGATGAGCACAGCGACCGCGTTCACGAGCGCGTGCGCGAAGCGCGGTTGCGGACCCAACAGCAGCCACACGACAAAAGTGATTACTGCGACTGTTACGACAATGGGGACGAACCACTTCGCCACCCGGTCCGCGAGCCGCTGGATGGGAGCGCGGCTGCGCTGGGCCTGGCCCACCAGTTGCACGATGCGCGCCAGCAAGGTTTCGCTACCCACGCGCTCGGCGCGCATTACGAACGAGCCGGTGCCGTTGATGGTTGCGCCAATTAATCTGTTGTCCGGCGATTTTTCCACCGGCATGGATTCGCCGGTGATCATAGATTCGTCAATCGTGCTCCGGCCATCAAGCAACACGCCGTCTACCGGGATTTTTTCGCCCGGGCGCACGCGCAGACGATCTCCGCGTTTGACTTGCTCGAGCGGGACATCCTTCTCGCTTCCGTCTGAGTTAAGCAGGCGCGCGGTCTTTGGGCTGAGATCGAGCAGGGCGCGAATGGCAGCGCTGGTGCGGCTGCGGGCGCGCAGTTCCATGACCTGGCCGAGCAAAACCAGAGTGGTGATCGCAGCCGCGGCTTCGAAGTAGAGATCTGGAAATCCGGCGACATTCGGTGGCGTCGCGGGGAAAATGCGAGGCGCGAGCGTGGCGATCACACTGTATCCGTAAGCCACGCCGGTGCCCATGCCGATCAGCGTGAACATGTTTGGACTGCGGTTGGTCAGCGAAGCCCAGAAGCGTTGGAAGAACGGCCATCCGCCCCAGAGCACGACCGGCGTAGCGAGTGCCAGTTCGACCCATGGGAGAGAGCCTGACTCCGAAGTTGCCTGCGCGCCCAGACCTGGCATCATGTGGTACATGTCGATCAACATCAACGGCACGGTGAGCGCAAGACTTACCCAGAAGCGCCGGCTCATGTCGCGCAGTTCGGGATTTTCTTCGGCCGCAACGGTGACCGTGCGCGGCTCCAGAGCCATGCCGCAAATCGGGCACGAGCCCGGTCCGGATCGCACGATCTCCGGGTGCATCGGGCACGTGTACTCAGTGCGAGTGGAGGTAACCGGGACTGCCGCTTCGAGAGCCATTCCGCAGGATGGGCAAGCCCCCGGTTTGTCTTCGCGGATCGCAGGGCACATGGGGCACACATACGCCGCACGCGCGGTGGCGGCAGACGAGGGAGCGTGGATTTGCTGACCGATGGGAACGGATTTGTTCTTCTGAGAATCCGTGGCCGCGAGTGCGCCAGAAGCGCCCAGCATCACCAGCCCGGATGAGCGCAGTGGTGGAACTGGGCTGAGATATTTCTGCGGCTCTGCCTTGAATTTTTCCACGCACGGCGCGCAGCAAAAGTAGTAGCTTCTTCCGCCGTGCTCATGCATATGGCTGGCGGTTGCGGGATTAACATTCATTCCGCAGACCGGGTCTCGTTCCGGTGCGGCGGCTTGGTCCGTTGGTTTTGTGGACATGAGATTTGCGCCGGCTGAAATCGGTTCACCGGTTCCGCAATAGGCTGCGGCTTTCCGAAGCGCCTAACGAGAGTCGACCGCCTTAAGAAATACTCTACTTCCGTTTTTGCGAGCCGAAGGTCCCGCCGGTCTCGTTATCGTATCCCTTCTTCGATGGACGATGCTTTATATTGGATTCAGCCGAGAAGTGGGCGGTGATTGGGAGGCATTCTAAGGATATGACCTATTTAGACGTCGTGTTTCGCTACTGTGCCGCGCCCGGCGAGACCGAATTGAGGGCCATCGATGGCATGCGTGAGGTCTACGGAGTGCGCCGGGTGCAGTTCAACGGAACCGAGCGCACCGTGCGTGTGGAATTCGACGCTTCGCGTCTGAAGGAAGACACCATTGCCCGACTCCTACGCCAAGCGGGAGTGGATGTTCGAGATCGCGTGGCTCTTGCCTAAAGGTTGGATGGGGGGCAGGGGAGGGCTTGCTCTGCGCGACTGGATAAATGCAAGGGGCGACCAAGAAAACCTCTGGCCGAAGTCAACTTGGTGCGCCCCGTTGCGCGCCACTTCGTCTTGACCTTTTATAGAGCACATACCGGGCCGTATCTAAACCACTCAAAATACACGCTATGCCCTCTTGGAGCTTTGTAGGAATTGCTCTGCGCCGGGAAAGATTTACTTTTGGGCTTGACTCGACGCAATGAGCTGACCGAACCCCTGTCGAAAAACGGCGATTCGGGAACATCCGGACGACTTATAGCGAACACCTTAGATGGGCGCCGGCAATATCGAATCCGAGTCGAATCGGTTGATCGAACCGCGTTTTAAAAGATCGTTCGTCCTGTCGCCGATTGTTTCTCTACCGTTCCCCGTGACCGGCAACTTCCGCTATAATTCTTGAGCGACTTCTCTTGCCAAACTAGAAACCTGTGCGCCCTTAGCTCAGCTGGATAGAGCGTCTGGCTACGAACCAGAAGGTCGGGAGTTCGAATCTCTCAGGGCGCACCATCTTTTCCAGCACGGCGACGAGTAGGACGTGACGCTTCGAACGGGCCGCTTGTCGATCCATTGTGCTTGAACTATCGGATGAAGGAGGGCCATATCTATGAGCACCGAGGAATTGGGTAAAGAAGAGTATCGCAGCATCATCAAGACATACTTTCTGGCCTTCGGAACTCGCGATTTTTCTCCCGTAAAATTCTCGTCGAATATTCAATTTCTCAGTCCAATTAGCGGCATCACCATGAAGGGCCGCGAGGATGTAGTGAAATTTGTGAGCGGCGTCTCCACCCGTGTTTCAAAAGTGGATGTTCTGTCGACTACCGTCGACTTCCCCACGGCGAGCGGGGTATGGCAAATGACGACAACAAAGGGTGTTCAATATACGCTGAACAATTTTTTTCGTCTGGACGGCGAGGGACTTTTGTATATTTGGCCGATGTTCGATCCTAAGGCCGTAATGAATGATCCTGCTGGATTACTCTCCTGGCTCACTGGCAATGGTTACTGAGGATCGCTATGTCTCAAGCTTCGATCGGCCCTTCAAATCGCCCAACGCCCCCTGTCAGTATCGCCGCGCGCACGCCGAAGCAATTGGCGGGTGTCACGATCTCGAAAACGGGTCGCATGTTCATCAACTTCCCGAGGTGGGTCGACGAGCCCACACCTTCGGTGGGCGAAGTCACCGCCGACGGCTCGCTCGTGCCATGTCCGAACGAGGCCTTCAACGAGTGGGACAAAATCCCAGGAGAGTCGGCCGGGAGCCACTTCGTATGCGTGCAGAGCGTCGTCGCCGATGAGGAGGACATCCTCTGGATTCTCGATCCGGCGTCTCCTGGCTTTCAGAAAGTTGTCCCGGGCGGCCCGAAGCTGCTCAAAGTCAACCTCGCAACGAATGGAATCGAGCGCGTGTATCACTTCGATAATGAGGGCGCGCCGCCGCAGTCCTATTTGAACGACGTCCGCCTCTCTCACGGCTTCGCCTTCATGACTGATTCGGGCCTTGGCGCCCTGGTGGTTCTGAATCTCTCGACAGGAAAGGTTCGCCGTCTGCTTGGGGATGACGCATCCACTAAGGCCGAGCCGGGCGTCGAGCCTGTGATCGGGGGCCGCCCGTGGAAATTCGCCGACAATACGACGCCTCAGGTCCATTCCGACGGGATCGCCATCGATCCCGAACGCACGTACGTTTACTACAAAGCGCTCACAGGCCGCACGCTTTACCGTGTGCCAATCGCGGCGCTGCTCGACGAGTCGCTCTCATCCGCGGCCGTTGGCGACCGCGTCGAGCGAGTGGCGGTGACGGAACCGACCGACGGTCTGGAATTTGACGCGCAGGGAAACCTATACATGACGGCGCTCGAAGCGAACGCCATTAAGGTGCTACGGCCCGATGGTCGCTTCGAGGTCTTCGCGACTGCGCCTGAGTTTCTTTGGCCCGACACCATTACGATGAGCAGAGACGGAGATCTTCTCTTCTCGGCCTCTCAGTTCCACTTGATGCCCGCCTTCAACCAAAACGTCGACAATAGAAATCCGCCCTACCACGTATTTCGACTGAAGCTGTCCTAAGCCGCGTTGCCGGTGTGCGCGCCATCGTTGACTTTTTTCTTCCGTCAATCGACTCGTCTGGGCTATCGCTAACATACACAGCACCAGTAACTTGACATTGCTTTTCAATGTTCCACTCGAAGTGACGAAGCCGGCGGAGTTCTCAATGCCGCTCCCGGTCAGTGCTGATTGAAGAGCTCGGTGCGGTCGACGCGTTCGCCTTTGAACACGACCAGCGAGATGCGCTCGGTAGCGGTGATGTCGTCGAGAGGGTTTCCGTCAACTACGAGGAGATCGGCGTCGTTGCCGGGTCGAATGGCGCCGATTCTATTTTCGGAGCGCAGCAGGCGGGCTGCGTTCAGAGTTGCGGCCTGCAATGCTACGGCTGGCGGGATGCCGGCCTGCACCCAAAGCTGAAGTTCGTGTTGCACGGTAGGTCCGTGGATGACGAGAAAGTTGCCCGCGTCGCTGCCCGTGACCAACAGCACTCCGTGTTCGTAGGCGCGCTTTAAGTTGTCGATCGCAATCGGCATGTCGATGGGATACTGCGACAGCGCCTTGCGGATCGGTTCCGTATCTGCGGAGGCGAGTGCTTCCTCGGTGCCGCGCAAAAGTTCCGGCGGGCCGACTTGTTGCACCAGAGAACGTTTAAGCAAATCGGTCTTGCCTGCCGCGAAATCTTTGAACGCTTCTCCGACACTCAGAGTGGGATCGTAGAACGTTCCCTGCTTCGCCATCTGCTCAAACAATGCGTCTGGAATTTTCTCGCGAAACGATCCGTGTTCGATCGAGTTGGCTTGCGCCCTCACGGCATCCGCCACGTCTCGATCATCGCCGGTATGAACCGCCAGGGGCAAGGAGTCCGCATGAGCTTGCTGAGCAATAGCGTCAAACAATCCGGTGTCGAGACGATTGAACACTTGTCCTCCTGCGCCAGCTTCGAGGACCGCTTTAATGCAGTCCACGCCTTGCGTCTTCAATTGGTTGACCTGCTGCCGGGCTTCCTCGCTGGAACCGGGGATCCGCACAAATTGTTTTTCGAGATTCGCGCGAGCGGGAGCTGGGATCTCCTTGAAATATTCCGTTCCGTGTCCGCCCGGGGCGGTGAACAGCGGACCGCAGGTGGATAAATCCGAGCCCAGGACTTCGCCGCTGCTCACTCTGGAACGCACCTTGAGAACGGCGTCCAGGCCGTCCCCGACACTTCTCACCGTAGTGACGCCACTGTAAAGATATGCCGCCAGATTGCGCAGCATACTCTTCTCCGCGTCATACTTGCTCATGTCAGGGTAGAAACCTCCCGGCGCTCCGAGATGAACGTGAACGTCAATCAGGCCGGGAAGAATCGTCTTGCCGGCCGCTTCCACCGTTTCCGCTCTCAGCGTTTTCGGATCGGGTCCTGCTCCGTCATACACTTCGGCGATCTTGCCTGACCTGACCAATACCGACCCGTTTTCGATCACCTTGCCGTCCCCGACGAAGATGCGCGCTCCGCGAATCAGAAACGTATCGCTTCTGGCGAGCTGCCGGTTCAGCGTTTTGGTTTTTGCGATGCCGGTGCGCGTATGCATTTGCCAAAAGCCAAGCGCCAGGAAAGGAGTCAGCACCGCCGCCAGCCACAGCTTGGCCGAGGCCCGTATCTTTTCTTCTTTCTCCCACCGGAAGAGCTTGTAAGCGATGAACAGTCCCACGCATGCGGTCAAGACGAGCGCCAGCGCCGGTTGAAGGTTCGCGGCGATGCCCTCATTCCGCAGCAGCATGCCTTGTATTCCGATCACCATATACGTCGCCGGCACAAACTGGGTCACCACCAGCAGCCACGGCGGAAACATGGCGAGCGGAAAGGTCGCGCCACTCAAGAACAGCATGGGGAGGTAAATCAACTGGACAACAAGCTGGCTTTCCTGCATTGAGTTGACGACGGAAGCCAGGATCAAGCCGATGGCGCGAAATCCAACGATGGCAACTGTTACGAAGATCAGGATGGAAACAATGGAACGCGGCCAGGGCATGCCGTACAGGAAATGCGCCAGGGTGAAGATGAGAATTACGTTCGGCATGTACAGAATCCAGCCGGTCACTACGGAGGCGACGAGCAGCGGAGCCGGTGAGATCGGCGTGACCTTGTAACGGCGCAGGATATTCGCTTCGCGTTCTTGTACAGCGCGTATGCCGGCTCCGAACAGGCCATTGCCCAATATCCCGATGATGAGCACCATGGCGATCACTATGGTCATCGCGGCGCCGCGTTCGGCGTGCATCGCCTGCCCAAAAATGAAGAAGAAAACCAGCGGAAACAGGTAGTTGAAGAAAATTACAGACCGGTTGCGCAGCGCCAGCTTCAGATCGAGTGCGATCAGTGCTTTGTACGGTTTCATTTTAGTCGATCACTCGCGAAGGCTCTTTCCGGTCAGTTCGATAAACACGTCTTCCAGCCTCGGTTGCTTGAGACTGATGTCCGTCAGCTCCAGACCCTGCTGATCGATCCATTTCACCAGATCCACGAGCGTAGCCGCGGGACGGCGCGAGTGCACGGTCAGCGTGCGGCCGCCGGCGTCGAGCGCGCTCTGCGTGGCTTCTGCCCAGGCCGGGCGGCTCTCGGGGAACGGCGTCGCGCAGGTCACGACAATACTCGATGCATTCCGGCTCTGCTGCTGCAGGCGCCCCGGTGTATCCAGTGCAATGATGCGCCCTTCGTCAACGATCGCAACCCGGTCGCACAGACGCTCCGCTTCTTCGATGTAGTGTGTGGTCATCAGAATAGTGCGATGCTCGCGCTTGAGCTCTTCCAGCAACGAGTGAATCTCCACTCGAACCTGCGGATCAAGGCCGGTGGTGGGCTCATCCAGAAAGATGAGTTGCGGATCGTTGACCAACGCCAGTGCCAAAGCCAGCCGCTGCTTTTGACCGCCGGAAAGCGTGCTGTAGAAGGCGTCCCGCTTCTCTTCAAGCTGCAAGCGCTGCAGCAACTTATTCAGATCTACATGGCGGGAATAGAAAGACGCGAACACCTGCATGGCTTCGCGGACACGGATCTTCTCCGGCAGATTCGTCGCTTGCAGGCAAACTCCGATGCGATCTTTCAGTTGCTGCCGCTGCCGGTCGGGATCAAAACCCAGTACGGCGACTAGACCGCCGGTGCGGGGACGCAAACCCTCCAGAATCTCGACGGTAGTCGTCTTGCCCGCGCCATTTGGTCCGAGCAATCCAAACACCTCTCCCGGCTGGATCTCGAAGTCGATTCCTTTGACGGCGTGGACCTCACCGTACGACTTCTTAAGACCTTGAACCAGGATCGCTGGCGAAGTTGGACTCATAGCGGAAAGATAGCCTATCCGAGAACTAAAGCGCGAGTCAAAGATTCGAAGTCCAGGACCGCTTTGCGGAACCTAACTGCGGGCGGCGCACAGGGCATATCGCCGGACTGGATATGCCAGGGTACTTTGGTGTCTCGCCAGGTGCGGACGGTGGTTCTGTCCGTCACTTCTTCTGCTAGTCTTTACTTAGCCCTGTTGTTTCTGTCGTGCTGTTGCTACGGGAGTTCTCGGAAATCGGGTCGCGTGCGCACCATGCCCAAGGTTATCGAACAGGAAGTGTCTGTACTTTCTTCGTCGAAAGACGGGTTGGTTTATTTGACACCCAACGACTGGAGTCTGGTCGCCGACAAAGCGAGCCGTGTTCAGTTCCGCAAGGGCCAGATTCTTGTGCAGAGGGGCAAGACAACCAATGGCGTGTATCTCTTGCTGAAAGGAACCGCTCGAGTGCAGATCGCCACCCAGGTCGTTTCTCTCGAGATCGGCCCGGGCGAAATCTGCGGCGAGATGTCGTTTCTGGAAGGCTCCGCTGCCAGCGCCAATGTTGTCGCTCGCGAGGACGTCGAAGCCTATCACCTCGACCGCGCCACGTTAGAGTGCCTCTTTGAGATCTTTCCCCACTTAGCCTCGCGCTTTTACCGGTCTCTGGCAACCAATCTATCCCGCCGTCTCCGGGAGTTGATCGGGCCGCACACGGATCGATAATTTCAACAGCGGAATGCCGCAGCCTGGCTCGGCCCAGCCGTCACATTCACCCGCGAAAGACTTCCACTACAAAAAGTTCCGGCCAAAATTAAGAAGCGCCCCGGAACTCTTTCGAGTCTCGGGACGCCCGAACAGCCCTCCCCCAGAACTGCTCACTGGCAACACTACTTGCTTCCAGCCCACTTGTGAATTACACTTCCGTGCCGGTGACTGGCACGACTTGGCTAAGAGATCACCCTACGCCTGACGGGGCAGGTGGTTCGCTCAGTTTTGCCTTGAAAGCGAACCACGCAACCCGCGGCGGTGGTGCGCCAGCAAACGCAAAAGGAATGTTACTAGTGTGCATAGCTTTGCAGTTTCATTTCGGCGATGTGCGACAGGGCATTGGCTAACCGTAGTAAAATCAGCATGTTGGAATTTGTCACGGTTTGGCATTGGAGGTGCATAAGTTCTGTACGACGTAGTAGATTTGGCCGCACCGGGAGGGCTAAACTCTCCTACTTGAACAAGTAATTTAAGTCTCCCCCGTACGGGTTCAGGAGGACGTGAGTATGAAGCGGATTATTTTGATGGTTCTGTTGGCTCTGACTTTGCCGCTGGCGGCATTTGCCGGTAGCGTGGACTTCACTAACAGTGGCGGGACGCTTTCAGGCACTTCTGCGGGCCTGAGCCTTTCAGGCTCCGAGCTCATTGCGGTCAACGGCTTCAACGGAGGGGGTCTGCTCACCGGCGACCTCGGGAGCGTTTCTTTTTCTACGGGCACGCTGGCCAGTGGAAGCCTGCAGATGGGGGGCACCTTCAACGGCGGCGGAACCTTTGACATCACCGGCAATGGCAGCTTCGGCCTTCCCAATGGCGCGATTTTCACCGGCTCTTTTACCGGCCCGGTTACCTGGACTCTTGTTACTCTGGCCAACGGCACCCACAATTACACCTTGACCGGGTCTCTCACGGGCACTTGGTACAACGGGACCACCGTGGAGGGCGCCACCATCCAGTTGACCATCAACACGGGCAAAGGCTTCTTTAACGGAACCACAACCATCTCCAGTGGCGACACCAACATCACCACTACCGTTCCCGAGCCGGGCACTCTCGGATTGCTCGGAACTGGCTTGGTTGGCTTGGCCGAAGTTCTGCGCCGCAAGCTAAGAAGCTAATTCGCTCGATCCGCGTCCGTATCTCCAAAGCCCCGCACCGTGCGGGGCTTTTGTTTTGGCTTCGCCGGTTGGGCTGCCACTTGCACACTAGTGTGCATCGTTTTGCATCTTCTCACTGGTCATCCCACCCAGGATGTTGGCCAACCACTGGCTAAATAGGCAATTACGTTTTCCCCGGTTTGGCACGCCAGGTGCTTTTAGCGCACCAGCGTTGGTGTTTGGCCCCGCCAGAGGAACCCCTCAGCACTTCAATTCTCTCCGAACCTTGGGTTTCTCAACATACGTTCAGGAGGTCGCCATGAAGCGATTAGTTCTGCTGGCTTTACTGGCTCTTGCTTTACCACTCTCAGCTTTTGCGGACACATGGGATTTCACCAACATTAGCGGCAACCTTACAGGAAATAACGCGGGCCTGACCCTTACGGGCTCTAGCGTCATCAATATCGATGGACCCGGCGGTCCGTTTGTTTGTCCTTGCACAGAGAGCTTTTCGTTAGGCGCGTTTGCGGGAGGGCCGGGAAATGCGGGAAATAGCCTGCGATTACCCGGCACGTTCAGCGGAGTCGGAAGCGCGTTCACGATCACCCTCAATGGTGGTGGCGTGATCTTCAACGGCTCGTTCACTAGCCCAGCTACCTGGACTCCGGAGGGGAACGGGATTTTCCAGCTCTCGGGTTATGTCTCCGGCACGTTGACGTTGCCGAACGGGCAGACAAGGACGGTAAAAGGCTTCACTTCGCAACTTTACTTCGGCACAGTTAATGCCGCCGGGGTCTTTACCGGCACACTCGGCAGCGGCGACACCATTGTCTCCACTCCCGAGCCAGGCACTCTTGCCCTGTTCGGAACTGGGTTGGTTGGCTTGGCTGGAATTGTTCGCAGAAAGCTGAAAACTTGAGTTCACTCTAGCGCCTCTGGAAAGCCCCGCGCGCGCGGGGCTTTCGTTTTGTGTTCCTTCGTTGGCGCGCTGCCAACCCGTACATTCCCTCGCTCATCCGCGATTACCGCAGTAACCCACGAGCCGGGATTACCGTTGACCCCAGCGTCCCGCATCCATACATTCGCCACAGGGGGTCGTATGAAAGATATTCATGAAGTGTTGCGGCAAAAGCAGACCAGGTACGCTCAACTGGGCAAGCAGATCGAGATGCTCCAGCAGGCGGCGGAGAAGCTGCGCGAAGTGGCTCCCTTACTCGCCGAAAACGACGAAGAAGACAACGCAGTTCTGATGGAAGTCGACGAAGCTCCGCCCCCGTCCGAAGCCATGGCGGCGAAGGCTGGCGCCTCTTCCTCGGGAACCGCCTCCAAGGCAGCTCGGCCTACTGCGCCGCGCTGGCCGTAAATCTTGCCGCAGTTGGGCGGGGAACATAGTTATGACCCTTCTGGCGTTGCTGGTTTCCACTGACGATTCTGCTTCCCAGATTCTGGGCCGGGTTCTGCCCGCCTCCGGGATCGCGGTGGAGCGTTTCAGCGATCTCGCGGCCGCACTCGACCGCCTGCAGCAGCAGCGGTTCGATGCGCTCATCCTCGACTTCGAAGACACCAAGGCTGCCGGCACACTGTTTGAAGAAGCTCGCCGGCTGAATTCGGGAAAGCCGCCGGTCACGGTGGCGTTGGTCGCAGAACTGGCCAAGGCGCGAGACGTTCTGAACGGCGGCTCGCATTTCGTTCTATATAAGCCACTCACCGAAGAGAAAGCTAAAGCCGGACTGCGCGCGGTTGCCGCGCTGTTGCACCGCGAGCGCCGCCGTGCTTACCGCGTTCCGGTCCAAGCTCCGGTCGAGCTCATCCTGCCCGACAATCGCAAAGCCGAGGGAATTCTTCTTGACCTGAGCCAGACGGGCATGGATGTCCTCACCGCCGAGCCCCAGGTTCCGGGAGCGATCCTAAAGTTCCGCTTCCAATTGCCGGACGGCAATCTGGAAATCGACGCGCATGGTCAAGTGGCGTGGGCGCATCCGAACGGTCAAACTGGAGTCCACTTTCTCGACCTCGGCGATGCCATCAAGACTCAGCTTCAGGCTTGGCTGCGCGCCACGACGTTGACCAGTGGTGCGGGACCGAGCGAGACCGTTCCCCACTGCAAGCTCACCGATCTCAGCCTGGGCGGATGCTACCTTGAAACCGACTCGCCGTTTCCAGAACATGCCTTGATCGACCTTTGTCTCAGAACCGAAGAAATGGAAATCCACACCGAAGGTATGGTGCGGGTTGCGCATCCCGGTCACGGCATGGGAGTCGAATTCCCTTCCCGCACGCTGGAACAGCGGGCACAGGTGGGGAATCTGATCGGCTTTCTCCGCAGTTGCCCTGAGACCATGCTCGAACTGAACGTTTCTCCGCGCGCCCTCACTGCGGACCTGAGCCAGTTCGAGCCCGCAAGAAGATCAGCCGATCCAGCATCGGCGGATCAAGCATCGGCCGATCAGCCGTCAGAAGACGATGACCTGGAAGATCCTCTGCTCGACCTGCTGCGACGCGGCACATCGCTGCAACAGGACGAGTTCCTCGATGAACTTCGCCGCCAACGACTCGGCGAGAGTGTCGCAACGTAGAGCTCCCTTCGGCTCGACTCAGAACGGCTGTGTCACTCGCCTTTGCGGCTGTGAATCTCTCATCAAAATAAATTCTGTAGAGCCTGCTCGATTCGGGGTCCCTCGGCCTGTGCTTCGGAATCTTCTCTCGACACCCCTCTCCTCTGGGGGCTATTAGAATCATCGACTTAGCAAGAAATTCCCCGCAAAATCGGGAGCCTAAAGGACTTAGATACTAAAATCGGCAAAACAAAGGACCTAGGAGCGCGACGATCTGGGTTCGCCCGACCGTCACGGCCTCGACCATGATCGCGCAAACTTTATGGTGGGCACAAGTTAGATGTCACAGCGGGGTTGTGGAAATGTTGGGAGTGAGCGGTGTTCGACCGCGGAGCGTGGCGGGCACAGGAACGTCAAAGAATCTCCGCCCAAGCGAAAGCTTGGGCAGGGCGCCCTCCTAGGCTGGCCCAGCCCCCAACCGTTCCAGGTCGATCCATGCGAATAGAAGGGTTGCGCTCGACGCTCCGGCGATCTGAGCGAAGATGAAACCCGGGACGTCCGCTGGACGGATGCCCGAGAATGTGTCCGTGATTGAGCGTGCCAGGGTGACCGCGGGATTTGCGAATGAGGTTGATGCAGTGAACCAATACGCAGCGACAATGTAGCCGGCAACACCAACCGAGACCGCCAGGGCAGAGCGCACCTTCAGACAGCCCCAGATGACACACATCAGTCCGAACGCCGCAACAAACTCGCTGAGCAATTGAGGCAGCCCCGACCGTTGATGGAGCGACACCGAGTACCATTTGTGCCCAAACATCAAGTGAGCGAGGACCGTGCCAAACAGTCCTCCGACGAACTGAGCAGTCACATAGAACGGCACTTCATGCCACGGCATCGTGCCGCGCAGGGCGATTGGGAGGCTCACTGCCGGGTTGAAGTGAGCGCCCGAAAGCGGCCCGAAGGTCAGGATGAGCGCAGCCAAAGCGGCTCCCGTGGCAATCGTGTTCGCAAGCAAGGCGATGGCGGTATTCCCGCCAGCCAGCCGCTCTCCCATGATGCCGGAACCAACGACTGCGGCGACCAGCAGGCCAGTCCCGAGACCTTCGCACACGCTGCGCCTGTAGAGGGAGGGCGTGGCGTGGCTCATTTCTCCATCGCAGCCAGCTTCAAGAGTTCCTGTTCGATTCTCTGCCTGATTTCATCTCTCACGCGGCGGAACACCGCTAGTTTCTCTTCGTGGGAGCCTGTCGCTTCCGCTGGATCTTCAAGGCTCCAGTGCAGGAACTTGTATGTGCGGGGAAAGATGGGGCAGCGCTGTTTGGCGTTGTCGCAGACTGTGATGACATACGGGATGGCTTGACCGAGAAAATCCCGGACATCTTTCGATGTTTGCCGGGCGATGTCGATTCCAATCTCGTTCATTGCTTCCACTGCCAGCGGGTTCAATCCTTTGGGCTCGATCCCAGCGCTCAAGGGCTCGAACTCACTACCCGCAACATGGCGCAAGTAGCCTTCCGCCATCTGACTTCGGGCTGAGTTGCCGGTGCACAAGAAGAGGACCCGAGGCTTAGACATTGGGGTGCTCCGGGGTGGGAGAGCAGCAACCGGGAGCACAGCAAGCGGCGGCCGCCTCTTCGATCTGTTTTTCGGGCAGGTTGTCCTTGAGGACGACAAACACTTCCCACTCGTTGCCGTCAGGATCATGCACCCACGTCTTGTCCTGGGTCGCATAGCAGCAGTCGGTTTGCATCTCGTCGCGGGTCACCAGGCCCGCGTCCGCCCATCTCTGCCGAATGCCGAGGACATCCGCGGTCGAGGCAACCTGGATGCCCATGTGGGAGAGCGCCCCCGCATCTTTGAATGGCGATTCGTTGAGCGTGAAATTCAGCGGCGGGTTCAGCACGTCGAACTTCGCGTAGCCGCTCCTGACCTTGCCCGGCTCGATGCCGAACATCTTGCGGTAGAATTCGATGCTTCGCTCAACGTTCCGAACGTTGATGGCAAGGTGTGCCTTCAGGGCCACCACGGTCTCCTTTGACATGATTCGTCTCCAATCATATTCGCAATAGCGAATGCGTTCACCATACCATCGGTATACATATTCGTCAAGGCGTATGTTATTTGGTAAGCTAAAGGTATGAAACCGAAGCACTCGTTGGATCGGCTGTTTCGGGCGCTGGGCGATCCCACGCGCCTCCGACTCATCAATCTTATGGCGGAGCAGGAGGTATGCGTCTGTTACTTCACAGAGGTGATCGGCGCGCCGCAGCCAAAGATTTCCAGGCATCTGGCTTATCTGCGGAAGGCCGGAATCGTCACCGCGAGGCGAGAGGGCAAATGGATGCACTACAAGATGGCAAGTCCATCCAATCCGGACGCCGCTGCCATCCTGAAAAGCGTTCTCGACGCCCTGGGGCACGACAAAGAGCTACAACGCGATTGTCTGCGGCTCGACCGGGCGTGCTGCGGACCTAAGAGTCTTGTTCATCTTTTGGGCGCACCGGCACCCTTGACGTTAGCGCGACCGCCGGACTTAGCATGATGACGCAACGTCAAGAAGCAAATGCCTTCCTTGCCCCTCGGCTTCGCCTCGGGGCCTCGGCAACACGGGGCGGGCTTTCCACTCCGCCGTCGCTAGCGCTCCGACTCCGGTCGGAATGACAAAGTGATGGAGTGGCGCTAGCGCTCCGGCTCCGTCGGAATTAAAAGGGGGTAGTGGTCTAAAGACAAAGTCAAGGTCAAAGGCAGCGGACGGATTTGGCAACGACGGAGAAGGCAGGGTTACCGGCGTGTGCAAGGCTGACAGCGACAAGGAGCGTCAGCTATGAGACCTCTCACACGGCTACAGTCCACTACGCGATATACGACGGTGATCTGCACGATTGCCGTTCTGTGCCTATGTTCCAGCTTTGCCTTAGCGCAAGCCGCACCTACTGCCGGCTATGACCTGCTACAGACAGAACCGGGAACATCGGTGGATCTTTCCAGCATTGGATTAGGAGTTGTCCCGCTGCAGGGAGTACCGATTAACAGCGCCCTGGGTTCGACGGACACGATTATGCATCTTACCGGCAACACCACGTTTGGGAAACCGCAACAATTGCTGGTGACGGCGTTGTTCATGAAAAGCACGAGCAGCGTCGTGTTTCAAAATCAGAACGCGGATGTCTATATCACACTGAACAATTCGGCGGGAGTGATTCCGGAAAGCGTTCTGCCGCAACCGGACAAGCTGGCCGCGTCAGGCGGAACAATTACGATCAGTGGCGGACAAAGTACGGGAGGTACGTTCGTCTCTAACTTTGTGATGAACGCCGATGTAATCCTGGTGAAGGCTGGAACGAGTGTCACCAATCCTGCCAACTATATCGCCCATAAAGCGGCCCCGAAGGTTTCCTTCCCTCCGGCAAGCCCCTCCTCTTGGAGTACGACGGCGCCGAAAGGGTATCCCTTCACGACGACGTTTCCAGCGGGAGGGTTCTATCCCACTGTGCTGGTGCATACCGGACCACATCCCGTGGGTTATGCCACTTGCAGCGCAGAGGGAGACGAAAAGGGCAAGGCGGCGTGCGTCTCGCAGGAGTAGCCGCGCATAAGCGAATCGCGGTTAAACCTTGATTGGATAAGAACGAAGGCTCGATTCAGGCCCGGTATTCCTTGGTTTGCGGATCGAAGAGGCTGGCGGTGGGTTCTTTTCCGGGGAGTTGAGGACTCCGCACCCCGTCTCTGGCGCGGAATCCTGCAACTCTCCGTGGTCTTTCCACCCCAATGCGAGTACGTTAGCCCGTCCCTGTTGCGCGGTGATTTCAGGAATGTGAAATCTGGATGAATAGGAAGGATATGGGAGTGTCGCCCGTTCGTGCGCCGTTGCCGCCCTTGTGCGAATATGTACACCAACCTTAAGAGGGCGTCTCCGCACGGAGGCTGGTGGGAGCGAAGCTGGCGGCAATTACAAAATCCGGTCAGGCTGCGGGAACGTTGTCGCCGGCGGTGGCGCGCCATGCGCCGCGCGGCGGCCTGGCTTGGGCGCCGTTCCTCTCGATCGCGGCCGCGGCATTCGCGGTTGAAATTCCGTTCTTCTTTCTCGGCATGCCTTCCGGCCATGATTTCGAATTCCATTTGTATGGATGGCTCGACGTTCTCGCGCAGTGGAAGCAAGGCATCGTGTACCCGCGATGGGCAGCGCTGGCGCAATTCGCGTATGGCGAACCACGTTTCATCTTCTATCCCCCAGCGTCGTGGACTTTAGGAGCGGCGTTAAGCACGATCTTTCCCTGGACCATCGTCTCCAACATCTACATTTGGCTCGTTCTGGTGGCAGCCGGGACGTCGATGTTTTTGCTGGCGAGGCGATGGCTTGACCGGCGGGACGCAACCTTCGCCGCCGTGTTGTACGCCGTCAATCCTTATCACCTGATGATCGTTTATTGGCGGAGTGCGTTCGCCGAACTGCTGGCCAGTTCGTTATTGCCTCTGCTGTTGCTGCTGGTGTTGCGGGCGGACGAAAAGGGCCGCCGCGTGACGGTCTTTCTGGCGCTGGTGCTGGCTTCCGCATGGCTGGTGAATGCGCCCACAGCGGTAATGATTCACTATTCTCTGGCGTTGCTGATGGTGGTGATCGCCTGGCAGCGGCGATCGCCGCGCGTTCTGCTGACAGGGGCGATTGCGGTTCTTCTGGGCGCGGCGCTGGCCGCTTTCTATTTGCTGCCCGCAGTCTATGAACAGAAGTGGGTCAACATTGCCGAGGCCGTCGGGGCCGGCTTGCGCCCGGCGGATAGCTTTCTGTTTGCCCACACCACGGACGCAGAACACGATGCTTTCAACCGCGTCCCCTCCTGGGTCGCGGTCGCGGAGATCATCCTGACGATTGCGGCAGCATGGGCGGCGCGACGTTGGCGCAGCCGCAATCGCGGGCTTTGGTATTCGCTTGTGGCCTGGGCAGCCGCATGCGCGCTGCTCATGCTACCCATTACAAGTCCGCTCTGGACCATCCTGCCGAAGCTGCGCTTCGTCCAGTTCCCGTGGCGGTGGCTGCTATGTTTGGGTGTTCCATTCACTCTGCTCACTGCGATGGGATTCCGGAGATGGACCGCGCGAGTGGCAATCTACCTGGCTATGCTGGGCGTGCTGGCCTTTGTGTGGCAACACTTCCAGGCGCCTTGGTGGGACAACTTCGCCGACCTGCGCGAGATGCAGGACAACATGGCGACTGGCGCGGGCTACGAAGGGACTGACGAATACGTGCCTGTGGGAGGCGATGCTTACAACGTCGACAAAGCCGCTCGCCGAGTGACCGTGGACGGACCGGCTCATGCAGCGATCCGGGTTTCGCAGTGGAACGCGGAACAAAAGCTTTTTACGGCGGACATGTCAGCGCCCGACAATCTTGCCTTACGGCTGTTCAATTATCCGGCCTGGCGCGTGGAAGTGAATGGACGGCTCGTTGGAGCGGGGACGCGCGAAGATACGGGACAGATGCTGGTTCCGGTGGAAGAGGGTGCGAACCGCGTGCAGATCACTTTTATTCGCACCTGGGATCGCAGGGCAGGTATGTGGATCTCGGCTCTGGCGCTTCTGTTGGCGTTGTGGTTGCTGCGAAAGCCCCTGCTGCCTTCGTCCTCTGCGGAATGTTTCGGTGAACTCGCGAGATGAACTCGTGATGCGAAAAATCCTGATTGCAACTTCCAATCCCGGCAAGCTGCGCGACTTCGCCGGCGCCGGTCGGCAGCACGGAGTCGAAATCGCCGGCATTCCTGGCTTCGCTTCCCTCCCCGCCGTTGTCGAGGATGGCCTGACGTTCGAAGCCAACGCGCGCAAGAAGGCCGAATCCTACAGCCGATATGTTGCCGGCGAGATCGTCGTCGCCGACGACTCTGGTTTGGAGATCGACGCTCTGAATGGCGCTCCCGGCGTGCACTCTGCCCGTTACGCCGCTGACAAGCCCGACCAAGCTGACGCCAACACCGATGACGAGGCTAACAACGCGCGGGTTCTACGCGAACTGAAGGATGTTCCACTACCTCGACGAACTGGACGATTCGTGTGCGCGCTGGCCGCCGCGCGCGACGGGAAGACGCTGGCCACCTTCCGCGGCACCGCCGAAGGAATCATCCTCGATGCTGCGCGCGGCACGAATGGTTTTGGCTACGATCCGCTGTTTTATTTTCCGGGGATCGAGAAAACATTCGCCGAGTTGACCGCCGAAGAGAAATCTAAATACAGCCACCGCGGTGCTGCGTTCCGTCAGCTTCTGGATTCCGCTGAGTTCTTTTCCGGCAACTCATTGCCGACGGCGGGCAGCGCTAATGGGTCAGTTTGAGCAATATTACATTTTGTCATTCCGAACCGGCGTTC
>Ga0302225_10000983_pt1 | contig 19081 bp, 17 predicted proteins | sample II_Palsa_E3_2_FD_193515 | JGI IMG/M metagenome (GOLD analysis project Ga0302225, IMG submission 193515) | Peat permafrost microbial communities from Stordalen Mire near Abisko, Sweden - II_Palsa_E3_2 | ecosystem: Environmental > Terrestrial > Soil > Palsa > Peat permafrost | place: Sweden...
GTGACAGGTCGGGGCTCCCTCTTTCGCATGGCCTAGGGAGTGCCCGCAGAAGGCATCCCGAAAGGCTTGAAACGCTATGCGCTTCACCTCCGAGACGTCGTCCGGCGGCGTCTTCCTTGATGCTAGCCCTGTCTTTTCACCGAGCCGTGTGGGCTGACTGGCGCGCCTGAATGGAAAAGTGCTCCTGAACTGGGACGATTAGGGGTGTTGAGGTCCTTATCGCGCCGGGTTCGAGGAGCACTTTCTACGTGAACGGTACAGGGTGGTCGCGGGGTCTGGAAGTTACTGGCGGCGGAACGGGGGTTGTGTCGCATGCGGGCCTGGTTCTGCTGCGGCAGCTGGCGGACCGGACGGGCCTGACGGGAGGCCTGTCACGGGCGCTGCCGTCGCCGCTGTGGGGTCATGACCGGGGCCGGGTCGTCAGCGACCTGGCGTGCGCGATCGCGGACGGCGCCCGGGTGATCAGTGATTTCCGGGTGATGGGCGATCAGCGGGAGCTGTTCGGCCTGGTGGCGTCGGTGCCGACGGCGTGGCGGTCGCTGAAGGAGATCGCCGGCGCCGGGGACCGGACGCAGCGCAAGGTCGCGGCTGCGGTGAACAAGGCGCGGCGGCACGCGTGGGCGCAGGCCGGCGCGCTGCCGCCGGTGCGGGTCGCGGACAAGACGCTGGAGGGGGTGACGTGCATCCGGCTGGACGCGACCGTGGTGACCGCGCACTCGGATAAGGAGCTGGCCGAGCCGAATTTCAAGGGCTTCGGCCATCACCCGCTGGTCGCCGAATGCGACAACGTGCGGGAGCCGCTGGCGTGGATGCTGCGCCCCGGCTCGGCCGGGTCGAATACCGCCGCTGATCACCTGCAGATCCTGGGCGAGGCGATCGCCGCGCTGCCGCCGGCGTTCCGCCGGAAGCTGATGATCACCTGCGACGGGGCCGGCGCCAGCCACGCCCTGATCAGGGAGCTGGACAAGCTGGCGGCCCGCCCCGGTTACCAGGTGATCTACTCCGTGGGCTGGGAGCTGGGCAGGCGGGAGAAGGCCGCACTGGCCCAGGTCCCAGAGGACGCCTGGGAAGCCGCCGTGGACGCGCACGGGAAAGTCCGCGAGCGCCGCACGGACGATGCCTGCGGCAATCCCCGGTGCGCGCACCCGGCCTGCTGGATCGAGGAAGCCCACGTCACCGAGCTGACCGGGCTGCTGCGCGAAGGGCCGGCCGGGGACCAGCTCAAGGGCTGGCCCACGGCGATGCGGATCTTCGCCCGCCGGGAACGACCGCACCCCGGCGCGAAGCTGACCCTGTTCGAGGCAGAGGACGGCTGGCGGTACTGCCTGTGGGTAACGAACCGGCCCGCCACCACGCGCGGCTGGCTGGGCCAGTGCGCCTACATCGACGCGGCGCACCGGGTGCACGCCCGGGTGGAGGACCTGATCCGCACCGGCAAGGACACCGGGCTGGGCCATTTCCCCTCGCATGACTACAAGGTCAACCAGGCGTGGCTGACCGCCTCCATGATCGCCTGCATCCTGCTGGCCTGGCTGAAGCTGCTGGCCCTGGACGGCGACCTGGCGAAAGCCGAGCCGAAAACGCTCCGCTACCGGATCCTGCACGCCGCCGCCCGCCTCGTGCACGGCGGCCGGCGACGATGCCTGAAAATCGCCGCGGCCTGGCCCTGGGCCGACGCCATAACCGCCGCCTGGCAGCGCATCCAGGCGATCCCGCAAGCCCCCTGACCAGCGCAAACCCATCCCTGCGAGCAAGGAAGGAGAACCCGGGGCCGTGGAACCCCGGCCACCCGGCCCGCCAGCCGGGCCACCGTCATACACCGAAGCTAAAATCCCAGCCCAGAACACGGTCCGCACGCCGCTCAGCGGCAGCCATCAACCCCAATGAAAGATCAGGGTTAGCGCCTGGGAGCCAGCACCTCGATTGCTTTCTTGGCTTTTATGCGCCGAGGATCTTGGCTTTCTGGGCCGCGAATTCCTGGTCAGTCAGGATGCCCTGCTTGAGAAGGTCGCCGAGTTGCTGCAGCTTGGCGATGGAGTCATCGCTCAGCCCCCCGGCCGCGGGCGGGACCACAGCAGGTGCTACCGGAGGTGCGGCCGCCTGCTGATTGGCGAGCGCAGCCGCGACCTGGGCGTCCACTTGCGCCTGCTGCTGCTGCGTCCTGGCCTCCCGGTGTGACAAAACACCTCCGACCACGGCCGACGCCGTACCGGCGACCACCGCTGTCCGCGCCATGGTGCCAAGCAGGCCCGGGCCCTGCGTCCCGCCCCTCCGCGCCGCCCTCTCATGCCGGCCCGCTCTCCGCCGATGCGGCCGCCAGCGCCGCACTGACGACCTCTTCGACGCGTTCATCAAGGACGTCCGCGAGAAGATCACCCCCGGTACCTCGGCGCTGTTCGTCCTGACGTCGGACGCGGTCCTCGACCGGGTGGCCGCGGAATTCCGCGGCTCCACCGGCGAGATCATCCACACCAACCTGTCCCAGGAAGAGGAAGCAAAGCTGCACGCAGCATTCGACGAAGACTAGATGTGCTTTATTTACCGCATTCGGGGCGCACCCTCAGCACCGCCCAAATGGTCAAGATCTTGGCCAAGCTGCTGTTGCCAAGAATCGTTCGAGCGGTAAGCGGCGGCCAAACGTGGCGGACTACAGCACCAAACAGGCGCTTGAGCTCTTCCTTGGCCCTGTCGGGGCTTGTTGGCCGGTCAACACTGCGGCCGGCCACCCCGGTTCTGCTACCGCCCAGTCACGGAACGTTCGTCAGTGATCTTGAGCATCGCTGGTGAACGTTGGCCATCAGGCATGCTTCGCGCAACGTCCATGTGAGAATCGTGCGGTGGTGTCTGAAGGCCTACGTGAGTTCTTCGCGGCGAGCGCGGGCGTTGCCGGTGCGCTGGTCGGGCTGCTATTCGTGGCTGTCACGGTGGCCTCGGAGCGGCTAGCCCGGCCCGAGAAAGGGGGACAGCTTCACCGCATCCGGGCCTCGGCCGCGCTGACTGCGTTCACCAACGCACTTATCGTGTCGCTCCTCGCGCTGGACCCCGGGCAGACGATCGGGCCAACCGCCGTGGCCGTGGCCGGGACCGGGCTCATGTTCGTTACAGCGTCGCTGCTCTCCCTGATCCGCCTGCGTCAGGTTCATTGGCGCACAATGCGCGATGCGCTGTTCATGGTCGGGCTGATAATCACATTCGTGGCGGAGCTGATCAACGGAATACAAATAATCGTGCATCCAGATGATTCTGGCGCGGTGAACTCGATTGTGGTCTTGGTGGTGATCTGCTTCCTGATCGGGATCGACCGGGCGTGGGAGTTGGTCGGCGGGCCGTCGATCGGTATCAGTCACGAGGTCGCGGCGTTGGTGCGAGGCAACGAGCGTGGCACGGACGATCCGGCCGACAAAGAGTCACCACCCTAGCGCCCGCGTCACTCGTTCCCCGTCCTGCTGTAAACGGCGGCGACGTCTTGAGTCCCTTGAGCCTCGCACCTCGACCTTAACTGGCGCTGGCCGGTCCGGGAATGTCAACCCAGCGGGCAGCTGCGTCGAACGTGTCCGCCGGGGTGCTGTTGAACGCGATCGCGGCATCCGGAGCGTATCGCCGCACCAGATTGAGCACCTGCTCGAACAGCTCGAGCTGATCTTCGTTCCGCACGCCGCCACCGATGACGACACACTCCCATGGCCGGGCACGCAAGCCAGCGGCGACGACCGCCGCTACGTCGTCGCTCCCGTCGAGGCCGAACAGGCAAGTCTCAACGCCGACGCCGTGCGCAGCGAACCGAGCTATTCCCACCTCGATCGCGTCGGCTACCGGCTTGGGGTCCCAGGGCCCGGGAACCCGATACGGATCGAGCCCTATCACCAGGACCCGGGGTGCCGGATCTGTCCCGTCCACCTCCCGAATCCTACGTTGCACGAGCAACGGTCAAGGCTGGTGGATCGCCGTGTCCGCGTCTTTGGTGAGGTGGGACGTTCGTCCCTAGTACCTCCCTTACGCCATGTGCTTGCGCGGCACAAACTGGCATGCATGTCGGCGCTGGCCCGGCGAGGCCAGGGTCAGTCGTCGTCGTGGACGTTCTGAGCGGTGCCGCTGAGGATGACCCTGCCGTGCTGACCGCCCGCGCTGGCCTGCTCCTCGGTGATTTCCATGACCCTGAAGGTGCCTGGGTCTGCGGCGCTCCACATGGTGAAGGTGCCGTTGCTGCTGGAGAACGTGCCGCCTGAAATCAGCTGCGGGTGTCCGGCGCGATTGTCAGGACCGGCGTACCAGCACTCGAAGAACTGGCCTGAGCCGAGTTTCGGCAGGTCCTTAGCCGTGAGCTGAGTCTGATAGCCACCGTTGATCTCGTGCGTGATGGCCGAAGCCGATCCGCTCTGGCCCGGCGGGGGGCGGAGAACGTAGGAGGCTGCTACCGCCGGAGCGGCCGCCTGAAAGACGTGGGCGCCGATGAATGCGGCCGCGGTCACCGCTGCGGCGCCCAGCGTGGTGACCACGGGAAGCAGCGGATTGGTCCAGTGCAGATGCCACCAGCGGCTTGCTTTGCTTTCCCGATCCGGTTTCGGCGCAGCGAGCTCGGGCTGCGGCTCGGATTGCTCCCGGCTCTCGGCCATGACGGCATACTGGACGGCGGCCAGGGTCTTGAGTTCGAGATCAGGTGGTGGCTCAGCCGCCGGTGCCGCCAGGGCCAGGTTTCGAGCTACCGGGGCGAACTCGGCCGCCTCGGCCTGGCATTGCCCGCAGGACTGCAGGTGCTCCTCGAACGCAGCGGCATCATCGGAGTCCAGGGCGCCGAGGGCCCATCCGGCGACCTCGGCGTGCTCGAGACCGTGCTGGGCGTCATACGTCATGGAAACCTCGCTCGATGAGAGCGGTACGCACGGCCCGCATCGCGTGATGATGGCGGGTCTTGACCGTGCCCAGCGGCAAATTGAGGCGCTCGGCAATTTGTGATTGTGGGAGCTCCTCTTCGTGGGCCAGGCGTATTACTTCGGCGTGCGCTGGGCTTAATGTGTCGACGGCTTCCCAGACGATCACCCTGTCAATGATCTGATCGACGCTGTCAGGCTGGGGAGGAATGTTGGCGTCCTCGACCGGAAGTAACGGCCGCGAGGATGGGCGCTTGCGGAGGTCGGCCGCGACGCTGTCGGCAATGACATACAGGTAGCGGCCGACGCTCGCCTTGCCAGCGTCGAACTGGCCTGCCGTCCGCCAGAGCCTCACGAAAGTCTCCTGCACCATCTCCTGGGCCAGCCCTCCGTCGCCCGAGGCGCTGCAGCCCGAAACCCTAGAGCCGCCTGCCGTACCTCCGGTACAGCTCAGACACCGGGGACCCGGTATCACCGGCGGCGATTTGGGCAACAAGGTCCGCCTCCTCGGCCGGCCGGTCTGCAGCGTCGGTCACCGACACCGTTAGTTCCCCCCACCAGGTTATTACGACGCCTATCTGCCGAACGGTTCAGTCGATCTGGAGATTTTCTCGATTTGCTCTGGATATCCGCCTGACCGAGGTCAGTCCCTGAGCCGATCCGCGATCGTCCAGGCCTCCACGAGGAGCCTGCGATCTCCGAGTTTTCCCAGTATGCACTGGCGGACCCGGCATGAGGAGCCTTTGGGCCGATCGCCTTCCCTCGGGTATGGCCCGATGACCGCAACCCCAGGGCCGGGAAAATTTTCTTCCTGAGTGATGAACCGTCCCGGGAAAGGGCGTCGTATATCCCATCACAGTCCTCAAGGGGAGGCATGAAACGAAGGTGAGGGCGACCTTCGCGGCCTTGATGGTAATTGAGGCTAACCTGCGGGACTAGAAACTGTCAGCCCGAGATTTGTTAGGGGTGAGGAATGTTTGCCACAGCTGGAAATAAGAATAAGGCGCTGCTAAACGGACGAGTCGGCATGCCATTTGAGCCGGCGTGGTCTTCCTTGTCTGATCCCGATGGGGAGGACAACAGCAAGCAGGTCGAGTGGAAAGTCGAAGTCCGCCCGGACGGGGATCTGATCACCCGTGAGGTCTGGTGTGACGGCAAACCCTGGAATCAGTGCGGCCACGAGTGGGAACCGCAGCCAGTCGTCTGGCCAACATGGCCGGCGAGGTCACAAGGTGAGGTTGCCGCATCAGGCTCGCCGCTCGCGGGTGTCCAGGAGTACTGGAGCACGGTTGGAAATCGCCTGCGCGACTCCGCGAAGTGGACGGCCGCTGTGCTCGGGCTTGCCGTAGCGACGGTGATTGGCACGTCCCCGCTGGCGGGGATGAGGGAGCACAGGCCGCCACCAATCGCCGTCTTCCTGGGGTCTTCTGGGCTTATCTTCCTAGGGATCACCATGTTTCTTGTCTTGCAGGTCATGCGGCCGCAGTCAGTGTCGTACACCGACGTGCAGTACGCCGCGCCACGGCGGAGCTGGCTTCCGCAAAGACCGCTCTACAAGTGGCGGCGGACCGTCGAATCACAGCGGGACCTGTATTTGCCGTGCGGGGTGAAGTGCCTTACCGGTCTGCGTCAATCGATGATCATCGAGGAAATAACCCTGATGGCGCTGTCGCGGGCCAGGGCGACCGCACGAGACCAGGCATCCAGGGACAAGGTATGCGACGCTCAGGCTGCGCGGGCTGGCACGCTTTCGGAATTGCGTGTCACAGCTGACAGGATCGCCATGATCGGGGAGTACTACAAGCTGCGGTACCGCAGCAGTTGGGCCACCTACGGTGGAGTCCTATGCGGCCTCTGTGGAACGGCGGCCGTCGTCGCCGCCTTCGCATGGCCGCTGCACTGACTTTCTGCCCGCCGGGGCTGACCCGCGGATGAGCCGTTTGCTGCTGGCCTGCGGATACGACGCCGTGTGAGGATTTGTGAGAAAACCCGGGCCGTGAATGACGCGAGGACCCCGCACTACAACTAAATACGAGGCCCTCAACTGCGGAAACTCTGTCGGGACGGCGGGATTGAACCCGCGCCCCGTTGACCCCAGTCACGAACGGCCTGTCTGGCCGACAAATCAGTCAGCCGGAATCATCTACGAATCTTGGCTGCCGCGGTCATGGCCTCACCACTTGTCCCTTGCGGACGACGGTGATGCCGCCGCTGGACACGATGAAACCGCGGGCCCTGTCATGCTCTTTGTCCACTCCGACCGTCGCGCCCTCCGCGACGACGACGTTCTTGTCCAAGATGGCGTTCTCGACGACGGCGTGGCGGCCGACGCGGGCGTTGTGGAGTATCACTGCCCGGTTCACCCGGGACCAGCTGTCCACCCGGGCTCCTGGCGACATGACTGAGTTGCGCACCAGCCCGCCCGAGACGATGACGCCGTTGCTGATCAAGCTGTTGATCGCGCGTCCCACCCGGTCGCCTTCGTCATGGACGAACTTGGCCGGCGGTCGCGGGGCCACGTGGGTGAGGATCGGCCACCGGTCGTTGTCCAGCTTGAACTCCGGGCGTACTGCGCACAGGTCCATGTGCGCGTCGAAGTAGGAGTCGATCGTCCCCACGTCTCGCCAGTAGCCCCGATCGCGCTCCTCAGCGCCGGGCACCTCGTTCTGCAGGAAGTCGTAGACGTGCGCCGCGTGGTCCCGGACCAGCCTGGGGATGATGTCCCCGCCCACGCTGTGCCGGCTCTCGCCGTCGACCGCGTCTTTCCGCAGCACGTCCACCAGCACGTCGGTATCGAACACGTAGATGCCCATGGATGCCAGGGCCTCGTCCGGCAGGCCCGGGCGGCCGGGCGGGTCGGCGGGCTTCTCCAGGAACTCCTCGATGCGGTGGCCATCCGACGCGGTCTGCAGCACGCCGAAGTTCGTCGCCGCCAGCCTGGGGACGGGGATCGCCGCGACCGTGGCCCCAGCGCCCGAGGCCGTGTGCTGGTCGATCATCTGTACCGGGTCCATCCGGTACACATGATCGGCCCCGAAGACGGCCACGAGGTCGGGCGCGTCGCGCTCGATGATGTTCAGCGACTGGTAGATCGCGTCTGCCGAGCCGGCCTGCCAGTACGGGCCGAACCGCTGCTGCGCCGGGACCGGCGTCACGTAGCTACCCAGCAGGTGGCTCAGCTGCCAGGTGGTGGTGATGTGCCGGTCCAGGCTGTGGCTCTTGTACTGCGTGAGCACGTAGATCCGATGGATGCCGCCGTTGACCAGATTGGACATCGCGAAATCGATCAGCCGGTACGAGCCGCCGAACGGAACGGCTGATTTGGCCCGGTCCGCGGTCAGCGGCCCTAGCCGCCTGCCCGCCCCGCCCGCGAGGACGAGGCCCAGGATTCGCTGTCCAGCCATCAGCACCCAACCCCGCTTCCCCTTACCCCAGGCGGTCGACCAGGTCCTGGTGCAGCTCCCAGAGCCGGGCGGGCAGGTGCCGGTGGAAGGAACGGAAGAACTCGGGGATGTGCTCCGCCTCCAGCTTCCAGGCCTCCGTGTCCACCGTTAGCAGCAGGCCCAGATCGGCCCAGCTGATGTCCAGGCCGTCGAGATCCAGCGAGCCCGGCGCGGGCAGGTAGCCGATCGGGGTCCGGGTGGCCTTGGCCTCGCCGGACAGCCGCTGAATGATCCACTTCAGCACCCGGCTGTTCTCGCCGAAGCCCGGCCAGACGAACCTGCCCTTCGCGTCCTTGCGGAACCAGTTGACGTAGAACAGCCGCGGTAGCTTCTCCGGGTCGGCCCGCTGGCCAACCTTCAGCCAGTAGCCGAAGTAGTCGCCCATGTTGTAGCCGCAGAACGGCAGCATCGCGAACGGATCGTGCCGCAGCTCGCCGACCTTGCCCTCGGCCGCCGCCGTCTTCTCCGAGGCGATGTTGGCCCCGAGGAACACGCCGTGGTCCCAGTCGAAGGACTCGATCACCAGCGGTACGGAGCTGGCGCGCCTCCCGCCGAACAGGATCGCCGAGATCGGCACGCCCGCGGGGTCATCCCACTCCGGCGCGATGATCGGGCACTGGGCGGCGGGAGTTGTGAACCGGGCGTTGGGGTGCGCGGCGGGCTCGGCCGAGCCGGGTGTCCAGTCCCGGCCCTTCCAGTCGATCAGGTGCGCGGGCGGCTCGTCGGTCAGGCCCTCCCACCACACGTCGCCGTCGTCGGTCAGGGCCACGTTGGTGAAGATGCTGTTGCCCCACATGGTCTTGACCGCATTGGCGTTGGTCTTCACGCCGGTGCCGGGCGCGACGCCGAAGAAGCCCGCCTCCGGGTTGATCGCGTACAGCCTGCCGTCCTCGCCGAACCGCATCCAGGCGATGTCGTCGCCGACGGCCTCGACCTTCCAGCCGGGGATGGTCGGCTGCAGCATGGCCAGGTTGGTCTTGCCGCACGCGGACGGGAAGGCCGCCGCGATGTACTTCGCCTCGGCGCCGGGCGGGGTGAGCTTGAGGATGAGCATGTGCTCGGCCAGCCAGCCCTCATCCCGTGCCATCACCGAGGCGATCCGCAGCGCGAAACACTTCTTGCCGAGCAACGCGTTCCCGCCGTATCCCGAGCCGTAGGACCAGATCTCCCGGGTCTCCGGGAAGTGGGAGATGTACTTGGTCTGGTTGCAGGGCCACGGCACATCCGCCTGGCCCGGCTCCAATGGGGCGCCGACGGAGTGGACGGCCCGGACGAATGCCCCGGTCTCCTCGATGGCCCGCAGCGCGGGCGTTCCCATCCTGGTCATGATCCGCATCGACACGACCACATAGGGCGAGTCGGTGACCTGCACTCCGAGCTGGGAGATGCTGCTGCCGAGCGGGCCCATGCAGAACGGGACCACATACATGACGCGGCCGGCCATACAGCCATCGAAGACCCCGGTGAGGGTACTGCGCATCTCGTCGGGCGCGATCCAGTTGTTGGTCGGGCCTGCATCTTCTTCGCGTTCTGAGCAGATGAATGTACGGTCCTCGACGCGTGCCACGTCACTTGGGTCGGAAGCGCAGTAGAAACTGTTCGGACGCAGCTTGGGGTTAAGCTGTGTGAAGGTTCCGTTCTCGACGAGCAGGCTGGTCAGCATCTCCCATTCGGCCTGCGAGCCGTCACACCAGACGACGTTGTCGGGTTTAGTCATTTCCGCGATTTCTTGGACCCACTTAGCCAGCTTGGGGAGGTTCGTTTCTGCCGGGCCTTCAATTAGTTCTGCGCTGAACATTGTCACCACTCCTGCAGAGGACTGACGTTCGCCGCTCCGTCGCGCCCGCAGTCAAGACCTGGCCGGCGGCTACGGTGAAACGTCCGTAGGATCAACCCTGGCCTGGTACTGCTGGGCCCCGGGCAGAGCCGGAGGTCCCTGCACGTGGTGACCTACGTCGCCGAGCGCAATCCGCTCCCCGGATATCGACTGTCGGCATATTCGGCATCGACGTGAACCGGGTTATGCCCCCCGTGAGGCCGGCTTAATTCACAAGGTGGCTTCGGTGATCATACTGGTGTGTGACGCAGGCCACGTTTAGGGAGATGGCGGATGAGATGACCACCTCGGCATCTATTTCTACTTAAACACCAATAGCCTCAATCGTCACGCTGCTTTCATTGGTGTCAGTCTCTTTTTGGCTTTGCGGCTGGCGGTGAGGATTTCCAGGCCCATATAGCGGCGGCCTTCGGTCCATTCGTCGTCTCGTTCGGCCAGGGTGCCGGTCGTCGTCGGAACCGGCTGAGCCGACGATCAGTACTGGCGCCTGATCCAAGTGGATCAGTACGTGCCGTATACGCTTTTGATCCGCCCAGGGCCCGGTGGTTCACCCAGTGAGGCGGGATGCCGCCGGGAGCTCGTACCGCTACCCGGACCATGGAGGTACAAGATGCCTGAAGGCAGCCAGCCCGCGTATGAGATCGCACTCGCCCACTTCATCGTTTCTGACGACGTGGAGCGCTCCCGTCGTTTCTATACGGAGGTGCTCGGCGGCAAGACCATCCGCTCGGGTGAGCCGACGTACGTGGCGCTCGCCAACAGCTGGATTATCATCAACGTCGGTGGCGGCCCGACCGACGACAAGCCGGCAGTCACACTCGAGACACCGCGCGATCCGGACCTGGCCAGCAGCTTCCTCAACATCCGAGTCTCGGACGTCCAAGCTGTGTATGCGGAGTGGAGCGCGCGAGGCGCCGAGTTCCTCACGCCACCGAAACAGCACAAGACCGAGATCCGCTGCTACATGCGTGACCCCGACGGGCACCTGATCGAGGTAGGCCAGACCACCCTGCCGGGCGGCTGGCGCCAGTTCCTGAACCCGTGAAGGAAGGTGTCGCACGGATCTGGCCGTGCCGCGCTGCCGCCATCGCAGGCCGCGCCAACCCCGAAACACTCCAGGGCGGCGCGCTCCCGAAGACTAAAAGAGGGGCACGAGACCCCTCTGACCAGTCGGCACCGCGGGATTTGAACCTGTGCCCCCTTGACCCAATGCCACTCAGCCTAAGTTGATCTTGGTGTCGGGGTGTGTCGCTACGTGGTGTTCTGGCTGGCGGCCGGCATGATCGCGGCTTATGGCAGACAATGGGGTGGTGGCTGGCGGGCGGCTGACGGACTGGGTGTCGCTGGGGGTGCTGGCCGCGTTCGTGCCCCGGGATGCGGTTGATGACGCGGTCGCGGCGGCCGGGAAGCAGGCGAGGCGGTCGGATGGGAAGCTCCCGCCGCACGTCATGGTCTATTTCGTCATGGCGCTGGCCCTGTTCGCCGAGGATGACTATGAGGAAGTCGCGGCCCGGCTGACGGAGACGCTGACGGCGTGGGGCTGCTGGGATGATTCGTGGAGCGTGCCGGCGTCGGGCGGGATCACCCAGGCCCGCCAGCGGCTGGGATATGAGCCCATGAAAGAGCTGTTCGCCGAGGTGGCGGCGCCTGTTGCGGAGGAGCTGACCGCCGGGGCGTTCCTGGGGCCATGGCGGCTCATGGCGATCGACGGGTTCGAATGGGACGCCCCTGATACCAGAGAGAACGCGGCCGCGTTCGGGTTCGCTGGCGCCGGGGCTGATGCCCCGGGCCGGCCGGCGTACCCGAAGGTGCGGGTGGTGACGGTCAGCGAGTGTGCTTCGCATGTGGTGGCGGACGCGGCGATGGGCGCGGTGGCGGGCAAGGGCGCCGGGGAGCAGGCGCTGGCCCGCAAGCTCTACCGCAGGCTGGACGAGGACTGGCTGCTGATCGCCGACCGGAACTTCTTCAACTGGGCGGACTGGTGCACGGCCGCTGATTCCGGCGCGCAGCTGCTGTGGCGGGTCAAGGCTGACCTCATCCTGCCGGTCCTGGACCTGCTGCCCGATGGATCGTATTCCTCGGTCCTGGTGAACCCGAAGATCCGCGGCAAGGCCCGGCAGGCCCTCATGCAGGCAGCCCGCGCCGGGCAGGATCTGGACGAGGACCAGGCCCGCTGCGTCCGGGTCATCGAGTATGAGGTCCCCGACCGTGAGGGTGACGGCAAGGGCGAGGTGATCGCCCTGGTCACCACGATCACGCAGATGACGGCAGCCCCAGCGCCGCTGCTCGCGGAGGCGTACACCCAGCGCTGGGAGCATGAGACCGGGAACGCCCAGCTCAAGACGCACCTGCGCGGCCCTGGGCGCATCCTGCGGTCCAAGAGCCCGGACATGGTGCGCCAGGAAATCTACGGCTACCTGCTCACCCATTACGCCCTGTCGGCCCTGATCTGCCGGGCCGCCACCGAAGCCGGCGCCGGCCCGGACCGGGTCAAATTCAAGCGCACCGTCCGCATCGTCCGCCGCCGGGCCGCCGACCCGGCGGCCTTTCCCCCCTGAGCAGCAAGAACGCATCCTCGCCAGGGTCATGGCTGACATCACCCGCAAGAAGCACCTCAATCCCAGGCGCCGGCACCGGACCTACCCCAGGGTGGTCAAGCGAGCCCGCCATAACTCCTACCGCGTCAAACGACCCGGTGACCACGGCATCCGCCATCCCGGCCCAGCCACAATCAGCCTGGTCAACCACCGCAACCTCACACCCGCAGCATGATCAACTTAGGCTGAGTGGCATTGCCCCTTGACCCCAGGCATCTTTGCCGACGAAAGTACCAGCGGAAATATTGTCCTGACCATTGTTAGCAGATGCGGGGTGATACGTGGATATCCGCGGGCGTTCGCGGGATCGCGACTCAGTAGTCACTCAGCAACTGCACCATGCTCCTCGGGGCTCTAGGCTTCTGTGGCTTACTGTAAGCGCGTGCAATCACAACTGCGATTGGCCAGGCGGTCCCGGCGACTCGGGCTTCTGATCCGTAGATCAATGGAGCATGTCCGGGCAGTGCGCCGGAATCCGTATCCGCAGGTCAGCGTCCTACCAGATATCCGGCACAGACGCCATAGTCCCGAACCGTCCGACCAGTCCGTGAGAAAGCTGTGAGAGAGAGACGGCATGGAGCGGGCACGGCCAAGCGCATATCCGGACCCTCGGCGTGGCGAGCGATGTCAATGTACGATCGGCACCAGTGGCCTCAAAGCCTGCTACGGCCTGAATCGGTTAGCCACTGAAATTAGGGGAGGACCAAGATGGATGGTTGGCTTCGATTTCGATTGCTGGGCCGGGCCGGTGCAGGAACCCTGGTGCCAACTGGTCCGCGGGGGGCGCCAGCGACGCCCGCGGCGGCTTCCTCAATTCGGTTCCGAACGGTGGATGTACCCGGCGTGGCCGGGACCCAAGTCAATGGCGTCAACCAGCATGGCGTCGTGGCGGGGACGTACGTCGACCAGAACCACGATTCCTTCGGATTCATCCAGGATGGTGCGAATCTGGTCACGTTGAATTACCCGGGTACGTCGGGAGTCACGACTGTGACGTCGCTCAACGATCGCGGCACGGTTATCGGGTACTATACGGATTCCAATGGTGCCGCTCACGGCTGGATCCGGTCTTCCGACGGAAGCTTCAGCCCGATCAACGATCCTCTGGCCGGTAGCGGCAGCGGCAGCGGCCAATTCCAAGGGACCTTGCCTTTCGGCATCAACGACAGCGGGACCGTGGTTGGCGGCTACATCGACGCCAACGGCATATTCCACGGCTTCATCGACGAGAACGGAACCTTCACGACGGTCGACGCCCCACAGGCAGGGACTGGGCCGGGGCAGGGCACGTTTCTCAATGCTGTGAATGATCCGGGCGTGATCACGGGCGCGTACCTGGACGCGAACAACATATCCCACGGCATCGTCGACACTAGGGGCGTCATCCGCTCCTTCCAGGCGCCCGGATCCACCGGCCCGGGCGAAGGGGGCACACAGTCAAACGGCATCAGCAACAACGGAGCCCTCGACGGCTATTACGGCAAGACGGCCAGCATCGCCTACCAGGGGTGGCTGGAAGTCGGCGGGCAGTTCACCTCTCTCAATGACCCCGACGCCGGGGCCGGAGGCACCTTGCCCTTGGGCATCAGCCAGGACGGCAAGACCGCATGCGGGTTCTACTTCGACGCCAACGGCGTGATGAACGGCTTCATCGCTACCATCCCGTGATGAGGCATCTGGGCGAACTCGACGGACGCGAGACTATGCCGGGGTTGTCAACGCGCCTTTCCACCTCGACTTGAACGGTAACTGTTCGGGAGTCCTGTGGTCCGGTTCGCGTTTAGCCTGGTAGACGCGGTCCAGCTTGCTTCCAGCCACACGATTTCCGAATACGTACCTTGAACAAGTCGGACTGATGCTGGAAACCAAACTCGCATTATCAGCTTGGCGGTCTGCGGAAAAGGGGTCCGGCCGCGACCAGGGACGCCAAGTGAAGTCGTTGTTCATGAGTTCTGACCGCATGGCGTGGCTTATGCGCCTTCCCCGGTGGCTGACCCCCGTGCCACGGGCGCGGGTCCGGCTACCCGGCCCACCGGACGGCCGGGCGGTGCCAGCGGCGTCGGTGCGAGGTGCTGGCGGAGGAAGAGCGCCGCGCGGTCGAGTGCCTGGTCGGCTTCGTCGAGGACTCCGGCGAACGTCTGGAAGACGTGGGATACGCCGGCGGTGATGTCGAGGATCACGTCGGCGCCGGCGTTGCGCGTGCGTTCGGCCATGCGGGTTGAGTCGTCGAGGAGGACCTCGTTCGTGCCGGCCTGCAGCAGCATCGGGGGGAAGCCCGCAGGATCGGCGAGGGTAGCAGGGGTGAGGAGTTCCTGGTTGGGGTCGGCGCCGGCCAGGTACAGCTCGTCGCTGGCCTGCAGGCCCTCGCGGGTGAGGATGGGGTCGATGCCGGCCTTGGCGTCCATGCTGGCCCCGGTCCGGGTTTTATCGAGGCCGGGGGAGAACGCGACGACCGCCGCCGGCATGGGCAGGCCGGCCTTCCTCGCCATGAGCAGTGTCGTCACCGTCAGGCCGCCGCCGGCCGAGTCGCCCGCGAGCGCGATCGCGGACGGGTCCTCCCCGGCGTCCAGCAGTGCCCGGTAGGCGGCGAGCGCGTCGTCGACCGCGGCGGGGAACGGGTGCTCGGGGGCGAGCCGGTAGTCCGGCGAGTACGCACGGAAGCCGGTCCGCACCACGAGGCCGGCGGTCAGGCACAGCTCCGTCTCCGGGGAGCCGACCACCCACGCGCCGCCGTGGAAGAACAAGATGGTGCCCGGCCGGGACTCCCCTTCAGGCTCGACGAGCAGGGTGCGCAGGGCGGCCAGGTCCGCCCCGGTGGTGCGGACTCCGTCCGGGACGAGCATGTGGCTCATCAGCGCCGCGTACCCGGCCCGCTGCTCCTCGATGGTCCCCGTCGGCACGGGCGACTGGCTGCGCAGCATCGAGTCGATCTTCGCGCGCTGTTCCCAGGTCATGCTTCCTCCTCGTAAGGTCGTTGCCCGTACAGTATATGCCGTGGCAACTAAGGTTATTGCCTGTACAATATATGCCGTGGCAACAGAAATCAACCCGGCGGGCCCGGTCAACGCGCGGTTCTTCGCGGACCTCGTCCGCTGCGAGACGCGCCTGTACAACGCCTTCAACGACGAGCTCCGCGCGGCACACGGGATCGTCACGTCGCAGTTCGAGTTCCTGCGCTACCTCCGCGACCACAGCGGATCGCGGGTGGCCGACCTCGCCGCCGAGTTCGCCGTCGGCGTCGGAGCCGTCAGCAAGAGCATCGACCGCATGGAGCAGCGCGGCTGGGTCACCCGGCAGCCCAACCCGGACGACCGTCGCTCCGCGATACTCGCGCTGACCCGCGAAGGCCGTGCCATCATCGACGCTGCCGACGCCACCTTCGAAACGCGGCTCGGCCAGATCATCGCCGCCGCCGCGACCCCCGAGCAGGTGACCGCCACCGCGCACGTGCTCGCCGCGCTCCGCGCCGCACTCGAACGCGAGAACCTCGGAACACCAGCCGGTTGAGCGCCGCCGGCCGTGCGCACCATCCGGCTGGTCCTTTGATCCGCGCCTGGTGCAGCAAACATCCATCACCTGAAACGTAGTCGTTCATTTCAGGCCACCTTTCGCAGGTGATTCACGCGCTTCATCGCGACGTGCCGGGCAAGCCCGGTCTTACCGTCGCTCTGCGCCTCGGCCTGACTGGCCGGGAGACGCGCCAGGTTGACCCCGGCGTTCTCGTCCCGATCATGAACCGTCCCGCACGAGGGGCACGCCCAGCGCCTATCCGCGAGGGCTAGGTCCGCGTTGATGTGCCCGCACGCCGAACACGCCTTCGACGACGGGTACCATCGGCCGGCGGTCCGCAGGTCGCAGCCGTACCAGCCGGCCTTGCAGGTGAGCTGGCGGCGCATCTCACCGGCAGCGGCGTCCGCCCAGGACTTGCGATGCGACCGCAGTCCGCGGATGAGCTGCCGTACCGCGAGATCCTCGATGACTACCCGGCCGTGGGTTTTAGCCAGGTGAGTTGTCGCGTTGTGAATCGCGTCGGAACGGATGTTCGCAGCCCGCGCCTGAGTCCGGGCGAGCTTACGCTTCGCCCGCCACCAGCGCGGCGAGCCTTCCGTTTTCCGCGCCAGTGCCTTGTTTGCTTTCCGGATGTCCGCGAGCGACTCCCGCAGCGCTCTCGGGTTAGGGACCTTCTCCGCGACGGTCCCGTCCGGGTACATGACGATGAGGAGGTTGTTCCCGATCCCCACGTCGACGCCGACGGTGCTGGTGCGGGGGGCGGGCTGCCGGGGTGCGGTGATCTCCAGCCGCAGGGACACCGGCCACCGTCCGGCTTTCTCCCGGATCGTCGCTGACAGCAGCCGGGCGGTTCCCCGCCGCACGTGCCGCCAGATCGGGCGTATGTTCTCCGCCGTACGAACCTGTCCTGCGCCAGGCAGCACGACCGTACGGGAGCCGTCGACGCGGAGCGCACCCGTGGTGCAGGTGCAGCGGAGCCGGTCCCTGGTCTTCTTCTTCCGTCGCGGGAACCTGACCTTCGGGCCGTGGCGTTTCCCCGTCTTGGAGTCGTGCCAGTTCTTCAGCCCGGTGACTGCATCCGCGATCCCACCCGCGTAGGACTCCTTGGAATTCTCCGCCCACCACGGCGCAGTCTCGCCACAGTCAAGGCCAGGGCGGCGCTGCCCAGAATGCGCGCAGGGGAACCCAGGGCCAGCATGAGAGCTTGCTCCTATCACGCCAGCCCTGGGCCTGGTCAGGCTAACGTCCTGTGGATAGAGCTGTGGACGATTTACGTAAACACGCTGGTCAACCGCTCCACAGCTGTGGACGAAGGTTGCTGTGGAAAAGTGGATAACCGGTGCGAAACAGGATCATGCCAGGTCGCAGGCCTTCCGCCATCCATAGGGCGATCCAAAGTATCCACAGGCGAGCCGCGAGGCCCCCTTATCCCTTGCTGTGGGAGGGCGCGAAGCAGTCACGGCGGTATCTTTGGCCATAAGAGAGTCCCGATGTCCCTTGATGACATCAGCTACCGCTGGTGGGATCAAGCCGCCCGGTGGGGATTGGGATGGAGTCGGCGATGTGCATGGCCGGGCCGGTGCCCGGGGGTATCACCCGTCCGGCCGCCAGCTACCGGAAACCATTGCCTGAAGGGTCTGCCAGTACACAGGGGTGTCCTCTTCGCTGGATGTCTCGGGCAAGGCGGCAGGCATATCGCTAGCCGGGAGTTCCCTGGGCGCATTTTTCACGCGCCGGCGCTGGAGTGACCGGCTTTCACGCTGGCGCAGCAAACCGGCCGGCGCGGCCGTCCGCTCATACGGTGGCGGGCCTTGATTAACGGGCACACCTGGACACTATGGGCCAAGGTCGGTTTTTACCGCATTCCGCCTATCGGCGTGTCGCCTCAATTCCGCGCATCGGCAGCGTGGCCAACTGCGGCCAAATGACCTGACCAGTTTCAAGCGGGCCGTTCCAACCGGGCAAGGCCGTTTGAGTCCGGCCGTGGGCAGGGGCGTGCTGGGCGGGGCAGGGCTTGCCGTTGCGCCCCTTGATCACCTCGATGACCCGCGCGTCGTCCAGGTGCCTGATCTGCGACACGCCCGGCTCGGCCGCGACCGGGCTGCGGACGCCAAACGCTGCCAACGGCCTGGCCGGGCAGTCTGCGTTCGGCGTCAGCCAGTCGCAGCCGGTGCCGCCCGCCAGGTGTGATGGGTGTACTGCCATCGCCGTCCGGTAGGCACGCGAGCAAGCGAGGTCAGCCAGAGCCCAGTACCATCCAGCCAGACCCGGCTGGAGCCAGATAACTAACCCTCCGACAGACCCGGGGAACCTCAGGGGAAGCAGGCGCGTGCACCTGCGTGCTGCCCTTCGCCGGGGACGGCTTCCCCGCCGTGTTCCTGGATCATCAGACCCTCACCTGTGCTCACCGGTCTGCCGGGCGCCGTCCGGCCGTACCGTGGGTTCGCCGGACTCGGTCCGCGATCGGCACCACGCTGCGGGAATGGTGGTGCTGGCTGGCGTTCGGCGCGTCTGCCGGCCGGCGGCCACGGTGCTGGCGGCCGGGTGTACGCGGTGCTGTCCTGGCCCCGGCGGGCTGGCGGGGGGATGGCCGCTGGCCGGGCGGCGGGGACGCGGCTGTTTCCCCAGGCGGCGCTGCCGGCGGTGCCGTCGCCGCGCCCGGCGGCGGTCCGGGCGGCCATGGTGATGGCCGTGTACCGGTCCCACAGCACGAGCGGGCGGGAGGCCCGGAAGTCGGCGGCGGTTTGCAGGCATCGGGGGCATGTCATCCGGCCGAGGGCGTCGATACGCCAGCCGGCGCGGATCGCCCGGGCGCGGTTATCCGCC
>Ga0302225_10000988_pt1 | contig 18969 bp, 19 predicted proteins | sample II_Palsa_E3_2_FD_193515 | JGI IMG/M metagenome (GOLD analysis project Ga0302225, IMG submission 193515) | Peat permafrost microbial communities from Stordalen Mire near Abisko, Sweden - II_Palsa_E3_2 | ecosystem: Environmental > Terrestrial > Soil > Palsa > Peat permafrost | place: Sweden...
GATGAACGGTGGTTTGTTTACAACAATAATATCATCGTTTTCAAATAAAATCAGGTCGGCAAGTTTGGGCATTTTCATATCGCTGCAAAAATACGGTTAATTAGTTAAATGTTATAGGGCGTTTCCCTGCGGGCCGTGCTTTGCGCTCATACGCCGCAGGCATTAAGCTCAGGGCCGGTATCCGCTGCAATCACTAACGCAAAAATTGTAAAGAAAAATCCTGTTTCAATACATTGAAATATTTATTTACAGATAGCTTAAAATCAATTAATTAAAATAAAAACCTGTTTCATCCATGAAACAATACGTTTTAACTAATGCACTGACAGTTAACAGGTTTAATGTTTAGGCCTGTTTCGGTTTATACCGGTGTGTTCGGGTTTGTTTCGGTGTGTTCGGGTGTGTTAAGGGCATGTTCAGGTACAGTATGGCATTGTTATTTTAGCTTAAATATTTCTGTACGATAAAAATGAAACACCCGGTAAACATGGTTTTAAGTTTTGTTTCCTCTTTCAGCTTTCGCCCCAAAACCTTAATTTCGCCATACAGAAAAGAGGAAAAAGATTTGGATTATTTAGAGGGATTAAACCCGGAACAACGCGGTGCGGTAGAGCAAATTAATGGCCCGGTAATGATTATTGCAGGCGCCGGATCAGGCAAAACACGCGTTATAACTTTTCGCGTGGCGCATTTGATCCGCAACGGAGTAGACTCATTTAACATACTGGTACTAACCTTTACCAACAAAGCCGCCCGCGAAATGCGTGAGCGTATCACCAACCTGGTAGGCCCCGAAGCCAAAAACATTTGGATGGGTACCTTCCACTCGGTTTTTGCCAAGATACTAAGGGTTGAGGCTGATAAATTGGGCTACCCCAACAACTTCACCATTTATGATACCGACGATAGCAAGAGCGTGCTAAGGGCCATCCTTAAAGAGATGAACCTTGATGATAAGCTGTATAGTGCAAACCTTGTACTTAACAGGATCTCGGCAGCAAAAAACAACCTGGTATCATGGCAGGAATATCAAAAGAATGAGCAAATCCAGGCTGATGATATTTCGAGCGGGCGTGGGCAATTAGGCTTGATTTATCAAACCTATGCTACCCGCTGTTACCGTGCCGGTGCGATGGATTTTGACGACTTGCTTTATAAAACCAATGAATTGCTGAAGACTTATCCTGAAGTGCTGAATAAATATCAGCACAAGTTTAAATACCTGATGGTGGATGAGTATCAGGATACTAACTTTTCTCAATACCTGATTGTTAAGAAACTGGCCGCTGTTAATGAGAATATTTGTGTTGTAGGTGATGACGCCCAAAGTATTTATGCTTTCCGTGGCGCCAACATCCAGAACATATTAAATTTTGAGAAGGATTACCCTGACTTGAAAATTTTCAAGCTGGAACAAAACTACCGCTCTACTCAAAACATTGTAAACGTTGCCAACAGCATCATCGCCAATAATAAGGAACAGCTTAAAAAGAATGTGTTCTCTGAAAAAGAAGCCGGTGACAAGATCAAGGTAATGCGCGCCTTCAGCGATAATGAAGAAGGCAAACAGGTTGCTGAAGCAATTATGTTTCAGCGCACCACACATGGCTTAAAATGGCATGATTTCGCTATTCTATACCGTACCAATGCGCAATCACGCTCAATGGAAGAGGCATTGCGTAAATTGGGGATTCCCTATAAGATATATGGTGGATTGTCCTTCTACCAGCGCAAGGAAATCAAGGATCTGATAGCCTATTTCCGTCTTACCTTTAATGCTAATGATGAAGAAGCATTAAAACGTGTAATTAACTACCCACGTCGTGGCATTGGAGATACTACAGTAGACCGTATTATTGTAAGCGCTGATCAAAATAACATTACGCCATTTGAGGTTATTATTAACCCGGCACAATACTTAGACGGCCGTACTTCTGCATCAGTTAGCGTTTTTGCTACGATGATACAGAGTTTCCAGGTGATAGCCAAAAATCTTTCGGCGTATGAAGCGGCGTTACATATCGCCCAGCACTCTGGCTTGTTAAAAGATCTATACGCGGATAAATCTGTAGAAGGACTTAACCGTTATGAAAATATTCAGGAACTATTGAATGGCATCAAAGAGTTTTCGGAACGTGAGGATATTGAGGAAAAAGGCCTTGATATTTTTATGCAGGATATTGCCTTGCTTACCAATGACGATAACGATAAGAATAAAGATGCTGATACCGTATCTTTAATGACCATCCACTCATCTAAAGGGCTTGAATTTAAGCAAGTGCATGTGGTTGGATTAGAAGAAAACCTTTTTCCATCCCAAATGGCACTCAACTCGCGCAGTGACCTTGAAGAAGAGCGCCGTTTATTTTACGTGGCTATAACCCGGGCTGAGAACAGGCTTACTTTAAGCTATGCTACATCCCGCTTTAAATTCGGCACCTTAATTAGCTGTGAACCAAGTCGTTTTTTAGATGAGGTTGATGCCCGATACCTTGAGCTTGATTTCACCGCTAAACCAGAGCCCACCAAAGGCGGCAGTAGCTACGATGATGACCGTGAAGCCTGGAGCAGGCGTGGCGATACCTTCTCAAAACCAAAAGCGGCATCAGCCCCACCGGTTAAAACAACATCGTTATTGGCAAAGGCACATGTACCATCCGCTGGCTTTAAGCCTTCGGATACTTCAAACCTGCAAGTGGGTATGGAAGTTGAACATGAACGTTTCGGCTTTGGAAAAGTAATTAGCCTTGAAGGAAATAAACCTGACGTTAAAGCAACTATTTTCTTTAAAGAAATTGGGCAGAAACAATTACTGTTAAAATTTGCCAAATTGAGCATTATTGGCGCATAGGTATCATTGCATAAATTCCACACTTTTTGGGGAAATAATTACACAATTTGTCAATTTTATTTCCCCAAACATCTCATTTTATTCTCAATTAGTATTAAATTAAACTTGGCATAACTTTAGTTAACTTAAAGTATCCCTTTCCCTTGACTAATTAATTGAGAATTAAAAATGAACGATAACGCAAAAAAAAGAACTAACAAATCTGTTGGAATGAACATCAGGACGCTTAGACACCAACACAGCTGGAGCCAGGAAGATGTAGCTGATCGTTTGGGCATTTCTATCCCAGCTTTTTCTAAAATAGAAACAGGCGTAACTGATATCAACTTATCACGCCTTGAACAAATTGCCAATGTTTTTGAAGTTAGCGTAGTTTATTTATTAGCAATGGATATTAAAGAAGCTGAACACGAACCTTCTCACCTAAGTGTAGCTCAAAAGAAACTTGTAGATAGAGAAACTGAAATAGCCACTCTGCAACGCAAAGTTATATTGCTATATGAAGAACTGAGAAATAAAACTTCTGTAGCTGTTTAAAGATTGCCTGTTTAGTTAAACCGACACTTTTTTATGTTAATTATTTTTCATAAAGCCACTTATATTAATCTTCACATTAAAACTTTAAGTGAAGATTAATATATTTATCACTTTATTAAAAATTCATATCTAATTTAGGCGCTCCTATCGCTTTGGAGTAAAAATTGCAACATAAGTGTATAAACTTATGTTATGGCAAATTATCTGTTATCCATTGCAAATAATACACCGCTTAAAGGCAGTGTTATCCACGATCCCAACACTAAGTTAAAAGTTAGGGTTTATAACGGCATTAAATCAAAATTTAAGCCCAGCAAAGGCGAAAGACATTTTTTCGTAACAGCCGGTAAAAAAATTTTAGCCTTTGAAACAAATGGCTATCAAAAACACCGCGAAATACTTATCCTGCACATGATATCCTGGTATTGCATGTATCTTGGTTTGTTAGAGGCACAAATACATGCCAGCCTGCCTATGGCTTCGTAAGAGATATAAGGGAAAATGGTATTATAATGTACTCTTTATATCATGCATCATATCACTCATCTCAATTATCTTCTCGTCAATTTCAAGTACGCATTTGTCCATCATACTAATGCATTCTTGCTTATCAACTAAGCCTTCTTTTTCAAGATTCATTAAGCCCTTAAGGGTAGCAATAGGTCCGCGTATCTGGTGCGATAAATAAGAGGAGTATTCAGACAGCTTTTTATTTTTGATCTGAAGATCTTTGGTTCTTTCATCAATGATCTCTTCCAAATGATGATTTACACGGTCAAGGTTATCTTTTTGGCGCGAAACCTCACTATTTAATGCAGTAAGTTGGAAGTTTGTTTTTGCCTTACGTTTAACATTGCTAAAAAGCAGTGCTATCACTACCGATAACAACCCGGCAACAATTGCAGTTCCCCAAAATCTGATATTATCGTACTGGATACGTTTTATATTCAGTTCATTTTCTTTTTGTTCTTCCTCCTGTTTGTTTTTAACCTCAAACAAGTTTAATTGCGATAATAAATTTGTTTTTTTAGCTACGCTATCCTGATGGTAAACCTCGCTCAAATCCACTACAGCAAGTTGATAGTTTTTTTGCTTATACTCAAGTTGATAATGAGTATATATAAAATCATGTAGCATTTCAGCATCTTTAGTTATTAATGCATATGTCGATCCTTCTGTTACTGCTTTTTCAGCCAAATCGAATTTCCCCTCAGCTGTATATAAATCAGCTAAGGTTAAATCAATACTTGCTACAGCTTCGTTCAGGTCTTTATCTTTGGCCTTATTGTTGGCATCGTTTAATAATTTCTCAGCTAAACCATACTGATGAATATTAAAATTAACAACACCTTTATTTTGTTGGCATTGTATAAGATTTACTGAATCTTTTAATATCTCAAATAGATATTCGCTATCATTATAATACTTTAATGCCTGGCTAAAGCTTTTCTTTCGAAAATAAAAATTTCCTAAGTTTAAGTATGAAGTAGCTATTAATGATTTATCTGAAAGATTGTTACCGATTTCTAAAGCCTTTTGAAAAAATTCTAATGATCTATCGTAATCATTATCTCTATACAAACTACCAATATTGTTATAAACCTTAGCAATTCCTCTTAAATTATTTTCTTTAGTAAAAATGTCTAAAGATTTAATATAACTATTAATCGCGTCTTCAGGTAAATTCAGATAAAATTGGCCTAATCCCATAACACGATAAGCCTCACCTATCCCAGCTGTATAATTTAATTTTATCGCAAGATTTAATGCTTTATTCCCTGCACTAATCGTTTGTTCAGGATTTGTTAACCTAACTTCATAGGCCTGTTTATTGAGGCTTTTTACAGTATTCGTATCCTGGGACATTAAATCTTTCACACCGTCTGCCGCATGTACAGAAAGAGCAAGTAATAGAAAGATTAAAACTGAATAAAGTTTTTTCATTTAAGTTGCGTAGGCCTTTTTTCACCCTAAGATAAGAAAAACAACACTAATAAAATTATACCCGTACAACTATTTAGTTTATAATTATTAATAAAATAGCTATATTTCGCTTAAATACAGTTAAACCAATTTAACGGATTCTGTACAATAAATTGATAATCAATTACTTATCAATATAAGTTTACCTAATGATGTCTTTTTTATGCTCCCACCTATACGAAAATTACAGGTTTGGGGTTTCATTTAAAATCAAATCAGGTAATTTTTTGTTATAAATTTTAATAATTATTATAAAAAATATACAGTTTAATAATCCCCCTATTAATCCCTAAATCTTAAAAAAAATGCATAACTACCTTTTTAACAAACGTTTAAAATGTTTGGATGTGATATAAACACACCAACAGGTTAATATTACCAAAGTGTTATTATAACAATAAAAATTAAAGAGATTCAAAAATAAAATTATGAAAAAATACATCATCGCAGCAGCATTAGTACTTACTACAGGCATATTGGCTTCGCAAACTAAAGTAAAAACTGCTCAGCCACTAATCACTAAATCAGCTTTATCAAGCAATAGCAAAGAGCTTGCAAGCGGCGACTAATTAAATGGTAAATCAAGAAATTAAAATATTTAAAATAAGAAAATCATGAAAAAATACATCATCGCGGCAGCATTAGTACTTACTACAGGTATACTGGCTTCGCAAACCAAAGTAAACAGCACAACTAAAACTGCTCAGCCACTAATTACTAAATCAGCTTTATCAAGTGACAGCAAAGAGCTTGCAAGTGGCGACTAATTAACTGGGGTAAATCAAGAAATTAAAATATTTAAAATAATAAATCATGAAAAAATTCATCATCGCAGCAGCATTAGTACTTACTACAGGGGTACTGGTTTCGCAAACTAAAACAAACAGCACTACTAAAACCGCTCAACCACTGATCACCAAAGCAACATTGTCAAATTATAGCAAAGAACTTGCTAGCGGAGACTAATTATATAAATATAACAACGGCATATTAACTCTTAGAATAAAAAAATCATGAAAAAAATAATAATAGCAGTAGCAGTAATATTTACATCGGGCATTTTAACACTATGTGTAAATCAAAAAAGTGTCCAACCTACTTCGGCTGTAATAAAACAAAGTTTTTATGACTGTAAAAAAGAGTTAGCCAGCGGAGATTAATACATCAACAAACAATACAAATAACAAGTTACAACCCCAATTAAAATTACAAATCATACAAAAAACATGAAAAAGATATTTATAGCAACAGCATTATTTTTAACTACAGGTTTATTAACAAACGCAAAAACAGTTGCAAAGCCAGCATCTACCCAAACAGAAAGTAAAGACAAGAAAAACCTGGGTAATGGCGACGATAAGAAAAATTTAGGTAATGGTGATGCTAAATTGGCTTCTATCGATAAAAAGAATTTGGGTAACGGTGACGACAAGAAAAATTTAGGTAATGGCGACGATAAAAAGAATTTAGGTAATGGTGATGCTAAATTGGCTTCTATCGATAAAAAGAATTTGGGTAACGGTGACGACAAGAAAAACTTAGGTAATGGCGACGATAAAAAGAATTTAGGTAATGGTGATGCTAAATTGGCTTCTATCGATAAAAAGAACTTAGGTAACGGTGACGACAAGAAAAACCTGGGTAATGGCGACGATAAAAAGAATTTAGGTAATGGTGATGTTAAATTGGCTTCTATTGATAAAAAGAACTTGGGTAACGGCGACGATAAGAAAAACTTAGGCAATGGCGATGACAAAAAGAATTTAGGTAATGGCGATGCTAAATTAGCTTCTTTCGATAAAAAGAATTTGGGTAACGGCGACGACAAGAAAAACCTGGGTAATGGCGATGACAAAAAGAATTTAGGCAATGGCGATGCTAAATTAGCTTCTTTCGATAAAAAGAATTTGGGTAACGGCGACGACAAGAAAAACCTGGGTAATGGCGATGACAAAAAGAATTTAGGCAATGGCGATGCTAAATTAGCTTAACATTATTTTTAATAACATCCCTTAAAATTAATTACATGAAAAAGATCATCATCATAACAGCAATAATTGTATCATCAGGTTTAACAGCATATTGCTTAAGTGCAAAACAAACAACACCTGCTACTACTATAACATTATTAAAAATAAACAAAGCTGATTTTGCAGTAAAAAGCGGCAACACTCCAACCGTAAGTATTGCTACAGCTGACTAATAAATTTTATATCCATACGCATTTACATGGTTTACAACTATTGATTTAAACCTTAATAACAATCATTACAGCTTACAATACGGTAGGCTGTAATAAACGATAATACCTGCTTGCTATTAGCTTGCAGGTTGGGGCCGTGTTAAATTGTGTTCTTTTTGCATTTTTAAATATTCGATGTTCTTTTAGCTTTATGGGTCGGGGCAATAAAGTATATTTGTAGCAAATCCAATATATATATGCAGACCATAAAACAGTATGTAGAAGACAACAAACAACGTTTGTTAGATGAATTATTTGACCTATTGCGTTTCCCATCTGTAAGCGCTGATCCTAAATACAAACCCGAAGTATTAAAAACTGCTGATTACGTTGCTGCAAAACTCCTCGATGCCGGTGCCGAAAAGGTTGAGGTTTGCCAAACAGCAGGCTACCCTATTGTTTATGGCGAAAAAATTATTGATGCCTCAAAACCAACTGTTTTAGTTTATGGTCATTATGATGTGCAACCAGCAGATCCTTTGGAATTATGGAAAACACCACCATTTGAGCCTACTGTACGCGATGGTAAAATTTATGCCCGCGGTGCTTGCGATGATAAAGGCCAGTTTTATATGCATGTAAAAGCTTTTGAGCTGATGATGCAAACCGGCACTTTACCTTGTAATATCAAATTTATGATTGAAGGTGAAGAAGAAGTTGGATCAAACAACCTGGGCATTTTTGTAAAAGAAAACAAAAATCGCCTAAAAGCTGATGTGGTATTGATATCTGATACTTCGATGATCAGCATGGAAAACCCATCATTGGAAACCGGCTTACGTGGCCTCTCTTATTTAGAGGTTGAAGTTGTTGGCCCGAACCGGGATTTGCACTCCGGTGTTTACGGTGGTGCAGTTGCAAACCCTGCTACTATCTTAGCTAAAATGATCGCATCATTACATGATGAAAATAATCATGTAAATATCCCTGGCTTTTATGATAAAGTGATAAACCTTACCCAGGCAGAGCGCGACGCATTAAATTCCGCCCCGTACGATGAAGAAGAATATAAAAAAGACCTTGATATAGCCGAAGTTTGGGGTGAAAAGGGTTATACTACCATGGAGCGCACCGGCACCCGCCCAACACTCGAAGTAAATGGCATATGGGGCGGCTACATTGGCGAAGGTGCCAAAACCGTGCTGCCATCAAAAGCTAATGCCAAAATCTCTATGCGTTTAGTACCTAATCAAACATCTCAAGAGATAACCGAGTTATTCACCAAACATTTTGAAAGTATTGCGCCAGCATCAGTAAAGGTAACCGTAACTCCTCACCATGGTGGCGAGCCTGTTGTTACTCCTACCGATAGCATTGCTTACAAAGCAGCGCAAAAAGCCATTGCTGAATCATTTGGTAAAGAGCCAATCCCAACTCGTGGTGGTGGCAGCATCCCTATTGTAGCTTTATTTGAAGCTGAATTAGGCATTAAAACCGTGCTGATGGGCTTTGGCCTGGATAGTGATGCACTGCACTCACCAAATGAAAAGTACGATATATACAATTATTATAAAGGGATTGAAACCATTCCATTATTCCATAAATACTTTGCTGAATTAAGCGAAAGCAAATAACAAAAAAGGCGCCTGATTCAGGCGCCTTTTTTGTTTATATCGGGTAAGATATGTTATTTGATCTCAATATTTTCACATCCTTTCAAAAACCCCTCATTCGCATCTGCGCCAATTCCTACGGTGTTGTCGATATTTAATAAGTAGCCATCATAAGTTACACCGCCAATGCATGGGTCGATCTTATGACCAAGCATACAGGTATCCATATCATAAAACTTGATATTGGGGCTAGCATACACAAAATGCAGCTTAGCACTTAAAGCAATGCGACTCTCTAACATCCCCCCCATCATACAGGCAACACCTTTTTCAGCAGCCACATCATGAATTTTTATAGCCTCGAATATCCCACCTGATTTAGCTAGCTTTATATTGATATAATCACACGACCGGCTGTTTATCTGCCGCCTGGCATCATGGTGATTATATACACTTTCATCTGCCATAATTTTTACGGGCGATAATTGCATCAGTTCGGGTAAACGATCATCTCTCCAGGCACGCATTGGTTGTTCGCAAAACTCAATATCATATTCATCTAAACTTTGCAGGGCAAAAACTGCCGCATCAAAACTCCAACCCTGGTTAGCATCTACCCGAATTTTCATGTTGCTACCAACAGCTTTACGTATCAGTTTTATTCGCTCCACATCTTCCTTTGCACCTTTACCCAGTTTCACCTTTAATATATGTGCACCTAAGGCTTTAAACTCAGCAGCTTTCTCGGCCATAATTTGAGGGGTGGCAATCCCAATGGTAATATCGGTTTCCACCACCCGCTTTTCGCCACCTAAAAATTGATATAATGGCAGGTTGACATTTTTAGCAGCAATATCATATAGCGCCATATCAAAAGCGCTTTTTATCGTAGTGTTCCATGCTGCAAAATTATGAAGATCCTGTAAACGGCATTCTATATCAAGCGCATCCTTACCAATCCACAATTTGGCAAACTCTTTGGCCATAACTAAACAAGTATCCTGCGTTTCGCCAACAATCATCGGGAAAGCCGAGCACTCACCAACTCCATAAAATCCGGCATCGGTATGCACCCTGATGAATACATTTTGCGCGTGCTCCATAGTGCCGGTAGCAATGGTAAAAGGCACCATGGGTATACTAAACCTATAAATATCAATTTTGGTAATAATCACTTGCTCCGCCATTACGTTTATTTTAGTATGGCTAATTTACAACTAATCTCAAAGCAAAACCTATCGTTTACTTTACATTTACAAGAAATTCAAGTTAACCAATCTCTAATCCCCAGCCTCAAATCACTAATTTGTTTCTTTCAAATCAATACATTACATTTGTGCTTCTTCATTATACAATAATTCAATTTTTAGCCGTCTGCCCTGTTTAATCCGGGAAAGATTCCTGGCTAAATTTAAAACTTTCATAAAAACATAAAATTATATGGCTCAAGACAACACGCCTATATTTGATTATAATTCAACCAGGAATAAACTAATCCTGTCGGAATATGGCCGCAACGTACAAAACATGGTTAAATACATTGTTGCATTGCCAACTAAAGAAGAACGTAACCGCTACGCACAGGTAGTTATTGACTTAATGGGCTTTTTAAATCCCCACTTACGTGACGTTGCTGATTTTAAACACAAGCTTTGGGATCACCTGCACATTATATCTGATTATCAGATTGATGTAGACGCACCGTACCCGAAACCAACGCCTGAGGCTGTACATCTTAAACCAAAACCATTGCGTTACCCAAATCAGCGCATAAAATATAAGCACTATGGCAAAACCATTGAGCTAATGATTGAGAAGGCTAAGGCTATTGAAGAGCCTGAACGCAAAAAATACATGATCCAGTCTATAGCCAATTTTATGAAAATGGCTTATGTACAATGGAACAAAGATTCGGTTACAGACGAAAGCATTTTGGCCGATCTTTATGCCATGTCTGGCGGTGAGTTAAAAGCTGAAGAAGGCATCAACCTCAACCGGGTTGAATATCGCCCTGCGCCACAATCTAACACCAATAATAACAACAGGGGGCGCAGTAATAATCAAAATAATCGCGGCGGCAGCGGTGGTGCTGGTCGTACAAACAACAACAATCCGCGCAATAACAACAATCAAAATAACCGTAACCGTGGTGGCGGTAGCGGCGGCACCCGTAAATACTAATTTTTGTTTATAAGTTTTGGTTCGTGGTTTGTTGTTGGTGGTTCATGGTAACAGATTTATTTTTAATCTTTGCATGAGTATTGCTGATAGAAATATAAGCAATCAATAACTGATCATGAACTACAAACCATCAACCAATATACTACTATGAATAACGCCTTTGAAATAATTGGTGGCAAGCCTTTAAAAGGCGAAATAACCCCGCAGGGTGCAAAAAACGAAGCTTTACAAATACTTTCGGCAGTTTTATTAACCGAAGAAAAAGTTACGGTAAGTAATATCCCTGATATTAAGGATGTAAATAAGCTAATAGAATTGCTTGCAGACATGGGTGTGCTGGTTGAGCAAATTGCTCCTGACACCTATACCTTTGAAGCTAAAAATATCGACCAGGATTTTTTCGTATCCGATGCCTTTAAATCAAAAGGTGGCGGTTTACGCGGCTCTATCATGATCGTAGGCCCGTTATTGGCTCGCTTTGGTAAAGCATCTATCCCTAAACCTGGTGGTGATAAAATCGGCCGTCGCAGGTTGGACACTCACTTCTTGGGCTTCGAAAAACTGGGTGCACAATTCCATTACAATCCCGAAAATGGCTTTTTTAATGTAGATGCCTCTAATCTAAAAGGCACTTACATGTTGCTGGACGAAGCATCAGTAACCGGTACTGCCAACATTGTGATGGCAGCCGTTTTAGCCGAAGGCACAACAACTATATACAACGCAGCTTGCGAACCATACCTGCAACAACTTTGCAAAATGCTTAATCGCATGGGTGCAAAAATTTCGGGTATCGGATCGAATTTATTGATCATTGAAGGCGTGGAAAAACTGGGTGGTACTGAACACAGAATGCTGCCGGATATGATTGAGATAGGATCATTCATTGGCTTAGCAGCTATGACAGGCTCTGAGATCACCATCAAAAATGTTCATTATAAGGAATTGGGGATGATCCCCGATGTATTCCGTCGGTTAGGTATAAAATTGGAATTGCGTGGTGACGATATTTATATTCCCGCACAGGATCATTACGAGATAGATACTTTTATCGATGGCTCTATCATGACCATTGCCGATTCACCATGGCCGGGCTTTACGCCAGATTTACTGAGCATTGTGTTAGTAGTAGCTATACAGGCCAAAGGTTCGGTATTGATCCATCAAAAAATGTTCGAAAGCCGTTTGTTCTTTGTAGATAAGCTTTTAGATATGGGCGCTCAAATCATTCTTTGCGATCCACATCGTGCAACAGTCATCGGTTTAGATCACCAGGTAAAGCTTCGTGGTATATCTATGACATCGCCTGATATCCGTGCAGGGGTTTCATTATTGATAGCGGCCTTATCCGCACAAGGAAAATCAACCATCTACAATATCGAACAGATAGAAAGAGGCTATCAGCATATAGACGAACGTCTCCGTGCTTTAGGTGCCGACATTAAAAGGATCTAAATACATCAAAAAAATAATAATTAAGGGTGAATAGCTATGTAACAATATATAGTTCTTCACCCTTTGTTGTTTTGAGTTAACTTTAAAACAATTATCTTTAGTCAACCTATAACATTAATGTATTTAAATCGAAGATCGACCTATACTGGTTTTATACTTGTATTTGTAGCTATAAAAGTTGTATTAAACTTGTTTGCCATGCCCCATTTTGGCTTTCAGCGAGATGAACTTTTACACCTGGCATTAGGCGATCACTTAGCTTGGGGATATAAGGAAGTCCCACCTGTTATTGCAGTAATTGCAAAGCTATCCTCTACCCTTTTCGGCAATTCTATTTTTGCTACACGCGTTTTCTGTACTGTTTTTGCCGGACTGATAGTTTGGTTTACCGGACTAATTACGGTTGAATTAGGCGGGCGAAAATTTGCCATTGCATTAGCTTGCCTGGGAATCATATTAGCGCCAGCTTTTGTCGCTTCAGAATATTTGCTTCAGCCTGTCATCTTCGATCAATTTTGGTGGGTGCTGACTGTTTATTTAATGGTGAAATACATTAACTCATCATCCGTAAAATACCTTTATTTTATTGGCATTGCTATTGGCTTGGGCTTGCTTACTAAGTATACCATGGGCTTTTTTGCCATTGCATTGGTAATAGGCCTGCTAGTTACCAAACAACGCAGGTTGCTTTTTAATAAACATGTGCTTGGCGCAGTATTAGTTGCACTCCTGATTTTTTTGCCGAATATTATATGGCAATTCACCCATCATTTGCCGGTAATTACTCATATGAGCACGCTGCAAAAAACGCAGCTGGATTACATAAAACCAACAGATTTTATTAGTCAGCAAGTAATGGTTAATGGAAGTTTTATTTTGTTGTGGCTTACCGGATTTTTCTTTTTAATATGCTCATTCAAGCTGCGCAAATACCAATTTTTAGCATTTGCTTATATAGCTATATTCTTTTTTTTGATGGAAATGAGCGGCAAAAATTACTACCTGTTTGGCGCTTATCCCATGTTATTTGCTGCAGGTGGTTTTGGAGTCGAACGGTGGATCAAAAACAATAGATATCAATTACGCACATTGGCTTTTATTGTAATAATACTTCCTTGCTTACCAATTTTCCCAATGATGCTGCCTGTATTGCCATTAAATCAAACATTAACTTTTTTCCAACTTAACCGAAAGTACAATTCGGTACTGGACTTTGTAGTTACCTGGGAAGATCACCAAATGCACCCCATGACCCAGGATTACGCCGACATGTTAGGCTGGAATGAAATGGCTAAAAAAGCCGCGGATGCCTATTATTCTCTTACCCCTGATCAGCAAAAGCATGCCATCATTTGGGCCGATAATTATGGGGAGGCAGGTGCAATTCACCATTATGGAAAGTTGTATGGTTTGCCCGATGTTTATAGCCTTGATAGTAGCTTTACATTGTGGACACCTCCATCACTAAACCCTGACTATATTATTTACATTGATGATGACGATAATGTAACTAAACGCCTTGCGCCATACATGCAGAGCTATAAAAAGATAGGTGAAGTTACAAATCCCTTAGCTCGGGAAAAAGGCACAGCAATTTACTTGTTAACCAAGCCAAACGCTATGTTCGCCTATATCTATCAACACGAAAGGGCTAAAAAGCTGTTGGAATAAATTATTCCAACATTAATTCTATTACAGGTATTTCGTACGGAGGCTTTTTAACCGGCAATGTCAAGACTAAATCATCACTGTCCGAATTCTTGTAAAGTATCTCCGATGCATCATTTAAAAATTGCGCATATTTTACTTTGCCCTTATATCCAGGTAATACCAATTTGCCTTTAGGATAATCATATAAGTGAATATATAAACGCTTTGCAGATTTATTATAAGTGAGCTTTGTTCCTTCAGGAACCTTAAAGCTATCAGGCGCATAAGTACAATTATATATTGATCTGCTGTTTGCATGCATCCAATAAGCCATACTATCAAGCTGATTTGTTGCCCGGTAATCAAATTCGCCACGGGCAGTTGGGCCTACGTTAAGTATGAGATTACCGCCATTACCTACTGAGGTAATTAACAAATCTAATATTTGCCTGTGTGTTTTCCATGTATTTTCATCGCGATAATATCCCCACGACCCTGAAAACGTTTGGCAGGTTTCCCATGTCTTGCCTCTATAAGGTAATAATTGTGCCGAGCTTACCTGTTCCGGTGTTTCAAAATCAGCGCCGTCTTTATAATCAGCTAAATCAAGCCTATTATTAATAATTATACCTGGTTGAAGTTTCCTAATTAGTTTAACCAATTCTACCGAACCCCAATCATTTGCACCTTTACCCACCCCTCGTTTCTGCTCATCTTTAGTCCATGACCAATCCAACCATATCACATCAATCTTACCATAGTTGGTTAGTAATTCAGTTATTTGATTACGCATGTACTGGCGATATTTTGCCATGTCCCTGCCTTTATTTAAACGATCGTAATTAGCCTTAGTAGTATCAAAATGAACTAACGGATGTACATTATCCATTGTATAATCAGGGTGGTGCCAATCTAACAACGAATAATAAAACCCAACCTTTAATCCCTGTGCCCTAAATGCATTCACATATTCACGTACCAAATCGCGCTTAGCTGGAGTATTAGTGGCCTTATAATCCGTGTATTTCGAGTCAAATAAACAAAACCCCTCATGATGCTTGGTGGTTAGAACCGCATATTTCATCCCAGCTGCTTTAGCAGCTTTAGCCCATTTTACAGGATCAAATTGATCCGGATTAAACTGATCAAAATACTTTTGGTATCCTTCATTAGTAATCCCCTCATTGCTTTTTACCCATTCGTGGCGTGCTGCTTCTGAGTATAAGCCAAAATGGATGAACATACCAAAACGAGCATCCGCCCACCATTCCATCCGCTTTATCTTTTCAGCATCTGTTTCGTTACCAATCATTCGTTTTTGCGCGAAAAGTTCAGGTGACGTTAAACAAATCAACAATAGAGATATAAGTACCTTTTTTATCATAAAATCGATTTTATCAAACTTACTAATTAAAGATTCTATTTTGGGATGAAAGCTATTAACTAAATAACAACGGTATATAAAAAAGGTGCGGAGTTAAAACACCCAGCACCTGTCAAATTTCAAATCTATCTGATAATTTATCTTATGCAGATATCGCGTTAATTATATCATACTGTGTAATAATCTCGATATTACCTTCAGATTCTACCAACACGGCAATGTTATCCTTATTGATCATTGCCGAAATCCTATCGATCGATGTATTTAAATCAACGAAAGGGAACGGACTTGTGGTAATGTTTTTTATCGGCTGAGATTTTAATGACGGATTTTCTAGCAACGCATCTAAAATATCACTTTCGGTAATTTTACCTATTACCATGCCTTTTTGGGTAACAGGGATTTGCGAAATATTTAGTGATTTAATTGTATTGATCGCTTCCAAAACTGATTTATCGCAATCAATAGTAACAATTTCCTGGCTTTCTTTTTTAGCGATGATATCCAGTGCGGTTAACTTTCCATCTTTCAAGAAACCGCGATCGCGTAACCAGTCTTCGTTATACATTTTACCTAAATACCGTGTACCATGATCCGGGAAGATGATTACAACAACGTCGCCTTCTTTAAACCTGTCTTTCATCTGCAGCACGCCAGCAACTGCCGATCCGGTTGAGTTACCAGCGAAAATACCTTCTTTACGGGCAATCTCACGAGTCATTAAAGCAGCGTCTTTATCGCTTACCTTTTCAAAGTGATCTATCAGACTAAAATCAACATTAGCAGGCAAAAAGTCTTCGCCAATGCCTTCGGTGATATATGGGTAGATCTCATTCTTATCAAAAATACCAGTTTCCTTATATTTTTTAAATACCGAACCGTATGTATCAATACCTAAAACCTGGATAGCAGGGTTTTTCTCTTTTAAATATTTTGCAATACCTGAAAGCGTTCCGCCAGTACCAACACCTGCAACAATATGTGTTACTTTACCATTGGTTTGCTCCCATATTTCAGGACCAGTTGATTCATAGTGCGCCTGTGAATTTGACAAGTTATCATACTGATTCGGTTTCCATGAATTTGGCACCTCACGCTCCAAACGGGATGAAACCGAATAATAAGAACGTGGATCTTCCGGTTCAACGTTGGTAGGACAAACAATTACCTCGGCACCAAAAGCACGTAAAGCATCAAACTTTTCTTTAGACTGCTTATCAGTGCTCGTAAAAATACATTTGTAGCCTTTTATTACAGCAGCAATAGCCAAACCCATGCCGGTATTGCCTGATGTACCTTCAATAATGGTACCGCCTGGTTTCAACTTGCCACTCTTCTCTGCATCCTCAATCATCTTAAGGGCCATACGATCCTTTATGGAGTTGCCGGGGTTAGTGGTCTCAATCTTAGCTAAAACAGTCGCGGGGATATCCTTAGTAATCTTGTTAAGCTTTACCAGCGGGGTATCGCCAATAGTTTCCAGTATATTATTATACCACATAGTATTTTTTTTTGTATAGTAACCTTATAGAGTATCAGGTTAAGCAAAAGTAACTTTCTGAACCAATATATGCGAATTAGATTCAAGAATCAAAAGTGAGGAATCAGACTTTTCTTGACTCTTAACTATTAGCTCTATTTTTAAAACTTCAGGTGTTTAACCGTCAATCCGTTGTTTATTAATTGCTTTAATGATTCAATGCCGATATGTAAGTGTGTTTCTACATATTGTTCGGTAACTTTTGAATCGCTCTCACTGGTTTTAACCCCTTCCGGGATCATTGGTTGGTCAGATACCAGTAATAATGCCCCTGTAGGTATTTTATTTGCGAAGCCGGTTACAAATATGGTTGCTGTTTCCATATCAACAGCCATGGCACGCAGTTCTTTTAGTAATTTTTTAAATTCTTTATCATGCTCCCAAACACGGCGGTTAGTAGTGTAGCAGGTGCCTGTCCAGTAATCGCGCGAGTAATCACGAATAGTTGTTGATATCGCCTTTTGCATTGCGAACGCTGGCAATGCCGGCACCGCAGCAGGCATATAATCATTAGATGTACCTTCGCCTCTAATGGCTGCTATTGGTAGTATCAAATCGCCTACATTAACCCGTTTTTTCAAGCTACCGCATTTACCTAAAAATATCACCGCCTTAGGGCTAATTGCCGTTAACAGATCCATCACCGTAGCGGCAACCGAACTTCCCATACCAAAATTTATAATCGTGATACCATTGGCAGTTACACTTTGCATTGGTTTATCTAACCCTAAAACAGGCGCATCATCATTCCACTGCGAAAAAAGCTGAATGTATTTAGAGAAGTTGGTGAGGATGATATATTTCCCAAAATCTTCCAGCGCACGGCCGGTGTAACGCGGTAACCAGTTGGCAACAATTTCTTCCTTGGTTTTTAAGCCTGCTTTTACGGGGCTTTGAATTTCCTTTTGTTGCTTTGATTTCTTAACCAGTTCTTCGTCTTTTTTAATACTAATTTCTTCGTTCATGGTGATAAATTTAGTGTGCAATAAACGCTTCGTTTATTAATTAATTATTAATATCCTTTTAACAGCCAACTATAAAACGCCGGAAAATCAGTATTCCATTGTTTTTCGTTATGCTTTGCGCCCTGCATAATTGTAGTTGGGGTATTATTTTCGCTGATGCCTTTAGCCTGGATAATGACCGCCATTTTTTGCATATCAGCAACCATCGTTTTGTCTTCACTATCGCCACAAACAAAATATATCCGAGCTTTAGTTGGCAGATTTGTTTGTTGTGCATATTGATAAATATCCGGCGCTATCCAAAACGCTGGAGAAAATACACCAGCATTACCAAATACATTAGGGTATTTTAATATCGCATACATGGATATCAAGCCGCCCATCGAGCTACCTACTATCGTAGTATGTTGCGCATTTTTTTCGGTTCGATAATTAGCATCGATATAGGGCTTTAAGGTTTTTACCAAAAAATCAACGTAATCATCACCTCTGCCCTTACCGTATTTAGAATCATAAGGATCATATTCCATTATCCGGTTTTCACCGCCATGATCTATCCCTACAATAATACTTTCATCTTTTGCAGGCAGCTTATCCATAATCTCATCAATCCCCCATTCGCCATATC
>Ga0302225_10000989_pt1 | contig 18963 bp, 11 predicted proteins | sample II_Palsa_E3_2_FD_193515 | JGI IMG/M metagenome (GOLD analysis project Ga0302225, IMG submission 193515) | Peat permafrost microbial communities from Stordalen Mire near Abisko, Sweden - II_Palsa_E3_2 | ecosystem: Environmental > Terrestrial > Soil > Palsa > Peat permafrost | place: Sweden...
AGATTGAGCACGCAATTCGGCTTCCGGAGCAAATGCTCACCGTAACGTTCTCTTGTATTTCTCCTCCTGACTTCCTATCATTGTTGTGATGAGAATTGGGATTAGGATCGGAGCTAACGAAGGCGGCGAGCAGCCGTCTGAAAGGGCGTACTCCGCGAACCTGAAAATGCCTCGCGCGCCCATGCAAACATCAATCAAAACTAGCCGTTTTTGCGGAAAGTTAAATCGCCAAACTCAGGAAGTAGAAACTACTCTAAGTTATAGAAAACAAAGAGCGGCGAACTGCTCAAATCGCCAAAAAATCAATAAATGGGACTCGCGATTTTCAGCGCTCCACCAGTCTCTTTTTTTCGCTGGCGCGAACGTTTCCAGCGCGTCGAAAACTCATCAGCATCCCGCGGCACAGTCTACGCAGAGTGTTGAATGTCACGCACTCCCGCGAAACGGCATCCAAAACATATGTGGTACAATCGTAATTTGGGGCACAGCGAGGTCGCATGGAACCACAGCCATCCTCTAAGCGTGGAATCGTCGTACTAGTCGTCGTCTTGGGCGTCTCGGCTCTGCTGGGAGGCCTTTACGGCCCCTCCGTCCGCGCCACCGCCGCAGGCACCAAGGACACCGACGTCCAGGACTCGGTAAAGAGCTTCACTCGCGTTCTGTCTGTCGTCGAACGCAATTATGCCGACCCGGTTGACACCGACAAAGTCATCTACGATGGCGCGATTCCCGGCATGCTCCACGTCCTGGACCCGCACTCAAACTTTTTCGATCCCAAGCAATACGCCCTCTTCAAGGAAGACCAGCAGGGAAAATATTACGGCGTGGGAATGACCGTCACCGGACGCGACAACCAGACCGTGGTCCTCGCTCCATTTGTCGGCTCTCCCGCCTACAAGGCCGGTATCCGCCCGGGCGATATCATCCTGAAGGTAGAAGGAAAAGTGTGCGACGGTCTGACCACCACCGAAGTGGCCGAGATGCTCAAGGGGCCCAAGGGCACCGTGGTTCACATTTCGCTGGGACGGGAAGGCTGGGACAAGCCCATCGAAGTTTCAGTCACACGTGACGAGATTTACCGCCCTGCGGTTGAATATTACGGCATGGTTAAGCCGGGAATCGGCTACGTCCGCATCGTATCGTTCAACGAAACCACTGACAGCGACGTGGCGGAAGCACTGAAGCAGCTCGATTTCCCCAAGCTCGATGGACTCGTCATAGACCTGCGCAACAACGGCGGCGGACTCCTCAACCAGGCCGTCGGTCTGGCCGACATGTTCCTGGACAAAAACGAAATCGTGGTTTCCCATCACGGGCGTTTGTCCCCGGAGCGCCGCTATTACGCATTGCGTGGAAATCAGGGCCTGGAAGTTCCCGTCGTTGTGCTGATCAACGGGCAAAGCGCTTCGGCCTCGGAAATCGTGGCGGGCGCCATTCAGGACCACGATCGCGGCTTGATCGTTGGAGAGACCAGCTTCGGTAAGGGCCTGGTACAGACGCAATTCCCGCTCAGCGAAGACACCGCTATGCTGCTCACCACCGCGCGTTACTACACCCCCAGCGGGCGTCTGATCCAGCGCGACTACAAAAATGTTTCGCTCTACGATTATCACTATAATCCCCAGAGGCCGACGCGGCCGGAAGTGAAGCTGACCGATAGCGGCCGGCAGGTTTTCGGACAAGGCGGAATCACTCCGGACGACACCATCGCGGAACCCAAGCCCGACGATTTCGAGCAGACCATGTACCGCCGGGGCGTTTTCTACTTGCTCCCGCAGGGCGTTGGCGATTTCACGCGCCACTATCTCGGTGAAAAGCCCGACATCACTAAGGATTTCGTTGTAAATGAAGAAGTCATCAATCAGCTCCGCAAATACCTGAGCGACCAGCACATTCATTACACCGAACCCGAAATCCAGGATAACCTCCCCTGGCTGAAGTGGCAGATTAAGCGCGAGGTCTTCACCTCCGTCTTCGGCCTGAATGAGGGTTTCAAAGTGGCCTTGCAGGAAGATCCTCAGCTCGATAAAGCCGTTGAACTGATTCCCCAGGCTCGTGCGCTGTACCAAAACGCCCGCAAAATCGTCGCCGAGCGCGAAGCCAGCCGTTCGACTCATCCGTAGCATCCGCCAAGTCGCGCAAACACCTATAGGGACGCGACTTAACGCTTATGGACGACCCGGCGGTCGTCCACGTGACGCTGGTTCAATGTTGCTCCTCAAGTAACGCGCTCAGGAATCCCCTTCGACCCCCACCCCGGAGAATCGTATGCTCAGATGAAGCCAAATTCCCCTAGGCTGGGCATGAATACGCAAGAAACCGCTGTCGCCAGAATCTTGAGCCGCGCTCCCCGGCTGTCCGCCACATCCTGGGGGTTGGTGGCTGGTTGGGCGCTCATTGTCGGCGGCTATTGCATTGTCTCGCTTACAGTTGCGCCCGGTCGCGGCCTCACGGCCTTCGGTGACATCTTCCAGTGCCTCGCAGCCCTCTTCGCTTGTCTGGGCTTGGTGATGAATGCGTCCTTGCCGGAGAGGCGAACCAGATTATTTTGGTTGCTGCTCGCGCTGGGCTGTTTCGCATGGCTCGTGGGTCAATCTCTGTGGACCTATTTCGAAGTCGTTCTCCGCAAGGACACGCCAGACCCGTTCATAGGTGACGTAATACTTTTCCTGCACCCTGTGCCGATGATCGGCGCGCTGGCGCTGAAGCCGCACGACCGCCGGGAGGACCTAAACGTTCGCACCGGATATTTGGATTTCTCGCTCTTACTTGTTTGGTGGGTTTATCTGTACCTTTTCGTCGTGATTCCGTGGCAATACATTACGCCCAACGTCTTGACGTACGGATTGATGTACGACCACCTGGCTGCGGCGGAAAACATGCTGCTTGCGGTGGGCTTTGCGATGTTAATGACGCGATCGCGTGGGAAGTGGCGCGAAGTGTATGCTCACTTGTTTAGCGCTTCGCTTTTGTATGCCGCGGGCTCGTATATCACGAACCGGGCCATCACCCGGCAGGATTATTACACCGGAAGCGTCTTTGATTTGCCGCTTGTGGCATCGTTCATTTGGTTCGGAACAGCAGGCTTTGTAGCGTATGCCTTGAAGCCTCAGCGCGAAGCGATCCGCGCGGAAGACGACAAGAGCAAGCAGTGGCCGTCTTTCCTGGCAAAGGCTGCCGTTTTTTCGATTCCTTTGATGGCTCTATGGTCCCTTTGGTTCAGCTCAAATCCAGCGGCGGTGCGGACATTTCGATTTGGGGTTACGCAAGTAGCGGCATTGGTGGTGGCGCTGCTTATTTTTTCGCGGCAACGACTGGTGGACCATGACCGGATACGGCTGCTGGAAGGCGCTCGCGAGTCCTTCGATAACCTGAAGCACGTTCAGGAGCAGATGATTCAGACCGAAAAGCTTGTTTCGCTCGGGCAACTTGCAGCGGGTGCAGCGCATGAAATAAATAATCCACTCGCCGGGATCCTGGGATATTCCGATTTGCTGGTGGACGATCCTGAGCTCGGGCAACGCCAGCGAATTGTCGCGGACAAAATCCGCACGCTTGCTCGCAGAATAAAAACTTTGGTGACCAGCTTACTGAGTTTTGCGCGGCGCGTTCCCAGCGAAAAGACGCACCTGGAAATAAACCAGGTCATTGCGACCGCTCTGCACTTGAGCAATCTCGACTTGCGAGGCCGGCACATCGAAGTGGAATCGCTGCCGACGCCAGAACTTCCGGTTGTGCGAGGCGATGCCAATCAAATCCTGCAAGTCTTTTTCAACTTGATCAGCAATGCCGTGGACGCCCTGGAAGAAGTGGGCGGCGGGAAACTGATGATTCGCACCTGGCAGAACGGTTCGAAGATCATGGTTCAGTTCTCCGACACCGGCGCGGGAATAAAATTTCCTCACCAGGTTTTTGACCCGTTTTTCACCACCAAGCCGGTGGGCAAAGGGACCGGACTGGGCTTAAGTATCTGCTACGGGATCATGCAAGAGCATGGCGGCAGGATCGAGTGCTTCAACCGACCAGAAGGCGGCGCAACTTTCCTGGTCGAATTCCCTGCCGAAACGGAAGACATCTATTCGCTCGAATCACCAGTCGAGGCCACATCGAAGTCGAGTTAAGTGGAAAACGGGATCCGCCTCCGCTGGTCCGGAGTTAATTGGAAGGTACGGTGACCATAATCAAAGTGCTTGCCGGAATCGTCGCGGGCATGTTTGTTGTGTGGGGTCTCCTATACCCTTCGGGCGGCAGGCGAGGTTTAGTAAGTCCGCGCTTCGCGACGACCGCTGCGATTTTGGTAGGAGTTTTCCTGCTTGTATTTGTTCTGTGGGCACTCCTACATCCCTAAAGCGTATCGCGTAGTTCTTCTTCATCTGAGTTATCATCGCGACGCGAAGTGGAGGCGGCGTTGAAGACTCGGCTGGCGGCATTACTGGCGATTCTTGTCACTCTGTTCCTGCTTACAGCATATTTATCTGCGCGCATCAGCCGGGAGAAAACGGGGCCGCTATTTGGCGGGATGATCGATCCCCGTGTCGTGCCCGCAAGCGCGAAAGAATCCGGCGAGCTCAGGACAAGGGCTGTTGTGCTAATCGTGTTAGATGGATTGCGGTGGCAGGAAGTGTTCGATGGGCCGGACCATGCATTGATGGACGAGAAGCATGGTGGCGCGCAGGACGTGAAGCAATTGCGCAAGGATTTCTGGCGCGACACTCCGACTGAAGGACGACAAACTTTGATGCCGTTCCTGTGGAGCGTGGTCGCCAAACAGGGCGAAATCTACGGCAACCAGCACAAGGGCAGCATCGCGCAAGTGACCAACGGGATGAAATTTTCGTATCCGGGTTACAACGAAATGACGACCGGGCAGCCGGATAAAAGAATCGATAGCAATGAATATGGGCCGAACCCGAATACGACGGTTTTCGAATGGCTCAACAACAAGGCGGAATTTCACGATCAAGTGGCTGTTTTCGCCACATGGGATGCCTTCAACGACATCTTCAATGTAAAACGAAGCGGGCTTTTCGTGCGCGCGGGCTGGGATTTGCCTTGGGCGCACCAACTGACGCCGCGGGAGAAATTACTTAAGACACTCTACGAAACGACCACGCGTGTGGAGGATGACGACGTGTTCGACTCCTTCACACAACAGGACTTGCTGGACTATCTCGGAACGCATAGCCCGCGCGCTCTTTTCGTGGGTTACGGCGGCACGGACGATTGGGCGCACGAAGGAAAGTACGATCTGGTGTTGCAAGCGGCCCATCAGGATGACCAGTTCATCTCCGAGCTTTGGAACACGATGCAAAGCGTGCCTGCATACCGTGACAAGGTGACTTTTATCGTGACCACAGACCATGGGCGCGGGAGCGGATTGGAGCAATGGAAGAACCACGATAAGGACATCGATGGCGCGGAAAATATCTGGATCGGCGTAATCGGGCCGGACACGCCTCCCCTCGGCGAGATGACAAATATTCCGAGAGTGACCCAGAGCCAAATTGCGGCGACGATCGCGGCCCTGCTAGGGCAGGATTACCGCGCAGCCGATCCTCGGGCTGCTCCTCCGCTTCCAGTGGCGCGAGGATGGACTGGCTCAAACCGTCGGGCAAAATGAAAACTGCGAGGCTTGCGGCTGGCTTCGTGAGTCTCCCGCTGATGTCTACAGCCAGGGTGTCAGCCGGCGTTGGATGCTGCGCCACTACGGGCGGTGCGGCAACAACCTTGGGGTAGGACGGACGAATTTAGTACTACTAATGCTTTGAGAACAGGCGGCAATGCCGGCTGGCGAGAACGCTACATCCTTCCCTCATACTGTAATTTAGCCACAGGCGTCCAGACCCTATTTGGGACGACTCACCGGAGGAAGTGCCATGGATGTTCCCGTAGCCGTCCCGACGACTGCAGCGGCCGCGCCGGTTGCAACACCGGTGCTCATTGCCACGATGTTGCGTGCCGCGCCCAAGATCAGCGACTTGATTTTTTCGCCCGGCCGCGCGCCGCAGGTGGAAGTCAACGGCCAGCTTGTCCAATTGAAAATTCCCGGCGTGGGGATGCTGAAACCAGACGACACCGCGCGAATTGCAGCCGATCTGATGGGCCGAAGCAAGCACGCCTTGGAGAAGCTCAAGGAAGAAGGGTCCTGCGACATTTCCTATAGCGTCCCGAAGCTATCGCGATTTCGAGTAAACATTTTCACGCAACGAGGGAGTTGCGGGATTGTGATGCGCGTGATTCCGACCGATGTGCCGGATTTCAGGTCGCTAAATCTGCCGAAAGAACTGAATGAAGCAGCGGAGCTTCGACCCGGAATCGTTTTGGTTACGGGGCCGACAGGCAGCGGAAAATCGTCCACGCTGGCCGCGTTTGTGGATAAAATAAATCAAACCAAGGCGTGCCACGTCATCACCATCGAAGATCCAATTGAATTCCTCCATCAGCACAAGCTAGCGACGATTCACCAACGCGAACTGCATACCGACTGTCCCAGTTTCGCGCTGGCGTTACGCGCCGCCTTGCGGCAAGCGCCCAAACTGATCCTGGTGGGCGAAATGCGCGACAAGCAAACCATCGAAGTGGCGCTGGAAGCCGCCGAAACCGGCCACATGGTTTATTCGACGCTGCACACAATTGATGCTTCGAAAACGGTGGAAAGAATCATCGGCGTGTTTCCGCTGGAAGAGCAGAACGCGATTCGCGGGCGCCTGGCGAAATCTTTCCGCTACATTATTTCGCAAAGATTGATTCCGCGGATGGACGGAACCGGCCGCGCGGCTGCATTCGAAATTCTGAAAGCGACGGTACGAACGCGCGAATATGTGCAGAAGGGCGAAGCCGAAGGAAAATCCTTGCTGGACGCCATGCGCGATGCCGAGAACGGCGAGATGCAATGCTTCGACGATGAAATCGAGAAGATGATTCGCGCCGGCGTTGTCGATATGGAGGTCGGTCTCTCCTACTGCACGAATATGGGCAACCTGCGGCTTTGCCTGGCTGATTTCGTAGAAGCGCAAGCGAATTCTCCGGCCCAAACTCGCGCTACCAAGGCCGGATCGCCCGCGCCCAAGCCTGCGGCTGCTTCCTATGCAGGCACACCTACTGCAGCTCCCGCCGAGGCTTCCGATTCAAGCCGCGCAAGGGAAACTGAGATTGAAATCGAAAGATAAAATCTTCGGCGCATCTTGGCAAAGCTAAACCACGCATGATTCTAATCCCACACTGACGCAGTTTTTGCTGGTGCATTCCCGGTGGTCCGCAACATCGACACAGAAATTCACAATTATCGCTTTCTGTAGGCTTGTGAGAGGATGGTCTTGCCGAAATCCCGTCAAGGAGCACACGGAATGTTTCGTACTTTTTTGACTATCGCTGCCGCAATCGTCTTTCTGCCGCTCGCAGTGCACGCACAAACCGTCGATGAGATCATCGCCAAGAACGTACAGGCACACGGCGGCATCGAAAAAATGAAAGGCGTGCAGACCATTCGTATCACGGGAAAACTCGACGTGGGCGGTATTCGCGCCGGATTTCTGCAAGAGAACAAGCGCCCCGATAAAGTCCGGGAAGAGCAAATCATTCAAGGTTTGGCCGCCTCACAGGCATATGACGGGAAAATCGGCTGGCAGGTGAATCCGTTCGGAGGCCGACGGGACCCGGAATTGATGTCGCAGGATGACCTCAAAAGTCTGACGATCGATGCCGACATTGATGGTCCGCTGGTGGACTACAAAGAAAAGGGGCACAGGGCCGAGCTGGTAGGGCATGATTCGGTCGAAGGGACAGATTGCTACAAGATAAAGCTTTCGCTGAAAAACGGCGACGTCCGCTACTATTTCTTGGACACGGACTCTTTTCTAGAATTGAAAATCGAGACCCAGAGCAGCATCCGCGGGACTATTCAGTATGCAGAAACGTATTTTGGAGACTATGAGGAAGTGAAAGGACTGTACTACTCGTTTGCGTTTGAGAGCGGCGCAAAAGGTGATTCAAATCGCGTGAAATTCGCCGTGGATAAAGTGGAGATCAATGTGCCGCTGGAAGATTCGCTTTTTACGATGCCTGTCGTCAAACCTGAAGCGAAGCCGGCAGGAGGTGCGCAGTGAGCTTCCGGACCTTGCCGCTTCGCGTTAACGGCTTTCGGCAAAATGAAAGCAAAAACTATTTCGTATGGCGCAAATCGCTGGTCACGACGATCGGCGCACTAATTCTGCTTGCAACGTTGTCATTTGCGGATTCTCTCTCAGCCCAGGAAGTGAAGTTTGATTCCGATTCGATTTCAGGATTGGGCGCCCGGAACATCGGGTCGGCCGCGATGAGCGGGCGCGTGTCGGCGCTAAGCGCTGTAAAAGAGGATAGCCGGCTCACAGTATACATCGGGGCAGCGAGCGGCGGAGTTTGGAAGTCTGTGAATGGCGGCACAACCTTCAAGCCGGTATTTGATAAGCAGACGTCGCAATCAATCGGCGCGATCGCGATTGACCCGCAGGCGCCCAAAACGATTTGGGTCGGCACCGGAGAAGCGTGGACGCGCAACAGCGTCTCGATCGGCGATGGAATCTATAAGTCCACTGACGGCGGCGAAAACTGGACCAACGTGGGTTTGAAGAATTCCGAGAGAATTTCGAAGATACTGATTGATCCGAAAGACGGCAACACCGTGTATGTCTGCGTGCCGGGCAGACTGTGGAGCGACAGCGAAGACCGCGGAGTTTACAAGACCACCGATGGCGGGCAGTCTTGGGCAAAAATTTTGAAGGGCGCGAACCTCTCCACGGGCTGTTCGATGATGTCCATGAGCCCACGTGATTCCAAAACGATCTTCGCGGGCATGTGGGATTTTCGGCGCAAAGGATGGACGTTCCGCTCCGGAGGCGAGAATTCCACCGCGGCGAGCGGCAGTGGCCTGTTTCAGACAACAGACGGCGGCGCGACGTGGACCGATCTCGACGAAAAAAGCGCCAAGGGGCTTCCGCCCAAGCCGTGGGGACGCGTGGCTGTGACCATCGCACCCTCTAAACCCGACGTGGTATACGCCTTGATCGAATCCAATCGCAGCGCGCTGTTTCGCTCCGAGGATGGCGGAAAAACCTGGCAGGAGCGTGACCGCAGCCAATTGATGGTGTGGCGTCCTTTTTATTTCGCCGACTTGATCGTCGATCCCAAAAACGAGAACAAATTATATAAGCCGGACCTCGGCCTGATCATGAGTGAAGACGGGGGAAAGAGCTTCAGCAATGTTTCGGGCGGCGCTCACGGGGATTTCCACGACATTTGGGTCGATCCGGATAATACGCAACATGTCATCGCAGGAGACGACGGCGGAGTTTGGTATTCCTACGACAGCGGAAATACCTGGTGGAAAGCTTACAACCTGCCGATTTCGCAGTTCTATCACGTAAGCGTTGACGCTGCCGATCCATATCACGTTTTCGGCGGACTGCAGGACAACAGCGTTTGGATGGGAGATTCGGCTTACCCGGGAGGAATCTCAAACAGCCGTTGGGAAAACCTCTACGGCGGCGACGGCTTTTGGGTTTTTCCTGACCCGGCCGACGCCAACTATGTTTACGCCGAGGCGCAAGGCGGAGAGATTGGGCGCGTGAATCGCGTCACGCTGGAAACCCGCTCGATCAAACCGCAGCCGAACTACGGCGAAGGCAAGCTTCGCTTCAACTGGAACACTCCTATTTACATGAGTCCCAATGAAAAAGGCACGGTCTACATCGGGGCGCAATTCCTGTTCCGCTCACGCGACCACGGGCAAACCTGGGACCGCATTTCGCCGGACTTGACGACGAATGATCCGGAGAAACAAAAGCAAGAGGAATCCGGGGGTGTGACCGTCGATAACTCGGACGCGGAGACTCACACGACGATCTATTCCATCAGCGAGTCGCCGCGCGATGGACAAACCATTTGGGTCGGCACGGACGACGGAAACCTGCAGGTTACTCGCGATGCCGGAAAAAACTGGACGAATGTCGTCGGAAATGTACCCGATCTGCCCAAAGCTTCGTGGGTTTCTTGGGTCGAGGCGAGCCGCTTCGATCCTGCCACGGCATATGCCGCCTTCGACCGGCACACATTCGGCGACATGGACCCGCACGTATATAAGACCACGGACTACGGCAAAACGTGGACGGCAATCGTGGCCCAAGGCAGCGGCGTGCGCGGATATGCTCACGTGATCAAGGAGGACACTACCTCTCCGAATCTGTTGTTCGTGGGCACCGAATTCGGGCTTTGGATCTCGGTAGATGGAGGCAAGCAGTGGGCGCAGTACAAGGGCCATGAGTTCCCGGACGTCGCGGTGCGTGACATCGTGGTGCATCCGCGTGAATCGGACTTGGTGCTGGCCACGCACGGCCGCGGAATTTGGATCGTGGATGACATTACGCCACTGCGTAAACTTACGCCAGAGATGCTGGCGCAGGAGGCGGCATTTGTTCCGGGAAAGCCCGCGCAGCAGCGGCTGGAAGCAAATGGTGGGTGGGCGGAAGGAAATGCGACCTTCATTGGACCAGATCCCGCCGACGCGGCGTTAATCACCTATTACCAAAAAAAGCGGCACATTTTCGGAAAAATGAAGATTGAAATTTTCGACGACCAGAACAAGCTGATTGACACCGTCCCGGCGAACAGCCGACGCGGCCTGAGCCGTGTCGAGTGGCCGATGCGCGTTAAAGCTCCTCGCGTCCCGGCCGCAGCTACGGCGGCATTCGAGGCCAGCCAAGGGCCGCGAGTGGTCCCGGGTACCTACACGGTGAAAATGACGCGCGGCACGGAGACTTATACGACACCGCTGGTGGTAACTCTGGACCCGCGCGCCAAATACACGCTGGAAGATCGCAAGCTGAACTTCGACGCAACTATGAAGGTGTACAACCTGCTGGGGGACATGACCTTCGATGTGGACCGCATTAATGCGATGCGCCAAGAACTCTCGGAGCGTGCTGCCAAGCTCGGCGCGAATGACCCCCTGCGCAAGAGGCTCCAGGATTTCGCGATTCGAGCTGACGAGATTCGCAAGAAAATCGTGGCTACCAAGGAAGGTGGAGCGGTTACCGGCGAAGAACGCATCCGCGAAAAAACGACCGCGCTGTATGGCGCTTTTATAGGTTATGAGGGCCGACCCGCCGACTATCAGGTAGCGCGTATTGATTCGCTGAGACACGAGCTCGACGATGTAGTTAAGGAATTCGATGCGTTTGTCGCCAAAGATGTGAAGGAAGTAAACGTCTCGCTTGCGAAGAAAAAACTTGAAATTATCCAGGCGCTCACACGCGAAGAGTGGGAGAAAGCCAACAGCCAAGCTGAATCCAGCGGCGCTCAGCCCGGTGCGACGCAGTGGCACGAGCGCGATTAGGGTCGAATTAAACGGATTTTGGTGGACGTGGGGGGGCTCGAACCCCCGGCCTCATCGTTGCGAACGATGCGCTCTCCCAACTGAGCTACACGCCCATCTTCTTGCTAACCACGGTGGCATGTCCGATACAGATCGAACCGTGCTCCAACTGAACTGCACGCTACCAAGCGTTTTATTCTAACAAACCAGCGAAGAGGCGCCTAACCTGTTCCGGCGGGAGCGTGCATTAAGTTGCTGGCGCGTCGGCATCCGCGTCGGCTACGGCTTTCGCGGAGGTGCGTGAAGGCGAGGGGAGCCAGTAGCTGGCGAGAACCGGGATCACAAACAAGATCGCGAGCGGCGAAGTGATCATGCCGCCGACGACCACGCGAGCGAGAGGCTGCTGCGCTTGCACTCCGATGCCCGAAGAAAGCGCAGCCGGCAATAGACCCAAGCCAGCCGCGGCACACGCCATCACCACCGGCCTCATTTCCGCGAGGCCGCCTGCTTCGATAGCCCAGAGTTTCGACGGCGCACCCCGTTCCTTTCGGCGGATTCCCGAGATGAAAACGACACCACCCAGCGTACACACTCCGATCACAGAGGCAAAACCGACCGCGGCGGAGATGCTGAACGGCGTGTGGGTAACCAGCAGCGACAATACTCCTCCCGTGAGTCCAAAGGGCAACATGGCCAACACCAGCAGTGCATGGCGTAAGGAGTTGAAAGCGGTGAAGAGCAGGCCGAAAATCACGAGCAAACTAAGCGGAATCACGATCGCCAGCCGGCGTTGTTCTTTCTGCAAACTGTCATACTCGCCCGCCCATTCGATGTGGTAACCCTCGGCAAGATGAACCTGACGGTTGAGGCGCGCTTGCACGTCCTGAATCGTTCCGGCGAGATCGCGGCCGCGCACGCTGAACTTCACTGGAATGTAACGCTGGCCATTTTCGCGGTAAATCATGAAAGCGCCTTCGTGCAGCGAAACGTCCGCAACTTGTCCCAGAGGAACGCGATTTCCGTCAGGCGTAGGCAGCAGGATGTTGCGAATCTCTTCCGGTGTGCGGCGGTATTCGGGCTTATAACGGACCACGAAATCGAAGCGGCGGTCGCCCTGCAGTATCTGCGTCGGCGCAAGACCTCCGATGGCGGCCTGCACGGCAGTGTTCACGTCGGCGGCCATCAATCCGTAGCGCGCGCTGGCGCCGCGGTCGATCGAAACGATCAGTTCGGGCTGGCCGGTTTCCTGAAACACTCCCAGATCAGCCACTCCCGGGACTTTGGCCATGATGTCTCGTATCTCCGCAGCCCTGGCGACCAGAACGTCGATATCGTCGCCGAAAAGTTTCAAGGAGTTTTCACCCTTCACTCCCGACATGGCTTCCTCGACGTTATCCTGGATGTTCTGCGAAAAATTGAAATCGATCCCGGGGAATTTTTCGAGCTGCGCGTCCATGCGGTGAATGAGTTCATCCTTGCTTAGACCGTTGGGCCAAGCCGACGGATTCTTGAGCGAGACCATGAACTCGATGTTATTAAAAGTGGTGACGTCAGTGCCGTCGTCGGGCCGGCCGGTCTGCGAAACGACCTGGGTCACAACGGGGAAACTGAGCAGAATTTCGCGAATGTCGTGCGCCGTCTTCGCCGAGGATTCGTAAGACACATCTTGCGGAAGCGTGGCTCGAACCCATAAGTTCCCTTCCTCGAGTTTGGGCATGAACTCGCCGCCGAGGAACGAGCCGAGCACAAAGGTTGCGACGAGCGCCGCACCCGCAATGACAAGAGCCGTTTTGCGATGGGTCAGCGTCCACCGAAGAGACGAGGCGTAGCGCGTGTTCAGCCAGGTGACCAGACGCGTGTGATGGGCGCGGACTTTCTCCGGCTTTCTCCATGAAGCGAGCACGGGCGCCAGCAGGATGGCAAACAGAGTGGCGCCAACCAGAGCGAAGCCGTAGGTCTCCGACATTGGCGCAAAGATCTTGCCCGGCACGCCCTGCATAGTGAAAAGCGGAATCAGCGCCACGATGATCACGAGAACGGAGAACAAAACCGGGCGCACCGCCTCCGCCGTAGCATCGGCAACTAAGTCGAAAGTAGAATCCGCTCCGTCGGACGCTTGAAACCGCCGATAGATGTTTTCAAGCACGATCACCGATGCGTCCACGAGAATGCCGAAATCAATGGCGCCAATTGAAATGAGGTTGGCCGATCCTCCGGTGAGAACCATTATGGCGAATGCAAAGAGAAGCGAGCATGGAATGGTAAGCGCAGCGACTAGCGAAATTGGAATGTCGCCCAGAAAAATAATGAGAACCAGCGTGACCAGGGTCAGCCCCATGATCACGATGTGGCGCACGGTCGAAGTCGTCACTTGAATCAGATCCCTGCGGTTATAAAGCGTGACCAACTTCATGCCGCGCGGAAGCCGGCCATTGTTAAGGCTCTTTACCTTCTGTTCGAGTTGCCGCAGAGCCGGCAGCGATTTTTCGCCGCGCTGTAACAGGACGATTCCCTCAATGGCATCGTCGTCGTGGTTTACGCCGACCTGTCCGAGGCGCGGCTGAGATCCTTCATAGACTTTCGCTACATCGCGCAGGTAAACGGGCACGCCATTTCGCGAGATGATGAGTACGTTTTCCATCTCGGCGATGGAGCGGAGAAGGCCCAGGCCGCGGATGTTGACGCTCTGATCGCCCATGGTCAGATAATTGCCGCCGACGTTGGCGTTGCTCGCGCCGATAGCGGAAACGACCTGCGGCAGTGTGACGTTGTATTGCAACAATTTTTGCGGATCAATTTCCGCGATGTATTCGCGCGTGCTGCCGCCGAAAGACGTGACATCGATAATTCCCGAAACCTGCTTGATCTCGCGCTCGACGAACCAATCTTCCGTAGCCTTTAGTTCGTTGAGCGTGTATCCGGGACCGACCAGGCGATAACGATAGATTTCTCCTACCGGCGACCACGGCGAAAGCTGCGGGGACAAGTTTGCCGGCAAAGTGACCTGTTGCAGGCGGTTCAAGGCCTCCTGGCGGTCCCACAAATAATTGCTGTCATAGTCGAAATAGAGTTTCACATCGCTCAATCCAAAGATGGTTATCGAGCGGACATACTGAAGATGCGGGATTCCAAAGAGAACCGTCTCAACCGGAACGGTGACCTGCCGCTCCATTTCTTCCGCGGACCACGAAGGATTTTGCGTGATTACTTCCACCAGAGGCGGCGAGGGGTCCGGATAGGCTTCGATGTCGAGTTGCAGGAAAATTACGATTCCGCCCGCGATCCAAGCAAGCAACACAACAACCATCAATGGGCGATAACGCAACAGGGAGAGTATGAAGTCGCGCATTTTGGGCTAGCTCTGTGCGGCGGCGCGCAAGAGGAGAGCTCCCTCTGAGACAATCGAATCACCTGGGTTTACGCCGGAGAGAATCTCAATCGAACCGTCCATCGCGCGGCCCAACTTAACAGTCCGTCGTTCGAAGCGACCGTTGCCTTTCGATACAAACACATGCGCTTCATTCCCTTCCCTGATAACGGCTGAAGCCGGAACGAGTATCCCCTGCGAAGAGGAACGCAATACGCGGATCGAGCCGAACATGGCGGGTTTGATACGCCCACCGGGGTTTGGGAGCACGACGCGCAAATGCAGGGTGCGCGTAGTAGGATCGACGGCATCGGAGAGCACTCCGACGCGGCCCGGCCAACGCTGGTCCGGATAAGCGTCGAGTGTTACTTGTGCTTCTTCGCCCATCTTGAGACCCGCGAAATCCCTTTCGTAAATGTCACCTAGTGCCCAGACGGTTGAGATGTCGGCGATGGTGCAGAGCGGCTGCGGCGCATCGAGAGATTTGGAATACTCGCCACTGGCCGCGCCAATATCCAGGACTACGCCGGAACGTGGAGCGACGACACGTAGTTCTGTGGAGGCGTGTTCAGGATCCATTCCAAAAACGCGTATCAGTTGCGCGGTCGCTTCCAATTCAGCCTGAGCGATCTTGGCGTCACCCTGAGCTTGTTGGTAATCCTTTTGCGCGATGGCGTGGTGCGCCAGGAGGTCTTCCGCACGGGTCAGGCCTTGCTGTTTCACCTCCGCATCTACCTTGGCTTTGTGATAATCCGCAACAGCACGGGAAAGATCGTTGCTCTCGAGCAGAGCGAGCAACTGGCCTTTTTCCACGTGGTCAGAGGGACGGACCTTCATCTCGACGATGCGGCCTCCGGCAGGCGGATAAACATGGACTACGCGAGTGGGATCGGCTTCGATGTGCGCAGGCAAGACGAGATAGTCGGGGACCGCGGAAGACTTCACCGTGATAGTCTGAATTCCTTTCGCGTCAGTCGCTACGTATTCGTTGTCGCTCGGAGCCGCGGACTGGCCGGCCTGAACCTGGGCGTTGGCTTGCTCAGACCCGCTGCCCGAGCTGCTGCACCCGCCAGCGGCGATTACAAAGACGATGCCGAGCATTAAGACCGCGGACTTCATTTCAAGATCTCCAAGACGACAAGTAATTCTATTACGCATGCCGGTCGATATTACTTTGAGATAGCGCAAATGTCAGAGGGAGCCCACCTTAGACTCCATCCGAACATACTTAGGTGAATATTTGGCGAAATAAAACGGCATCAGCGACGCAACACTTATAAGGATTCCGAAGGCGGAGCACGACCAAATGGGACCCAAGAATCAACGGAGAAAAAGAGCAATTCCTTACCGGCGGCTAAACGATCGATTAATTGAGGCGGAACCGGCAGCCCTGGATACCGCTGCACTTCTATTCCCGACGACGTTTCCGGAGTTCGATGCTGTGGCGTATCGTGCGAGCGCGTCAGGCTGAGCGAATGCCGCCGGCTCGTGGAGCATTCGTCGAAAATCATCAACTCGGAGTGAAGGTCGTCGGTCAAAGAGACCGCGAAGAACAGAAGAACGAGGGCGCAGGCAAAGGCGGTCCATTCTTGCAGAGGTTGCCGCCGATGGTCGCGGCGCTCGTGCAGCCAGCGAGTCCGCCAGAAGCAGAAAGCGCCTGCAGCAATTGCGACCCACAGAAGATTGAGAAAAGACTCCATCACTCCCTTTTACCGGCGTGCTCGACCAGCGCTGCCTTGGCACCAGCCACAAGACGAATTTACTACTAATCGCGATTTCGAGTGCAAACAATCGGACATTCTAGTTGCCTTATATGGACGTGCAACAATCCCAGATGGTTGCCCTGTGGTTGTCCACTCGACCGCAAGAGAATATTGCGGCGCAGCAGAGCCAGCGCGGCATATGTCACGGTAGAATATGAGTGTGCCAATCAAATTGATTGCGATGGACATCGACGGGACGCTACTGGATAGTCGCGGGCAACTGCCGGAGAAGAATGCGCGCGCGGTGGCGGAGGCGGCGTCGCGCGGAATTGAGATTGTGCTGGTTACCGGGAGGAGATTCGATTTCGCGCGCCCCATTGCGGACGAATTGAAGTGCGAACTGCATTTGATCGTGAACAACGGCGCGCTAATTAAGAGCAAAAACGGCGAGACGCACCAGCAGCTTCTTCTCCCGAGCGATACGGCGCGGCAAGTACTGGAAGCGACCGCGGAATTTCGATCAAACGCCGGAGTTGTTTTCGATCGGGCGCTCGAGCGCCAGATTATTTTCGAAAAGGTGGACTGGGAGGATCCGCGGCGCGGAGGATACTTTCAGCGGAACCGCGCATACATCGCCGTGGTCTCGCCGCTCGTGGATTGCCTGAATGGCGAGGACCCGATCCAGGTGTTGTACACCGGAGCGTGCCGGCCGATCCGGTCGGCGATGCGCCAACTGGCGGCGCTGCCAATCGCGGCGGGATTTACACTCGCTCTAACCGAGTATGAGAAGCGCGACTTTGCGATCCTCGATGTTCTGCGGGCTGGCGTGACGAAGGGAGTGGCGCTGAAAGAATGGACCCGGCGCAGAGGAATTGCCCGAGAAGAGGTAATGGCCATTGGCGACAATTGGAACGACCGCGAGATGCTTGAGTTTGCGGGACTGCCGGTGGTGATGGCCAATTGCGTGGAGGAGTTGAAATCGTTCGGCTGGGCGATGACCTCGTCGAACGATGAGAATGGCTTGGCGGAAGCTATTGGTACCTACGCCCTCGGCAAGATATGAGTTGGCGTGTGGCGAACCCGCCGCGGTATAATTGATCATCGGGCAGCAGCTAGAGTTGCGAACACAAAGCGAAGTAAGAGACCACGAATGCGTCGCCTAACACTTCTGATTACGATATTCGCCGCGATGATTTTTTCAGCGGCTGGCGCGTCCACCGCGCGGGCCGACTATGCCGTATTGCGTTCGGGACTTCGTCTGCATATCACGGGATACGAGCGCTCGGGCGAAGTCGTGCGATTGTCTATGGACGGCGGCACCGTGGAAGTGCAAGCCAGCGATCTGCTTTCCGTCGAACCAGAGGATCATTTTGCCCCGCTCCCGGCACTGGCGCCGGCCAATGGCCCTTTTGGGAATCTGATTCGTGCGGCTGCGCTGAAGCATGGAGTGGACGAAAAACTGATCATACATCTGATCGCCGTGGAGTCGAACTTCAATCCCCGCGCGGTGTCCCGCAAACAAGCGCAAGGACTGATGCAATTAATTCCTGAGACGGCCGCGCGCTATTCGGTGGCAAACATTTTTGATCCGGCGCAGAACATAGATGCAGGAACGCACTACCTGAAGGACCTCCTCGAGCGATATCGCGGCAACTTGCCCTTGGCGCTGGCTGCTTACAACGCCGGGCCAGACATGGTTGCGCGGTACGGCGGCATTCCTCCCTTCCCCGAAACACAGAAGTACGTGCGAAAAATCACGGCGAGCCTGGCTTCAACGACCGCTCCCACAATCGGAAAATAATCCGAGGCCAGAAGAGTCTCGGCATTCAACTCCCCAGCATTGTTAATCAAAGTTTGCTTGCGCCGCGCAAACACACAAACGCTGCAAGCTTGGCTGGTTCGGTAGGACGAATTGTAACGAACCTACTGGGGCGGCGGCTGCATCGGGGGCTGCTGGGGTGGGGGTTGCTGCGATCCAGAAGACCCTGGCGACGTAGAGGAGTTTCCGAAGGGATTGGAGTTGTTCCCCCCAAAGCTACTTCCAGGCGTACTGGAGGTTTGGCCCAGCCCTAGAACTCCTCCTTGCGGCGCACCCCCACCTTGCTGCGCGGCTGCTAGAGCGTCTTCCAGAGGATTCCAAATGAATTCCCACTCTTCATATTTATTTCCGCGTCGATAAACCTTGACCGATTTCTTTTTCGTTGTGCATGCAACGCCGGTCAGAAAACCGCCGAGGACTGGGCCGTCCACCACCCCCGTTGGTTTCATCGCCAGCAGCGGATTCGCGCCCAAACCGCCCAAACCCGGCTGTGCGGTCGATGCCGACCCTAAACTGAACGAACCTGAGGGACCAGTAGGTGATGCTCCGAAACTCGGTTGGCCGGATTGAAGAGCACCCTGCGGATTCTGCAAACTTTGAAGGTACTGCGCCACTAGATCCGGCGTAATGCCGGGCGGAAGCTGTCCGCTTTGGATGTACTGAGACACCTGAGCCGCTGAAATGCCAGCCGGAAGTTGGCCACTTTGTTGAATGAGCTGGGCCACTT
>Ga0302225_10001000_pt1 | contig 18875 bp, 15 predicted proteins | sample II_Palsa_E3_2_FD_193515 | JGI IMG/M metagenome (GOLD analysis project Ga0302225, IMG submission 193515) | Peat permafrost microbial communities from Stordalen Mire near Abisko, Sweden - II_Palsa_E3_2 | ecosystem: Environmental > Terrestrial > Soil > Palsa > Peat permafrost | place: Sweden...
GCTCATCCGAACGTAACGGTTACGACTGCCGCGGCGCTCGAAGGACTAAGGTTCCCGGAAAAGCTTGACCTGTTCTGGATTTCCCGAAACTATCACGACCTGCATGACAAGTTCATGGGGCCGGTTGACACCGCCGCGTTTAACAAGGCGGTATACGAAGCGCTGAAGCCCGGTGGCTTTTACGTAGTTCTCGATCATTCCGCCGCTCCGGGCGCTGCCGCCGATGTAACCGAGACTTTGCATCGTATCGAGTCCTCGACAGTGCGCCGAGAGGTCGAAGCGGTTGGGTTCAAGTTCGACTCCGAGAGTGCGATTCTCGCCAATCCGGCGGACCCCCGCACGGCCAAAGTGTTCGACCAGACGATTCGCGGACACACGGATCAGTTCATCCTGAAGTTCCGCAAGCCTAAGTAATGAGGATGGCTGCCTCCCGGAGACTCTCTCAGGGGCGCGGCGGACGAACAGCCCGGCCAGACGAAGAATAGACGGTGGAAAAGTAATGGAATGTCGATGCGGTATGGGGAACCCCTGTTGGCGGCGAGGTGGGATGGCGAGGGCGGCGAAGGAGCAGGCTGCATAGTGGGTCGTGGGGCTTATTAACCAGCTTTAGGGAGACGCGCAATGTCGAAGCGGCGGTCGGTGGGCATAGTTACGCTGGTGAGTGTGTGCGGCGCGGCGTTCGCGGACGAACGCCCGCGCGCAGAGGAACCATCCCATGCATTCGAGGAGCCGAGCCCCGCAGCGGTTCTCATCTCGCAGCTGTGCAAGATCGATATCAAGGGCGAGAAGAAAGATCAGTGGATGCGGCTTCCGAAGCCGGAGAGTTCGGTTACCCAGCATCGTTTCGGCGTCGGCGGCAAGTCATTTGACTACACCGCCACCGCTGGCACGCTGACCATCCGCGACGACGAAGACAAGCCGATCGCCAGCATCGGCTACGTCGCTTATGTCCGGCACGATCTCAAGGGCGGCGGCGCGCGGCCGCTGATGTTCGCGTTCAACGGCGGACCGGGATCCTCATCGCTATGGCTGAACATGGGCGTGCTCGGACCCAAGCGCGTCGCGGTGTCCGATCCGGGCCCGACGCCGGCGGGCCCGTATCGCACGGTGGACAACGAATTCGGCGTGCTCGACAAGAGCGACCTGGTGATGATCGATCCGGTCGGCACGGGCCTGAGCCACGCGGTCTGCGATCACAAGGACAACGAATTCTGGGCGGTCGATCCGGACATCGATTCCATAAGCCGCTTCATCACGCAGTACGTGAGCGACAACAATCGGTGGACCTCCCCGAAGTACCTGTTGGGCGAGAGCTACGGCACCACGCGTGGGGCGGCCATCGTCAACTACCTGCGGGGACGACGTTCGTTCGCCTTCAACGGCCTGATACTCGTGTCCGTCGCCACCGACCCCGAGGCGATATTCGCCGAGGTTCCCGGAAACGACCGGCCTTACTCAGTGTACCTGCCGGCGTATGCCGCGGTGGCCTGGTACCACCACATGCTGCCAAACCAGCCTGCGGCGCTCGAGCCGTTCCTCACCGAGGTGCGCACCTTCGCCGCCGGCCCCTTCACTGCGGCGCTGCTGAAGGGCGATGCGCTCTCCGAGGGCGCTCGCGAGGCCGTGGTGGAGAAGATGCACGAGTACACCGGGTTGTCGGTCGACTACCTGAAGGCCGCCAACCTGCGGGTGTCGGAGATTGCCTTCGCGCACGAGCTCCTGAAGGCGCAGCGCAAGACCGTTGGCCGCCTCGACGGGCGCTTTGTCGGACCGACCACGGATCCGCTGGAAAAATACACCGACTATGACCCGCAGTCGGCGGCGATCAGCGCCGCCTTTGCGGCGGCGTTCCTCGACTACTACCACGGGGATCTGAAGTTCGGACAAGGCATTACCTACCACACCACCGACTTCAGCATCGGGGACCAGTGGAAGTGGACCCACAAGACCGCAAACGGCGAACAGCCGATGGTCAATTCAGGCGTCGACCTCGCCGAGGCGCTGGTGAAGGATGCGAACCTACGCGTGCTGGTGCTGAACGGCTACTACGATCTCGCCACGCCGTTTTCCGCGACCGAATACGTCATGGCGCACCTGGGCCTGCCACCGGGACTGGGCGCGCGTATCGAGATGAAGTATTACGAGGCGGGCCACATGATGTACGTGCATCCGCCGTCGCTGGCGAAAATGAAGCGCGACATCGACGCGTTCATCGACTCGAGCGCGCGGCCATGAGCTAAGCGAGCCGCTCACATGGACTTCGAAGCGTTCGTCCAAGCCTGTGAGCAGTTAGGCGTCGAACTCGAAGCTCGGACGGGTCACAAAGCCGTTCAGCACGTGAAGATCCGCAGGGTTGCGGCACGACGATGATGATGGGGACCGGACAGGAGCGAGGGTCCGCAAATCATCGAGCAAGGGCGTCTCCTAAGGCGTTTTCCCGACGAATAACAGAATCGTGCTTCAACGGAACTATAATCGTGATAATAATGAATTTGTGTAATTTTCCATTTGGCATAAAAATATCAGGAACACTCGGGACAGGTCAGGTTAATCCGGGTGTTAGCCGAGTAGAGATATATCACAACAGGTGAAGAGAAAATGATTAGGACTACTATCTTATCCATGTGTCTCGCAGCTTCCTCACTTTCGCTTAATGCACGTGCCCAGGATGAGCGCCAGTACACTGACGGCCCGGTCACTGCCGTGACCTACATAAAAGTTGAGTACGGGCATTTTGAAGAGTACATCGATTGGCTAAATTCGACATGGAAGCCGACCATGGAAGCCACGAAGAAAGCTGGGCTAATCATCGATTACAAGGTCTTCACGGCCACTCCAAAATCACTGGATCAGCCCAATATATATATCTGGATCACTTATAAAAACATGGCGGCTTTAGATAAAGGCGTCGAGGAAGAAGCAGTGGCCAAGAAGGTAATCGGTAGCACCGAGGTTCAGAACAAGGCCAGAGTGGCCCGGACTGAATACAGAAAAGTTCTGGGCAGTGAATATATTCGTGAACTTATCTTAAAATGAAATTGTTATACGTTCAAAGAGCGCGCGCCAGTATCGGCGCATGATCGTGACCAGAGTCACTATTGATTGGCCATCAACGGATACTTCTTGAGCGGCCATAAATGACTTAAGTCTCTTCCGGGGTGAATAGCCATTAATTGGCCTTCTTGGCCACCGCCGCAGTTGTCAACGCCATCGCCGTCACAAACTCGGGCCGAATGTCATTCGGCACATTTTTCATCTTGTCCAGCGCCTTCTGCACATCCGGGCGAATCACCACGTACCTGCTCATCATCGCCTTGGCCTTGGCATAGTCGCCGGTTGCCTCTATCGTTAGAAACTCGCGATCGAGATTGGCGACGCCCTGCTTGATCTTCGTAAAATCAACCGAAAACGTGCCGTCGCCGTGCGAGACAAAAGCGCCGTTATCGAGTAGGTAATTCATTTGAATCGCCATACCGCGCGCATGCGAATCGGTCAAGCCGAAGTGCAAGGTGCGGAAACCCGACGCCAGAAAAGTGCTATACAGCTTGTGTTCTGCCGCTTCGCCCTGTCCTAGCGTTTCCTTCAACTGCCCCTTGTCCATCATGTAAGCGAGCGCGAACAATCCGGTGATATCGGCTTTGGCCTCTTCTATCGTGCCGTAGGTTTCCTTCAAGTCCTGGCGCGGTGTCGATTCGCGGCCCCCGCTCTTGGTCACATGCGGTCCCAGTCCATGAGTAATCTCATGTGCCAGGATGTGGGTAAAGAAAGAGTCGAAATCGAGATCCCTTTGCGCTTGCACCGTCAACACCAGCTTCGAAATCGGCGTCAACGTCGCCTTGAATTTGGCTTCCTGCACATTCTTCAGCATCACCCGCTTCGAGCCGCGCTGGCTGATGATGCGCTCATCGTTGGGCAGATTATAGGCAGCAGTTTGCACGCCCATGTTGCCATCGCCGGCGCCGTAAACCTCATTGACGACCACCATCGGCGCTAAGGCACCCACCTTCGGATTGCGATATTCGGCGGCGAGTGGCAGATTGTCTTCGATTTCCTGCATATGCTTGCCGAAGAAATTCAGTTTGTCCGTTTCCTTCTGGTCGCGAATATTGACGTATGCTTCGAACGCCGCCTTGTACCCGAACAATTCATCGTTGTAGGTCTCGTAAGGCCCGATCGTGATATCTACCGTCGAATCGAGATCCATCCATGCAAAATCGGATGCCAGATAATCGTTGGTCAAGAACGCATCCGCACGCAAGTTCAGAAATTTCTTCAGCGATGCGTTGTCGACGGAAGCAGCCGCCTCTTTCAAGAGCGTCGCCAGTTGCTCCAGTTCGACGCGATATTCGTCGGAATACTTGACCACCTTGAATTGTCCATCCCGCCCGGCCCGAATCGTCGTGAAAAACCATTGCGCCGCATCCTTGTCGGCCGGCGCAAGCGACGCAACCCATTTCTCGATATCGCCCTTGCTCGCGCCGGCCGGATAGAAATTCGCGGCCTCCGGTTTCACCGCAGGGATCGCGAAGCCCGCGAAGTGCGCCGGCAGAAACGACTGGTTCCCGTCGATAATCGACCAAGGCCCCTTGTTCAACCAAAAATATTTTTGCCGCGCAAGTCCGAGCGCCGACTGATCTTTTTTCAATGCTAACCACACCGCTTCATTGTTCGCCCAACGCTGACGCAATTGCAAGGTATCGATGATCCTCGCTGCATCGATCAACTTGACGATCGCTGCCTTGTCGCCCGCCGACAAACCGGAGGTATCGGCGCGCAACGCAACGGGCGCAAAACGCGCCGCCTTCTTGTTCAGCGCGGCCGCGTCCGGAATCGTCGCGACAGTTGCGTTGCCCTGTGTTTGCGATGGCGACGACGATACGGGCGGCGATTGTGCACAGGCGGCGGTTCCAGAAGCCATGAAAATGCAGACACTGAATATTGTTTCCATTCGCGAGTAACGAGATTGCTTCATTTTTTCCCCCCATCTCAATTCAATTGCAGCCATTCGCTTATCCAATCACTTCCCCGAGTGATCGACGAACGATCGTTCATTGCCCCGCACTTGAAAGTCTATCGCATCGATCACTCCGCCTTCAGCGCGAACCAATTTCAATCGATGCGCTTGTAACGGTATCGCTGACGGTATTGTGAACACGGCTTCCATAAAACGCTATGAGCGCCAATGAGTTACGAGCCCTGGAGATTATTGAGTATCTATGGACACTCCCTTGAGTGGGAGTGACCCTGGCCATTCGGCATCTATCGCCCTTTATCGTTAGCCGCTCCACGGGGCGGTCGGGCCGATTTCGCGCCACGTACCCGGCGCCAGTCCCCCTACACTTACCTTACCGATGGCCGCGCGTATCAGGCGCAGCGTCGGAAACCCGACCTTTGCCGTCATGCGCCGCACCTGCCGGTTCTTTCCCTCGCGTATCGTGAGCTTAATCCACGTCGTCGGAATTTTCGCGCGATAGCGGATCGGCGGCTCTCGCGGCCACAGTTCTTGCGGTTCCTCGATGACATTCGCGTGGGCGGGCTGCGTGGTGAAGTCGCCAAGACTCACGCCTTTGCGCAGCTGCTCGAGTGCCGTTGGAGACGGAGAACCTTCAACCTGCGCCCAATACACCTTCGCCATGTCGTGCATCGGCTCCGCGATGCGCGCCTGTAAGACGCCGTCGTCGGTGAGCAGCATCAGGCCCTCGCTGTCGGTATCGAGGCGGCCGGCGGGATAGACGCTTCGTACGTCGATGTAATCCGCCAGAGTCTTGCGGCCCGGCTCCGAGCTGAATTTGCAGGCAACACCGAACGGCTTGTTGAAGGCAATGAGCACGCGGGCGCATTCAGGCCAGCGCCCGCTCGATCAGGTCCGGCGGCACGGTTGTGCGCGGCACAGTGTGGGTAGCGCGCCGGCGAGCTCCTTTTCTGACGCCCCGACCAGACGTGCGTTGCTCAAACCATTCGCGCACGTCGAGGTCAAGTCCGATGCCGTGCATGTAGTTGTAAAGCGCTTTCTTGAGGGCCGCGCCAAACACATCGTGGTCGATGCCGGTGACGTCCGTAAAATTGATATCGTTGTTGGCGAATGTGCTCTGCAGCGGCGGAGACAACCTCACGCCGTACTGTTCCGGATGTTTGCCGACCGGCGAATGCACGGTGCAAGTGAAGCGATGGAAGAACCCCGAATGTATGCAACCGGCTGCGAACAATTGGCGAACGAATTCTAGAGCGTCGACGGTGTCTTGCGCGGTCTGAGTGGGAAAGCCATACATGAGATAGGCGTGTACGAGGATTCCCGCGTCGGAGAAGGCACGTGTGACCCGGGCCACCTGCTCGACCGACACGCCTTTCTTCATGAGTTTGAGCAGGCGATCCGATGCCACTTCCAATCCGCCGGTGACGGCGATGCAGCCGCTCTCGGCCAGTAGTTGACAAAGTCCGGCATCGAAGGATTTCTCGAAACGAATGTTGCCCCACCATGAGATATCCAACTTGCGTTGCAGCAGTGCTTTCGCAAGCGACTTGAGTGCCTTGGGTGGCGCGGCTTCATCGACGAAGTGGAATCCAGTTTGCCCGGTCTCGCGAATTAGAGACTCGATTCGATCGATCAGCGCATCGGTAGTCGCCAGGTCATAACGCGAGATGTAGTCAAGGCTTACATCGCAAAAGCTGCATTTCTTCCAATAACAGCCGTGTGCGACCGTGAGCTTGTTCCAGCGGCCGTCCGACCAGAGACGGTGCATGGGATTGAGCATGTCCAGCAGTGACAGGTAGTCGTCGAGCGGCAGGCCCACGTAGGTGGGCGTGCCGCTATCAGAGAAAGCAATGTCGGGCTCTTTGAAGTCGACGTACTGACGCTCGCGCGTATACGTGCGCACCAGCCGATCGATCGGCCGCTTGTTCTGCAGGTGTTCGATGAGTGCAAGCAGTGGCCGTTCGCCAGCGTCGAGCGTTATGAAATCGAAGTACTCGAAAACGCGCGGCTCGTTCATAGCGCGCAGCTCGGTATTGCAATAGCCGCCGCCCAATACCGTGACGGTGGAGCGGTGGGATTGCTTGATGGTTTGCGCGATGCGAAAGGCGCCGTAAACGTTGCCGGGAAAAGGCGCGGTGATGAGCACTAGGTTCGGTTGATATTGCGACAGCGCTGCGAGCGTCAGTGCATGCAGGGACGCGTCCACCAGGTTGTGCGGCGCACTGAGCGCCGTTTGCAGCAGATCGAACGTCGGTTGGCTCGCCGCCAGAGATTCTGCGTAGCGTACGAATTCGAAGCGCGGGTCGATCGCATCGCGAATGACGTCCGCGAGGTCATTGAGATAAAGGGTGGCAATGTGTTTGGCGCGATCCTGCACTCCCAGCGCACCGAAAGCCCAGTCAAGCGCGTCGCCTTCGCGTTGCCGGCTGTCGATGTGGTACTCACCCGATGCAAAACGCGGGCCTTCGGCAAGGTAATGCCGCGAAGCGATGCGGTGAGCAAGGCTGGGATCACGACCCTGCAGAAATCGAATAACCGGCGAAATTGTAGTGCGGTAGGACTCGAAGTGTTCGGCGAAAAAGTGCGTAGCTGCCGTGTGTTGTTTGCGGGCAAGCGCGCTCACCTGCCGGTAAATAGCCTGCACGCCTCGCACCGACAGCAGTTCGAGCGCCAAGGCGATGGAGAGATCTGCCTGTTCCGCGTTGAACCCGCGCGCTCGCAGGAACCCCGTGAGATACGCCGTAGACGGATACGGCGTATTGAGCTGTGTCATCGGCGGAATAATCGACAAAATACGCATTTCGGTCACGTCCGAAAGTATATCGCGCCTAGATCTCACTGAAACGCGAATGGCTGGATAATGGCGAAGCCTTGCTCTCCTTGCCTCACCCACCGGTCATCCCAGGAGAAACGCGACTCGTGGCGCATCTTGTGCAACGCTCAGACGTTCACCCCGGCCGATAGATCTGCGCCACTGAGCCTGCCGGAAAGGCCTTCGAGCTGGTCAGTTTGAAGGGTCTCGGCATGGGGAGGTCGCAGAACACTGGCAGACCTTTGCCGAGCGCAACCGGATGCACAAGGAGGTCGTATTGGTCAATTAGTCCCTGGGCGATGAGACTGCGGGCGAAGCTCGCTCCACCGTGCGCGATAATCGGCTTGCCCTCCTTGGCCTTCAACTTTACGACTTCCTCCGCGAGGTCGCCGCTCGCCACATAGGCCTGCGCCCAACTTTCGGCGCCCGGCTGCAGTTCCGCGGCCTGGCCGGTGCGCGAATTAGCGCGGGCGTCCGTGAGCGCCACGGTCGTGTTGACCGCCCCCAAAAATGCCGGTCCCTGTCTTGAGAAGACGGCCTTGGGTATCTGGTTCATCGGCGGTGCGATTACTTCGGTGGAGGTCGGCCAATAGGCAGCCATGTCGTGGAAGGTGCGGCTGCCCATGATGTGCAGGCTGGCGTTCCACACGGTCTCAACGATCCAGTTTGTCGCCTCTTGGTCGCTGTCGAACACCCATTTGATTTCGCCATCTGGGCCGCCCACGAAGCCGTCGATCGATATGGACATCTTCAAGATTAGCTCTCTCATTGCTTCCCCTTGCTCTGGTACGACCCAAGAACGGGTCGGAGCGATCAGTTTCGACAGCTCGCGATCATTTTTCTCGCGCGGATTCGTCAGCCCCGCTCGGGCGACTGCAGCTATTGGTCGCAAATGAACCAGAACCCTCGACGAGACATCCGGAGAACCGTAAGGATGACACGAAAATCCTATCGAACTGTGCGCAGCACTTCAGCGTATCCTCTCCGGCGCCACGGAGCACATTCTTCCCGCTGTTTTGTGCCGCGAGGAATTGCTCTAGAATCCCCAACGGGAGAGACGCACGTGACTTCCAGGCGAAGTTTTCTGAAGACGACCGGCGCGATGACAGTCGGTATAGCCAGCGCATCGCGGGCATCCGCCCCCACGAGACCTAACGCCGTGGCCACGCACTACGCGGGCCCTCACGAAATGCCGACTCGCAGCACGCTTCTATCCATACGGAATCCCGATGGATCGGAAACCCTTGGGGTGAAGGTCGACAACGATGCGGTCATCGACGTGCGCGAGGCGCGCCGATTGCTCGGCATTACCGCGCCGCTCACACTCGAGGAGTTGCTCAAGGAAGGTAACGCCAGCGGACTCGACAAGCTTGTCGCCGCCGCGCAGACCTCGCGCAGCGCCAAGGGCGCCATGGTGAAGGAAACGTCCATCACCTACGGCAGACTGTTCACAAATCCGGGCAAGATCGTGTGTATTGGGCTGAACTACCGAGCGCATGCCGAGGAAACCAATGAGAAGCTTCCGAGCGTGCCGATTCTGTTCAATAAGTACAACAACGCCCTTGCAGCACACAACTGCACGATCGAGCTACCGCCCACGGACGTTGCCTACAAGTTCGACTACGAGACGGAACTCCTGATCGTCATCGGCAAGAAAGCGCGCCATGTGACAGAAGACGAGGCGCTCGCCTATGTTGCGGGGTATTGCACGGCACATGACTTTTCGGCACGCGATTTGCAGCTAGAAACGCCGAGCGGGCAATGGATGATCGGCAAGACCCTGGATAATTTCGGCCCAATCGGGCCATATTTTGTGTCGGCGGACATGGTTGGCGACCCCAGCAATTTGAAGATCGAGACTCATGTGAATGGCGAGGAGCGTCAATCCTCCAATACCGGCTTCATGATCTTCAACCCGCAAAAGCTAATCGCCTATATTACTAAGATGTGGACACTTGAACCTGGTGACATCATCTGGTCGGGGACACCACAGGGCGTCATTCTCGGCTATCCCAAAGACAAACAGGTGTGGTTGAAGGCGGGCGATGAAATCGTGAGCACGATCGAAAAACTGGGCTCCTTGAGGTTTAAGTTGGCGCAGCGCCGCACGTGACGGCTCGGGCGACGGCCAGCGCATCGGCTTTGGCGGGCAGAAGAACGCCCGATAAGAGCCACCTGCTGCCTGCCTACGGTACTTTGAAAACGTGCGGCGATGGATTTCCCTTCCGCGGTAAAATGCGGAAAATTCTCAACCGCGGGCAGGTTGAGCAAGCAGCGAGCACCTAATGCCGAAACTTCTTGTCCGCAGCTTCGCAGTTTCCATTGACGGCTACGGTGCCGGGCCGAACCAGGATCTGCAGAATCCGCTCGGCGACAGAGGCACGGAGTTAATGGAGTGGTTTTTCCATACGCGCGCATGGCGGCAAATGCACGGCCATGACGACGGCGAGACGGGAGTAGACGACACAGTTGCCGAGCAAGGCTTTGCCGGTATCGGTGCCTGGATTCTTGGACGCAACATGTTCGGCCCTGTCCGCGGCCCGTGGCCCGACGACAGCTGGAAGGGCTGGTGGGGTGACGAGCCACCGTATCACACGCCGGTCTTTGTGTTGACACATCATCCGCGGGCGCCGGTTAAGATGACGGGAGGTACGGAGTTTCGCTTTGTGACTGAGGGCATCCACGTTGCGTTGGAGCAGGCAATCGCCGCAGCGGGTGGCCGCGACGTCCGCCTCGGCGGGGGCGTATCCACTATTAGGCAATACCTTCGCGCCGCACTCATTGACGAGCTGCATCTCGCAATGCGCCCGGTCTTGCTTGGTTGCGGCGAGAATCTCCTGAGCGGCATCAATCTGAGTGCTTTGGGCTACGAGTGTGCCAAATACGTTGCAGGCGAGCGCGCGGCTCACGTCTTTGTGCGCAAGCGCCCGTGACGGCTAGTCTGCCTGTCGATTTACGCACTGCGCGCTTAGTGGCGTCGCTGGTGGATGCAGGTGACTCTTGGTGAAAGCCTTTTTTTGCGCAACTTCATTTTCTTAAAAAACCATCACGCATGGATGGCGGCATGCATCTGCAGCCGCCGGCGGAAGCCGGCAGTAGGGCGCCCGCAACATGGCTTCAATGCGCTTATTCGCATTCGACGTGACCCGTGGGGCGCACTCCCGCCGCACTTTTTCGCGTTGAATCAAAAAGGGGCCGCTTCAAAGACCTTGAGGTCCGGTGGTATTACGACCCAATTGGGGCGGTTGCGCGTGAAGATCGCGACGGTGGGGCGGAAGGATGACGGGTCGTCCAAGGAGCCTGCGTAGATCGTATACTCGTCGGCGTTGCCGATCTCTCCACCGAAGACCAGGCTGCCGCAGACGGGACAGAAATTGCGCACCGCGTCGCTGCCGCTTGCCGACTTAATCGTGAATATTCGGCTCTGGCCAGTGAAGCGCACGGCCCTGCCCGGAAATCCTAGAAAGGGTACGAAACCAGAACCGGATGCCTTGCGGCAATCGCTACAGTAGCAGTAACCTGAATATAGCGGCTCGCCTTCGGCTTCATATCGTAGTGCGCCGCACAGGCAACCGCCCGCGTAGCTCTTTCGGTTCTCACTTATCATTATTGGCATTCGTGGGTCGCGAAGCCTGCAAGAGTGTGTCATGCAGGTTTGGCTGTCCACTTTTCTCTGCCGCATGCGCCATCCGCTTGCACCGCCGCTGGATTCGTGGAATTGCCCGTCGACTTGGAAGAGTTCAGGTTCGAGCATGGGTGATGGCGACGAACAAATTGGCGCCGTGGTCTGCGACTAGCGGTAAGCGACTGCACCGCGAAGCCAGACTCAAGCTGCAAACAATCGCTTCCCGTCCGCCGACAGTCGGGCTGACGCTTGCGTTTCCGGGGATGAGCCGAGGCGAAAGTGCTATGCCATGACTTCCGCGTACATGCGCGTGGCGCTCGCATAGCACTCGCAGGAGACGCCTTCCAGGCCGCGCACATCGAGTATACGCATCTTGCCGCGGCTGTAGCGGATCAGGCGGCGCTTCTGCAGATTACTCGCCGCGCGCGTGATGCCCGCGCGACGCACGCCGAGCATGTAGGCTAGAAATTCCTGCGTGAGCCGAAATTCATTTGACTGCGCCCGATCGCGGGTCATGAGGAGCCAGCGCGCAAGCCGCGCTTCGACCACGTGGTAGCGCGCACAGGCTGCCATCTGCGTAAGCTGCGCAAAGAGAACATGGAGGTAGAGACCCAATCTGTGCCGCAAGGACGCACTGCGCTTGAGCTCGCGCGAGAAGTGAGCTGCGTCCATGCGCCAAGCCGGACCCGCGCCTTGCACAAGCGCGCGCAGCGACACGATGTTTACCCCGAGCAGCAGCGAGCTTCCGAGCATGCCCTCCGCGCCCACGAGGCCTACTTCAAGGTTGGAGCCTTTATCGACAACAGAAATGAGGGAGATGAAGCTTGCGGTGGGGAAGTAAACGTGCCGAATGCGATCGCCCGCTTCGCACAGTATCTGTTCAAGTTCGAGCTCGACGGGCTCGCAGTGCGCCATCAGCCGCCGCCGGTCGGGGGCGCTCAAACCAGCGAGCAACAGGTTTTGTGGCCGAAGCGTTGCCGCGGCGGTACGAGGTGACATATATGACGCGAATCCGCAAAGAATTCAGCGCACATTAGACTCGTTCCGTGCCGCAGGGTCGGTGCGTTGCCGTACGCCGCTACGGCGCAAGGCGGCATCAGTCCCTCAAAGGCCGGGCCGGGGAGGTAGCAGGCGGTCGGTTTCCTTCTTCACCACGCCATAGCATTCGCAGGACAGATGTTCCAGCCGCGGGCGGTCGAGAACCCGGATTATCCCGCGGCTATAGGTGATCACTCCGAGCTTCTGTAGTTTGCCGGCGGCGTCCGTGACGCCTTCGCGCCGCACGCCGAGCATGTCGGCAATGAGTTCCTGCGTCATCGTCAGTTTATTGTCCGGCAGCCGGTCGAGAGACAGAAGCAGCCAGCGGGCCAGCTGCTGGTCGACCGTATGATGGCGATTGCACACGGCGGTCTGAGCCATTTGGGTGATCAGGGCCTGGGTGTAGCGCAGCAGGATGTGCATTGTCTCGCCCTGGCGCTCGAATTCCTGTTTGAGCCGCCGGCCGCTCAACCGGTACGCAGAGCCGGCACTTTGCACGATGGCGCGGCTCGTCGTGGTTTCTCCGCCCATGAACAGCGAAACCCCGATGACGCCGTCATTGCCCACCACGCATATTTCCGCCGAGGAGCCGTTCTCGAGCACATACAGGAGCGAGACAATGGAGTCGGTCGGAAAGTAGATGTGCCGCAGGGTATCGCCCGCCTCGTAGACAACTGCACCAAGGGGGAGCGTGACTAGCTTCAGATGCGGGTAAATCCGTTCGCGTTCTGCCGATGGCAACGCGTCCAGAATATGGTTCTGCTGAGGAAATACCATCCCAGGCATTGAGCAGGCCCCTAATGGCGTTCCATGCTGTACATGAGTGTACGCTGTTCGCAGCAAAGTGCGCTATGTGCGCTAGCGTGCATAGCAGTATCTTTGACCGCACCGTAGCCGACGCGGGAGGACAGTCGCGTTGCAACGCAGCAAAGCGGACGGGGCGCAAAAAAACCCGTTCGCATCGAAATGCGAACGGGTCAAAGCCGAATCCGCAGATGAGCCCTCACTTCCAATAGGTTTAGGAGCGTGGCAGGGCGCGGGGAGTGTGCGGATTCGGAGTTCTATCCAGAACCTCGAACGCTTGCTGGGCAATCCACCTCCTTTTCCCGTAGCACCAAGACTCATTGGGCGCCCGTGGCGTCCATGTTCGAACGAGTCAACTATCCTTGTAGAGCGGTTTACCCTGAGGATTGCGGCCCTTCCGTGCGCTACCGAACATAGGTGTGTCTTGTCGCATCAAATGAGATGCAGGTCCGAATCCTTATGTTCGATATCGCACAGACCGTGCTTGTAAGGGCTGCTCCAATATAGTAGGCGAGCTTTTGATACTAGATGGACCGATGTCTCAAAACATACTGCTGATCGAAGACGATCTGTCGTACGCCACGGCTATTCGCGAGGCGCTCACTGACTCCGGCCACGGGCCTTTTCAGGTCGAGTGGGTGAGGCACTGCATCGACGGGCTCGAGCGGCTGGTTAAGTCCGGCAGACAAGAAAAACACAGGCCGGACGGCATCGCCGCGGTGTTGGCCGATCTTTTCCTCGCTGACAGCCACGGCATCGGTACTTTTGACCGGCTGTTCTGCGCGGCTCCGCAGATCCCGATCCTGGTACTGAGCGGCACCCAGGATGAGGAGATCGCCAAGCTCGCTGTTGAGCATGGCGCGCAGGACTATCTGCTCAAAGCCAAGTTCGACGGCGACTCATTCCCGAAGGCGCTCGCCAGCATGGTCGAACGCGCCGCGAATGCGGAGGCGCTATTCGAAGAAAAAGAGCGCGCGCAGGTAACGCTCAATTCCATCGGCGACGGAGTCATGAGCGTCGACGTTTGGGCCCAGGTCACTTATTTGAATACGGTTGCCGAGACTCTCACCGGCTGGACCCGGGAGGAGGCGGCAGGCCGGCCGCTTGCGGAGGTGTTCCGCCTTATCGATTCCACGAGTCGCCAGCCGGTACAAAATCCCATGCTGCTGGCAATTCGGCAGAATAAGACCGTCGGTCTTACGCCAAACTGTGTGCTCGTGCGGCGCGACGGCTTTGAAGCCGCGATCGAGGATTCCGCTGCGCCCATTCACGACCGCCGCGGGCATGTGACCGGCGCAGTCATGGTGTTTCACGACGTGAGCGCGGCGCGGGCTCTGTCGGCGCGGATGTCGTATCTCGCCCAACACGACAGCCTCACCGATCTACCCAACAGGATTCTCCTGAAAGACCGGCTGACGCAGTCGATGTCGCTGGCACAACGCCACCGGCAGAAATTGGCCGTGCTTTACCTTGACGTGGATCGCTTCAAGCACATCAACGACTCGCTCGGGCATGGCATAGGCGACCGCGTACTGCAGTCCGTGGCGCAGCGCCTGCTCACTTGCGTGCGCAGCTCCGACACGGTCAGCCGCCACGGCGGCGACGAATTCGTGATTCTCCTCGCCGATGCGGTCCATGCGCAGGATGCGATCGTAAGCGTCGACAAAATACTGCTGGCGCTCGCCGCGCCGCATCATGTCGAACAGCACGATCTCAGCATCACGGCCAGCATCGGGATAGCCATCTATCCCGACGATGGCACGGACGCGGAAACGCTGATGAAGCACGCGGACTTCGCCATGCTGCACGCCAAGGACAGCGGCCGCAATAACTATCAATTTTTCAAGCCGGAAATGAACGCACGCGCGCTCGAGCGGCAATCCCTTGAGACCGGTCTGCGACACGCCCTGGAGCAGCAGCAATTTGTGCTGCATTACCAGCCGAAGATCAATCTCGAAACGGGTGCAATCGTAGGCGTGGAGGCGCTTATTCGCTGGCGTCACCCGCAGCGCGGCCTGTTGGCGCCGGGTCACTTCATCCCCGTCGCCGAGGAGTGCGGCTTCATCGTGCCGATCAGTCGCTGGGTTCTGCGCGAAAGCTGCCGGCAGGCGCGCGCTTGGCAAGACGCGGGTCTTCCGGCGCTGCGCATCGCGATCAACACGTCCGCCGTGGAGTTGCGTTCCAAGGATTATGTGGCGGGAGTGCGCGCGATTCTTGCGGAAACCGCCCTCGATGCGCGCTATCTGGAACTTGAGCTGAACGAATCGTTCCTGATGCACGATTCCAAGTCCACCATCGGCGTGCTGCAGGAGCTCAAGGACATGGGCGTGCAGCTCGCACTCGATGACTTCGGAACTGGGTATTCGAGTTTGAGCTACCTCAAGCGCTTTCCGATCGACAGCCTGAAGATAGACCAGTCGTTCGTGCGTGGCCTCGCAACGGACGCTGACGATGCCAGCATCGTGCGCGCCGTGATCAGCATGGGCGAGAGTCTGCGCATGCTGGTGGTGGCCGAGGGCGTGGAGACCCGTGAACAGCTCCAGTTCCTACGCGAGCACGCCTGTCCTGAAGGACAGGGTTTCTATTTCAGCCATCCGGTGGTTGCCGGGGAGTTCAGTCAATTGCTGGGACGCAGTGTCGTGGAGCCGCGCTCGCTGCAAGTCTACTAGTTGATTGTTCGCGGCCGAGTTCCCAACGCCACATCAAGTGGCACGGTTGGGTCGTGTAGATATTTGCGCTGATAAAGCACGTCAAATAAAGCCTATCATTGATGTGCGTCAATGATACGTAGCGCACGCCATTTGCGAATGCTTCTGCCTAATATCGCTCTCCGTCGTTCCTGTGCCACAGGGACGTGAGCGCAGGGCGGCGGACTCGAAGTTACTAACGCGCCTAAGTATCCAGTAGCGCGAGCCGACACGGCCGCGGTGTGGGAGTGACGAGCCAATGCCAATCCTTCCCGCTCGGTGAGACCCAATCCCGCGCATGCTCCCTAAGCTAGTTGCCGTCAGATGCGTCGCGATGATGCGTCACCTCGTACACGTCGACGGCAGCGCCAGAGTCATGTATTGACAAGCTTAAGAATTCGCCCCGGCAAAGCAACGCCACCCGAAATGCAGCCCTACAGGCGGCACCCGTGCTGGCCCGAAAAGCGGCGGTGCAATTGTGTTCGACTGGTGCTTGCGGTCCTTTTCGTCTCGGGGCTGTGGGATTCCGCCGACGTCTATGCGAGCACGAGCCCCGACGGCTCCGACGTGCCCCTGCTGCTCTTCAGCGGGTTCGGCACTTTGGGCGCAGTGCACTCGAACAATGATCGTGCCGATTTCACCGGCGGCTTCTTCCAGCCGAACGGTGCAGGGTACACACATTCCTGGAGCACTGACGTCGACAGCCTGATTGCCGGGCAGGTCGCAGCCACTTTTACCCCGGAGCTTTCGGCCGTCGTCCAAGCCATATCGCGGCAGGGTTACAACAACACTTACGCTCCGCAAGTGGAGTGGGCCAATATCAAATATAAGATCACGCCGGACTTGAGTATTCGCGCTGGGCGCACTCTGCTGCCTACATTCTTTCTGTCTGACACCCAAAACATTGGCTATACCTATGCTTGGGTGCGTCCGCCAGTAGAGGTCTATCGCCTCCTGCCCGTTGACACCAATGACGGCCTTGACGTCAGCTACCGTTTAAATGTCGCGGATTTGGCAAACACCATACAGGCAAATTACGGGTATAAAAGCACGAACCTTACGAACAATGGTGGCACCGCCAAAGCGCGAGGTTCGTGGGGCGTCTCCGACACTGCCGAATATCGTGCGCTGACGGCGCGCATCACCTATCAATATACGAACCTGACTCTGCCTCCTCTCGATTCCTTCTTCAACGCCTTTCGGCAATTTGGAGCGCAAGGCGTTGCAATCGCCAACCGCTACAATTCCGACCATAAGCCCAATCGCTTCTTCGACATCGGGGCGAGCTACGATCCGGGTGATTGGTTCGTGACGGCGGAGTGGGCCTACAACCAAAACAACTCTTTTACGGGTCAGAGCACCGCCTGGGACGCTGGCGGTGGGTATCGGCTTGCGAAGTTCACGCCTTATTTGCTTTTCGCCGGGGCTAAGGCGCGCCCCATCTCCGATCCTGGATTGAACGTATCCAGCTTGCCGTCCTTCCTCATTGGACCCGCTATCGGCCTAAACGCTGCGCTGAATTCCATTTTGAGTACGAATCCGGTGCAGACTACCGACTCCATCGGCGTACGCTGGGACTTCGCAAAGCATTTCGACTGCAAGCTGCAGTTCGACCATATCCGCCTGGGCGCCGGCTCGTCCGGCACATTCGTCAACATCCAACCCGGGTTTCAGCTGGGCGGTACTGTCAATCTTTTCAGTGCCGTGGTCGATTTTGTATGGTGACCCAGGACATCATAGCCCGCATCGCTCGCATGAGAGTGCTTGCCATAGGACTTGCCCTGCTTCTCGCAAGCCACGCGGCGATCGCCGATGTGGTTGCGGTGGTCTCGGCAAAGAGCGGCATCACTACGCTGACCAAGACACAAATGGCGGACATCTTTTTGGGAAAGGCGAGCCGATTTCCTGATGGCACCCAGGCCGTGCCTGTCGATCAGGTGGAAGATGCGCCTGCACGCGCGGAGTTCTACTTGAAGCTGGCCGGAAGATCTGCGCCCCAAATGAAGGCGTATTGGGCAAAGATTATATTTACTGGCAGAGGGCAGCCCCCACAAGAGGTTCGCAGTAGCGCCGAACTGAAGAAGCGGATTGCGCAGGACCCCGCCGCGATCGGGTACATCGACGAGAGTCTCCTGGATGACAGCGTCAGAGTCGTGCGTTAGGCCCGCGAATCATGATGCAAGAGGGACTGCATTCGAGGCGGCAGGGCAGGAGCGCTCTCGTCGCTTGCGTCCTGTGACACGGTCAATCACTGCCTCGAATCGTCGCGCTAGGGCGCCTTGCGTCGGGCTGGCGCTAGCCCTCGCGAGCCATTTGTGGCGGCCGACGTGGTAACGGTCGTCTCCTCCAAGAGCGGGACCACGAAATTGAGCAAAGCGCAGATTTCGGACATTTTCCTCGGTAGGGTCAGTCAGTTCCCTGATGGCGTGCGGGCCGTGCCAATAGACCAAGCGGACGGATCAGCCGCGCGCGAGGAGTTTTATGCGAAGGTCGTCGCGAAGTCCCCAGCACAAATGAAAGCGTATTGGTCGAAGATCATCTTCACTGGCCGCGGTCAGCCGCCGAAGGAAGTTGCGAGCAGCGCCGTATTGAGGCAACGGATTGCTGAGGATGCCACGGCTATCGGTTACATCGACTCGAGCCTCGTAGATGACGGCGTCAAAGTCGTGCGCTAATTAGGGATGCCATTGCCCATGAAAGCTCCGTCGCTGCCACTTTTTCGCACACCCGAACGACACCCTGGCAAGTTGCGCCTTTGCCTTAAGGTGCTGCCGCGTACGCTCCTTGCCTGCATGCTAGTCGTCGTGATGTGGCATCCGCTCCAGGCCGTTGCCGACGATCCCAACCCCTCCATGTTCTCATTCAACGGCTTTGGCACGGCGGGAGTAGTTCATTCCAGCGAAGATCAGGCAGACTTTACATCCAGTGTTTTCAAGC
>Ga0302225_10001003_pt1 | contig 18863 bp, 22 predicted proteins | sample II_Palsa_E3_2_FD_193515 | JGI IMG/M metagenome (GOLD analysis project Ga0302225, IMG submission 193515) | Peat permafrost microbial communities from Stordalen Mire near Abisko, Sweden - II_Palsa_E3_2 | ecosystem: Environmental > Terrestrial > Soil > Palsa > Peat permafrost | place: Sweden...
TCAGAGGCCGCATGCAGACTTTAAGAGTCTTCCTCGGGTACTGCTGTACTGCTGCTGTACATGGCGAAGAAGCGTTCGAAAAACAGTCGGGACGGCGGGATTTGAACCCGCGACCCCTTGACCCCCAGTCACGAATGGCCCGTCTGGACCGGTCGGACTGAGTCGGCCGGGGAGCCTCTCACCTGCGACAACGCCCTGAGGACGTCGCGGGCAGTCTTGACGAGTCGACCTGCGTTGGCTCCCGTTCCTGGCTCCCCTGGCTCCCTCTGGCGGGAGAGGGGCTACCCATGCCTACCGAGATCAACGACGACTCCATATCCCTGGAGATCAACGGCTGCGTCTTCGCGACCGCGGAGTTTAGCGAAGACGCCGCGGCCGATGGTCAAGCGGCCTGGATCGTCTCGTCTTATCCGGGCCGCCTGTTTACCCGGAACCAGGCCATCACGGCAATGGTGCTCGCCGAACGGCTCGCTGCCGGCTATGGCGAAAACGACCCGTTCGTGCTCGGCTGGCGTGAGGAGCTGGCTCTGTGACCGACCGGCTCATCAGGATCACGACGGCGCTCGCGGTGGTGGCCGTGGCGGTCGTCGCCGCGATCATTTCCTACCAGCACGCCTACGATCTGGTGCGCTCCGATGAATTCGCCGCGCTCGGCGTCCCCTTCGTCCGGCGTGGCCAGCGCGCGGCGGACTATGCCGCGGTGATGCGGAAGCTGTGGGCCGAAGACACCGCCTCCTTCCACGGCGAGTTCACCCGGTTCGAAGCGGTGCAGGTCAATCCCAAGCCGGTGCACACCCGGCGCATCCCCATCGTCGTCGGAGGTAACAGCGACCCGGCGCTTAAACGCGTCGCGGCCTTCGGCGACGGCTGGCACGGCTTCAATCTCCAGACCGATGCGGTCGCCGAACGAATTGGGGCGCTGGCCGGATACTGTCGGGAGCACGGCCGCGATATGAGCGAGCTGAGCGTGGCGGTGGCGCTCAACGAGCTGCGGCGTACACGGTAGATCCCTGCCGCATCAGCATGGGCGTAGCGCGATGTCCGATCACATGCGGCTTGTCCGGCCGACAGCACAGCTGTGGTGAGGGTGGGGCAGGGCTCGGCGCGGTATGGGTCACTGGCTTGGGCGGCCGGCGTGGCCAGGTCGGCAAGAGCCTCGGCCTGGCGGTAGACGGCGGTGATGGTACGGGCAAAGGCCTCGGCCCGTTACCCAGCGCGGGCGAATTTCCAAGCCCCTGATAGCATCGGCCACGATTCAGCGCAGGACACAAGGGATCGATGGTGAGCGACGCCGAGGGGTGGAAGCCGGGACAGGACACGCAGGCGGTCGCGACGGCGCGCCTGCAGGAACAGGACCCGGACAAGATTCACTGCCCCGCCTGGGGGGTCGTCGGCAACCTCGGTGACAGCATCTGTTACGCGGGTGTCCCCACAAAGGTCGAGGCGATCCAGGGTGAGCTGCGCCGCCGCGCCGCCGGTGCCGATCTCCCTGTGCGGGTCATCGCGCCCAACTTCGTCGGCGGGATCTCCGACGGGCAGCGCAACGGGACACCGGAGATGCGCTACTCGTTGATCGGCCGCGAAACGACCAACGACGGCGTCTGCCTGCACCTCGAAGGCAGCGACGTCCGCGGCGTGATCGCCGTCGTGGCCTGCGATAAGCCACCGGTCGGAACGCTGGCGGCGATCCTCGAGCGCAACGTCCCTGCGGTGATCATGTCCGACGGCTCGATCCGCCCCGGCATCGACTCCCGCACAGGCGAGCCGATCGACATCATCTCCTGCTTTCAGGCGGCGGCGCAGGCGCCGGAGGAGCGGCGCCGCATTGCGCTCGAAGGCTCGCCCGGCCACGGCAGCTGCGGTGGGATGTTCACGTACAACACCATGCAGTCGTTCATCGCGACCTGCGGCATGGAGCCGCTGCACATGGTGAGCCCGGCGTCGGAGGATCGCCGACGGATCGAGGAGTTCCCCGCGCAGCTGCTCGACGCGCTCCAGCTCCTGTCGGAGCGCAACATCCGCCCGCGCGACATCGTCACCCCGGCGTCGCTGCGCAACGCGACGCTGGTGGCGATCGCCATGGGCGGCTCCACTAACGTCGTGCTCCACGCGCCGGAGCTGGCCCGCGCCGCGGGCATCGACTTCTGGCGCGGGGTGATCACGCAGGACGAGTTCAACCGGGTGTCGCGCACGCTGCCGGTGCTGGTGAACGCGCGGCCGTTCGGCCGGTACTCGATGGTCGACATCGACGCCAAGGGCGGCCTGCCGGTTATCGTGCGGGAACTGCTGGCCGCGGGGCTGCTCGACGGCGAGTGCGTCACCTGCACCGGCGAGACGCTTGCCGACCAGGTCGCACACCTTAGCCCGCCTGCCCCCGACGGCGAGGTGATCCACCCGCTCTCGGCGCCGTTCAAGACGGCTGGCGGCCTGCGGCTGCTCCGCGGCAACCTAGCCCCCGACGGCGGTGCGGTGATCAAGCTCGCAGGCGTCGAGGGCGGCATGGAGGGCGGACGGTTCGTCGGGCGCGCCCGCGTCTTCGACAGCGAGGCGGCGCTGATTGAGGCACTCGTCTTCGCGCCGGAGCAGTTCGAGGACCGCGACATGGTGGTGATCCGCTACGAGGGGCCGCGCGGCGCTCCGGGCATGCCGGAGCTGCTCGATCCAACCTCGCGGATCACCGCGCTGTGCCGACTTCGCGGCATCACCATCGCACTCATGACCGACGCCCGCTTCTCAGGCGGGTCGGTGGGGCTGGTCATAGGCCACGTGTCGCCGGAGGCCGCGCTGGGGGGACCGATCGCGCTCATCGAGGACGGTGACACGATCGTCGTGGACGTGAATCAGGACACCCTCGACTGCGCCGAACTGGAAGACGCTGCGACACTCACATCACGCCGTGCGTGGTGGGAGGCAGAGACCGAGCGCAACCGGGGCACACATCCGTTGGTGCGGCCCGTCGGCACGCGACTACTGCGCCGGATGCGCGCCTGCGCATTGCCCTCACTGCAAGGCGCCGGACTGTCGGATGCCGGTGACTGCGGGAGCCCAGGGTAGGGGACTGTAAGTGCTTCACGAGGGTCAGATTCCAGTCAGTGGGCATTTGCCGCCTACGCCGAGGTAGCCGCCGCGATCGACAGCGCTCGGCTTTCGTTCCTGGTCGATCTCACGATCCCGTCGGGGCCCGGTGGACCCGGCGGGGGCTCAATGAACTCTTGGCCAGCGCCAGGCACCTGATACCGGTAGCCCAGGGGGGGTCAATATTCCATCATCCAGGCGCCATGGGTCATAGCTATGGCGCGTTCCACCTGTGGCGATCACCGTACCGTGTTCGGCGCGCTCGACCGTGATGTTGCTGAGCACGAACAATGCCGAGCGCAGGTTATCCCGGGCGTGCGATATCTCGTTGGGGGTGAGGATCACCTCGGCTCCGTCTGTCGTCGTTCCTTTGACCTCGACATGCTTCACCTGGCCGTCGTCGCGACGGCAGATCATGTCGAAGCTTTCCGTGCCGTGGACATCCTCGACGTCCCAGGTCTCGCCGTAGAACTCGACGGCCATGTTCATCGCGTGCGCTTCCACCGCCACCTTTGCTTCTTGGTCAAGCTGGAACCCTTGCCCTCTGCCCTGACGTGCGACCTTCCCCGACGCGTCCTTCACTTGTGAGTGCCGAAAACCTCCGCCACCTGGGCAGATGCTTTACGGGACGCCGCCGGCTCGGGCATGCGAACGGTGCCTGGCGGCCAGGTCTGGTTCGGGCTGACGTGCGATGATCTTCGGCTTGTGGGCTTGAAGCTGATCTTCCTCGTCGTCACCCGGGCCGTGTCTGTGCTGGGCCTGTCGCGGCGGGAGGCGTGGTGGAAGGACACCGAGATCCTGATGCTGCGCCATCAGCTCGTCGTGGCCCGGCGCGAGCGGCCGAGGGCTCATTCGCGGTTGACGTGGCCGGACCGGGCGTGGCTGGCGCTGCTCGCCGGGACCCTGCCGGCCGAGCGCTTGGCCGGGTTTGCGGCTGATCGTGACCCCGGCCACGATTTTGCGCTGGCACCGCGACATTGTCCGCCGCCGCTGGGCGCGGTTGTCCCGCCGGGGACGCTCCGGCCGGCCGCCGGTGCGCCGCACCGTGCGGTCGGTGGTGCTCCGGCTGGCGCGGGAGAACGAGTCATGGGGGTACCGGCGGATCCACGGTGAGCTTGCCCTGCTCGGCATTGTCATGGCGCCGTCGACGGTCTGGGAGATCCTCAAGGACGCCGGGATCGACCCGGCGCCCCGCCGAGACGGCCCTGGGTGGCCGGAGTTCCCGCGGTCCCAGGCGCAGGGGATCCTGGCGCTGGACTTCTTTGCCGCTGACCTGCTCAATGACACGAAGGCGTACGTCCTTGCGGTGATCGAGCACGGCAACCGGCGCGTCCGGGTCCCGGGCGCCACGGAGCACCCGGTCCAGTCCTGGGTCGTCCAGCAAGCCCGGAACCTGCTCATGGACCTGGGGGATGCCGGGACACGAGCGAAGTTCGTCCTGCATGACCGGGACGCCAGCTTCACGCAGGCGTTCGATGCGGTGTTCCAGGCGGCCGGGATCCGGGTCACCCGCTCCGCTGTTCAGGCACCACGAATGAATTCGATCACGGAGCGGTGGATTGGCAGCTGCCGGCGTGAGCTGCTGGACCGGACCCTGATCTGGAACCTGCGCCACCTGATGATCGTGCTGCGGGAGTACGAGGACTTCTATAACTCCCACCGGCCGCACCGCGCCCTGGGCCAGGCCGCGCCACTGCGGCCGCTGCCAGGTGGCGTCACCGACCTGGATCATTTCCGGGTCCGGCGGCATGACCGCGTAGGCGGCGTCATCCACGAATATCGCCTGGTGGCATAGGTTATCGGCACCCACAGGCTGGAGCCGCCAAGGTGAGGATCCGGGTGCCAGGGTGAGCACGGCGGAGACGCCCACTGGATAGGCATGCCAGCAACCGAGGCTCGCGGTGAGTGACGTCCGGCGCTCATGGCGGAGAACGCGTAACACCTGGGACGCAAATCCACCCCGGCCCAACGTCGTGATCTTGAATCCGCCGACCGCATGGCGGCCACTCAGAGGCCGCATGCAGACCTTAAGAGTCTTCCCCGGGTACTGCTGTACTGCTGCTGTACATGACGAAGAAGCGTTCGAAAAACAGTCGGGACGGCGGGATTTGAACCCGCGACCCCTTGACCCCCAGTCACGAACGGACCGTCTGGACCGGTCGGACTGAGTCGGCCGGGGAGCCTGTCACCTGCGACAACGCTCTGAAGGCGTCGCGCGCAGTCTGGCCGAGTCGACTTGCGTTGGCTCCCGTTCCTGGCTCCCGTGGCTCCCCTTGGGCGGGAGAGGGGCTTCCTGATGTCAACCAAGATCAACGACGACTCCATGGCTCTGGAGATCGACGGCCGCGTCATCGTAACCGCGGACTGCTGCGAACATGCTGCGGTCGACGGACACGGCGCATGGATCATTTCGTCCTACCCGGGCCGTCTGTTCACCCGGAACCAGACCATCACGGCCATGGTGCTCGCGGAACGCCTCGCTGCCGGTTACGGCGACGATGACCCGTTCGTGATCGGCTGGCGCGAGGAGCTGGACCTGTGACCGACCGGCTCATCAGGATCACGACGGCGCTCGCGGTGGTGGCCGTGGCCGTCATCGCCGCGATCATCTCCTACCAGCACGTGTACGAACTGGTGCGCTCGCACGGCGAATCCGGCGTGACGGCGCGGCTGATGCCGTTCACGGTGGATGGATTGATCTGGGCCGCGTTTATGGCGGTGCTAGACGCCAGTCGCCGGAACCAGCCCGTGCCACGGCTGGCCGCGTGGAGCCTTGTCGTGGGCATCGTTGCCACGGTTTTGGCGCCCGACCTCGCGCATGGCGTCGGGCACGGCCCCCTGGTGCCCTGGTCAGCGCATGGCCCGCCTTGGCGCTGGTCGGCAGCATGGGTGCGGCGGGACGGCAGAGGGTGAGTAGTCTTCTGGGCGTGCCTATCGAGCGGCGAGAGTTCTTGCTCCTTGGCGGTGCGGTCGCGGCCGGGGCCGGCCTGGCGGGGTGCACGAGCACTCGCCGGGGCAGTGCGCCTCCCCGCGGCAGCCGTTCGGCATCACGACCTGCCGGACCGTCGCCGGCGGTGAGCCCGCCCGGCGGCGCCGAGGTTCAGCGCGGCGCGCAGGTTGTGCATGGGTCACGTAGCCGGGCCCGGGTGGCGCTCACCTTTCATGGGCAGGGGCCCGCATCGATGGCCGACGCGCTGCTCGCCGAGGCAGAGCGGTCAGGAGCGCGAGTCACGGTGCTGGCCGTCGGGACCTGGCTCGAGCAATACCCGCAGATGGCGCGGCGCGTCCTGCGCGGCGGTCACGACCTCGGCAATCACACGCTGCATCACCTGGACATCGCGGCCATGGACGCCTCAGGAGCCTATGGGGAGATCGCGGGCTGCGCGCTGCGGCTGCGTGCCCTGACCGGGTCGATCGGCCGCTGGTTCCGGCCGTCGCAAACGCGGTACGCGACAGCGCTGATCGAGCAGGCAGCCAGCAAGGCCGGATACCAGACCTGCGTGTCCTACGACGTGGACTCGCTCGACTACACCGATCCCGGACCGGACGCAGTCGTGGCCACTGTACTCGGCTCGGTGCGGCCGGGGTCGATCATAAGCCTGCATCTCGGGCATCCCGGCACCGTGACCGCCCTGCCCGCGATCTTGCACGGCTTGGCCGGGCGGAGGCTGCGCCCGGTCACCCTGACCGAGCTGCTGGCCACATGACGGCACTTGACCGCTGAGCCGCAGCGAGGTCGGCTGCGCCCCGCCGCTGGTGCGGGGCGACCGCGCCAGGCGGGACACTCGCCCTCCGGTCCCGCCTGGCGCGGCGCAGCCGCTGGGGGAGCACTGTTTTGCCACCTCCGCTGACCGGTTCCACCCGGGCTCAAGATCAGCGGAAGTTGCCGGTATGGCCGAGCGAATACCGGCCCGGCTGCGGGAAGACGCACAGCCCGTGCGGCCCGGCCCCGACCGGGATCTTGGCGATGAGGCGGCCGTCCGTGGTGGACATGGCGTAGACCACCCCGTTGTACCGGCCGCCCCACCACATGACCTTCCCGTCGGGGGTGATGCCGCCCATGTCGGGGGACCCGCCGCCGGGGATCCGCCACGTGTGCACGACGGCGTTGGCGGCCGTGCTGATCACCGAGACCGAGCCTTCGTTCCGGTTCGACACGAACACGTACCTGGCGTCGCGGCTGATCAGCAGGCCGTGCGCGCCGAGCCCGGTATGGATGAAGCCGATCTCGCGGAAGCGTGTGGCGTCGATCAGCCACACTCCGTTCGCGATCATGTCAGCGACGTAGAAGATCTTGCCGTCCGGGGAGAGCCGCACGTCCTGGGGCATGCTCCCGCCGCGGATTCGCATCATGTCGGTGGGTACCCCGGTCCTGATCGAGGCGGCCACCGTGTGCGTACGCATATTGATGTACAGCAGTTGCGCGCTGAACTCGCAGCTGGCCAGGGCGAAGCGGCCGTCCGCGGTGAAATCCATGTGGTTGACACCCGCGCAGGGCACGCTCATCGAGGACCGGAGCCGCATCGTGCGCGGATCGCGGAAGTCGATGCGGTTGAGCGCCTCAGCCATCACCAGGGCGTATCTGCCGTCCGGGCTGAAGTACAGGTTGTAGGGGTCGGCGACGGGTACCGGCGCGCCGGGCCTGCCGGTCGCCGGGTTGATCGGGACGAGGGAGTTGCCGACGGTGTCGTTGACGAACAACACCGAACCGTCCCACGACGGTGTCACGTGGTTCGGCTCCGCGCCGACCGGGAATTTACCGATGACCTTGTACGTCTGCGGGTTGATCACGGTGACGGTATTGCTCAAGCTGTCCGGCACGTAGACCCTGACCGGGTCACCGCGCCATTTCGGGTTGATCATGCCAGGGCGGATGTGCGCATAGACGTTGACCGGCGCGGGCGGCTGCGCTGGCCGGGGCATCGCGGCCGAGGTGGCCGGGCGCGCCGTTGCGGCCGTTGCCCGCGGCCTGGGCCCCGGCGGCGGCGAGCACGCGACCACGGCGATCAGCACCATCACGAGTGCCGCGCCGACTTTCCCGGCGGGCAGCCGCACCACCGAGCGCCGCAAGCCCTTCACAAGACCTGAACTCTAGCGCCCGCCAGGGCCAGGACCGGAAGCCGACTCATAGCAGAGATCGGCTGTCCGCATTGGAGGAGCAATAAGCGGGAACGATGACCTCGCAGGCGCGGCCGTCTTCGCGGCGGCCATCGGCGCGGAGCCTGGCGTGATCACCTCGTGATCCGCGCAGCCTGCAAAGGGCGGGGCAGGGACCAGAGGGTCCCCACCGGCTGCCGCTGCAGGCGCGCCGTGATCAGGGTTGTCGAGGATGAACGCGTGCCCGCCCCCGTCCCACGCGACATTGACAACCCCGGCCAGTCCCGTCTGACCAGGGACCTGACTATAGCCAGACACGTCTCCTGGGCCGGGGCAGGGCGTCAGCCGGGCCGACTCACCGGGCTAGGTGGCAGGGTGCATCGGGTCGCGCCAGACAATCGGCTCATAGGGCATGATCAGGACGTGCAAAGGCAGCAGGCTTGGCCTGCAGGCTCGATGACATGGGGCCCACCGAGACAGACGAGCGGGGCCTGGTTGTCCCCGGGGCTGACCTGCATGACCGCACGAGATCTGACGGCAGACCAACGTCACCAACGTACCCGGCCTGTACCTTCCTCAGCCTCTCGTGGCAGCACTTCCATCGGCTCGCCTCTGCCCGGCTTCGCCAGCGACGCTGCGGCCTATCGTCGACCGCATCACCGGCCGCACCGCACGCCGACGATCAGCACCCGTACGCACAACAAGGAGCCCCTACTAGGCGGATACGGCTTGTCGAACGCCCTCGGTCACCGGGACATGCAGCGTGGCGGCCTGCGGGTCCGGCGCAACTTATTGTCACAGTCCCGGAACGCCGAACGGGTGCGGTGAGCGGCTGATCCCATAACCGAGGGTGAGAGCGGCCATATCGGCGAATGCCGCCGGCCTGAGTCTGGCTCGCGGGGTGGCAGAACGCGCAGGTGTAGCATTTGGGGACCTGGCGATGGTGTCCGCACCATTGGCACCCGGTGATCCGGGCGGCGCGCGGTGCGATACATGTGTGGAGGCGCGGCGTGGGCATCGGCGAGGCACTAGCACAAGCACGCCACCAGGCTGGCCTTACCGTTGCCGAGATCAGCCAGCGGACCCGCATTAGGGAAGCACTCATCCGCGATATCGAAAACAACGACTACTCCGCATGCGGCGGCGACTTTTACGCGCGGGGCCACATCCGCGCCATAGCCAAGGCGACCGGGGACGCCGCGGAGCCGCTGATCCGGGAGGCGCTGACACTCGCTGACATCTTCCACGACACCCCGGCCACACTCATCATGCCGGGCACAGCGGCCACAACGCGCGGGCGGCACCGGCCGAACAAGACGCAGGCGCTGGCGGTCCTGGCGGCATTCCTGGTGGCGCTCGGGTTCGTGGCCTACGGCCTGCTGTCCGGCTCGCGTCATGCGGCAACCGCCGCTCCGCGGGCCCGGGGTCAGCCGACGGCCCAGCATGACCTCAACCCGAACCAGCGGGCAGATGCCGCTGTCCCGGCGCCCCCGCCCGCCCAGCGACGGGCGCGGACCCCCATCAGCACCGCAGCGGCCGGTCCCTACGATGGCCAGCGCAGCAAGTCCCAAGCTCACGCCGCTGGCGATCGGCCGCGATCTCATCGCAGTCAGATATCCCAACTGGTGGACCAGCGCCCGCTGCGGGAACCTGGACCGGCGCACCTGCGTGCTCCCGGACTTCGCTCGCCCGCTGGTCACACACGGGCGGACCGGCCTCGGCAGCGCTTCCGGCGCGGGGATCCAGGTGCGCGCCGACCCGGCGGGCCAACCGCCTATCGCCCGCACGGCCCACGCGGGCGGCGTGGTGCGGCCGCGGCACATCCCACCAACCGGTAAGTGACCCCACCATTCCCAGCGGGACCGGGGTAATGGCCCGCCAATGGCCCGTCGACATCCTTCCCAAGATCGAAGAGGCCTCCCGCGGCCCCAGGTGCGGCCCGCGGTTCCCCTGACTACGGCCTCTCCCCCCGGGGCAGCGCCGCGGCGGCGCGGGTGCGGGGGCCCTGCCGCGGCCCAGCTGGGTGGGGTCATGCCCGTCCGGCTCCGCGGTGCCGGTCTGGCGATCTTTTTTGCCCGGACGGTTCGTGGTTCCCGGTCCCTACATGTACAAGCCGCCGTTGACGGGGTAGACCTGGCCAGTAATGTAGGCCGATTCGGGGTCGGCCAGGAACTCCACCACCCGGGCGACCTCGTCCGGTTCGCCGAGCCGGCCGACCGGGATCCGGGCGACGACCTTCGCCATCGCCTCGGCCGGGACCGCCGCGGTCATGTCGGTCGTGATGAACCCGGGCGTGACGGTGTTGACCGTGATGCCCTTGCCGGCGGTCTCGATAGCCAGGCTCATGGTCAGCCCGAACATCCCCGACTTGGCCGCCGCGTAGTTGGCCTGCCCGAACCCGCCCGCCGAGCCGATGATCGAGGAGATGTTGATGATCCGGCCGTAACCGCGGTCCAGCATGTGCTGCAGCACGGCCCGGGACGTGTAGAACGCGCCGGACAGGTTGACGTGGATGACGTGGTCCCACTCTTGCGGATCCATCTTCCGCACCGTCTTGTCGATGGTGATGCCGGCGTTGTTGACCACGATGTCCACGTGCCCGTGCCGGTCGAGGACCTCGCCGAAGACGCGGAGGACGTCCTCGTTGTGGCCCACGTTGCCCTGGTGGACGCTCACGCCCCGGTCGGCGTACTTGTCGGCGAACTGCCCGGCGTGGTCGTGGTTGGTCGCGTAGCCGGCCGCCACCGTGACGCCGCGGTTGAGCAGCCGCTCGCTGATGGCGAGCCCGATGCCGCGGGTCCCGCCGGTGACCACCGCGACCTGCCCGTTCATATCACCCACGATGTACCTCCGATGCTGTCGGTTTGGCGGACCTGGATCGCCCGGCCACGGTCTCGCCCGTGCATCCGCGATGGAATGGTGCCGCCCGCTGCCCATGGGAGGCGGCTTTTCGCGGTCCCCGCCCGGGGGCCGGGCCACGTCGTCCGGTCCTCGCGCCACGAGCCACGATGCTTGGTGGCCGAAGCGCACCAGGCCGCGGGATCAGGGCCTGCGTGGCCGGCCGCCTCGGACCCAGGCCACCGGGCCGGGCGGGTCGACGATTCCGGCGCGAGCGCGGCCAGCAGGAAACGGTGGCGAGCCGGGCCTTGGCCGCCTACATGGTCTACGCGTCGTCCCCCGACCGCGAGAGCGACGGTGTTACCCGTCGTGTGAGCGAATTCAGTCAGCGGATCAATGTACGTCAGGTTGTCAGAGACGAATGCCATGTACCTATTGGCCAGCTCATAGACATCCTCTTCGGTCAGCGCCGAGTCATCCTTGCTGACCGCATACCCACCAGCATCCAGCAGAATATTCTGCTCGACCGGAAATGCCATTCAAGAGTCCAGGACTTGGGAACTTGACACGCTTGGACAGTACTGAGTACGACAGCGAGACATTCTGGACTCCCAGCTCGGCCAGAAGATTCCCCTACTCTGAGTTCTCAGCTCCGGCAAAGAATATCTTCATCGTCATCAATCTCCTGCTGCGCTGCCCCGACGCAGTACCAGTAGCAGGTGTTCGAGGGAGTGCATCCCCACTCCTCGGCTAGTTCCCTGGCTTCCTCGTTCATCGTTCCTCCTGCATCTTTGAGTCGTTCGTCTTTCGTCCGCTGCCGGGAATCCTCGAGAACACGAGCCGCGACCTCATTTCACGGAGTAATTTCCGGCTTGTAACTGGGCGTCATTCCTATTCCTGCTTGGAATAGTACGGGTGGAAGAAGCAAGGTGACTGCCCGGTAGGCCTCGGGGAGCGGCAGCGCCGCAAAGTCTTCCGTCTGGCTGCTGGGATCGAGGATGGTGTCAAGGATTTCTTTCATGGTTGCTTCCTGGCCGTACCTTGCATCAAGGGCGCAGGGCGTCCGGAGACCGTGCCGCCACGCTGGTGGCGGCACCCAGGTGCGAATGTCCGGTCCGCGGGCCCTGTCCCGGCCGCTGCGCTGCGGCCTCTCCTCCTCAGGGTGCGCCGCACTTGCCTGAATTGTCTATTAAGAATTATGAGAAACAGTTAAGCGAACGCATAATGGTGGCCCGGACCAGGTATATCCGCCCAGCGCAGGGACGAGTTAGTCTGCCCCCGTGCAGCGCCTCGATCAGCTCCGCGCAGCGGTGCACCGGATCGCGTGCGCCGCGATCAGGTACACACACCACGCCTGCAGCGCCAGGCCGTAGGTGACCGTCCCGGCGGCTCCCGCCCCAGCCGGGGCGGCAGCCCGGTGCACCCGCCCGCACGAACAGGCCACCTCGTGCAAGTCATGCTGGGTCAGCTTCGCGGTCTGCAGCGGGACGTCCACGACCTGGTGCGAGGCGGCCACGCCCAGGTCAGCCGCAGCTGCCAGGTCCTCGCTGCGACCGCACGCGCCCCCCGGGAAGTGCGGCACCATGTCATCCGGCCTCTCGGACCAGGCCAGGTGCGATCCCGGGGCGCCTGGCTGCTTGCCGGGTCGGCGCCCGCCCCCGCCGCGCTTCGGCTTTGCCGACGGGCAATGTGCGGCCGGGCAGGTTATCACCCGAAGGCGCCATCGACGAATTCCCGCTGTTACGGCCCAGACGACGCCGCAGATCCCGGACCTCCGCCGCCAGCGCCACGACGTCGGCCCGCAGCTCCCGGATCGCGGCGGCCTGCTCCTCAAGCACCCGGGCCTGCTCGCCGATCACCGCGTCACGGGCAGCGCACGACGCGCAACCCGACGCAGGAGGTGGCAAGCCGACCATAACCGGCCATCATCATCGCCGGCCCTCAGTAGTCAAGCCGCCACGCCAGGCCGACTTTGAAAGGCCGCATCGCGACCCAGCTCGAGCACGTCACATCACCGAACCCCGCCAAACCGGCGCAGGGAGCTGAATGTTTACCTCCGAAGACGTGCCTCAACCAAGGCCTCCATTAGAGTCAGTGCATAGGGGGTGACCATGGAAACTCGTCGTGTTGTTACCGGTGTTACCCCGGAAGGTAAGTCAGTATTTACCTCCGATGATCGGCCCGACGGGATTTCGGTCCAGGCACTGCCGGGCCTGGAATTCTTCTTGCTCTGGGGCACCGAGGGCGGCCATCCCGTTCTCGGTGCCGGTGACGATGCGGTGGTCAAGCCATACTTCCCGGCTTTGGGCGGTACGCGGTTTCTGGTCGTCCGCTGGGCCCCGGGCCGTCAGGTGCCGGAGCCAGTCGGCGATCCAGCCGAGATCTCGGCTGAGGCCGAACGGTTGCTGCCTGGCCTCCATGGCGTTATCGAGCCGGATAATTCCGGTATGCATACGACGGACACCATCGACTACGCTTTCTGCGCGGACGGCGAGATCTGGCTGGAGCTCGATGACGGCCAGGAAGTGCATCTCACGCCTGGCAGCTGCGTTGTTCAGCGCGGCACCCGCCACGCATGGCACAACCGGGGCGACAGGGGCGCCATGATGATTTTCGTCCAGATCGGCGCCGAACGGGATTCGGGCACAGGCCGCGAGGAGACAGGGTGAATGCCCAGAGAGTGTTCGGCGGGACTCTGATCGCTAGCAGGCAAGCGCGTCCTTACCGTCTGACACAGGCAGAGATCGCAGCGGACGAGTCGGCCAGTAGGCCGGGTCTTGTGCAGCCAGTTTCCTTACCTTGACTGATGCAGACGGTACGAGTGCTGACCTGCGGTTTGAGATCTCGGCACTTCCTCGTCGGTTCCACGTGCCCAAGTGCAGATCCCGCGCTGGACCGATCACGTCGGTTCGCTGCCGGACAGTCATCAGATCACGGTAGCCCGCGACGGCGGCCGTATCGTCGGGTTCATTGAGGCCAAGCGAAGCGGGCCCGGCGGCGAGAACCATACGGTCGGCAACGTCGTGTTCAGCGAGGCCGCGGTCGTCGGTGAGGTGGAGCACCTGTTCGTCCACCCGGAAGCCATCGGCGCCGGCGTGGGACGACTCCTGCTCGGCGCGGGCGAGCAATGGTTCGCCGCGGGCGGAACCGATGCCGCGATTCTGTGGGTGTTCAGCGCCAATACGCTCTATTAGAAGATATTCACAGCGCAGCCGGAAAATCATCAAGGCCCAGTAGTTGCTAACGCGGACTTCCGCGCCGCTACTTCGGCCCCGCTGTGCCTGGACTGGGTCTTGCTACTACCTGGGGTTTTACCAGGCCTGAGGTCGTTCTTCCAGGGCCGATATCGGCGAACGCCCTGGCCTGGATGAAGATCATTACCTGTGAGCGCCCTGGTGGGCGTGAGCGAAATGACCGGTTCGAATCAGCCCAGATGACAGCAAGCAGGCACGGGAAGGGCCTTATCGGCACTGCCCGCAAAAGACGGTCCTCCAACCGATCAGCGGGATGACCGCTGTATCGGCCCCATGGCCAAGCTGGGCGTTGCTGGCGGAGGTGCGAGCTTGCTTGGAAATCGCTCGATCCGAGGTCAGAGAACCGGTGCGGAAACCCGCGCTAACGGCGGCCCGTATCTATTTGGCTCGGGTAGCCGAGGAGCTGACCACGCGGACGCTCCGCCTGGTCCATCAGATCCTTGAGCGATCGATCCGCCAGGCCCATGCCCGCGACAAGGTCCGCCGCAACGTGGCGAGCCTGGCGGATGTGCCCGAAGGCAGGAAAGACGGCCATCCAAGGCGATGACGCTCAGCCAGGCCGTCACACTCTTGGAGACCGTCGAGTCCGGTGCCCACTGGCGCGCTGCCTACGTGGTCCTGTCCCTGCTGCCCGGCGTCCGCACCGAGGAGACGCGGGCGATCACTTGGGACGAGGTCGACCTCACGGCTGGCATGGTGGCCGTCTACCGGTCCGTGCGGGGTCAAGGGCGACACCAAGACCCGCAAGAGCCGCCGCGTGCTGAAACTGCCCACCCGGGCGACCCAGGCGCTCCGCGCGCACCACGCCCGCCAGGCCGCCGAGCGGCTCGCGGCGGGGGAGTTGTGGCAGGAGCACGGCCTGGTGTTCTGCCGTCAGGACGGAACGCCGCTGGACCGCTGGCACGCACGGAAGGAGTTCCAGAAGATCACCAGGGCCGCCCGGCTCGGCGGAGCCTGGACGCCGCGAGAGCTGCGGCAGTCGTTCGTGTCCATCAGGCGAGCTTGTCGTGGCCGGAGATCACCGGCTCGATGCCGCGGCGGCTGCCTGATATTCCGGTGACTCGTACTCGTGCGGCTGGGGGATGCTGGCGCGGAGACCGATCTGCCGAGCGCTGGCTTCGGGGTCGCGGACCGGCCGCCAGTCCCGGCCGGAACCGCCGGGTCGGGCCTTGTTGACGTGGTTGGCCTGGCGGGCGTACCAGTCGGCGATGAGGTCCCTGGCCGCGTTCAGGTGCCCGTCATCCAGGTCGGCGTGCAGCTGGTACAGGCCCCGTCCGCCGTGGGTCATTGCCCCCGGGTATGAAACGTCGCCGGGGTAGGCCGAGTCGGCCGCTTCCATCTCGTCAAGCCAGCTCATCGGTCCCATCTCGCTTTCTGAGCTCTCACTTTCTGAGCTTTAACTGTTCCTGCGGTGATCGGCATCTATTGCCGCCTGATAGCCATCGCGATCGCGGTGCCGGCGTGGGCGACGCCGCCTCCTCCGGGCAGGCCCGCCACAATGGGTCTGCTTTTAGGCATACGGCGCCGGCAGCTGGCGCGGTGCGCTTTCCCTGTGTGGCCCGCTGACGCGGGCCTGATGTCTGCTCAGAGGAGACATACGGTGCGTGTGATACATCCCCGGCCGCTGCGGGCCAGATGAATGAGATACGACGGACTGGGCCTGGCCCGCTTTGACGGACATCCATCATCAGGGGTTTGTCCCCGGAAGGATGTCCGATCATGGAGAGCATGGGGAAGAAGCCCCGGCGCCGCCGTTCGTTTACTCCGGAGTTCAAGGCCGAGATCGTTGAGCTGTGCCAGCACGGCGACCGGTCCGTTGGCCAGGTCGCGAAGGACTTTGACCTGACCGAGACCGTGGTGCGGGAGTGGGTCAAGCAGGCGGAACGGGACGCCGGAACGCGCCAGGATGGCGGCCTGACCAGCGGCGAGCGCGACGAGTTGGCGCAGTTGCGGCGGGAGAACCGCCGGCTGCGGGAGGACGTGGACATCCTTAAGCGGGCGACGGCTTTCTTCGCGAAGGAGACCCGGTGAACGTCTACCCGTTCATCGAGGCGGAGAAGCAGGGCAGGCGCAACGTCAAGCGGGCGTGCGAGCTGCTGAAGGTCTCCCGTGCCGCCTTCTATGACCACCAGTGCGGGCCGTCACTGCGAGAGCAGGAAGACGCGGAGCTGGGCCGCCAGATCCAGGCCGTGCACAAGGACTCCCGGGGCCGCTACGGCGCGCCGCGGATCCATGCTGAGCTGCGCCACCAGGGGCACCGGCACGGGCGCAAGCGGATCGCCCGGCTGATGCGCCAGGCCCAGATCATCGGCCGGGCACCGAAGCGGTGGAAGAAGACCACCCTCCCCGACCCGGTGGCGGCCGCCCGCACGGACGCGATCCGCCGGGACTTCACCGCCGATGCCAGCAAGCTCAACTCCCGCTGGTGCGGGGACATCACCTACATCCGCACCTGGGAGGGCTGGCTTTTCCTATTAGTTACCGTCATCGACATCGCCTCCCGCCGGGTCGTCGGATTCGCTCTGGCTGATCACCTGCGCACCGAGCTGATCTCCGATGCCCTTGCCAACGCTGTGGCCGCCCGCGACCCGGCCCCCGGCGTGGTCTTCCACTCCGACCGCGGCTGTCAGTACACCTCAGCTGAATTCGCTGGGCTCGCGGAGGACTGCCAGGTCGTCCTGGCGCTCGGCCGGACCGGCCAGTGCTGGGACAACGCCCTCGCCGAATCGTTTTTGCCTCACTCAAAGGCGAACTGATTGACCTGCGGCCCTGACCGACCCGGGCGGCCGCCCGCCGCGCCATCGTCGAATACATCGGCTGGTACAACGGCACCCGCCTGCATTCCACCCTCGGCTACCTCAGCCCCGCCGAATTCGAAGCCACATCCAATCAGCAGACCATCAGACAGGTAGCCTGACCAAGCCATCAGCCCTGTCCGTCAAAGCGGGGCAACCCCATCCCTCTCCGTACCGGTGATCGCCAGAGGTTGGCTGACCGGCGATTACGAACGTTGAGTCCCACGGCTGAGATCACCGTGATCCTCTCGGCCTGCATAGCCTGATCCGGTGGACGACGACAGCCTTGCCCAGGGGCCCAGTTTCGTCCAGCGCACTCTGTCGTCCCTCCGGCGGCGGAACTTCCGCCTGTTCTTCATCGGCCAAACCATCTCCCAGACCGGTAACTGGCTGACCAATGTTGCTCTAACCCTCCTCATCCTGCACCGCACCGGAAGCGGCGTGGCTCTTGGCTTGCTGGTGGCGTGCCAGTACGGCCCGATCCTGCTGCTGTCTGCCTGGGCAGGTGTGATCGTCGATCGATCAAGTAAGCGCAACCTCCTCTATGTCACGCAGGCGCTCGAGATGTGCGAATCGTTGGCGCTCGCGGCGCTGGCATTCATGCACAATGCACCGCTCGCCGCTTTCTACGGCATCGCCGTGGCAGGAGGTACTTTGCTGGCGTTGGACAACCCGGTCCGGCGGTCGTTCGTCAACGAGATGGTGCCGACCGACGAGATACCCAACGCCGTGACGCTCTACAGCGCCATGAACAGCATGGCTCGCATCGCGGGACCCGCCATCGCCGGCCTGCTCATCGTGACGGTCGGCTACGGCTGGTGCTTCACGGCTGACGCCATGTCCTACGCGGCGGTCCTCACCGCACTCGCCATGATGCGCTCGGCCGAGCTGCACCGGCTGCCGGTGACGGCTCGTGGGGCCGGACAGGTCCGGGCCGGGCTCAAGTACATCTTCGGCGTGCCAGACCTCTGGATCACCTTTGTCATGCTCCTGCTCATCGGAATATTGAGCTACAACTTCGCAGTCGTATTCCCCCTCTTCGTCGAGAAGGGACTCCACGGCGGCAATGGCACCTACACCCTCGTCTACTCGGCCTTCAGCGCAGGCGGCCTAGTCGGGGCGCTGCTCGTCGCCAGGCGTTCCACCGTCACCATCCGGACGGTGGCGGTCGGTGCCGCGGGGCTCGGGGCGGCCATGCTTGTCCTCTCAGCCGTCCCCAGCGTCGCCCTCGCCTTCTTGGTGGTGACCCTGGTTGGCGCCGCCAGCGTCGCCTACATGACGGCGACGACGTCCATTGCCCAGCTCCGAACGGAGCCGCACATGATCGGGCGGGTCCTCGCTCTACAAACCGTTCTCCTTGTCGGCACCGCACCGATCGGCGGACCAATCGTCGGGGCGATCGCCGACGCGGTCGGCGTCCGCGCCCCAGTCCTCATCGGCGGGGTCGCCGCTCTGGCCGCGGCAGCCTTCGGCGTGCTCGCCGCCCGTCGTGTGGACGCGCGTCGGGGGCACGCCATGGAGCAAGACTGACGCTCCGTTGCCGACTCGCACAATGCTCAGAGGGCGGCCTGATCGCCAGACCTTCCCAGACCGCCCCTAGCGGCCCGAGTTTGTTGTTCGAACGATCGATTTTCCGCGATACGGCGCGTTCAACAGGTTCAGGAACAACCGCTGGGTGTTGGGTGACAACGATAGCAAGCGCCTGCCTGGCTGAGTCCCTGACCGGCATCAGGCACGGCAGGGCCATCGGGTAACGCCATGCCCTTGACTATGGCCATGGCCATGGCCATGGCCATGGCCATAG
>Ga0302225_10001021_pt1 | contig 18668 bp, 16 predicted proteins | sample II_Palsa_E3_2_FD_193515 | JGI IMG/M metagenome (GOLD analysis project Ga0302225, IMG submission 193515) | Peat permafrost microbial communities from Stordalen Mire near Abisko, Sweden - II_Palsa_E3_2 | ecosystem: Environmental > Terrestrial > Soil > Palsa > Peat permafrost | place: Sweden...
GCTGCCGGGGCGGGATGTGGTGCGGATTTTCGAGCGGATTATGGATGTGATGCGGAACATTCAAAAGGAGGGAATCGGGGCCAAGGCGGACGCGGCGAAGGCGGAGACGGAGTTGGATTCTGGGGTAAACGACTAGCGGGCGGGATGGTTGGCCGTGGACGCGAAGACAGGTTCCTCGCTTCGCTCAGAGTGACAAACATTCGCTAACAGCTAAAAGCCAAGAATCAGGGATTTTCTTATGATTGTCGCAATGCAGGACGTGGCGGATGAAGTGCAGATTCAGCAGGTGATTGAGCATCTGGTGAAGCTGGGATTTGAGGTGCACCGTTCGACTGGGGCGCGGCAAACCGTGCTGGGCGCGGTGGGCGCGGGAATTGATTTTGACATCCGCAACCTGGAGCTGTTTCCCGGAGTGCAGGAAGTCCATCGCATCAGTTCGCCGTACAAGTTGGCAGGCAAAAGCTTTCGTCCGGAAGGGACAGTCGTCAAACTGGCGAATGGGGTGGACATCGGCGGCAACGAAGTTGTGGTCATGGCGGGACCGTGCTCGGTGGAATCGCGGGAGCAGCTATTTGCTACGGCGGAGGCGGTGTCGAAGGCCGGCGCGCGGGTGCTGCGGGGCGGAGCGTTCAAACCGCGCAGTTCTCCTTATTCTTTTCAGGGGCATGGAGAAGATGCGCTGAAATTGCTGCGCGAAGCGGGAGACAAGTTCAAGCTGCTGGTGATCAGCGAGGTGATGGAGATCTCGCAGATTGCCATGATGCTGCCGTATGTCGACATACTCCAGGTGGGGGCGCGCAACATGCAGAACTTCAATCTGCTGCGCGAACTGGGAAAAGTGCGCAAGCCGGTGCTGCTGAAGCGCGGGATCGCGGCGACGCTGGAGGAGTTGCTGCTCTCAGCAGAATACATTATGGCGGGTGGGAACTATGAAGTGATTTTGTGCGAACGTGGGATCAGGACGTTTGAGACTTACACCCGGAACACGATGGATATTTCGGCGATTCCGATTATTCACAAGCTATCGCATCTGCCGATGACGGCCGATCCGTCGCATGGAACGGGGCGGCGCGACAAGGTTGCGCCTATGGCGCGGGCGTCGGTGGCGGCGGGAGCGGATGCGCTGCTGATCGAAGTGCATTGCGAACCGGATCAGGCGTGGTCGGACGGAGCGCAGTCGCTTTTTCCCGAGCAGTTCGCCAAACTGATGGACGAGTTGCGGATGATTGCGCCGGCGGTAGGAAGAAAAATTGGGTAATTGGGCAATTTTGTAATTTGGTAATTTGAAAACAGAGCGCACAGAGAAGTTCAAATTACCCGATTATTCAATTACCCGATTACTCAATTCTTTTTATGCCGATTCGGCAAATCACGATCATTGGGACGGGGCTGATCGGCGGGTCTTTTGCGCTGGCGCTGCGGAAGCGGCAGTTCGCGGGGCGGATTGTGGGCTGCGACCGGGAGTCGGCGCTTAAGAAGGCGAAGATGCGGGGCGTGATCGACAGCGGATTTGTTGAGCCCGCGGACTCGGTGCGAGGCAGCCAGTTGGTCGTGCTGGCGACGCCGGTGTTGGCGATTGTGGATTTGATTGGGCGACTGGGTCCGGGGCTTCCGGCGGGCACGCTGCTGACGGACGTGGGAAGCACCAAGGCGGTGGTGGCGCACCAGGCACTGAACGTGTTTGGCAAGAGTGCGGGCAGGCGATTTCTGGCCGGGCATCCGATGGCGGGGAAGGAACACAGTGGCGTAGATTATGCGGATGCCGACTTATTTCAGAACGCGGTGTGGTTCTTAACGCCTCTGCCGGGACAGAATCTGCACCAAGGCATGTTCGCGGAATTTGCGGGGTGGATCGCTCAGATTGGGGCACGCATTTCGATTCTGCCGCCCGAAGATCACGACCGGCTGTGTGCGTGGATCAGCCACCTGCCGCAGATGATTTCGACGGCGCTGGCGGCGGCGCTGGTGGAGGAGTTTGGAGAAGATGCGCCGTTGCTGCCGGCTGGTGGGCGGGCTTTGCGGGAGATGACGCGGATTGCGGCGAGTCCGTATTCGATGTGGCGGGACATTGCCATCAGCAACAAGAAGAATCTGGAAGACGCACTATTTATGGTGGAGCAGCGGCTGGCACACATCCGCGAAAATCTGTCGACGCGGGCGTTGGCGGAGGAGTTTGAGCAGGCGCATGGGTTGAAGAAGAATCCGGCGCAGAAAGCGTGATTCACCACGCAGAAGCGCTCCTTGGTGAATTGCATTTAGAATGCGGACGCTATGAATAAGGTTGTGGCCAACGCCGATGAGGCGATTCGGGATGTCGGAGACAATTCGGTCATCATGATCGGGGGGTTTGGGCTGTGCGGGATTCCGGAGAATCTGATTCGCGCGCTGGTGCGGAAGGGGTCGAAGAACTTAACCACCATCAGCAACAACGTGGGCGTCGATGGACTTGGCAACGGGCTGTTGCTTTCGGCGGGCCAGATTCGGCGGCACATCGGAACCTACGTCGGCGAGAACAAGCTGCTGGAATCGATGGTGCTGGCGGGGAAGGTGGAACTCGATCTGGTGCCGCAGGGAACATTTGCCGAACGCATGCGCGCGGCAGGCGCGGGCATTCCCGCGTTCTTTACGCCGACGGGTGTGGGGACTATTGTCGCGGAAGGCAAAGAGACGCGCGAGTTCGATGGCCGCGCTTACATCATGGAGCGCTGGTTGAAAGCGGACTTCGCGTTTGTCAAAGCGTGGAAGGGCGACCGGATGGGGAATCTGGTGTACCGGAAAACGGCGCGGAATTTTAATCCGATCATGGCCACCGCGGCGAAGGTGACGATTGCGGAAGTCGAGCAGTTGGTGGAAGTGGGTGAGTTGGATGGGGATCTGGTGCATACGCCGTCGGTATACGTGAAGCGGATTTTTCAAGGCGCGTTGTATGAGCGGCGGATTGAGAAGCGGACGGTGAGGAAGGCGAGTACCTAGTACCGAGTTCCGAGAACAAAGGATAATGAACAAACCTGGAAAAGACGTCGAGAAGCGCGAACGGATTGTGACGCGCATTGCGCGCGAACTGCGGGATGGGTTCTATGTGAACCTCGGCATTGGGATGCCTACGCTGATCGCGAATCATGTTCCGCAGGGGATGGAAGTGGTTCTCCAGTCGGAGAACGGGATGCTTGGCATTGGGCCTTATCCGGTGGAGGGCGAGGAAGACGCCGACCTGATCAACGCCGGCAAGGAGACGGTGAGCGAGATGGCGGGGACATCGTATTTTTCGAGCGCCGACTCCTTTGCCATGATCCGCGGCGGGCACGTTGATTTGAGCGTGCTGGGCGCGATGGAGGTGGATGAGTCGGGCAATCTGGCGAACTGGATGATCCCGGGAAAAATGGTGAAGGGGATGGGCGGAGCGATGGATCTCGTGGCCGGAGCGCGGCGCACGGTGGTGGCGATGGAGCACACCACCAAGGACGGCGCTCCGAAGATTCTAAAGAAGTGCACGCTGCCACTTACCGGCGTGAAAGTCGTGGATACGATTGTGACGGAGATGGCTTACATCCGGGTGACGGAGCGGGGGTTGGTGCTGGAGGAAGTGGCTCCGGGCTTGACGGCGGAGGATGTGCAGCGGGCTACCGAGGCGCGGTTGGTGGTGAGCGAGGGGTTGAAGGTGATGGAGAGTTGAGCCCAAAGATTCTCCTCCGATCTGCCTAGACGCGAAACGGCGCGGCTAGCAGCCTGAACGGAAGTGTGATGACAAGATAGACGATCTCCAGAACTCCGTGCACCGCGACGCCAAGAATGCGAAATGGCAGCAGGAGCAGCCAGACGAACGGGTAGGCGACCAGCGCCAGCAGAGCCAGGGGCCAGCAGAGCAGGAAGAGAACGCACCACACGAAGAAAGTGAACATGATCGGACGTCCTTAATCTTTATCTCTAATCTTTATCTCTCTACTTAAAATTGTACGGCGGCGGTTGGGGAAAAGTTCCAATTGCGTTATTCGTAGCGCAGGGCTTCTGCAGGCAGAGTTCGGCCGGCGGACCATGAGGGATAGAGCGTAGCTATGTACGAAACTCCGAGGGCAACCAGTACAACCCATATGCCATCCCACAGGCTCGGCGCGAAGGGGACGTAGTCGATGGAATAGACTTCGGGCGAGAGCGGAATCATGTGATAATGGCCTCCCGCATAGCATAAGGCGTATCCGAGCACCAGGCCGATGGCGGTGCCGATTACGCCGATCAGAACTCCCTGGGCGATGAAGATGTTTCGCACCTGCGACTTGCGCGTGCCCATCGACATGAGGACGGCGATGTCTCTGGTTTTTTCCATGACCATCATGATCAGAGAAATCAGAATGTTGAGAGCGGCCACGAACACAATCAGTCCGACGGTAATTTTCGTGATAAGGCCCTCCATGCGGAGGGCATGGAACAAAGCTTTGTTCTGTTCCATCCAGTTGGTGGCCATGAAACCTTTTCCAGCAGCATCTTCGAGTTCGCGGGAAACCCGGTCCGCTTTGTAGATGTCGTCGACCTTGAACTCAATAACCGAAATCAGATCGCCGAGGCCGAACAGGGCCTGGGCGTCTGAGAGCCGCGTGAACGCCCACGACGAGTCGTAATCGAAGAAGCCGGAGTTAAAGATTCCCACCACGCGAAAGCGGCTGTATTTCGGCACCATCCCGAACGGAGTCAGTTCGCCCTGCGGGCTGGTCACTAACACGACAGAGCCGACAGTTGCGCCCAGATTGTCGGCCATGTCTTTGCCGAGGATGAGTGGAGGCATGGCGGCCACTCGGGCGTGCACGTCGGCCAGGGAATCCGGCGATGAAGCCGCCAATGCTTGTGGGGCCGAGGGTTGGTCACCCGACTCGCTCGCGCCATGCGCGATGGTCGGAGCAGGGTCCAAGTCCGCCGCTGATCCCTCTTTTACCGAGTTCAGCAGATCTCCCACACGCCGTTCATCCGCTGGAATCATGCCCTTGAGGACTGCGCCGCGGGCGCGGGGTCCGCGGGAGATCAGCACCTGCTCGAAAATTGCAGGAGCGGCGGCGACCACGTGAGGCTGTTTGGAAAGACGATCGAGCAGCGGCGGCCAATCCTTGATGCCGTCATCGGCCACGCGCAGCAAGCTGACGTGCGAAGTCGATCCGATCAGGCGCTCCTGCAAGTCCTGGCGAAAGCCGTTGTTGATGGCGAGCGCGACGATAAGCGAGGCCACTCCCGCGGCTACTCCGACAATCGAGATGCCCGTGATGATGCCGATAAACGCCTGACGGCGCTTGGCGCGCAAGTAGCGGGTCGCGATGAAAAGCTCGAAGCGCATACGAGGTTTCAGCCGTCAGCTTTCGGCCAAGTCGGATTATAGCGACCGCCTCTGGTGCAGTGTGGAGATTCCGGCAAATAAAAGCTACGCACTCGAATCAGAAGAGCCGCGTGATTCCGGGAAAGCCGTCAAAGCCGGAATCGAAGGTCAAAATGCGCTCAATGCCGTGGCGCTCCATCACGGCGAGGTGCACCGCATCGCGAGCGGAAAGATGTCGACGTCCAAGAACAATTTCTTTCGCACGCTCAACATGGCCGCGTTCCACAGCCAGCACTTGATCCGTCACGCCCAGCAAAGCGTCGAATGCGGGTTGAATCGCATCGTGGCGGTTGATCGCGGCATAGCGGTGGAGAATTTCCTGCAGTACTTCGGCGTCAGTCACCAGACGCTCGCGCTCGCTCACCAGTTTTTCAAGCCATCGTTGCGCGTCGCTCCTGTGGGGATGGGGGGCGCCGACGAGATACATCGGAACATTGGAATCGACAAAAATCACGGCTGCGGCCCGGTGCCGTAACCACTCTCGATTTCTGCCAGCATTTGCTCGATATCCCCGGTGGGAAATTCATGCTTGAGGGCGGCCCGAATGGCTTGGAGCTTCTTCCCAGGATCGCCCAGCGGCTCGCGGTGCCGCGCCCTCTCCAGTGCCTGCCGCACCCACTCGGCCAGCGACATGTGGCGCGCGCGCGCCATGCGCTGGATTTCCCGATATTCGGGGTCCTGCAGAATCACCTGTAGTCGCTTAGCCATATGATGAGTTTATGTGACTCATCACGATGAGTCAATGGATTTTCGCCCCATCAGCCACGCATGCGCGTCCCGTCGTTCTGTGGCACATTAGAAACTGCTCAGCATTGCTAAGATCACTTAAGATCCATGCCCGCACCTGCCGACTCCAGAGCTGGACGCATCGCCTTCACGCATCCGGACTTCGTGCTCTTTCAGATTGCGCGCTTCCTCATCGTGGCCGCGGTCGAGATGCAGGCGGTCGCCGTGGGATGGCAGGTATATGACATTACAAAGCGCGCTCTCGACCTGGGGCTCGTGGGACTGGCGCAGTTTCTTCCGGGCATCTTGCTGTTTCTGGTCAGCGGCCATGCCTCCGACCGATTCGAGCGGCGCAAGGTCTTGGGTGCGTGCTATGCGGGATACGCGCTATGCTCGGCCCTTTTGCTGATTCTCTCGGAGCGGGGCACGCACCCCGTTCGCCTCATCTACGTTGTACTGATTCTGCTGGGCGTAGTGCGCTCGTTCAACGGGACGGCCAGCCGCTCGATTCTGCCGCAACTGGTTCCCGATGAACACTTCGCCAATGCCGTCGCCTGGAACGCGACCACCTTCCAGGCCGCAACCATTCTTGGACCATCGCTCGGCGGAATTCTCTACGCGCTTTTCCGGGGACCCTCCGCCGTTTATGCCGCTGCCATGCTCACCGCCGTGGGCGCGCTGTTATCTATGTTCCGCATTAAGACGCGGCCGCAAACGCGGCGGCGCGCACCCACGACACTGAAGACGGTGTTTGCCGGCCTGCATTTCATCTGGCGCGAGAAGCTGATTTTGGGTGCGATCTCGCTGGACCTGTTCGCTGTGCTTCTGGGCGGGGCAGTGGCTCTGCTTCCGGTTTACGCCCGCGAGATTCTTCACACCGGGCCGTGGGGGCTGGGACTGTTGCGTACCGCTCCCGGAGTGGGCGCGGCGGCGATGGCCGTGGCCCTGGCGCACCGTCCGCTGCGCGGGCGGGCGGGGCCCACGCTGCTGTGGTCGGTGGCCGGGTTCGGAGTCTGCACGATTCTTTTTGGCGTCTCGACCAGCCTGGTGCTCTCGCTGATTTCGCTGATCTTACTGGGCGCGGCCGACATGATCAGCGTGATCATTCGCGCCACGCTCGTGCAGTTGCGCACGCCCGATGAAATGCGAGGACGCGTGATGGCCGTGGATATGGTTTTCATCGGCACATCGAATGAACTCGGGCAGTTTGAATCGGGGCTTACAGCGCAGTGGTTTGGCACCGTTCCCGCTGTTTTGCTGGGAGGAGCGGGAACGCTGGTGGTGATTGGGCTGTGGGCGTGGATGTTCCCGGAGTTGCGGCGGGCGGGAAAGCTTAATGAGATGAATAGTGCGGGGGATGAAGCGGCGGAGGCAGCGGAAGCTGAGGCGGAAGAGAGAGAGCGTTAGCGCAGGCGTTTGCGCAATAGCACGCTCGTGCGGGCGTTGCACCACATTCGGTTCATTGACCTCACAAGGTTTGGGCGTAAGGTTGCATAGTCCTGGTTTTGATTTCCGAACTCTGGGTCTTCGGCCCATTTGTCTAACGAGCCATTCCGGCGAAGTTAGGGTTCCGAAAGTCAACGCCCGAAGATTTGCGGCTTTTGCCGGCATGGAAGAATTTGTGAAAAAAATTGGATTGATGATCGCAATGTTGTTGATATCCGCTACATCGTTCGCCCAGTACTCGAACGCCAACCTGAATGGGGCGTACTCGCTTCAATTCAGCTCTCCTCAAACATACAACTGGTCGAAGACATTTACGTGTCCCAGCAACTCTTCGATCACCTATACCGCGAACGGCTCTACGGCGGGCTCGCAGGTGGATTTCGGCACGGTGACTTTTGACGGCAACGGCAACCTAAGCGTTTCCCTCACCAGCATCGGGTCTGAGAATTCGTCTGCCAGCGCGAAAACCATGTCGGTAACGTGGAACAGTTCGTGCCAGGTGGTGAGCGTGAACGACGGCCACGTGGTATATGAGCCTGCCACTACCAAGACGCAGACGGGAACGTATTCGATCCAGTCGAACGGGACGGGAACGATGAGCGAGACGGGATCGTCGCAATCGCAAACGCTTTTGCTGGCGGCGACCAGCGGCGGGTTGAGCTCGACGGTGTTGCTCACCAACCCAATCGTGAACGGGAAGATTATTGGGACGGGGATGGCGGTGCATCAGTAGGGGCGCTAAAGCGGCACTTCTTCTTCAGAGCATGTGGTGGTCGTGCGGGTTTACGATCGTTACGAGAACCTGGGTGCCAAACCACTGCGCTGTAAGTCCCGATTCAAACTGCCCGAGTTCGTTCGATGTCCCGATGAAAACCAGAGTGTGGCAGAGGATGCTTCGCAGCTTGGAGCGTTGAAGGCGCGGGAACTTTTCCCGCGCAGCTTTCGTAAATGGTGCCATGAACGATGCGACAGCAATAGAACGGCCGGCGGGCAAGAATGCGGTGACCTGGTTCGGCCTTTGCTTTTCCTTATGTTCCATGCTGTTGATCCGGGAGTTGTTTCGCGCAGTTTCGCCCCAGCCCGGCACAACCCTGACCCTTGCCAGAGAGGCCTGTATGTTCGCGAGTGCGGGCGCGCTGGTCTGGTTAGTCCGTCGAGGTGAAGGGCTGCCGCTGCGCTCGATTGGCATTGGCACATCTCCGGTGTGGAAGTCGCTAGCCTGGGGCGTTGTGATTGCTGTTGCTTGTGTGCTTCCCGCAGCGGGGATCGCCATGCTCACCGGATACGAGCATGGTCCCGCATCGCAGACTTTCGCCAAGCTTCCTCTTTGGGTCGTCTTCATCGTGGTCGTGCGTGCCGGCGTGGTGGAAGAATTATTCTATCGGGGTTACGCCATTGAACGCCTGCAGGCTCTTGGTCTCGGGCGCTTCCTATCGTGGTTAATACCTCTCACAATCTTTGCCGTGGCGCATTGGACCGGGGAAATCGCGAACATCCTGATCGCGCTGGTTCTTGGCGCAATTCTGACCGTCTTCTATCAGCGGCGTCGCGATCTAGTCGCAAACATGTTCGGGCACTTTCTGGTGGACTTCGTTGCGAACGTGCTGCCCGCGCTGTTCTCCTGAAAAGGTTGAGAGCGCCTATACACGTGAATGGAGCGCTCTATTTTTGTGATATTAGCGTCTTGGCTGCGCCCAGGTTCTCGTAACGATCGTAAACCCGCACGACCACCACATGCTCTGAAGAAGAAGCGCCGTCTTTCGCGATTTCCGGAGCTATCTTGAAATCGTAGCTTTCTGACTTTGCATCGGAGAGCAAACCCACCGGCTCGATGTACTTCCACTCGCCGGCATCGATGGAATATTCCGCGAGCTTGATCGGCGAAAAGCTGTCGCTGGCGCGAAAGCTCACGTGAATCTGCCCGCCCTCGACCGACGCGGAGAGATCGTCGATTCGCGGCGGCGTTGTATCCACCTCGAAGCGGCGGCTTTCTTTCGACGCGGTCAACGCCTCGCCGGGCGAGTGTGACGGCGCGTCCGACGCCACCACCTTCACGGTATAACCGCCATCCGGCAGCAGGCTGGCATCGAAGGAATAGGCCTTATCGGTGAGATTGTCTTTGAGTAGCAGCCAGCGCGTTTCGCCGTCCCCGCGATAGTAAAGGGAGTAGACCAGTTGATCGTCGTTTTCATCGTGTGCACTCCACTTTACTCCGATGGAATCGCGATCTCGCGAACTCGGCATCGGCACTTCGAAGTGCATGCCCGAAGATCCGCTGGAATCCGGTCCCATACTGGTGCCCGGCATTTTCGGCATGGGCTGATACTTCACGCCGACTTGCACGGTTAGGTCGTCAATTTCAGGAGCGGCGTTCTTGGGGAGATAATTCAGCACCACGGTATCGACGCCGGGCGCCGTTGCCCCGGCATGGAGCACCGCCTTCCACTGCGCATAGCGAGCGGCCGGAATCCCGGTCTCTGCGTTCTTGCCGAGGTCGATCTTCTTCCACGCGCTCCAGTTGCGGTCTGGATTGTCCACGTTTCCGCTGCGCGCGTAAAGATCGACGTTGCCCGTGCCGCGAAATTCTACGCGTCCCCAGCGCGAGAAAATTCGCGCGTCAAACACGTCGCTTTCGTATGTGCCCTCAGCCTCGGGGCCGGGTCCCAGCACGAAAACCTTGCCAAGATTGCTGGTCGATGCGTACAAGCCCCCGCCGGGAGCCTTGGCAAAGGCCGTTACCTGCGAAGCCGCGGCTTTCAAGAGATCGGAAAAATCGTCCAGCCCGGTGACGGCAAAAATATGCCCGCGATTGCCTGTGCCGGCAAGCAGGCGTCCCTGGGCATCAAAGGCTAGGGCATAGACAATGTCTTCGTGCGAAGTCCACACGCGCGCGGGAGAACCGTCCTTGGCGATGCGATACACATCGGAGCCACCGCTTACGCCGCCGCCGGGAAATGGAAACGGGCTGGTCATGGGCGGAGTGCCGGGCGCGGGCGTGATCGTGATGCCCGGAGCTTGCGCCCCCGCGCCTCCTGTGGGCACGCTCGCTCCCATGGTCAGCAACGTGGCTGGCGCAGGCGGTGCGCTTGAGCCGGCGCTCCGTTTCTCGCCAACTGCCGCCGCATAGATGTTACCGGAACGGTCGAGCGCCAGCGCCGTGATCTCTTTCTTTGGGGCGCTGTACAACACAAACCCCTCGCCCGCTGGAGAAATCCGATAGATCAGACCACTGCCGTCCGATCCCGCAATCAGATTGTCCTGTGCGTCGAAGGCCAGCACTCGAATATGGGTTTCGTCGCTCTTGAAAAAAACCGAGTGCTCGCCTTTCGCCGTGACGCGGTAGATTTCTCCGTGGTCGCCGGTCGCTATATAGAGGTTGCCAGCTTTGTCCAGCGCCAGGTCCCAGATGTACTTCGTACCCGGCTCGAAATAGACGGAAGCACTCCACGACGGATCTACGGCAGGTCTGGAGTCTTTCTCGGAGGCAGCTGCCGAACTCGCCTCCGATTTTGCCGGCTTCGACTTGCCGGGCGGCTGGTGTTCGAGTTTATATACCTTGCCATCGGGAGCGGTACCCGCATAGATCACGCCGCCGGGGCCGGTCCGAAGAGCCTGGACTTGCAGTTCTTTGGGCTCGAAAATGATCGTCGCCTTGCCATCGGGCGTGATGCGATACACGCGCGCGGGCGCGCCCGCCGCCACATACACGTTGCCCCCATCGTCTGCCGTAATCGCCCAGATGTAGGTGGAAGGCGTGACATACAGACTGTTGAACGTGGGCGCCAGCTCCAGGCCGCCCGTGCTGCGAATGGCTACCCCGGTGGCCGTTCCCTTGGTCAGTTCCTCAAACTTTGACTGTTCCCAGGTGCGCGTACCCTCGGCGAACGCCGTCGGAACCAGCCCGGAGCCGCCCCAATCTGCAAGAAGGAGACCAATAATAAAGAAGAACAGAAACTTTCGCGCACTCTGCAATTTCATACCTCGAAGGTCGTTGTGGGCAGAATATTCAGGTTAACACGCTTGCTCGACGCGAGGCTGGGTAGCCAGGCTTGGCGTGGGAGGCCCCAAGGCTGATCTCCGTGGTATCGTAAGATTTCATGTATTCTTCGCGCCAGGATCTGCTGCACCTGCTCTCCCATAAATCCTTCCGACTGGGCGAGTTCAAGCTCTCTTCTGGAGGCACCAGCGACTACTACATCGACTGCCGGACCACGACGCTCGACGCCAAAGGGGCGCGCCTGACAGGCCAGGTTTTTTTCGATGAAATCCGTGAGCGGGGATGGAAGCCGCAAGCCATTGGCGGCCTCACCATGGGAGCCGACCCCATCGTCGTTGCGGTCTCGGTGGTGAGCGGCGAACTGCACGGCTTTCTGGTTCGCAAGGCGGAAAAGCAGCACGGGACCGGACAACGCATCGAAGGCTTTCGTCAAAAGGGCGCGCGTGTGGTAATCGTCGATGACGTTTGTACGACTGGCGCCTCCACTGTGCAGGCGATCGAGGTAGCCCGAGAATTCGGATTTAAGATTGCTGGCGTCATGTGCCTGGTGGAGCGCGAAGAGGCTAAGGGAAGGCCCAATGTGGAGAAGGCTGCGGCTCCGGCGCCGTTCGTTTCCATCTTCACCGCGAGTGATGTGCGCGCCGAGCATATTCTGCAAACGGCTGACACCGAGCCCGCAATCTTTGCCGTCGCCGCCAATTGTGAAATCTGCGGGCGACCGGCAGTCACGAATCTTCCGGGAGACCGCTGCGCGGCGCATAGAGTCTAGGCCGAGCTAACTATTAACCACCCGCGACCGAAATATGATTCAAACCCTCGAATGGACTGACCACGGCATACGCTTCATCGACCAGACGAAGCTGCCCACGGAAGAAACCTATGTGACCTGCAAGACGCACGAACAGGTTGCCGACGTGATTCGCAATATGGTCGTGCGCGGAGCGCCAGCCATCGGCGTGGCGGCGGCCATGGGCATCGCGCTGGCCGTCAAGAATTCCACGGCCGAGTCTGCGGGCGATCTAAAACGCGACTTCGACCAGGCCTGCGACATCATGGGCAAAACCCGGCCCACCGCCGTCAACCTTTTCTGGGCGATCCGCCGCATGCAGCAGAAGTTCGAGCGCCTGCGCATTCGTCCCATCGCGCAAATAAAACAGGAACTCATAGAAGAATCCCGGCGCATGCACGCCGAAGACATCGCCGCCAACCAGGCTATGGGACGGCACGGCGCCACGCTCATGCCGAGCGAAGGCGGAGTGCTTACGCACTGCAATGCCGGCGCTCTGGCTACGGCTGGGTACGGCACCGCGCTGGGAGTGATCCGCGCGGCGGTGGAGCAAGGCAAGAAAATCCACGTCTATGCCGACGAAACGCGGCCCTTCCTGCAAGGCTCGCGCCTCACTGCCTGGGAGCTGATGAAAGACGGTATCCCCACAACCGTCATTTCCGACAACATGGCGGGCGCGATGATGAAGCAGGGCAAGATCGGAGCCATCGTCGTAGGCGCCGACCGCATCGCGGCCAACGGTGACGTGGCCAACAAAATCGGAACGTACACCGTCGCCGTCCTGGCCAAGGAGCATGGCATCCCGTTCTACGTGGCTGCGCCGATTTCAACGGTCGATCTTGCCTGTCCTGATGGCAGCAAGATTCCTATCGAGCAACGGAATGCGAGGGAGATCACCCACATCGCCGGAAAGCAGATGGTGCCTGACGGCGTGTCTATCGAGAACCCCGCCTTCGACGTGACCCCCGCCAAGTACGTAACTGCGATTATCACCGAGCACGGCATTGCGCGGGAGCCTTATGGGGAGTCGCTGCGGGCGCTGGTCAACGTGGAGAGTGAAGTGAAAGTGTAGGCAGTTCCCATGTCTCGCAAAAGAGTTGGGGGCATGTTCTTCTTCCAAGCCACTACTGCGACACGGGAGCCCGTGCCGCTCGGCCGGGGAAAACTTCTGAAACAGTGGCCCCCTCCTTTACAACCGGTACGCCATTTACAAGCACGTAAGAAATTCCAGCCGAGAACTGGAGTGGGTCTTCAAACGTGGCTTTATCGATTACGGCGTGGGGGTTAAAGATCGTAATGTCGGCGTCGGCCCCGAGACGGATGCGGCCCTTATTTTGGAAAACGGGTGCGCGCTTTTCCAGGCGCTGCGCGGGGAGTAGCGTCATCTTGCGCAGCGCGTTCATCAGGTCCAGAACTTTTTCTTCGCGCACATAATGGCCAAGCACTCGGCAGAAAGTGCCCTGGCCGCGGGGATGCACCTTCGGGCCTGTGATGGGCATACCGTCACTCGCAACCATCACGATGGGATTTGCCAGGGCTTCGCGAACGGCGCTTTCGGGGATGGAGAAGATGATTACGATGCCGCCCTGCTTGCGGTATTTTTCGAAAGTTTCGGCAGTGAGAGGTTCACCGGTTTGGGCCCACTGAAGGTCTTTGTAAGTAATCCCTTCCGCTTCCTGCCAGCCGGGATCGAAAACCGCGGAGTCGATGGCCGTACTGGCAGCGGGATAGGGATAGGCCTCGGTTGTAACGTCCAGTCCTCGCGCGCGTGCGCCTTCAACCATCGCGATAAGCCTGGGAGTGTCTTTCAGTCCCATGCTTGTGATGTGCACCACATGCAGAGGAGCGCCCGTGGAAGCGGCGGCCGCGATGACCTCCTCGATCGCAGCCAGGCCGGAGGTGGGTTCCTTCATTCCGGCGTAGCGGAGGTGAACGTGGACCGACGCGTGATACGCGGCAGCAACCTTGAACACGTCGACAATCTCTGCGTGCGAAGCAGCCGAGGTGTAGTTGATTCCCATGCCTACGGCGAGTGCGCCGCGTTGCAATCCTTTAGCGACGGCAGCGCGAATCTGGTCCACTTCTTCCGCGGTGGCGGCGCGGTGTGCGGCGTCTCCTACCGGAAGGAACGTGCCGGGGTCGTGCATGATTTGCATACGCACTGGGATGTGCCCGACGCTGGCGCCGTAGTTGATCAGCGACTTGCCTTCCCGCTGCGCATACCAGCCATCGACATCGGCTGTGCCACGTTCGAGTTCGAGTGATGTAGTCACTCCGTCATGGGCCTGGAATTCGTAATTTCGGGGTTCCTGGCCGTGTTCGTGGAGATCGATACAACCCGGAGCGACCACTAGGCCGCGCGCATCAATTCTCTGCTTGCCCTCGAGAGCCTTTTCCGTGATCGCGACAATTTTGCCGTTGCGAATGCCGACGTTGCGGACGGAATCTAGCCCGGACTCGGGATCCATGACTCGACCACCTGAAATCACAATGTCAAGCGGGCTCGTGTCTGCATGAGCGCTGGGGAGATCAATGGTGGAGATCGTGGTTGTTAACAGGAAGGCCGAGGTTAGCAGAAGAAAGTGAGATCGCATTTGAAGGTGGACCTGCAAACCCCAATAGTTTCTCTGCCACGGGCCTTTGTGTCAAAGGCCCAAAGGCGCGTGCAAGTCGACCCTTGAGACTTGCCCGCCCACGGGACCCAAGCCGCCTGCAGTCGTGACGCGGGTAGGGATGCTTCGACTCCGCGATGAGTTCGCTTCGCTCTCTCCTTGCTGCGCTCAGCATGACATTTTTCGGATTTCCTGCCACGGCGTGGCGTGAGTCACTGCCCTCCGAAACCAAGGAACGATACACTGTGAAGGATTCTTCTGACGAAGTGCTTTCGGCGATTCTGCAATATGGTTCGAATGGGCCATGTGGCCCCAGCGCACAATGTGAGAAGATGGCCCGACCTACTGTTCGTGCCGCCTGGCAGCTAGGGGCGGCACTGGATGGACCGAAGCGGAGGCGGAGTGCATCTAACGGAGCAGGTGACGGAACGGGTGTCGAGTCAGGACGCGCTACTCCGGGTTCGAGGATTAAAGAAGGTTTTCCGGTCCGGCGAATCGGACTTGGTGCTCTTTGAAAATTTGTCGTTTGAGGTGAAGCGAGGCGAGATGCTCGCGGTTGTCGGAGAATCCGGCGCGGGGAAGAGTACCTTATTGCACATCCTCAGCGCTCTTGATCACGCTTCCGCGGGTGACGTATACTGCGCGCAATTGCAACTGAATTCGCTGTCGATGGACGAAGCGGCTGAGTTCCGCAATCGCGAGGCGGGCTTCGTCTGGCAATTCCACTATCTGCTGCCGGAATTCACGGCCGCGGAGAACGTGGCGATGCCGCTGCTGGTGCGCGGGTGCACCTGGGCAGAGGCGGCGCCGGAAGCCTCACGCTGGCTGCGTGAGGTCGGACTGGAGCAACGTGCGCATCACCGTTCGGGGGAACTTTCGGGTGGCGAGCAACAGCGAGTGGCTCTGGCCCGGGCGCTCATTACCGGTCCAAAGTTGTTGCTGGCGGATGAGCCTACCGGGGACCTGGACGGGCAGACGGCGGAAGCGGTTTTCGAATTGATTGCGCGATTACATCGCGAGCACCAACTCACCTCCCTTATCGCAACGCATAACTTGTCCTTCGCGCGGCGCTGTCACCGGGTGTTGCGGCTGCAGCGGGGGCGCGTGGAAGAGATCGCTCCGGAGTCGTTGTCGGCGTAGTTGCAGGAGATAGCGAAAGATTAGTAAGACAAAGTGCAAAAAAACGGATATTCGGCGGCCAAAGGCGGTTTCAACTGGTTCCTTCGGTAACATTATAAAAACGATTGAGTACTTGGGTTTGATGGCCGTTTGATTGCATAATGAGAGAGTGATGGGAAGCAAGGGGCAAGCTAGAAGTATTACCGGTTCGGGGTTTCGGTAGGGTCGAGCGAGCATCCAGCGCCTTCTCGGCCGGAAGGGTTCAGGGGGAAGGGCATTATGTTTGAACGCTATACGGAGAAAGCCAGGCGCGTCATCTTTTTTGCGCGTTACGAAGCAAGCCAGTTCGGGTCTCCTTATATTGAGACCGAGCACCTGCTGCTGGGTCTGCTGCGCGAAGATAAAGCCCTGACCAATCGATTCCTCCGCTCGCACGCCTCAGTCGAGTCTATCCGCAAGCAAATCGAAGGGCATACCACCATTCGAGAAAAGGTCTCGACCTCAGTGGATCTTCCCCTGAGCAACGAGTGCAAGCGCGTGCTCGCCTATGCCGCGGAAGAGGCGGAGCGGTTGTCCCACCGCCACATTGGGACCGAGCACCTGCTGCTGGGATTGCTGCGCGAAGAAAAGTGCTTTGCCGCGGAGATTCTGCACGAGCGCGGTCTGCGGCTGGCGACCATCCGCGAAGAATTGGCGCGCACCAGCCAGGAAAAGGCCCAGCCGCAGCGGCAACGCGAGTCGTCGCTGCTCAGCGAATTCTCGCGCGACCTGACGCAGGCGGCCATGGACAGCCAACTCGATCCGCTGGTGGGCCGCGACGGCGAACTGGAGCGCGTGATCCAGATTCTGTGCCGGCGCACCAAGAACAATCCCGTGCTGATCGGCGAGCCGGGCGTGGGCAAAACGGCCATCGTCGAAGGGCTGGCCCAGCGCATCGCCGACGGCGAGGTGCCGTCGTTCTTGGCGGATAAGAGAATTCTGGCGCTCGATCTCTCCTTAATTGTTGCCGGAACGAAATATCGCGGCCAATTCGAAGAGCGGTTGAAGACCATCATGAAAGAGTTGATGGAGTCGCAGAACTCCATCATTTTTATCGACGAGTTGCATACCCTGGTTGGCGCCGGATCGGCGGAAGGTTCGCTCGATGCGGCGAATATTCTCAAGCCCGCGTTATCGCGCGGCGAGATTCAATGCATCGGCGCAACCACTCCGGGAGAGTACCGCAAATCGATTGAAAAAGACCGGTCGCTCGAGCGGCGTTTTCAGGCCGTGAAAGTTCCGCCGCCCAATGAGGCGGATGCGGTGAAGATTCTGTTCGGCATCAAGGACCGGTACGAAAAATTCCACGCCGTCACCTACACCGACGACGCCATCAACTTCGCGGTTTCCCATTCCAACCGTTACATTCCAGACCGGTTCCTGCCCGATAAAGCGATCGACCTGGTAGACGAAGCCGGCGCGCGCGTGAAGCTGCGTCAGACCTCGCAGCCGGAAGAAATCACAGAAGTACAGAAGCGCATCAAGTTCATCGTGCACCGCATGGAGAATGCCATCGCGAACCATGAGTTCGAGAAGGCCCGCTTCTACTCCGATGAAGAACGCAAGGAGCGCGAGAATTTGCGCGCGCTGCGCGAGAAATACCATCTCGACGAATCCTCCACCGGCGTGGTGGGCCGCGAGGACATCGAAGATGTGGTTTCACGCTGGACCGGCGTCCCGATTACTTCGATCAAGGAAGAAGAAACGCAGAAGCTGCTCCGCATCGAGGAAGAGCTGCACAAGCGCATCATCTCGCAGGATAAGTCGATCAGCGCGCTGGCGCGCGCCATCCGGCGCTCGCGCGCCGGGTTGAAGAACCCGAACCGGCCGATTGGATCGTTCCTGTTCCTGGGACCGACCGGCGTGGGCAAAACAGAAGTGGCGCGCACGCTGGCCCAGTTCATGTTCGGAACCGAAAAAGCTTTGGTCCGCTTCGACATGTCCGAGTTCATGGAGAAGCATTCGGTGTCGAAGCTGATCGGCTCCCCTCCGGGATACGTGGGCTACGAAGAGGGCGGCCAGCTCACCGAGCGTGTGAAGCGCGCGCCGTATTCGGTGGTGCTGCTGGATGAAATCGAAAAAGCGCATCCCGATGTTTTCAACATCCTGTTGCAGGTTTTTGAAGACGGCCAGCTTACCGACGGGCTGGGCAACACGGTCGACTTCAAGAACACGATCATCATCATGACCTCGAACATCGGCGCGCGGCACCTGCAGAAGCGCGAAGGTTTTGGCTTTCAATCGACTAAGGATGAAATGGTTTCGACCAAGGTCGAGGAGTTAGTGAAGGGCGAGGTGAAACGCACCTTCAACCCTGAATTCCTGAACCGGCTGGACGAGATCATTCTGTTCCTGGCGTTGAGCGAGGCGGATCTAATCCAGATTCTGGAGCTCATGGTCACGCAGCTCAACACGAACCTGGCGCAGAAGGCGATCACGGTCACGGTGGCGGATGAGGCCAAGAAGTGGATCCTCAACCAAACCCTCACCGACCGCACCTACGGCGCGCGTCCGCTTCGCAGGGCATTGCAGAAATATATCGAAGACCCGCTGTCGGAGGCGCTGATCCAGGGCACGATCACCACG
>Ga0302225_10001022_pt1 | contig 18664 bp, 18 predicted proteins | sample II_Palsa_E3_2_FD_193515 | JGI IMG/M metagenome (GOLD analysis project Ga0302225, IMG submission 193515) | Peat permafrost microbial communities from Stordalen Mire near Abisko, Sweden - II_Palsa_E3_2 | ecosystem: Environmental > Terrestrial > Soil > Palsa > Peat permafrost | place: Sweden...
ACGGCATTATACAGATTCAGCAGCTTTTTCCTATAATCCGAGCTTCAATCGAGCGGTGAAGCGAAACGTAGAGCGAGTCAACTCAAGCCTTGGCCGGGTTCACTTCCGAAATCCGTTCGCGGCGTTGCTTGTCTCTCGGTTGCCGTTCTGTTGGCTGAGGAGCTGTGGCGTACTCTTTGAGCTTGCGGTAGAGCGTTGTTTTGCCAATCCTTAAAAGGTGCGCGGCCGCGATCTTATTTCCTCCGGCTTCTTGCAGCGCTTGCAAAACCGCGCGACGCACGACTTCCGCCAGAGGGACGAATTCATCGCCATCCTGCAGGCTCCCAGCGCACGCGCAATCGGGGACTGCGGTCAAGTCATCTGCTGTTAGAACAGGATAATCGCTTAGCGCCACCGCACATTCAATGGCGTTTTCTAGTTCACGGATGTTTCCAGGCCAATCGTAAGCCATCAACCGCCGCAGTGCGTCTTCCGAGATTGCGCGGACTGGCGGTAGCACGTCGGAAAATTTCTCCAGGAAATGGGCAGCCAACAGGGGAATGTCGCCCTTGCGCTCACGCATCGTCGGTACCCGAATTTGTACGACGTTTAATCGGAAATAGAGGTCCTGGCGAAAAGTCCCTGCCCGAACTCCCGCTTCAAGATCTCGATTTGTAGCCGCGATGATTCGTGAGTTAATCGGGATTCGTTCCGTGGACCCCAAAGGCCTTATTTCTTTTTCTTGCAGTGCGCGTAGCAACTTGGCCTGCAAGCACATCGGTAGCTCGCCAATCTCGTCCAGAAAGATCGTCCCTTGGTTAGCGGCTTGGAGAAGGCCTCTTTTCGAGTAATCTGCACCTGTGAAGGCTCCTTTGACGTGCCCAAATAACTCAGACTCGACTAGTGTGGGACTCAAAGCCGAACAATCGACGGGCACCAGCGGCTGCTCGCAACGCGATCCCTTGAAGTGAATGGCTCGCGCTACCAGTTCTTTTCCGGTTCCGCTCTCTCCCGTAATTAGGACCGAGGAAGTGCTCTGACTAACTTTTGTTATCAGCTCATAGAGACGACGCATCGGAGACGACTGACCGATCAGCCCGGCAAAGCCGGGTCCACTGGGCAACGCTGCGCGGGAGAGGTTCGCGTGGTCTTCCATTCTTTCTAGCGTTTCTACCTCCTGTGAGTACTGTATTTGCTAGAACAGCCTATGTCACTTCAATACCGCTGAATGCCTACCTTGATTCACTTGAAACGATATGAGCTCCCGAATTACGTGTACGTAGGTTTACGTAGGTAAAATTAGTTTAATAACTGTTATCAAAGGTTGCTATAGTGCGGCCGGACCGGAAGAGCTTCCCCCCTGGGTCTTGGTTGTGGTTACCGGCCGCCGTGCACTCTCGTGCGCCATCTAAGGAGCGCGACTTGACACGGACCGCGGTTGCTATTCTAGGTTTCAACGACGATCGCCTTGCCTTCCTCACCGTTTTCATCTCCATTTGGGCTTTTAACATTCCCCTCGATCTCGCGGTCCGCTTAACCGCCGAGAGAGGAGGCCTTTGAATCTCGCATGACCTACCCTAAAAGAGCGCGAGATGAGCTTGGAGTGGGGACCGCGGAGCCAACTGCCGAGCCGGTTCGGGTCAATGAGGAACTAAGACTTGAGAATACCGAGCGCAAACGAACGGAGGAAGCGCTCAGCCTATTCAGAACGCTGGTTGACCAATCCAACGACGGCGTTGAGGTGATTGATCCGGACACCCTTCAGATTCTCGACATGAATCAGAAAGGCTGCGCCGATCTTGGCTACACTCGCGAAGAAATTCTGTCTCTCAATCTTCGCGACATTGATCCAACCATGGATCACAACGAGTGCATCAGAGCCACAACGCAGTTGAAGGAATCTGGAACCCTTGTAAAGAAAGGCGTTCATCTCAGGAAGGATGGATCGACGTTTCCCGTCGAGGTCAGTACTAAGCTCATCCGACTGGAGGGGAGAGAGTTCGTTGTTGCGATGGTTCGCGACATTACCGAGCGCGAGCGAGTTGAAGAAAGACTCCGGGAATACGAAAAAGTAGTGGAAGGCGTGGAGGAAATGATCGCCGTCGTTGACCGCAATTACCACTTCCTTCTCGCGAATCGCGCGTACGCACAATTGCGGGGTCTCGAGAGCGAACAATTATTGGGGCGTCTGATTCCCGAAGTAATAAACAAGGATTTTTTCGAGCGGGTCGTCAAAGAGAAGCTCGATGAATGTTTCCAGGGAAAAATCGTCAAGTACGAATTGAGGCAAAGCTTTCCCGAGATCGGCCAAAGGGACTTACTCGTGTCGTACTTCCCCATCCAGGGTACTGGGGGTGTCGATCGAGCCGTTTGCGTTTTCCGGGACATCACGGAGCGCAAGCGAGTTGAGGAAAGACTCCGAGAATACGAAAAAGCAGTGGAAGGCGTGGAAGAACTGATCGTTGTTGTCGACCGCAATTACCGATATCTTCTTGCAAATCGCGCCTACGTACAAATTCGGAATCTCAAGCAGGAACAGGTTGTGGGACGTCTCGTTCCGGAAGTGGTGAACAAGGATTTTTTTGAGCGGTTTGTCAAAGAGAAGCTCGACGCATCCTTCCGGGGAAAAATCGTCAGGTTCGAGTTGCGATACAGCTATCCCGAAATCGGCGAAAGGGACCTATTCGTGTCGTATTTTCCAATCCACGGTATCGATGGTGTCGATCGAGTGGTTTGCATTACCCGGGACATCACCGACCAGAAGAGAGTTGAAGAGGAGTTCAAACGCCTTAGCGGCCAGCTTCTGCTCTCGCAGGACGAGGAGCGCCGGAGGATCGCCCGCGATTTGCACGATGCGACGGGACAAGACCTGGTCGCGTTGGCCACGATGCTTGGGCGACTCCGTGCTTTCCTTCCTTCCAAAGATCGGAAATCACGAAGGTTTCTTTCCGAGTGCAAGACATTGGCAAACGAGTGCATTCGCGAAGTCCGCACTCTTTCGTACGTTTTGCACCCGCCCGTGTTGGACCAAGAGGGATTAGAGGACGCGATTCGCGACTATGCGCTCGGCTTCGCCATACGAAGTGGAATCCAGGTGGAACTGGAGCTGTCACCGCGCCTCGAAAGGTTGTCGCGAGAAGTGGAGTTGTCTTTATTTCGGGTCGTGCAAGAGAGCCTCACCAACGTCCAGCGCCATTCGGGAAGTCGGCAAGCCAGGATACGAATTCAATGCGACTCGGACCTCACACTGGAAATCAGCGACGACGGCCCGGAAGCCTCGGCCTGTGTGCCGAGAGGAAATGAGAAGCCCAGGTTCAAATTTGGTGTTGGTATCCTTAGTATGCGCGAGCGAGTCAACCTAATTGGAGGCCGGCTTGATATTGACTCCACTAACAAGGGCACGACGATACGCGTGAGGATTCCTCTCCAAGGAAGCGCACGTGAAAAAACTTCGCATTCTGGTTGCTGACGATCACGGATTGGTGCGCTGTGGCGCAACAGCGGTACTTCAGACCCAACGCGGCTGGAAAGTGGTGGGCGAAGCGGCAAATGGACTTGAGGCAGTACAAAAGGCAATAGAACTGCAACCGGATGTGGCCATACTCGATATCAGTATGCCCGGACTCGATGGAATCGAGGCAGCCCGCCAAATCCACGGAGTGGTTCCAGATACCAAACTCCTTGTGGTTTCGATGCACGAGTCAGATCAGATGGTGCGCCGGGCATTGGATGCGGGAGTTCTCGGGTACCTGTTGAAATCCGATTTTACGGACTCTCTCACGAAGGCCGTGAAAGCTGTTGCCGAGGGCAAGCGTTTCTTGACGCCAAGAGTATCGGAAATAGTGCTCGATGGATTCCTCAAAACAAGTAGCCAGTATCAGCAATGGGATCGGCCGGACACCCGAACAACTCCTCGCGAGATCGAAATCATCCGCCTTCTGGCTGGGGGCAAGGCAAACAAGGAAATCGCTACGCTGCTGGGAATCACTGTCAGGACGGTTGAAACGCACCGAGCTAAGATCATGCTCAAGCTCGGCATCCATTCCCTAGCCGATCTCATTCACTATGCCCTACGGAACGAACTAATTTCAGCAAAAGGTGCCTGGTAAAGTCCTGATTTCATCGCCCGCGCAAGTATTGGCCACCAGCTTCTGTCCGAATCTCTTAACGAATGCCGACCTGGCCTCGGACGCTGTCGATCAGCTTCTTGGAATCGTAGCCGACGCCCGCCTTAAACACCGTCTCCACGTTCTCGATATCGGCAATGTTAGTGGACGGATCGCCTTTGATTAAAACGAGGTCGGCCTGTTTGCCCGGCGCGAGCGTACCGATGCGGTCTCGCTGGCCGAGATATGTCGCGCCGTTCTCCGTGCCGATCTGGATCGCTTGCACGGGCGTGAATCCCGCTTCGACCAGCAGTTCGATTTCGCGTTGATCGCCGAATCCCGGCAGCACGCCGCCATTTCCAGTCGGATCGGGTCCGGCAAGCAGCAAGCCTCCCGCTTTGGCGAAGGCCACTTCAAAATCCATTTCCTTGCGCATCAGCGAAGTCATCGGCGAATCCAAAGACGCCATTCCGCGCGCGGTCAGGTAGCTTTGCGCCGATTCTGCGGACATGGCATCCAGCACGCGCCTCTGCAATTTCGGCCGCCCCGGAACGCTGGCCTCAAACACCGGCAGGGTGGAAGTGACCGCCACGTGATGCGAAACGAGATTTTGAATCAGAGCCTGCACCGCCGCTCCATTCACGTCCTGTTTTGCCCAAGCCGCGGCTCCTCCCTGCACGCACACGTCGGGCTTTTTGTCCGCCACGAATTCGGTGTCCGAAAACACCGGCCCGTGTTCGAGGTCATCGATTCCCAGCGCGATCGCTTCCGGCCAGGTGACCGAACAAAGATGCCCGGTCAATTTCAGCTTGCGCGCGTGCGCCTCCTGGATGGCCGCGCTCAATTCTTCGCTGGTGATGTTCATGTACGCTTTGAACGAAGTCATGCCTTCCGTGGTCCAGTAGTCCACCATGCGCTTGGCGTCGTCCGCGCCGGTCAGTTCATGCATCTGGGCGAAAATTGTCGGCGCGCCTTCAAGATACGGCGCGGTGGCATCGATGGTCGGCCCCGGCATCAGGCCTGCGTCGATGCGGCTCTTCACTTTCAAATCCGTATACGGCTCCAGGCTTCCGGTCGTGCGCATGGTGGTTACGCCGGCGGCTAGATAAAGTCGCGGCGCGGTGTACGGAATCTCCGCAATGAACAGTCCCGGCTGGCCAATTCTTCCGCCGGCGTATTGCACCGAGATCGAGTCCGTATAGTAGAGATGGTTGTGCATCCCCACGAGTCCCGGAATCACGGTGTAGCCCGTGCGGTCCATTTGTTGCGCGCCCTGCGGGGCTTGCACCGACGCGGACGGCCCGATGGACTTTATCTTGCCGTTCGCGATCACCACGGCCTGGTCTTCCTTCGCCGCCGCGCCCGTTCCATCAATCACGCGCACGTGATTCAGCACGAACACCGGCGCGTCCACGCTGACGACCTCCGCCACATCCGGCGCCATCGGCGTTTGCGCCGTCGCGACGGTAGCAACCAGCAACGTGCCAATCAGAAGTACGAAACGCATCCGTTCACCTCGCAAGATTTGCCATCGAATATCAGTAAGGAGCCGCATTCTACCTCATCATTTCCACAACGCGGAACGGGATTACGGCTTAGCAATCGCGCCCCTATTTATTGGCCCAAGGCGGCACGACGCCGGTCATCCGTGCGTACGCGATCAGTTGTCCCATGTGTTCGTTCGCGTGAACGATGATGCGGAGATACATGCCGTCCACAGTCGCATCCTGGCCCTCGATTTTCACTTTGCGCTCTAGATCCTTGGGCGTTTCCGCTGCGTGAGCCGTTTTCACCGCTTCCAGCGACCGTTTCAGCCACGCGATCACCTCCGCTTTCGAGGTCACCGTTTTTTCCATGTCGTCGTTCAAGTCCGCGGGCATCTTGGGGCCGGTGACGCTGAGCAAATAGAAGTTCGCGATCGCGATGTGCATGTACACTTCGCTCGTGGAGCGCACTCCCGGCGCGGGACGCCACGAGAATTTTTCCGCGGGAGTCGCCTCCGCTAGCGCAACCAATTGCTGGGAGACATGCTTCCACTCGCCGTCATAGCCTTGCCAGACACCTTCCGGCGCCTGAGCCGGCAAGGCCGGTACACTCAAGGAGAGGAAAAGCAAAAGTAGGAAGATTTTCATGGGTTCGACTCCCTTTTGGTTCCGCGCGTTCCCAGCTTAAGAGACAAAGCGCGCTATCGTACACTCGCGTCGCGATTGACGATACCGGTGTGGACACAACCCGCTCTATGTACTGCTAAGTCAAAACCCCAATGTGCTAATCTGCGGCTGCGTTGCGTGGCGACGCTTTTTTCAGTCGTCACAGAGGTGCTGCTCTTGCCGGCTGCCATCCCGGCCATCGCGCAGCAGAAGCAGAGGAGCCCCTTTATGAAAGTTTCCTTCCGGAAACTCTTCTCCGTCGTGATTCTGGCGGCGTTTTCCCTTGCGCTCGCAGCTTGCGGCGGTAACAGCGCGCCGTCTTCGTTCACCATCAGCGGCACAGTCGTGAACCTTGCCGGCACCGGCGGCGGCCTCGTTTTGCAGGACAACTTGAATGACGCGCTCCCGGTGAACGCGAACGGAAGCTTTACCTTTGCGAAGACCGTGGCGAGCGGCAGTCTCTATAGCGTGACGATTTCCGCGCAGCCTTCCAATCCCACGCAAACGTGCGGCGTCACCAATGGCTCCGGAACAGCAACCGCCAACGTCACAAACTTGCAGGTCAACTGCGGCCACAACGAATGGGCCTGGGTGAATGGTCCCAGCACCCCAACCAACAACGGTGTTTACGGAACTCTTGGTGTGGCTGCCGCGAGCAACTTCCCTGGAGGACGACAAACTCCCACCACTTGGACTGACACGTCCGGGAATCTCTGGCTCTTCGGCGGCTTCGGTTTGGATTCGGTCGGATCAGTCCTTCCTATGAACGACCTTTGGAGATTTGGCGCCGGCCAATGGACTTGGATGGGCGGATCCAATTCGGGGGGCCACGGCGGCACGTATGGAACTCTTGGTGTCCCGGCGATGAGCAATATTCCGGGGGCACGGTCCGAAGCCGTCGGCTGGACGGATGCCGCCGGAAATTTCTGGCTGTTTGGAGGAAATGGTTTCGATTCGGCAGGCGACGAAGGATCGCTAAATGACCTGTGGAAATACAGCGCGGGCGAATGGACCTGGATGGGTGGCTCTGATTTGACGGTTCAGCAGGGTATATATGGCATGCTGGGCGTTCCCTCCGCCAACAATATTCCCGGTTCTCGATTTGGCGCCGTGAGTTGGATTGATTCGGCCGGGAATTTCTGGCTCTTCGGCGGAATAAGCATCGACTCCAATGGAAGAGCAGGACAGCTAAATGATCTATGGAAATACACCAACGGTGAATGGACCTGGGAGTCCGGATCCAATGTGGTCGATCAAGAAGGAACTTATGGAACACAAGGCACTCCGGCGCCCGGAAATGTTCCCGGTGCCAGAGATTGGGCGGTTTCGTGGATCGATTCATCGGGGAGCCTCTGGGTTTTCGGCGGAGTCGGCTTCGATTCGACAGGAGTGATTGGGATACTCAACGACCTGTGGAAATTCAGCAATGGCCAATGGACTTGGATGTCCGGATCCTCGCTGGCTAATCAAGCCGGCGTGTACGGCACGCGCGGTATGCCCTCTCCGGTTAACGTTCCTGGTTACCGGCAACTCGCGATCAGCTGGACGGATTCATCGGGGAATTTCTGGCTCTTCGGCGGGAATGGAGTCGATTCCGCGTCGGGCGTCGGGCTGCTGAACGACCTTTGGAAGTACAGTAATGGCGAATGGACTTGGATGTCCGGTTCCAATTTAATCAACCAGAATGGCGTGTACGGGACGCAAGGCGTGATTGCCCCTGGAAATATTCCTGGCGCTCGTCTTGAATCCAGCTCGTGGATTGATGCGAACGGAAACCTCTGGCTGTTCGGCGGATACGGCGAGCCTGCAAGTGGGACGGAAGGAAATCTCAGCGACTTATGGATGTATACGCCTTAGCGCTCTCGTTTCGCGCCCGGCCGCACACTGTGGGCAAGCTGAGTCCCCGAATTGACGTCCGTCTGCGTTAGCAGTCATGAAGACTGTGTTATAACCCTGCGCGGTCATCGCATGTGTTAAGGTCTCAGTATGCTTGGCAAGGTCAGCCTCTGGAGATTCGTCCCGGCGTTCTGCGCCCTGTTGATTATTCTCCGCCTCACCGTGTTCAAATCCGCGTACACCAGCGACCTCAGCCTGGGCATCAGCGTGGGCATTCTTCTGTGCCTCTCGATCCTGTCGTTCCTCACTCTGAAGCACAAACCTTCTTAGCCGTTTCCCTTGTCCGTAACGCCCCGCGGCAGGTGCGGCGAAATATCTACATGGAAACTGTAAGAATTCGCATCCCCCGCGACGCCCGTCCTGCGCCTGCTCCAAGCAGGAGTATAACTAGCTCATTTCCCGTCGATTGCGGCTCCGTTGCCAACCGGTGCCAGGACGAACTTGGCAATTCGATTGCTTTTTGCTGAACCAGTGGCACAGCAAACTCCCGAACGCTATTGAAAACCGGAATTTCGGAGGATAGTTATGAAGCTAACTTACGACATCTTCAGGAAGCTTCCCGGTAGTGGACCGATATGGGTTGAAGCCGTGCAAGATCTCGAACATGCCAGGAAGCGTCTCGCGAGCCTGATCGAAATCCGCCCCGGCGATTATTTCGTGTACGACGTGCACAGCGCCAAGATCATCCTCGCCGCCGTTCAACCCGCCTAAATCCTGACAAGCCGATTAATCGATCCCTCGCGCCGTCTCATCGCCCGTGCTGCCGCAGCACCGCGAGTACCGCGTCTTGTTCCATTTTCTCCGCCCACGCCCTCGGCGTGGCCCACGGTTCGGCATCCAACTCGTTGACCGGCGCACCGCGAGCGATCAGCAACTCCACCAGCTCCTCTCGTCCCCAGCGGCACGCCCATCCCAGCGGCGTAGACTTAAGTAGCTCATCCCGCAGGTCGAGCCGCGCACCGTGGTCCAACAACATCCCCGCAAAACGCGCACGTTCTGCTTCGCTAAGCTCGCCGTGTCTCGCGGCCGTGAAATGCAGTGCGGTTTGACCAAAGCGCGCGACATTTGCGTCGATTCCATGCCGCAGCAACAGCGCCATACACTGGAAGTGGCCTTCGTGATCCGGGTGATTCGTTCCCACGCCACGAATCGGCTGGATCAGAATCCGGTGCCATCTCGGATCATCTTTAGGCCAGTCCATCCGTTTTAGCGCCAGCTCGACGATTGCCGGGCATCCGTGGTCGGCCGCTGACCAGGCTAATTCTTTTGCCAGTTCCTCGCTCGTGTCGGTTTCGAGCAGCCGTCTGGCCTCGTCCACGTCGTGGGCTTCGGCGATCATATATGGCTGCGGCTTCGCCCCCCGTGCCAACAGGAGTCGTTTCACACTATCGTCCTGATGGCGCCACGCGTTGCGGAGCGGCCAACCGGAGGCATAAACATTCGCGTTGGGGTCGGCGCCGCGATCGAGCAGCAACTGGACGATGTCGCGTCGCCCCGCGAGAGATGCATACCACAGCGGTGTGCCCCAGCTTGGGGTGGGCTCTTCCAGTTCGTCGAGCATGACCCGCTCGTCCACATCGGCTCCGAGGTCGAGCAAGAGCTGAACAATTTCAATGTGCCCGTGATTTACTGCAAGGCTGAGCAGCCCGCCGCTTGCCCAATGGATCTCGCGCAGCACGGCGGGGTTCTCGCTGACCAGCTCGCGAACCCGCCCCGTATCCGCCAACGCAACCGCGGCGCGGATGGTTTCCTCAGCGCCGTGTTCCAACAGCAGCTGGGCGACGGCCGGGAACCGCTTCGCGTGCTCGTTGCGCGGATCAGCGGCGAGCGAAGCTCGATCGAGAGGGGTAAGACCGCGTGTGTCCTTCTTCCGCACTTGAGCGCCTCTGTTCAGAAGCCACACTACCATCTCCTCATTGCCCGCTTGCGCGGCCACATGCAGCGGCGTCCCACCGTCGCGATCGCAAGCCTGAATAAGCGACCCGTCCGCCTGCAGCAGACGAATGGCCGCGGCATTATCGCCCTTCGAAATAGCCTGGTGAATTTGATCTTGCGCAAGTGAGATCGTCGCGTTTGGGCAGCTCATCTCCGCGCGCCGCAGACCCTCTTCTTCCTCTATAATCGCCACGATTTCGCCGTACTCCCGGTCCTTGGCAATGGCTAACGCAGAAGTTGCATCGCGGTGTGGGTAGATGCCCTTGCGAGCATCGGCGCCCGCTTCCATCAGCAACTTCACCATCGCGGCGTCCCTCCGCAACACGGCATAATGCAGGACGCGATGCTCGTCGTTGCCGGCCATGTCCATGGCCACCAGTTCCGGGCGAGCACTTAGCAGGATGCGCACGCGCGCTGCATCGCCAGCCTGAACCGCCTCGGCGAGCCTCGCAATATTCGCTCCGTCAACGAACGCTTTGAGTTTTGGCCAACTTTCGTAACCGTAGGCGCGCGCCAGCACGCGCTGGGCGTCATTGAGGGCGAACGCCGAAGGATTGGGCCGCCGCTCGAACTGCTGGATTTCCGCGACAGCGACGGAGTCACCGGCGCGATATTTCTCCAAGAGCTCTTTGGCCTGCTTGCGTAATTGCTGCAAATTGGGCTGCTTGGGGAGGCGGCGCGTTGGATAGGAATTTGAAACGTTTCCGGACATGACGATCTCCTTTCGAGTCATTGCCCGGAGTCCGCGTGACGGGCCGAAAGAAGATACGTCTCTAGGATGTCGAAAACCCGACGATCGGTGGGCTCAGCCCTTCCCGCGGACACGGATGCGCCCGGTGCGCCACCCCACTATAACGCGGAAGCGATCGTATGCCAATCGGAGTGGTTGCCAACCTCTGCGGCGATAGCGTCATCAGAGGTGGCAGGAGCTACTTGTCAAAATCGATAACTCTCGAACGGGCCAAGCTGAGCCACCGGGACCATTGAGAACGCGGAAATCCAAATGGAGGCGAACGTAAAATGAGGAATTTGTCCGAGCTGGTTGTGTTGATCCTGGTGATTGGTTTCGCGCTGCCGGCGAAAGCGCAAGATGCTACGCCTAGATTTGAAGCATACGCGGGCTACGACTACATGCGCGACAATGCAACCAACGACATCACACACATGCCGCCTTCGCAATCGGTGAATGGCAACGGAGGAAGCGGCCAACTGGAATTCAACGCGGCTCGCTGGCTCGGTGTGGTAGGAGATCTGGGCGGCTATGCCGTGGCCCGCAGCGGATTTGCGACTACGCACCAAATTTCGTATCTGTTCGGACCTCGAGTGAATTTCCGGCGCGGGAGGGTCACGCCGTTTGCCCAGGTTCTTCTGGGGGCCATGTGGGCCTCGGATGCGATTGTGCTGGGATCGAAGACTGCCTTTGCGATGTCGGCTGGAGGCGGAATTGATGTGACCGTGTCGCGCCATTTTGCAGTCCGTCCCGTTCAGGCCGAGTATTTTTTGACGAAGTTTCCCGACGGCGCCGATAACCGGCAGAACAATTTCCGGTATAGCGCCGGAATCGTATTCCGTTTTGGCGGGCAATAATCTGAGTTCATGACTTACTTCTCGGTAAGCGCGCTAATTAAGCACTTATTCCAATCGGCTTATAATAAATTTCTGTCGTTCGACCACCTTCCTGGGCCCATCTACAGGATGTCAGGACTGCTCCGAAGTCGTGGACTGCGCCTCGTATAGATCCAGATCGCGCTCGACACTGTGCAGGACTTCATCGCTAATCTTGTCTTCGTTGCGGAGTTGGAGAAGCGCGGCGCGCTGCAGGGCGCGGACCTGCCCGGACAGCTCCCTGAACCGGGCGTAATCCTGCGGCCGGTCGCCGCTCTCCGCGAACACTTTGCCTTTCAACAAGTTCAACTTGTGATGCTGCATCCGGATGAGCTCGTCATAGACCGAAGCAAATTCGGGGGCATCTTGAGCGCGGGCATGCTCAAGATACGCAAGGGCTGCTTCAATGATCGCGGTGCGCGCTTGTTGTTCCTCCGGATTCTTGCCGGCAGGGCTGCTGACTCCCAATCGGCGAATGAGCGGCGGCAGCGTGAGTCCCTGAAACACGAGAGTTACGAATATGACGCAGAATGTGAGGAAAATGATGATGGGGCGATGTGGGAAAGGCGCGCCGTCGTTCAGTTTTATCGGTAGAGAAATCGCCGCGGCCAGCGCCACCACTCCGCGCATTCCAGCCCAGCCCACTATAAAAATCGCTCCTGCAGAGGGGACCTGCTCCGGCTGGCCCAGCAGTCGGCGCCTAATGAAGTACGAAATCCGCGCGCCGGGGAATACCCAGAGAAGACGAAGCGCAATTACCAAGCCGCTGAAAAGCAGGCCAGTCAGTAAAACTTTTCCCAAACTCGCGCCGCGAATGTCAGAGAGAATATACGGAAGCTGCAATCCAATAAGAATGAAAACGATGCCGTTCAACGCGAAATTCAGAGTTTCCCACACAGCCGCCGCTTGCAACCGCGCGCGCGTGGAGAGATAGATCGAGGATTCGTGGCCAAGATACAGGCCGCACACCACGGTTGCCAGCACTCCCGAGGAGTGAACGCTTTCAGCGGCCAGATAAGCGAGATAGGGCGTAATCAGGCTGATCGTGATTTCGATCGGTGCGTCATCGATTTTCTTCTCCACCCAATAAATGATTTTACCGATCGCAAATCCGATTGCGATGCCGCTGGCGATTAGATACAGGAGCCTGCCGATCTGCGAGCCGGCCGAGGGCACATTTCCGGTCACCACGATTGCGACGGCGAACTGCAAAGCGACCAATCCGCTGACATCGTTCACTAAGCTTTCGCCTTCGATGACATCGCGTATTCTGCGCGGTAAGCTGAGCCGCCGGGCAATCGATGTGGCGGCGATAGCATCGGTGGTGCAAATCACCGCTCCGAGCACCAGTCCCAGGTGCCAGTTAAATTTGGGAAGAATCCAGGGAACCATCGCAGCAACGCAAAATACCGTGAAACCGACCAGACCAAATGCGAGCATCAAAATGCTGACCAGGTTGTAACGGAAGTCGCGCCAGGAAGTCTGGAAGGCCGCGGAAAAAAGCAGCGGTGGGAGAAAAACAAGAAACACAACCTCGGGATTCAGCTCCGCATGCGGCATGCGCGGCAACAGGCTGAGTAACAGGCCGCCAATCACCAAAATGATCGGGTAAGGCGTTCGAAACCGCTTGGCAAGAAGTGCGAGTACTACGACAAGAATCAGAAGAAGAATCAGGACCGGTTCGAAGTGTTGAATGTTGCGTCCGTACATATTCGCCGCGAGCAGTACGATATCCTAGTTGCCTGCTCACCGCACGCGCTTCGAATAATCGAGTGTTCGCCGCTGTAATTCACTTGCCTGAACAACGCGGAGCCGTTCGACCCTGCAGCCGAGTCATTATCGCTGCTGGGCCGAAGTACGTTGAGATTCTGCTTCGACGGCGTGATCGTAATCTGACTCTGATTCTGGTTCTTGTACTGCTCGCGAAAAGCTTCAGGCCCGCCTGCTCGGATGAGAACGAAACTTCCAAGCAGAAGCGCAAACAACACGATGAACATCAGCACCCGCCAGCCCGCCCGCAGACCGTTGGGCCCGACAAAAACCTGCTTCAACCCGAACGTGGGCTGGGGAATTGGCTGGAAAGATTCAGGCGATAATACGGGCAAGTTTTCAGCGGCCTTCACTGGATTTGTGGAAATCATTTTTCTCTCCTTTAATCAGTCGAGCCTGGGCTGAGGCCACGAAGCGGCCGGAATATGTCCCTATTCAGGTAGTCTCGGGTAGGCGGAAAACCTTACAAAGAATTTTGCCGCGCGCTGTAAGCCGTTGAAGAACCTGTCTGGCGGAAAGGGGTGCCTACCGCTGGAGACCGTTGCGAACTTCCGCAACCGCTTTCTGTTTTTACTTCACCGTTGGCCGGGCGTTAATCGGGAGTTAAGCGAACGTCTTGCGCTGGAGTAAAAATGTTAATTGTGCGGAATTGCTTCGTCCGTCCGATGGCGTACCACTCAATAGTATTGCGTGTTTTTAAGGAAGCACTTGTGGCATCCTGCCGCCTTACGGAATTTGAAAACGCAGCTATCGGCGGCACTGACCGAACTTGCAATCCGCGCCCGTAGTCCGCAGCGTCGGCCGTGCCTCGTAGGAGTCGCCATGAATTCTACTCAGCGATATGTTCTGATCCTTTCCCGTGTTCTCGTAGTGGTGATTTATCTGCTGAATGGTCTGGGGATCATGAGCCAGGCGCAAGCTGCAAAAGAGCTCGCCGAACATGGCGCTCCCGCCAACCTGGTGCCCGTTCTCATGCTCGGCGCCAGATCGCTTGAAGTAGTTGCCGGCTTTGCTTTGGCGTTGGGCATTTATCCGCGACTGGCCGCTGTGGCATTGCTGGTCTTCCTGGTTCCCACCACGTTCGTGGCCCATTCATTCTGGCAGGCAACCGGCACAGCCGCCTATATTCCGCAGCTCATCAACTTCCTCAAAAACACATCCATGGCAGGCGGCTTGCTCTTTGTCGCGGCGACGCCATCGCAACCGACATTCTTTCCCCGCTCTTCGCGGTCAACCGGCCGGGAATGAATAGAGCAAGCGGTCGGCGTTGGTATTTTGTTTTACTTGCTCTTCTGATCGCGCTCTCGGCGTTGTCTGCTGGCGCGCAGACTCCGGATCCCCAGCCGCCCGGCCCGACTCCGGATCGGTTGCGTCCAGCGCTGAATCCATTTCCCGCCGAGCAGGATTGGAGTTTTTTCGCAGACTCTTCGAAGCGCACGGACTTCTTCGATCCGGCAAAGTACATTCCGTTCGGCGACAATCCGCAAATGTATCTCTCGCTGGGATTCGAATACCGCATCCAGTACGAGTATTTCGACAATTTCCTGTTTGGCGCGGGCCCTCAAGACCACAATGGATACGTTTTCAACCGTGTGATGCCTCATTTCGATTTCCACGCCGGAAAATACTTCCGTCTATTTTCCGAGTTCGAGTTTGACTTTGAAGACGGGCGGAATGGCGGCCCGCGGCCCCAAACCGACGAAGACCGCGGCGACGTTCATCAAGCGTTCCTGGAGATCGGCTCTCACGTCAGCAGCGCGCATGGCATCAGTCTGCGCGCGGGACGCCAGGAAGTTGTGTTTGGCTCGGGCCGCTTATTCGACAACAACGAAGGCCCCAACGTGAAGCTGAGTTTCGACGGATTTCGCGTGATCGCGGAAGGCGCGCACTTTCGGCTGGATCTATTCGCCGTCAAACCGGTCGATAATAATCTCGGTTTTTTCGACGATGTTCCGCATCATGCGGAAAGCCTGTGGGGAAGCTACCTCACTGTTCCGGCGCCCATCGTGAGCGGTGGCCAGGCCGACGTTTATTATATTGGCGAGGACACGAAGCTAGTCACATACAACCGTGGCACGGCACAGGAAATTCGCCACACCGTGGGAACCAGAGTGTTCCGCCCCATAGGCAAAGGCTTGGATTACAACTGGGAGCCCAACTTCCAGTGGGGAAGTTTCGGCGGCGACTCAATTCGCGCCTGGAGCGTGTCAACCGAAACCGGATTTACTTTCGATAGCATGCGCTTTCATCCGCGGCCGTTGTTGCGTGCGGACGTTTACAGCGGCGACAGTAATGAAGCGAACGAGTCTCTTGGAACTTTCAATCCGCTTTTTCCGCGTGGCGCATACTTTAGCCCGGCAATTGAGCCTTTGCTAGGTCCTCAGAACCTGGTCGATGTGCATCCAGCGGTTCAATTCCAACTGAAGACCAACATCACAGGGGCCTTTTCCTGGAACTGGTATTGGAGGGAATCAACGCACGACGGGATATATGCTATTGGAAGCGGAGCCCTGATCGATCCAGCCGCCGCCAGCCATGCCCGCTATCTCGGCACGCAAGGAGACCTCGAGATTCGCTGGTCCCCCGCGCCCCACACCATCATCGCGTTCAACTTTCTCGGCTTTAAGCCCGGCACTTTTTTCAACACCGTGACCAACAACGCCGGCCCCCTCGCTGCGAATCTCGGTTTCACGTATCGGTTCTAGAAGAGACGATGAATACCGCCTGAGGAGGCTGCTCACATCGCTACACACCGCTTCGGATTGTGGGCGCTTGAGGGGGTGACCCGGGCAGTAATTTCCACTTAGTCTTACCGGGGGCGACTTATTGACACCCATCTGGCCTTCGGAGTAGCTTTAGTTTTCGTAGGTTATCAAATGTGAAATGCTTAAGACCACTTTGGTTACTTCTCTTAGCCGCACAGTTCTCTTCTGCCCAATCCACCTTCACTAAACCCTCGGAGGCGTATGACTACGCCCGCCGTCCGCTGACCGAATGGGAGGCGGCAATATACGAGCACAAGCAGCCCGTCACTTTGCTCGCTCCTGAGAACTTGGTGTGGCAGCGCTTAAGAACTTTGTGCCCTTCCTTCACGGTGGAAAGCGTAAACGGTTCGGAAGTATTTTGGCTGGCAAAGCTCTGTGAGCAAGACGCACCAAAAGCACTCCTGGCGGTGCAACGCTACTTAGCAGGAAGCGAATTGACGCACGCGCCTGATGCGCGCTTCCTCATGGCCATGCTCCAGATGCGCACGACTGGAAACTGGGAGGCGTCCTGGGAAACTATCCGAACTATCCTGCGGGAGGACCCAATCCAGCCGGTAGCGGGACAGATCGATTCAGTCATTGATGATGAGGCACGCGCCAATCCGAAAAAGGCTCTCGAATGGTCGAAGGAGCGTTACTCCCTTCTGCTCGACCGCAGTGAGAATGAGAAGCCCGGCACAACGCCGGTAGCGCCTAGTTACGTGTTAAGCGCCGGGTCCGATCTCGTACATCGATACTATATGGCCGGCGAGACAGCTCCGGCTGTGAAGGTGCTGGACGAATTAAATAACTTCGCAAAGTCCAACCCGGACGAAACAGCGGACTGGGGCGCTCGCCTTCTGCATTGGGCAAACCTGGAGATGCATCCCCCGCCTGCGATCCCTGCCGTGAAGATGCTGCGTGGGAACTTCTCTTCCGATCTGATCCGACCAGGCCGCGTAGAACTGATTTCCTTCTTTTTTTTGGGATGCTATCCATGTATGCGGGAACTTCCTCATCTCGACGCTCTTCAAAAGCAATACGGAGAGAAAAAACTCCTTGTTACAGATGTCACCTCTTACAAAGTAAATCTGCACACCAGCGGTTCTGATCATTCCATTATCGACGCTGCCCTGCAGAAAGCCCTTCTCGACAGTGCGCCGAGCATCGGCGTCATAATCACTTCGGACGAAACACTCGCCGGCTACGGCGTAAAAGCCTTCCCGGTAGTGGCAGTCGTGGACAAGGTGGGCCGACTGCGTTACATCGGAATCGACGCGAATCTCGACGAGGACGCCCCGGTGGGCCATTTGATCCGCCAATTAATCGAAGAATAAGTTTGGCCGCAGCCGAGTAGCTTGAGTAGGTGATGCAAGTCAAAAATCACAACTCCCGATTAGTCGGATCACCGGAAAAGTTAAATCGTCTAGAATCCACATGTACGGTTAGCGCGTTTATCGGGACTTAGCCCGTTCGCGGATTGTGACTCGACCCAGGTTTGCATCCCACTAACATTCGTTTTAAACTCCCGTTCGTGTGGCGTCGTTTCCAGTCGTTGATGCTCTTCATCGTAGCTATCGGCTTTTTCGCATTTTCCGGAAGTGCTCAGGCGCAATCTGCGATTGACTCCGATACGAATCAAACCGGAGTGTTCCTGGCCAAGTTGCACGACCCCGTCTATCCTCCGATCACTCGTGTCGCTGGAGTTTACGGGGACGTCCATTTAGCGCTTCTTATTCGGAAGAACGGAACTATTCAGTCGGTCGAAGTCGTAAGTGGTCCCCCGTTGCTGCAACGGGCCGCGTTGGAAAGTGCTCAACAATCGCAGTTCGAATGCCGAGCATGCACCGGTGACGTGACGGCGTACTCGCTGGTTTACTCGTTTCAGTTTTCACACGAAGATTGCTGCAATTCCTCGAACGATCCTACAAAGGTGGAGGAATCGCAAAATCACATTTGGGTTACCGCTGCCCCTTTCTGCTTTTGCGACCCTTCTGGGACAACAACCCACAAAGTACGCTCTGTAAAGTGCTTGTACTTGTGGAAATGTGCGGTGCGCTAGGATTCGTCCGGCACAATTAGCTTAGGGCTCCTAACGCCTGGTAAGTCGGATTACCGGACACTGAGATCCAGTTTCGAATTGCTGGGTCTATCCGAATTGACCACCAGTCCGAGCGGGCTTTACAGTAATTGCGGACTTGCAGTAATCGCTTGGTTGTGGACCCAACGATGCCTGAGGCGGCTCGATGAAGCGTGCTCGCACCGACATTCTTGATATCGCGTTTGAACAAGCCGGGCCTCCCGACGGTTTTCCCATTCTTTTGCTTCATGGCTGGCCGGACGCGCCTCGGGGTTGGAACGAGTTCTCGAAGCGGTTACACGCCGAGGGCTTCCGCACGATCGCGCCCTTTCTCCGCGGCTGCAGCCCGACCGAGTTTTTGTCAAAAGAAACGCCGCGTGTTGGCGCAGGTGTCGCGTT
>Ga0302225_10001024_pt1 | contig 18652 bp, 17 predicted proteins | sample II_Palsa_E3_2_FD_193515 | JGI IMG/M metagenome (GOLD analysis project Ga0302225, IMG submission 193515) | Peat permafrost microbial communities from Stordalen Mire near Abisko, Sweden - II_Palsa_E3_2 | ecosystem: Environmental > Terrestrial > Soil > Palsa > Peat permafrost | place: Sweden...
TGCTTGATGACTCCAGCCCAAATCAAAAGCGATAAGCCAAGTGCCAGAAAAACGGCCCAGGTGTCTAAAGAAAAACGCGTGATGGGTTGAGTTTCCTTTTTTGGTGGTGCTTCGACACTTGTAGTCATGATGCCATTCTCCTTTCGTTTCGAGCAGGTAACAGGTTCTTGATGGATTGAAGATCCGGCAAACTTTCGATTGCGGCGTGAGCGGCTGTGTGGTCGAGAGCCCGACCGAGGAGCAGGATCGACGGCGCGGCGGAGGAATCCAGTTCGCCCAAGGCGCCGACCGTGGTCCAGAATTGGTTTTGCTGCGGCGAACTGACTTGGGCGATGAGGACGGCGGAAGTTTCCGGCGCTAGACCGGCGGCGATAAGTTCTCGACTGAGATGGCGCAGTCCTTTTCCGGGCATGTACACGACGATGGTGGCGTCCGCTTGCGCCAGCGAATTCCAGTCCGGCTCGTCGACTGGACCTTTGGCTCCGGATTGGTGGCCGCTGACAAAAATGACGCGCGAGCTTTTATCGCGATCGGTGAGCGAAACGCCCAACGAAGCGGCGGCGGCATTCGCGGTAGTAATGCCCGGCACGATTTCAAATGCGATTTTTGCGGCACGCAACCATTCGAGTTCTTCGTTGAGGCGGCCAAAGACTCCCGGATCGCCGCTCTTCAGGCGCACCACTTGCTTGCCTTCGCGCGCTGCGTCCACCAAGAGCGCATTAATTTCGCCTTGGGTAATTTTTTTCACACCGCAGCGTTTGCCGACGTTGACTACGATGGTGTGCCGGCCGACCAACGAGAGAACCGCGGCGCTGACCAGATCGTCGTGCAGCACGAGGTCCGCTTGCCGAAGCAGACGATGAGCTTTGAGGGTGAGGAGTTCCGGATCGCCCGGACCAGCGCCGACCAGAAACACCTTTCCGGGGAACTGCGTCGCTGGCCTGTTCATCGGGTGTGCACCGTGTGGATCGCGATTGACCGACTTTGTTGCTCCGCGGGCCTGAACGCAGCGCCTTTCGGCGCGTGAGACGATTCTCGTCCAGGGCACGTCGTCGATTCGCGCGCTCCGTCGTTGGCCAGTACGTGAAGCGCTAGTTTGCGCGCTTCGGATGCGGGGTAGGCGGCGAGAATGTCGCGGCGGATCTTACCAATAGCGGCGAGCCAGTCGCCGAGATGGACGTCGAGGGCGTCCTCGAGGGCGCGGCGGATTTTTTGGGCGAACGCCGGGCTTTCTCCCGCCGTGGAAATCGCGATTTGCAAGTCTCCTCGACGAACCACGGCCGGGAAATAGAAATCACAATTGGGAGGATCATCTACGGCATTGCAGAGAATGCCGCGCCGCTGCGCGTCCGTGAAGACCGCGTGATTCACCGTGGTATCCGACGTCGCCGCGATGGCCAGGAAAGCGCCGTCGAGATCAGAGGACTGATACTTCCGTCTTTCCCAGATAATTCGCCCGGACTCTTCTAGCTCGCGGACTTCCGTTTTGGCTTCAGGAGCAACCACCAAGACGCGGGCGCCAGACTGCAATAGCGAGTCGATTTTCGCTGTGGCGATTTCCCCGGCACCGACGACGAGGCAAACTCGCTCCGCTAGTTTGATGAACACCGGAAATAGCGGCGCGGCCATGGCTAATCGGCGACCCCATGCGGCACTGGGCCGGGGGAAAGATCGCGGCTCACGGCGACAATTTCTTCGCCGGCCAACTGGCCGCGTAGCTGCGCATCCGAATGTCGCGAGAAATAAGCGCGTAGATTCTCGGAATCGTGGCGCTGCGCGATGTAAGTACTCAGCAGGCGCTCGATGGCGGCGGGTACTTCGGGCGCGATGCAGCGATAACCGCTGAGGCGCGCGATGTTCTGATGTTCTCCGACTGCGCCGCCGAGGCAGAAGTAATAGGCGTCCACCAGTTTGTCGCCGAGCTTGATTTTCTTTCCTTCCAGGCCGATGTCGGCGATCCAATGCTGGCCGCAGGAATTCGGGCAGCCCGCGACGTGCAATTTGAGCTGCTGATCGAATCCCGGAACGCGAACTTCGAGTTCTTCGACCAGCCAGCGAGTGAAGCTCTTCGTTTCGGTGATCGCCAGTTTGCAGAATTCAGACCCGGTGCAGGCAATGGCTCCACGCCAGAACGGCGACGCATTCACGACCAAACCCGCCGCGTTCAGTCCATCAGCGAGCTCGTGGGCATTAGCCTTTGGCACGTTGACGACAATGAGGTTCTGCATGTTGGTGGTGCGGAGATGGCCACTTGCAAATTGATCGGCGAGATTTGCGGCGGCCCGAAGTTGCTGCGCAGTGACGCGTCCGCGCAAGACCGCCGCTCCCACGGAGTACAGACCGGGCTGGCGTTGTGGCTGGATTCCGGAATGATCGCGATAAACGTCGGACGGCTTGGTTTCTCGCGCGGCGGGTTCGAGCTGGAACCCGAGCCGGGAATTCAGCTCGGCGAGAAACGAATCGGCGGTCCAACCGTGTTGGGTGAAGAGATGCTTCAGGCGGGCGCGCTCGCGGCTTTGACGCAGGCCATCCTGATCACGAAAAATTTCAGTGATGGCCTGGACGGTGCGCACCACTTGTGCGGGCCGCACGAAGGCGTCGAGACGAACGGCGAGATGCGGATCAGCGGAAAGACCGCCGCCGACGCGCAGAGAGAATCCGATTTCTTTTTTGCCGTTGGTGAAGCGTTCGACGGCAGTCAAACCGATGTCATTAATTTCAGGATACGAGCACCACACTGGGCAGCCGGTGATGGCCACCTTAAATTTGCGTGGCAGATTGTAGTAATCGGAATTGCCGGTGAGCAGATGCGCCACTTCGACTGACAGCGCCGATGCGTCGTAAATTTCGTCGGCGGCTACGCCGGCCAGGGGGCAGCCGGTCACGTTGCGAACCACATCTCCGCACGCTCCCTTAGGGCTGAGCCCAACCGCGCCCAGCGTTTCCATTACCTCGGGAATCGATTCGATCGTTAGCCAGTGAAGCTGAATATTCTGGCGGACGGTGATGTCCGCGACGGAGCGACCATAGCGTTCAGAAAGACTGGAAATGGCGCGCAATTGATCGGAGCGAAGCAAGCCGTTGGGCAGGGCAATGCGGAGCATGAAAAACTGCGTGGCTTTTCCTTCGCCACCCGTGCCGCCCGTCGCTCCGGCGCCGTCTCCCTGAGTGTAAATGCCCCACCATTTGAAGTAAGTGCTGGCCCATTCCGGAAGCACCGAATCGCGACCGAGGCGAGCGAATTCCTTGATCTCTTCCAGCGCGGCCCACGGGTTCTTCTCGCGCTTCAGGCGCTCCACCTTCTGCGCCTTAGTCTCTTTCTTGATTGGTGCCGCCAATGAACCGCTCAAATTTGCTCCTAGAAAGAAAAAGGCCCGTTCACCGGTGCTGCGAGTGGTGAACGGGCCTGAAATCCGATTTAGTTTAGGATTGCTAAGCTATTCGGATCGCACTCCCGCGCCAGCCGCGACAAGTACAACAGCACGGGGAACAGACTCGGGCGATGTAGGAGCGATCCATTACTCTTCCAGCCTAGCACCAGCGGGATTCAATGACCAATTAAAAAAATAAATACAAAGGCGCCGGTTTCCGAATAACCGGACCGGCGCCTTCATATCGTTCGTTTGGTTTCAGCCTTACCTAGTTCTTGGGAAAGCTGAATAGCTCGAACAAGTCACTGATGGCCGGCCCGTTCACCGGTACGTATGGATCACCTGCGGTGATGGGGTTGGGGAAGTTATCCCGGCTACGGAAGGTGACCGGTTTTAGGTTCCAGTTCCGCTCGATGAACTTCAGAACTGAAACGTGGTCGGAGTAGTCGTGCGTAATGTGCCCGCCCGTAGAGAACTTGGAAACCACGATCATCGGAATGCGCGTGCCGTCTCCGAAGAAGTCCAGCGGTTGAACGTATCCGGAATCGTAGTAACCGCCGCCTTCGTCGAAGGTAATGAAGATCGCGGTGTCCTTCCACAGCGTGGGATTCGCCTTCACCGCGTTAACGATCTTCTGGGTGAAGCCTTCGAACAGGTTGAGCTTGGACGAGGACGGGTGGCCGTCCACGAACCCGCTGGGCTTGACGAAGGAAACGGCGGGAAGGTTGCCGTCAGCGATGTCCGCATACAGGTTTAAAGTGTCCTGAATGTGCGCCTGACGAACCGCCGCGTTGGCCATAATGGACGTGTCGTACTGGAACGGGTTGCAGATGTTGCAGTACTCATCCGCGTTGGTGATGTTCTGGCCAAGCGGGTTGGTCGAGCCTGCCGCTCCGTAGTTGATCTGGTATTTATCTTCGGGGACATATCCGGGTTTGCCGGGCGTGCCGGTTCCGGCGTAGTTGTCCCACTGATCTCCGTAGTACTTCCACGAAATGTTCTTGGCGAGAAGTTCGTCGCCAATGCTGCGCGTGGAGGACGGTGGGATCGTGAAGACGGTGTTGGCGGCGTTGGTGTCAGCGAATGCATTCTCACCCTGACCGAAGTAACCGGGATTGTAGTTATTCAGCAGGTAGTAGTGACCTACTTCGCAGTGCGGGTCTACCGGATGCGGCAACGATTGCAGGTACTGCACAATCGCCGAAACGCCGGGTTGGGTGGGATCCGCGCAATTGCTGTAAGAACCGCCGCCCGACGAGGGTGAGCCGAACGAACCGGCGCCATAGCCATCTTCGGTGTACCAGTTGTTGGTGCCCGTGGCCGGATTCGGATTTTCGATTTCATCCACCACGCCGGCATTGGGTGCCACGCCGACACTCATTTTGTGAGGAGGAACTTGGGCATGGCCTTCGCCATCGCTGAACCAGATCGCGTCGCCATGGCCGAGCATGATGTGGTTGGCACCGGTGCCGCCATCGACGGACTGGTGGAAGTTGTCGCTCATGGAGTACGTGTCCGCAAGGCTCTTGAAATACGGAACGTCGCCTTGTTGGACATTGTAAAACCCGAGAGCCGTGGAGCCTTCGCCGGTCGTGGTGGCGCCGGGCAGGTAATTGGTGTCGAAATTGGCGGCCTGTTTTTCGCCGTTGGTGCCGGCGCCTACCGTAACTTCAACCCACGAGAACAGCTTGGCATTGCAACCCGAGGGATTCTCCGCAGTGGCGTGCGCGCGGGAGCAATCGAGCTGTTGCCACATTTGGTAAAAGCGGTGAACCGGACTTGCGGCGTAGGAGTTGTAGGTGAATTCATTTCCGTTGGTCAGCTGAAACGGCCCCGCCGGAAGCGCGTTGACGTTGGTGATACGCGTGTCGGGAGTGTGGGAAGTGAGGCCAGTCCCACCGGACACCAGGAACGGGTAATAGCTGGTCGGCAAGCCGTTTTCGGATTGTTCGGCCAAGGTCAAGCTGTCATCCGGGATGTAAGAATCTTTGGCGCCGCCGACGAGCGGAGCGGGCAGCACATCGCCGCCGAAATCGAGCTTGGGCGGGCTCAGCAGGAATGGGTCGCCATTTTTCTTTTCTCCCAGATCGACAGCGGCCCGTTGATGGGCTTTCTCGAAATTGGGACCAGGAGTTCCGTCGGCCTTGATGATCCCCTCGGAGAGAAGATTTCTTACGTTTTGGCCGGGCTTGGGCTGGTAGGTGGCGAAGACGTGATCAAAGCTGCGGTTTTCACCGATGATGACGATGACGTGCTTGATGGGTGAGGTGGTGTTTTGATCGTTATCGGTCGCGGCTTGCACGGAACTGGCCAGCGGACCACCGATCGTAAATTGAATCAATGCCAGGCCCGTTAATCCGATGCGCAGGCAATGCAGAGCATTTGAAGCGACGTGCTTGTAGGACATCAACCCTCCTGGTTTTCTTCGAATTCAAGCAAAAGCCCAAAAATGTGCCGATTAGCCGGAAACTTTGGACTGATGCATTGATAACTGTTGGTCATTGCAGCAACATTTTGATTATGTGAATGGAAAAATAAAGCGGGGCAATTTCCGTGAAAGAGAAATGAACACACCACTACCGAGCGTTTGCGCTCCAAATTCAGCGGCGCAATTAATTTTTGCCGGAAGTTTTTGCGCGCGGCGCCGGGGCGGGGTTAGGATCGGGCGCCGGAGCGTTGGCTTGTTGTGAATCGGCAGGTTCCACTCGAATCAGGCCCATCATTCCGCCATCTTCGTGCTCGAGCAGGTGGCAATGATAGACGAACGTGCCGACGGAGTTAGGGTCGCGAAAATCCATACGCAGTCTGACGCTGGGATACGCCAGAGTATGGCCGTTGTAATAAGGGACATTGATGGTGTCGCGAAGGAAGGGCTCATGAACCGGGCCACCCGACCAGTCCATCATCAGGAAATGAATCTGATGAATGTGAAACGCGTGGAGTTCGGTTGAGCGGTTTTCGATGATCCAATCCTCTACGTCACCTTGCTTCACGACGATGTCCGGGACCGCGTTCGATGGGTCGAACGCCACCGGGGTCTTGCCATCTTCGGTAATGAAAAACGTGGTTGCGCTATTCGGATCGTTGGGATCCAGCAATTTTTCGGAGAAATAAAGACGACGGGTGCGCACCGGCGCGACGTTGCCGAGCCAGGGGAGCGTGGGTGGGGGAAGCAGCTCGGGAGAAGCGGAGAGCCGCGAGCGCGGTTCGGGCGCATCAGCCGAGGCCGTCAGCGTCGCCAAGGCTCGATTGGGATCGTTTTCGCCGCCCGAACCGGTGTCAACGGTGCGCGTCACGAGCAAGCCCGAAACGCCGGCAGGGGGACCTTGGACAATGAATTCCGCGCGGCCGCCGGGAGGGATTCCGATGTGGTTCTGTCCATTCAGCACATTTTTGGTAACGCCATCCGCGTTTACCGGAACTCCGTCAAGAGCCACAATGCCAAGTTCTTGCGGTTTGCGATCATAGAGCACCGCGAGATTGAGGTAGGTAATGGCCGAAGCGTTCAATACGCGCCACAATTGGCGTTCGCCGGGCTTCATTGTGATCACGGCGGGTGGGTAGTCAGGGTAAGGAACTGGAACATAGTTGATGGAGAGGTCTTTGGCGGGCTTGCCGAAGCCGGTGCCATTGTTCGCCGAGTCTCCGTCGCGATCGATCAGCGTTTTAGGCACAACCGGCTCGGATTTTGAGGGCGGCGAATCGGGATTCAGCAAGTCCTGATCGCGAATAATCATCACGCGCTCCGGCAATCCGGCGAGGTCGGGATTCGCTCGCTCAATTCCTTCGACAATCAGAGCGCCGGAAGCTCCGCCAATTACTTGGGCTTTGCTGAATCCATGAATGTGCGGGTGATACCAATACAAACCAGGGGGCTCGTTGTCGGGGATGCGAAAGCGATATTCGAAAGGCGGGTCACTGGGTTGAACAGACGTTTTTAAGACGTCGTCTTGATGACAGACTGGCGGGACAGTCAAACCGTGAAAATGGAGGTTGGTGGAGATCGACGTCATCGCACCACTCTGGCAAGGATCGGAATAATCGGCTGAGCCACGCTTCCCGTGCTGGTGGGTTGAGGCGGGTTGATCCGCATCGCTCAGATCGTTTTTGAGTTTCAGGATAAGCAGATCGCCTGATTTGAGGCGGAGATTGGGAGACTGGACGCCGTTTCCGTAAATGTAGCAATAGCGAGTGGACCCATCTTTTTCCCGTTGGTTTCTTACGGTGAGCTGAATCGACAAGACGCCGTTCTGGCTGCGCACATCTTCAGGCTCGGGAACCGCGCTGCCGATCGCCGGACGCGGACAGACATCCTGCGGCGATTCCTGCGCGTGCAAACCGCGCGGGGCCAGCGAACAGACGACTGCCAAACAGAGTACGAGAAAGTATTTTTGCATTCTGGTCTGCGGGCTCGATGGTTGGTCGCCTGCTCCGCGATTCGCGGAGCAGGCAGGGAATTGAGATCTGTGCCGCGGTTTTATCCGATCTTGCTAAACAACCAGAACAAAGTTGCCGCCAGGGTAATTGACGCTGGGAGAGTCAAAACCCAAGCCAAAGCAAGGTTGCGAACGGTCGACATCTGTAGTCCGGAGTGATTCGCCATCATGGTGCCGGCGACACCGGACGAAAGTACGTGCGTGGTACTGACCGGTAAGCCGAACCAATCCGCTGCGCCGATGGTGGCCATGGCCGTGATTTCCGCGGCGGCGCCCTGTGCGTAGGTCAGGTGATCCTTTCCGATTTTTTCGCCGACGGTGACGACGATGCGCTTCCAGCCAATCATGGTGCCCATGCCAAGAGCGAGGGCGACCGCAACTTTTACCCACGTGGGGATGAACTTGGTGGCGTTGTCGATGTGCTTTTTATAGTTGGCGATGATGGAGGAATCCGCGGCAGAAAACTGCGGAGTGTTGTTTTTCTTCATCAGCCGCAGGGCTTCGCTGACGACATACATGTCGTTGCGGAAGTTGCGAACTTTATCCTGTGGCACCGCTTTGAGTTCGTGATACTGCGCCATTTCGGTGCCGATTCCGTTGATCAATTCACGAAGGGCGAGCATGGTGTTCGGCGTGAATTGCTTGGTGCGGATGTAGTCGGTCACTTCGTCGCGTGGGTCGGAAATTACGGCGCTGGGGGAAACATAGTGATCGAGGACACCGGCGGTTTGCGTCGACACGGCCACAAAATCCTCGGTCTGCGTGGCGTTCACCGCGTGGTTCACGGCGTACGCGGTAGGAACGGTTCCGATCAGAATGAGCATGATCAGGCCCATTCCTTTTTGTCCGTCGTTTGAGCCGTGAAAGAAACTAACGCCGGTGCAGGTGATCAGCAGGAGCACACGGATCCAAAAGGGTGGAGGGGTGTCCCCCACGGGCGCCTTGTAAAGTTCCTTGTTCGGAATCACTTTCTTGCAAATGATTAAGAGCAGCCCGGCGCAGATAAACCCGACGAGCGGCGAGAGCAACAGTGACTTTCCGATGTTGGTAGCCTGGCCCCAGTCCACGCCGCTGGTTCCGGTTTTCACGGACATCAGTTGGTTGGCGATCCCGACTCCGATGATCGAGCCGATCAAAGTGTGCGAGCTGGATGCGGGAAGGCCCAGCCACCAGGTACCGAGATTCCAGATAATCGCCGCGACCAGCAAGGCGAAGACCATGGCGAAACCCGCTCTGCCTCCGACTTGCAGAATCAACTCGACCGGCAGCAGCGAGACGATGCCGAATGCGACGGCGCCGCTGGAGGCTAGTACCCCAAGGAAATTCCACATGCCGGACCAGACCACCGCGACATGGGGCTCAAGGGTGTGCGTGTAAATTACCGTCGCGACCGCATTGGCGGTGTCGTGAAAGCCGTTTACGAATTCGAAGGCTAAAGCCGTGGCCAGGGCAATGCCGAGAAGGACGAACGTCAGCGCGCCGGTGTTATGAACCTGCGCCAGGTCGCCGAGCAGGTGCGTTGCGGCGTATACCAGACCGACCACCAGCGCGACGCCAAAAATTGCCATGCCAATCTTGGCCGGCGCGGTCGGTTTGGCCATCTTGCCTTCGAGCACGTGCGATCGTTTGAGTTCGACTTCCTCGTGCCTATCAATTGCGTCGAGCTGAGTCGCCATCCGGCACCTCATCCTGGGTTGGGTTGGAAATGTAGGGGCGAAATTATCGGGAGATTGTTACTGTCGCGTGACAACCAGATGAAGACTTCCACGAGCAGTTTGGACTGAATTCAAGCACGAATACGGTGAGGACCTGAGATTGCGGTTGGCGGTTTAGATTCGCCGGCAAAAAGTTGGCGCTGCGGACCACGCGCGAAATGCCGAAGCTACGTGCAAAAAACGCGATGGAGATTGTTGAAGTCTCGCCCAGTGTGTCGTAATCTAGTTGGACCGCATTTGCATATCGGAGCGCCCGTAGCTCAGCTGGATAGAGCGTTTGGCTACGAACCAAAAGGTCGCAAGTTCGACTCTTGCCGGGCGCACCACTCTTTATCCCGCAATGTCTACAAGTTAAGCCGCGATACTTGCGGTCTGTTCGCCTAAAATTCTAGGTACCGTAGGTATCATCGAGCCAACTCCGTCCGTCGGAATCTCGAAACCGAGTCCGACTTTTACCGCTACCTCTCGACGAAACTCCACGTCTCGGTGCAACTGAGAGTATTCGTCGGTGACCGACTGTTTTGCGTGACCGAGCCAAAACTTAATTAGGTCTTCAGGAGCCCGTTGTTTTCTCAACCACGTAGCACGGAACCTCCGCATCGCGTGAAATCCCGCTTTCGGCTTTCCGAGTTCTGCGAGAATTGGATGTAAGGATCGTCGGGCCACATTCGTTTGAGACAACGGTTTTCCTGCTCGATTGGCAAATAGCAATCCCGCTTGGCGGCCATTGACGAAGGATTCTAGGAGGCCAGCCAATTCGGGAGTGAGATCAACTTGTCGATATGCGTTTCGGGTTTTGGGAGTTTGCAGCTGACCCTCCCAACAGGATTGTTCAACCGTGACCGCGCGACGATCTTTGGACAGGTGTTTTATTTCTAGCCCGAGTGCTTCGCCGACGCGCAAACCAGTTCCAGCAAGCAAAGCGTAAAGAACCCTATCTTGCCCGCTAGCCTGTTTCACGATCCAGTTCATCGTTTCAGGATCGAAAGACGGTTGATGCTGGCGACTCACCATAGGCAGGTCGAGGAAATCGTGATTCCACTTTCGGGGAAACATCTCCTCGCCTTCCTTGTCTACAGCAGAGGCGACAATCAACTTCACCAATCCGAAATAATTCAAAATGCTTTTGGCTGATAGCTTCGCGTCGCTCATTTTTTGCACGAAAGGTTTTACCGTGCCGTTGGACACGCTGGCGAGTGGCATCTCGCCGAGGCTAGGAATGAGCCACTTGTTCAGGGTGTTCTGCCAAGCCTGAATCGTCGCGGCTTTCACTGGATTGCGCTTTCGAGTTTTTGAGTGATTCATGAACCAACGCGCCTGCTCGCCGAACGTAACGAGGTTAGTGGATTCAACGAAAACCTGCGCATCGTTTACCCCACTCGCTTCTACAATTTCGGTTGCTCGGCGTCTTCGCTCGCCTTTGGGTAAGTAGCCGGGGGCAGCAGGATTGACGGGGCAGATTTTCTCGCTCGCGTGAACCCTCGACTGTCCTGCTGGATACCTCCAAAAACGAACGACGTACCACCTACCGCTTATTACGATGTTTCCCACTTGGCCGCGTCGAGACATGCAAGTTCCTCTTCGCTTGCCTAGTGTCGCTTCCGGGACACTATCACCCGGACGGTTTACGGGCAACGCTTCCAGCCCGAATGTGGTTGAAATACTCATACACATGCGCCTCTACTATAGAAAGGTTAGTCACTTTCTTGCGCATGCCCCTGATAGTGATCGCCAAGTATTTCTCTGTTGACCTCCAAAAACTCTTCGCTGTTGCGGCGCTCCTAAAAAGAAAGATGACTAATCTTTCTATAATAGAGATGCATATCGCCTTTTTAAGAGGAGTTGCAATGTCGAATCGAGGATCGCGGTTGATTAGGACCAATGTATTTCTAACGGTGGCCGAGCGAGACGCGTTCAAAACGCTCGCCAGAAAACGACAAGTCTCTTCAGCGCATTTAATTCGCCAAGTGCTGGATTCGTTTCTTGGCATTCAGTCGGCTCCACTTGAACCGATTGTCTTCAAGAATAATCCGCCCGGGCGTCCGACCCATCGCCGAGTTCTCGATAAGTGTTGATCCGGCGGATCACGCCGGACGGACGAGATTAGAAGCAAAGGCTACCCGCAAGCCGTACGTTGATGTCGCGGGAAATGAAGATGCGTGAAAATGCACGGAGAATGCCATGTTTGGAACATGCGTAAAATACAATCGTCTCGGATCGTATGGATTTATCGCGCCGGACGATCCGTCGCTGCCTGATTTTTTTTGTTGCCCCGCATTTATCACTTCCGAAAAGAACCATCGCCGCTTTCTCGTGCCCGGTTATCGCGTTGAATTCACTCCGTTCGACGTTGAGGGCCGACCACAAGCACAGGACATCAAGATAATCGCCCGAACGGTTGCCCTTCAGCGCAGCGCCGCGCACGCGGTGAAGCCATGACCGACCGCGCATGCTTCACTGTGATCCCAGATGCTGTCTACAAGGCACTGGATAACGGCGACATCACCGCCGAACAGTTCGATATTTTCACTTACTGCTATCACAGGGCAGAAAGACCTGCGAATGTGGTTCGCAGTTACAGCGCGGCCCAAGTTTGCCGATTCCGTTGGTTGGATGCCACGAAGGCGAACGTCAAAAAATATGAACGTGCCGCCGCAGATTTACTGGCCCGTCGTCTCATTCGACGTGATTACTACAGGATTGACCCAAAGCGGTCGTCCAAGAAGGGGCGCACATACAGCGTTTGGGTGCCCTCGCCCAATCGATTCCAACTAGTGGCGACACCGCAAGAGAATGAGGCCTCTCTCTGGGGAGCCAATGTCGGGCTGCTTGTCGGCGACATTGTCGGACTGCAAGCAGACGAAACACCAAGCGAACCAAAGGAATACAAGGCTGATGAGACCGACAATGTCGGACTGCTTGTCGGAATGAAGGCCGACCATTTGTCGACTACTAATCAGGAGAATCAAAACCCAGAGAAAGAGAGCCCCCTTCCCCCTGAGGGGGTTTCGCCTCCCCCCGCCCTCGTCCCGAGGGAGCATTTAGATGCCACGGGGCTTTCAGAATCAACACCAACACCCAAACCGGCGGGCAAGAAAAACGCGCTGAGTCCTGACCAGTGCAAACATTTGAGTGACGCGGCGCATTTGTTCTCGGCCTTCACAAACCTTCTGTATGACTTCGTGACCGATCCGAAGGCAGCCGCTGCGTTGCTGCGAGAATTTCCTCCTAATGAGATTCTTTGCGCGATGCTCAGTAAATTCTCTCCCGACGATAAAGTAGTGAAGACCACAATGCAGTATTTTTTCTTTCGCGGTGCCGCAACTCTTATTCGCTCTGCCCGCTTGAACGAGACATGTTTCCCTCGGAGATTCTCGGTAAATCAAATCTGTTACCGCTGTGATCGGAGTGAGGCCAAAGATAAATGGCAACGCGTTCTCGATGCGTATGAAAAAGTTTTCGGAATCAAAATCGAAAACGCGTTTGAACAAAGAGCACCGGCGGTAAAAATCTAATGGGCTCGCTGGTCGATTTGACGGGAATGCGTTTCGGGTTCTTGTTGGTCACTGTGGCGGGCCAAATCCGGCACAAGGCGGCAGTCTCGGTGGAACTGTGTTTGTCGCTGTGGGCGCGAGGTTGTCGTCGCGGGCTACGCATTGACGAACGGCGTCAAGCGGTCGTGTGGTCGGTGCGAGACGCCTGCTATGGGAGAACCGAGGCCACGCGTCACCGTCATAGCGAATCGAGAGCGCGACGAACGATTCTTCTGAGCGGATAGCTCAGTCTCCGATTGCGCCATTAATCGTCGAGTTGGTCTAGCTTCTGTGGGGCTGCTTGGGCCATACGTCGCCGCCCAAGGTGCTCAGTGTGGAGCGTCAGAAAGTAGGGTCGTATAAATTGTCCGTTTTCGAGGGTTCGTCGAGGAAAAACAGATCAGAAAATGAGAGCCGGGTCGTTGGGTCGTACCTTACAACCAAAAAAGCTAAATAATAGATAAAGAAGAAGAAGAGATTAGAAGTATAGAAACGGACATAAATTACGACCCGCACTTGATTCACTTTTCGTTTTGCTTTGGGACGGGTACGACCCAACGACCCACGCTTCTACTTTCGGCAGTTTCCCGGGTGATTCGGTTCACAGCGATTCGAGGGGACGGACGATGATCGGCAGACCTCGCAAACATGAATCGAACGCCGCGAGACAGCGCGAATACCGTCTGCGGAAGAAACAGGTGCGGATTCTGCTAGCGATCCCCAACCCAGAACGCGACTCGCCAGCGTGGCGGGCCCAGTGCGCAGATGCCAAGCGAAGACTGGCCGGGGAGCCATGGCTCGATGATTTTAAACGAGCGTGCAGAGCGGGAGCCGAGGCTGGCATTCGAGACGCGATGGCATCGATGCAGGGAGATGGAAATGCAAAAGACAATTGAGCAATTGATGGACGACAGGCACCGAGCCTACGTGCTCGCGTGTGCCGACAATTTCCGGACGGTGTCCACGACGTTGCTGTGGCGGGAAGCCAATCGTGTATACGTGCTGGCCAGAGATGCCGCGCAAAGGGCTCGCCCAGATTGCAGGCGGGCGGCTGCGTGAGATTGTAAGAGCCGACGGGCGGTAAGGTGGCTCCCCGAGATAGAAATCGCTCTATGGGCGGTTTCTCCAGTAGGAAGGGACTCAATCTCGGACACTTCGCGCGTATCGAACTCCTCCCGGGCACAGGGGGAGGGGACAGGCGCGGTGACCCGGTAGCATTCGTTTCAAAGCGATGCCGACCCCTACGTTCGACGAGGATCATGCCCGTCCAATAGGCAGAAAGACTGATCGAGTCCCTCAGGGTAGAGAAGGGATCGAGTGCCGTTATAGTCCGGACCATCCCCCGCAGCATTCATTACGAAGGTCGTGGATGATCGAAGTACTTCTGCGACCGCCGTAATGAACTAGGGAAGCGGAGTATTCAAGGCGACCGGGCCCCGGTTGCTAGACGTTTTCGATACTGGGCGTGTGCAGCACGGTGAACCGCGTTACGAAAGTCACCCGCGAACGCAGATGTGGTCTAGCTCCGGGCATATTTTTACTGTTTTTCGATTTTGATTTTGCTTCCCGGAAAAAAACTCTTTTTGATCACAAAAGTGCGTAATCCGCACCTCAAAGCCAGTGGATTCAATATTCCCGACGTGCGTGCGATCCAATTTCGAGGTCGCTTAATTCGGGCCTAATCTTTGGTTACATCGTCGTGACTCTTGCCTACGCCATTTGCGGGCCGGGTGGATTCGCGCAGCACGCCAAATCGTGGCCGCCTCTCTTGACCGCGCGGTGCGGGGACGGTGCAAGGATGGGGCGGGGTATGAACGGGCTGCAGGACACGACAGACGTTTCGGGTTCGAAATCACCCCGAAAAGTATTGATGCATATTTGCGGCTGAAAATAAGTCTGGCGTTCTCACCCGTTTAGACTGGGCAAAAACGCCAGAATGCAACAATACCGTTACTTTGTAGCCGGGTTAGAAGATTTGGGAGAAGGCCTTCGCCGATGCCGCTGAGGCTTCGGAGTCGCTGGGATTGACATAAGCCAGCGTCGAGTCGAACGAACGGTGGCCGAGGTGCTGCCGGATCATGAACGCGTTGCAACCCTGTTGGACCATCAACATCGCAGCCGTGTGCTTTAGGACATGCGGGTGCTGTAGCGTCTCGCCGAGGCCTGCCTTGCGGGCAATGGCCTTGAACAGTTTGTAGACCGTCACCCGGTTAAGTTGAGTGGACTTCTGAGAGTTGAATACGAAACTGTCGGCGTCCGGCTGGCGAACCTCCAGCCATGCCTTGAGTGCCGCCGCTTCGTTGAACAGGCTGTTGCCCTTGACCTTGAGCAGATTCTGCGTCGAGTCGAGTGAGCCTTTGAGCCGCGCAATGTGAATCTGTTCCGTTTTGAAGTTGATGTCGGAGAGCCGCAAATTGGCTATCTCCTGCGCCCGGGCACCGTGCGCCACTGCAAAGAGAAACATGGCGTGCTCCCGTGGACCGTATTCCTTCGCAGCCTCCAGAACACGCTGCAATTGCTCGTTGGACAGATAGGAGATGCGCGAGCGGACTTGTTTTGCTCGCTGCTTCGGCATCCTGATCACGTTGCGCTCAACTGATGGGCTCATCCAAGCCTCCGTTGATGCAACTATAGAAAGTAATGTTGCATAACGTCCATAGTACTTCAGTACCGAAATTATTTTATCAAACATCCCACAAGTGGAAATCGATCATCGAAGGACGAAACCATTTCAGATTCGCGGCGAAGATCACGCTAATATTTTTTGAGCGGGCAGTTAAAAATTAAGGGGGTCCCTTTGGAATTCAGATTGGCTTTCAAAAACCCCAGACGGGTCCTTTCGAGGGCGTAGCTTGACTACCCTCACGACTTTCATCTGTAACAAATTTTAATCACCCATTCCGCGTATTGATCGAAAAACCCCGAAACTCCTGCATCACGCGCCTGTACTGCTGTGCCCGCTGCAAGCCAGTGCGTCATCTGTGCACCGCCAGAATCGAAAGCCGGATAGGATAAGAGTCGTAAAGAGTGGGGATTGCGCTTGTCCGCTTATGGCGTTAATCAGGCATGTGGATTACTTCTGAGTAGCCAGTCATCCGGAAACAACCCCGCCAATTGGGTCCCCCGACCTACAAGCCGAAAAAGGCGGTCGCGATTTTGCCCACTCGACTACCCAAACCCTCGCTCGGTTTGCAGTTGCCTCGGTGCGGGATAAACCTTGTCAAACGCCAAAACAATTCTCCTTGACAATAAGTATACACTTATATAAGGTAGTGTTTATGGATAAAATGCTCCATCTGGATGCCGCCTTTGCTGCTTTAGCCGATCCAACGCGTCGGGCAATCCTCGCACGTCTCGCCAAAGGCGAGGCGACAGTGGGGGAACTAGCCGAGCCCTTCGAAATGACGCAACCGGCAATCTCCCAACACCTGAAGGTGCTCGAAGACGCAGGACTAGTTGAACGTCGCATGGATGGCACCAAGCGCCCTCGTCGTCTCGCCAAGAACGGCATTGATGCGATGGACCAGTGGCTCGCAATGTTGCGAAAAGCGCTGCAGAAGAACTATGACCGGCTGGATGAAGTTCTCGCCGGCATGGTACCACCGAAGATAAAAAGAGGAGAAAAACGATGAGCAAGTTGACTCTGAAGACTGAAGGTAACACCCACGTGGTTGTGACTAGGCGATTCGCCGCCCCTCCCGAAGCTGTGTATCGCGCCCACACTGATCCGAATCTAATCCAGAAATGGCTACTCGGTCCTGAAGGTTGGACGATGCCCGTCTGCGTCAATGACGCGAGGCCGGGCGGCAAGATCCGTTATGAGTGGACGAATGACAAAGGGCGTGGATTCCACCTCACGGGCGAATACCTCGAACTTGAGCCGTACGGCCGGATCGTTCATGTCGAGCGGATGCACCTGCCAGATCCTACGCCCGACAACCACGTCGAGACGAGGTTCGATGCGGACGGCACAGGCACATTAATGACCATGCGCATGACTCTGCCTGATGCTCAGACGCGGGCAACCATGCTCGCGACAGGAATGGAACGCGGAATGGAAGCGAGTTATGTGCGACTAGACGGGATGATCTAGATTGCTCACATCAAGACTCGATACACGCTAGGAGAATACACATGACGAGCGCAGCAGTTGCAATTACCTCAGCAGCGATTTCAACCAGAGCGGCACGGCTCGCGATAGTCGCGATCGCTTCCTATCAGATCCTGCTAATCGCGCTGATTTTTCTGAGACCGGATCTAGCTCCTTCCTGGCACACAATCAGCGAATGGGCTATCGGGCCTTATGGCTGGATTATGTCAGGGGCGTTTCTCATTTCGGCAATTAGCTATGCGGCGTTATTCGTGTTGCTAAAACCGCAGCTGCATGGAAGCCAGGGCCGCATTGGACTTGGCATACTCCTGATGTGCGTGATTGGCGCTATTGGAGTAGGAACATGCGCAACTGACCCTATGCCGCTGCACTCTCCGCTATCCACCAGGGGCACACTTCACATGATATTCGGCACAGGTCAGTTGGTGCTCCTTCCATTCGCAGCGCTGCTTATCAACCTCAGCCTGGCTCGCAACAACGAAGCATGGAGGTCGGCGCGGCGAGTTCTACTCTGGACCGCTGGCTTACCGTTGTTTGGCTTTTTGAGCTTCGCGGTTTACTCGGCTATTTTTGTGTTCCCCTTAGGACCGGATGCTTACGGCCCCGGTGTTAACATCGGCTGGCCGCCGCGATTCGCATTTCTTTCATACATGCTGTGGGTCGTGATTTTAAGTTGGCAGGCGATCCGGTGCAGCCGCGAAGGCTATACCGAAATCCAGGCAAAAGGTGAACTCACTATGGGCAAAGGCAATTTCACAAACGTGGATGAGTACATTTCGGCGCAACCCGAGACCGCACAGGTCGTACTGCAGCTTGTGCGAAGCATCCTGCGCAGAGCCTTGCCAGGACCCGAAGAGGCGATCTCGTACAAGATCCCTGCTTACAGACTGCATGGTGGGATAGTGCTGTACCTCGCGGGCTGGAAACAACACTACTCGCTGTACCCCGCGGGCGAGCGCATGGTCGCGGCGTTCAAGGACCAACTCGCATCATACAAGGTCACCAAGGGCACAATCCGTTTTCCACTCTGCGAGCCGGTCCCTGTGAATTTGATCGAACGCATTGCGAAGTTCCGCGCGGAGGAAGCCGTCTGGCGCGAGCAGTCTTGAGGAAGCGAGAGGCCGGCTCTTCTGGCCCTGCCCAACTGCCGCCAGGGCAGTCACAAGGCACGCCAGATGCGGGCATCTCTAGACGGGAGTGGACTACGAGTGGCTTCACTATCCGAATCGGTACATCTTCTCGTCTCGGTGGATAACCTCCGGAGCAATCACCACCGCCGTTATGTATCTGGGTCGTCAGTCACCCGGAAGTTATCTTCGAACCCGTTTTGCACGGCGCTAACTCCTGGTAAGTCGCGTTACCGGACATCTCTAACAACGCCGGCTCTGTCAAATATTTTTGAAAACGAACTTCTCCATGCACTCCGAAGAGCGTTTTCTGTCGTCCGATTTCTTGGGCCCAGTGTCGATGACCACGGCTCGCTTGT
>Ga0302225_10001025_pt1 | contig 18640 bp, 12 predicted proteins | sample II_Palsa_E3_2_FD_193515 | JGI IMG/M metagenome (GOLD analysis project Ga0302225, IMG submission 193515) | Peat permafrost microbial communities from Stordalen Mire near Abisko, Sweden - II_Palsa_E3_2 | ecosystem: Environmental > Terrestrial > Soil > Palsa > Peat permafrost | place: Sweden...
CCCCATTCAAGTGCTGGACCGGCCGCTGCACCACCTGCCAACAAACGATCACCCTCAACAATCTACCCCTCCACCAACCACCACGAAAAGAGTAAACGAGCTACCAAAGCACTACTAGCCGGCTAGAACTGCTTTCCGGCACACGAACGGAGCCGGCCATAAGCGCGCCGGCCACGAAGCCCTGGCCGGTCGCAGGATGACACTCGAGAACCTCTACGATCATGTAACCGATCAGCCGATCCTCAGAGCTTGCGCTTCTCCGCCAACCGCTGACTCAATATCTCCAATCGTGGCCGTAAACTCGGCAGTTCACGCTCGACCACATCCCATACGAGCGCCAGATCGACGCCAAAGTATTCGTGGATGAGCTTGTCACGCATCCCGGCGATCTGCCGCCAAGGCACCGCTGTATCGAGTGCACGCGTGTCGTCCGAGATCCCCTTCACGGCCTGGCCGATGATCTCAATGTTGCGAATGACCGCGTCCTGGGTCTTGCCGTCCGCGAAGAACGCCTCGCGGCCCCCGGCCGTGTAGCTCTGGATCGCGTCAATCGCCGCGATAGCGTGGAGCAGGTAGGTGCGCTCGTCCTTCACAGGGGCACGGCGTCCGCGTAGATGCGCTCTCGTAGAAACGGGCTCACACCGCCCTCACTGAGCACATCGACATGGGTGCCAAGGAGATCCTCGAGGTCCTGCCACAGACCAACGAGGTCGATCAAACTGCGCCCCGGTTCCATCTCGACCAAGAGGTCCACGTCGCTCCCCGCGCCAGGCTCGCCACGCGCGATCGAGCCGAACACTCGAACATTGCGCGCACCGTGCTCGGTCGCATACCCCAGAATCTCATCCCTCCGCGCACGGAGCCGATGCAGATCGAGTTGAGCGGATTCGGTTCCCATTGACGATCACGGCGCCCGCTGCTGAATCGCAATCGGTGGCAACTCGAGAGCGATCAAGCCAGCGTCCTGGTTCGATTAGCGACGTTCTGTTCTCCAAAAATCGGGGAGACAGGATTTGAACCTGCGACCGCCCGGCCCCCAGCCCGAGCGATACCGTGCGGCTGGGTCCTAAACCCCCGTGATTACTGGCCCCGAGTGTAGCTCAGTTGCTCTCGCTTTCGCTCAATTTGTTCCCCGGATTGTTCCCCGTCCGATCGGCCAAGTTGCACCAACGGCGTACGATGACACCGAGGCGAAGCTACGAGAGTAGACAGCAGTCGGACCCGCCACTTGCCGATAACTTGTCGAAATAGCGCCGGAATGCTAAGCTTGGCGACATGACCCTTGCATACGCCGAAGAGGCAATCCACGTCCACGACAGCGGCTATCTCTCCGACCGCGAGATCGCACGCGCAACCGGCGCGGCCCCGAGCACCGTGCGCGAATGGCTCGCACGTCGCAGCTCCCCAAGCGGCCCGCGCGCAGAGCGCCTGGTCGAGCTCTCATCGCTCGTCGAACGCCTCGGGCGAGTGATCCGACCGACCTACATCCCAGTCTGGTTGAACAAGCCCGTCCCCGCGCTCGACGACGACAAGCCCATCGACCGCATCGCCGCCGGCGACTACCGCGCAGTCGCCCGGCTCATCTCCGGCATCGAGGACCCGGGCGCAAGCTGACGTGCCGCTCAGCGTCAACGCGCTCGCCGTGCGCGGACGCTGGATCAAGCACACCTACCCCGGCTCGGCGCCGCTGCCCGACCGCGAACCGCCGCCAGACAACCGCTGGCAACGCGGCGACGTCGTCGATGCGCTCTACCTCGCCGACAGCGAGGCGACCGCATGGGCCGAGTGGTACCGCCACCTGGCTGAGCGCATGATCCCTCCACTCGCGCAGATGCCCCGCGAGCTGTGGACCTGGCAGGTAGACATCGTGGTCGCCGACCTCTCCACACGAGAGAGCCTCGCCGCCGTCGGACTCAGTACGCCCGCGCCGGGCCGTCGCAATTGGCCCGCCTATCAAAGCATCGGCGAGCAGCTCTCAAAAGATGGCTGGGCGGGATTGCTCGCACCCAGCGCCGCCCGCCCCGAAGGCAAGATCCTATGTCTCTTCCGCGACAAGCGCGGTTTGCGCGGCGCCAAGGCGCTTTCTCCACCGCGCCGCGTCGATGAGCCGCCGCCCCCACCCACGGGGTTACGGACGTAGACCGCTGGCTCGCAGTGAGTTAGACCCAGGTCGCCGCATGGTACGCGCGCCAAGCCGTCGCCGACGGGGTCGAGCTGGTCGCGTGGGTATCGGCCGAGAGCCCGAGCAGCCTGCTCGGCGGACTCACCGAGGTCGCGGAACGACTCGGCGTCGCCGACCCGACGGTGACTCCGAACGCTCCGCCAAGCGACTGCGCGACACGTTGACGACAAGAAGCACCCCTGCGGTCGTGGTCTTCGACAACGCCGAAGACCCCAAGCTGCTGCGCCCATACCTCCCGGTGGCCGGCGGGACACGGGTCGTGATCACCAGCACCGACGACGCGTTCGCCTCACTCGGGAAGAAGGTCCCCGTCGGTCTGTTCACGCGCACAGTCCACCGCATATCTGACCGAGCGCACCGAACTCGACGACGAAGAGGGCGCCGACGCCGTCGCGGTGGAGCTTGACGATCTTCCGCTCGCGCTGGCGCAGGCCGCGAGCGTGATCCGCCTCCAAGGCCTGACATACCGGCAAGTTCCTGCGCAGCCTCGACTCCCATCTCCTGCTGGAAGCGGCGAATCGCGGAGAGCTTCGGGCGGAAGTCAGCAAGAACCTCCCGCAGACAGGTCTCGGCAAGCTCGGCGACGTAGACGGTGCGGAACTGTCCTGCAGTTATTCCTGCGTGCCCGCAGCTACATGAATCGCGGTGATCTGACCCTGCTCGAAAGCCTGCAGGGAGGCGGTTCGTCGTGCGTTAAATACACCAACTAGCTGGCCCTCGTGATGAGGTTCGAGCATCGCGGGCTCGGCGACATCCTCAGTGACGTTCCGGACAAAAAAGAGCGAGCCGTCGGGCAGTACGATCGAAAGCATCAGGCGCCCGTTCCCAAGCTGCGTTAGACCCGCCGGTTCTCCCCAGACGTCCGCCGGCCACTCATGATCGGTGTCATGCGCGTCGCGCGCCAGGTATGGCAGGCAAGCGGGGCGATAGGCACAGAAGCGGCATGCCGAAGGCGATGGTGAGGCCAGAAGCCGTTCGGATGCTACCCAGTCTTCGCGACCACGCGCAATATCATCATTGACTTGGGCTAGAAGGCTACGAGAGTCCTCAAGCAGACGCAAGCTGTCCGCAGGCGAGAATGAAACGTCGTGAGGCGCGCCTGTGAGCGGAACCAGTTGTAGCTTGCTGGGCCAGGTGCCGGTCGCCTCGTAGTAAAGCACGGCGTAGAGGCGAAGCTGAAACGTATACGCGGGCTCAAGTTCAGTCTCACCGTCCGGACGAAGACTAAATATCGCACCCGACTTGTAGTCCTGGAGCACAGGCCCACCAGGCGCTGGTATTACCCGGTCAATCCTACCTGCGATCAGACCGTCGGCCGACGCCACGCGAAGCTCATAGCCGTACGGTGTAACAGCCGCGTCCCCCGCTGGTCCGGAAGGGTCTGTGATATTTCGAGCCAGCTCTAGCGCTCGTGCTACAGCACGGAGACGAAGAACCTCAAACTTCTTGACGTTCGCTTCCAATGGCACGGACCGTCGCTCCAGCGGATTGGTCGCCATAGCCCGCTCGGCGTTTGCGACGAGCTCACACCACCGCAGTTCGATGACATCGGGATCCGTAACCGGTGAGAACGAGCCGCCACCTGCCTCCTCAAGTAGCCGGTGGACAATCGTACCGAGCCGCGCCGCCGCACTTGAAGGCAAGAGCGGCGGCTGGCGTACCGCTTGCCAGATGCCACGTAGCCGGCACTCCGCGAACGACGGCAGTGACGTCGGTGCTAGCCGCGCAACGGGGTCCGCGACGCAAAGCGCCTTTGTTAGGCGTTTTGCTGGCTGAGTGACTGGTAGGCCCAACTCTCACGCCGCAGAAGATTGAAAGTGTCAAGAAAGCGAGGCTGCTCTCCGGCCGCCGCTATGGCTTCAGCGAGGACCCCTTGTGGTGCTCCTGTGTCCCATAGCGGGTGAACTACGATGACGTCGTGGCGACCAACCCGTAGCCCGGGAAGCCGCCCGAAGTCGTGTGGCTGCGCAGAAAATGAGCTACTGAACGAATCTCGCAGTCGGAGTGCGAGATCCGGCCACTCGATGAGCTCAGGCGTCGCAAAGTTGCCGTCAAGACCGCAGACATAGTCGGGCGATGCTAGGCAGCGGAGTAGCGAAATCCCAAGACGCCAGTCGAGAAGTCCGTGGTAGATCATATTCCGATACTGACGAAGGCAGTCATAGCCTGCCGAATCACATGAGTGCCTGTGGCCCTCGGAGATAAGCTCTCCGACAAATGTGTCTGCCGGCGCTTCGAGATCCGTTGCGTACTCCAGAAGCTCACGCCAGTTCGCATGAAACCATTGCACGAAACCTGCACCATTTGGAAGGTAGTCGTTAAGTACGATTTCGCCGGCTGCTAGTTCAGGGCCGATAGCGGTCTGCCGGACATTGCTTATCTCGATCTCGTCCGGATCGACGTCAAGGCGCTCGGCCGCAATTGAGCGCAAAATAAATGCTGCGGAGTAATAAGCGCCCTTAACGCCCGTGCGCGGGGCGCCGGGGTCAAGTGTCAGACCGTCGGGTATGACAGCCGGACGTAGCCGAAGCACGTCGGTCGTCTTCGGGGCTGCAAGCGCTAACTCCTCGACGTCTCCAGTGGGTGTAAAGGTGACACCGTCATCTGTGTTTTGAAACCGCTCGTCGATCCACTGATTGTCAAGGGCAGGACTACGTCCCCGGCGTGCGGTGCCGAGCTGACCCCGGAATAGCAAGCCCCGCCGATGGTTGATACGAAAGATTCTTCCACCGCGCGACAGGGCAATCGCTGAATTCGTTTGCCCGATAGGGTCACACGGTAGTCCATCGGACTCTGCTATGACCGTCGCGCCTGTGATCATCAGCTCGTCTTCGTCTCGAGCGTCTGTCCCACGACCGAGCGCAGTTCGGAACCCCAGGGGAACTGCGAATCGATAAATACCAAAGCCACGCGGTTCGTCTGGGAGTGCTCCACAGTTGGGGCAGAATTGGTCGCCGGGCTCATCGTCGTGTGTCTGGGTGAAGTGACAGTTCTCGCAGCGAGCCATCCAGCGGCGGCTCCCAAGGGGGTCGTTCTCGGTGGGAGCAAATCGGTCGCCGCGATACAGCAGGGGTGCGGTGAATCCAATCGCCTGATGTATTTCCTTATCCTTCGTCTTTTCTGAGCCAGGAGCGAACTCGCTGATCGCTAGATCGAGATCGCGGTCGATCGAGAACAGCTCGTTGGTTCGTATTCCGTGGTAGAGAAGGCGCACACGCGATGGCATCCCGTACATGGGGAGCACTGCCCCCTCGGCGAGCCTCTCGGCGAGTCCGTCTCCGCTCAGTTCAGTATTCCGCGCGGCCGCGTCGATCCGATCGAAGAGCTGGTCTCTAGCAAATGTCTCGAGCTCGAGGGCGGTCAGCGCTGGGTTTTGGGTTACCAGTGTCTCGGCTATGTCACGGACTTCTGGCGAGGTCCGGAGCCACGTCGCGATGGTGTCACGGAGATCTGGGTCGTCGCGCCATCGTGCGACCAGTCCAAACTCGCCGTGGCTGTCGGGTGGTGTCGGGCCTTGATACCACATCACCCCAGCGGCACGGAATGCCTGGTACAACACCTCCTTGGCTATGAGCCGCTGGGCGATCTCGAGACGGCTTAGAGACAGGAACGGCACAGGCGGTGAGTCCCCAGTAATACGCCCAGGGTGGCGGTAGTAGAACTCGTCGTGACTCCGGCCCCGGCAGAGTGTAAGAACGATCGCAAATGCCTGTCCTCGACGCCCCGCTCGCCCTGCACGCTGCTGGTAATTGAAACGCATTGGCGGCATGTTTGCGAGGATTACGGATTGAAGATTGCCGATATCGACCCCAACCTCCATTGTGGTCGTCACACTCAGAACGTCAATCTCATCGACCGAGGGGATCAAGTGGGTACCTTGATCCTCGTCGACGTTGACCACGATGTTGCGAAATAGGCGCTGACGCTCCGCTTGGTCGTCCGTCTGCGCTGTCATCTCTTCGGTGTGAAGGCGGATGGGACGCCTTAGCTCTACCGCTTGGGTGGAATAGTAATTGTTGCGCTGGAGAGCGGCGCACGTCGTTGTCGGCACGGCTGGCAGTCGCCGTAGACAGCTCGTACAGACGCCGGCAGAGTGGAGATGATCGCGCCTGCAAGTCTCGCAAGTCCAGACGGGATCGTCTGGCATGGCTATGCGAACTGTCAGATGCCGTGGGTTGATGATCATTCCTTCGTGGTGGGCTTCTCGCGCTATGGCGCGCCAAACGGCATTATGCAGGGCTTGTTCGCCGACCTGCAGCTCAGTGGAACACTGGCTCACAAATTTCCGAACCTTCGCGCGCGCCGCTTGCCAGTTTGGCCATGGAGAAGGAGGCGGAAAGTCCTGCGTCTCTTGCTGGTATCGATAGAGGTCGCCGAGGATCCTGATCACGCTGTCGCACACGTGCGCAAAGAGATCTGGGTCTGCGCCTACCTCGTGAGCAACTGTTTCCAGGCTAGCTTGACTCAGGCCGCAGCGTGCGTATCCGAGTCCGGCCGACTCGAACCCAAAGTAGAGACGGTTGAAAAGGACACCACATGCCTCCCCCATAACCTTCCGCCTCAGCCGCTCTCTTGCCTCAGCACCTTCCGCTGAGAGGCCATCATGCCAACCACCATCCTGATGCTCGAAGTCGAGGAGCTTGGTCCAGCGCTGATATCGACCGTCGATCCGGAAATCCTGGTAGAAGACGTCGTTTCCCGCTGGATTTATGCCTAGACGCTTTAGCCTGGTTATGAGTGATCCTGGGTCGACCGGGTCCGGGCGACCCTCAAACACCGTGCGAAGCGGAACGGTTCTTGTGGTAGCCGCGCTCCGGACATCATCGATTATCGCAGCGCCGACGCGCTTCTTGGACTCGAGGATATCTCGAACGTCTTGCGGATAGTCGTCGTTGATGTCGCGTGTTGCATCACCAAGCGCTTGACGCAATTCTGCTACAGCCGAAGGGGCTATTTGAGCTAGCCGGGTAGCCTCTGCCGCGAGAGGTTCTCCGGTCCGTTCGAGATCCTCGAGAAGTCGCGGCCGGCCAAGAGCTTCGAGCGCTAGCTCGTCGTATAGGACTTCACGTACCAGATCCTTGTAGTGCGAGCGCTCGACACCGTTCGCGAGAGACGCAGCGTCCTCGCGGCTATCAGAAAAGACGACTAGCTTCCTGTTCGCCTCGTCCAAGAAATAAAATAGCTCCTTCGACAACAACTGAGTGACCTTTGAGAAACCGGTACGAAATCCTCGAACCGGCGACTTACGGATTAGGCGACGCGTGTAGCTGACCGCGCAACGTGGACATACCGAGGGAAGAGCACGCGCCTGTCGCTGCTCGTCGAGCGATGCTTCCGGCAGCACAAACAGGTATCCCGGAACCCAAGGCCCGTCGGGATATGCTGTCCCGCCCTCTGCGAGTTCCACATTTGCGCTCTCGACGTTCAGCGCTGCCGGACTCCATCGCGCCTCCGTCGAGCCATCTAGGAGGGCTTGTTTCCACGTGCGCGCTCCGGCATCGAGATCCGCCTGTCCCCGGGGCCAGAAAACCGCATACTGGTCGTATGTACGGCGCTCAACAAATCGTGCTGCCTGCCTGTCGGGAATACCCTCAATGTCTGCATCTGTACGGAGTAGTTCCCAACCGCCATTTGGTAGCGAGAGACGGTTTCCGGCCAGAAAGGCCGTCCCGCATTGCTCGCAGTACAGGAGCTCGAGCATCCTGTGGGAGTTCTCGCAGAGCACCGAAGGATCGGTGCTTAGACTCCCACACGGGCGAGCTGGTTCCGCATCGGCGTTCTGCACCCCACAGTTCGGTGCCGCACAGGCCCACAGCCCCTCGATGTTTCGAAAGAAGAGGTGGAATCTAAAAGAGGGCAGTGAAGTTGTCTGGCCTTGCTCACAATAGCTACGGGTGATTAGCAGACCACGCCCGGCAGCCCATGCGTCATCGGATGCGACGGCAGGCCCGAACAGGTTGCTGCAGAAGTCGCTAAAGGAGACTGCACGGACTTCCCCATTGACACTCGCTGCTGCTAGAAGCTGTGCCCTGAGCTCGGGTTCCCGGAGCTGTACCGCCGCGCGGATCTGATCCCCTGGATCGCCGTCGGTAGTGGTGGCACCAAAGTCCCGAGCGAGCTGAGCAAGAGCATCCTCGTCGACCACATCGCCAGAATTCACCGACGCGGCGATTTTCTTTAGTGAATCGTATGCTGATAGAGGCGCGGCAGGTGCATCCGGTGCCGGGTCTGGATATCCAGGCACGATGCTAGCCGGCTCCCAGTCTGCCCCAAAGAACTCTGAAAGGTACGCGTAACTCTTGTCATCACGAGGCTCAAGCGAGGCACTTGACCCGATGATCCGGAGCTTCGGGCTGTCCGGAGTCAGGCCGAGCCTGTGGAGAAGCATCCGGATCAGGTATGCAACCTCGGTACCCGCAGTTCCGCGGTAAAGATGGAGCTCGTCGACGATGAGGTGGAAGACGCTGCCATCCTGTTGTAGCCACTCCTTAGTCCGCTCAAAGATTGGTTGGTCTGCCTCGCGCATCAACATGATGCTGAGCATGCTGTAGTTGCTGATCAGGATGTCTGGCGGTGCATCCTGCATGTCCCAGCGCGACCGCATCTCCGCGCCGTCGAGTCGGGGAAAGAAGTACTGCACATCCCGTCGTGGGTCGTCTTCGTCCATGCCCTGTACATACTGTGCGGCTTGTTGTGCTGCTCGGTCGGCCTTGACCATCTCTGTTGCAAGTCGTTCGATGCGGGAACGATCCGGCCTGCTGCCCGCATTCAACTCATGCCCAGGGATGGGCGTGGCTCCGTTGTATCGCCCGAGGTAGATGCGGTTTCCCTGGCGGTTCTCATCAAGCCATGCACGGGCGGCATCCGAATCGAGTGCGCGGCGCAAACGGCTCATCTGATCCTCGACCAGTGCGTTCATCGGGTAAAGGATGAGAGCGCGCATGCCAGGGGCTCGTGTGTCGTGAGCACGCTGCGGTACCCGAAGCGAGCGGTTAATGCGCCGGTTTCCGTTGGCCTGCTGCGGGATGCAGTGATCTCTCCACTGGTCGCTCTTCCACCAGTCGCTCCAGTGACGCGGCTGGGGTTCTGGCGCGCTCCAGCCTTTGGACTCACGCGCGAGATAGGCGAACAACGGGAGTAGAAACGCCTCGGTCTTACCCGATCCCGTGCCGGAAGTCACGATGCAGTTAGCTCCGGAAAGCACGCGGGTAAGCATCGCCATCTGATGTCTGTGGAGCGGAAAGCTACCCACCAATCCGCACTTAGCCAGGCCCTTGAAGTCTTCCACTGCTGCGGCATCGAACCCGGGCAAGCTCTCTCCGGTGAGGGCGTCAATAGTCGTACCGGATGACTCGTATTGAGGCATCGGCTCGATCCACGGCTCCTGAGCAAAGGCGCCGGGCCGCTGGAGCAGCGACAGCCGTTCGCGCTCCAGGCCGGGGAACTGCGTGCCGAACGCAGTCTTTACATAGAGCAGGAAATTGTCGCGAATAGTTTCAAAGCTGCCGATGGGATCACGCATGACGCTGGTTATCTCTCGAGGTGGCAGGCAGTAAGTGGCTGGTCTATCTTGGATGCAAGCAATGCCGCCGCCTCCTGTGGGATGCCTGTGTAGACGTCGATCTGGCTTGAGGGGTTGTCAAGGTGTGACTGGCGGGACGCAGCCAGGCCGGAAAACAATGTGAGCGCACGCGCATGCAAAGGAGGAAGAGGCACGGTCGCGGGAATTGCCAGCATCTGCGCGTCACTATCGAACAACACAACAGGGATGTCTCGATCTCGAAGAAGAAGCCAGCGCCCCCAGTACCTGTCAATGAGCGTGGCAGACGTGCCGCGCCAGAGCCTATGAACCTGCCGGCGCGTGACAGGATCCTTAAACTCGCTGAACCGGATGTCGTGATCATCCCAGGACGCTGCGAAGGCTAGCCTGGATGTATCAAGATCCCGCCTGGGCCATGTCGGGTCTGGCTCGGACGTCCATTCGAGGGACTCCTCGCAGCTCGCTAGTGATGCTGTAGCACTGAGTATACTCCACGCTGGCGGGTGCGAAGCAAAGTGGACCCCCGCTTGTTCGGAGACCAGGTGTAGGGTTGACTCATCGTCGGCTTCAACAAGAACAGCTGAAGGCGCATAACCCCCACTGTACGGGTGTGTGGCAATAACAACCTTTGCTGACGCGCTAAACGTTGAGCATACGCTGCGCAAGAGGGAAGCGGTACTAATATCGCGTGCGCCGCACAGTACAGCGCGGGGTAGCCCTGGTCGCGGCACTCTCGCGAGCACCGTTGGCGCAGCGGCGACGGTCGTCGGCGAGTCATAGGGCGGGAGCTCAGCGTGAGCCAGTTCAGAGAGTAGACGCAGGGATCTGGACCTCAGGGGTCCGAGAGGCTCAGTGAGGCCCGACCGTGAAGCGACGGCTCGCATGTGCAATATGTCGAACGCGTCGCGATAAGCGCGCCATGGCAACCGCTGACGTGCTGAGATGACAGCGAGCATCTCATCACCTGGTCGGGACACGAGCGGCCTCCACGTAATCGCGCCAGAGTGCGCGCAGCCTGGGGTGGGCCGGCGGCTCGATCCGCTTGCGGCGATGCCAGAGAACGTCGCGCCAAAGCGCTTGGTCCTCCGCGCTGCTAGCGATGTCTGGCATCGGGCTAGAACACGCGAGGTCGAGACCGCAATACTCAGCACGACCGCGACGGGTGAGCTCCACTAACCAGATGGGCTCCCATGCATCCGGTCGAGCTTGAGTCGTAGAGTTTGTGATCTCACCCGGACGGCGGCCCACAAGGAATACGCGCTGAGTCGAGGGAATCGTCGGACGTACTGGAAACCCATGCGGCGAGGTTGAAGTTATAAGCGCTCCAGCTATGCCGTCACCAGCCAAGTCTCCGTGTTTATGGACCGCCCCAGACGGATCTGAGCTGAACAAGGGAGCGGTGCGGTTCCAGTCAAAGCGGTCTGCTAGGAACAAGGATTGCCGACGGACCACTTCACCGTTGGCGACCACCTCGACGGTGATCGGTGCTCCCGTTTCCAGGTGAGCGGGGAGCGAGTACGCCTCGGCGTTGTCGGCAGCTTGGGCAAGAGTGTGACCGTTGCAGGCCACAATGTCATCTCCTGACGCCCCCTCTACCACGATCATCGGAGGGGCGAACTTGAAGTAGGTGTTTCCCATTCCGCTGCGAATCCCGCCCACCAGCCGGATAGTGATGGCGGAGGGCAACGAGAGCTCCGGGAGCGTTTGCCGGATAGCGCTGTCTTGTGTGGCTCCGTCTGATCGAAACAGTGTCCATCCGGCCGGTAGCCCTTCGAGGATGTCGATCCGTTTCAGGTCGGCTTGCCCGCTTTCCATCCAGCGGTCGAGGGCTGGGATGATCGGATTCTGTGCCGCCAACAGAAAGGGAGACTTGAGAGGCAGCCGGCGCACTTCAACATAGCCCGGTAGATCGGAGGCACGGCCAGAGACAAATATACGTGCGCGCCTGCTTGGGAGGCGTACGCGCCACCCCGCTCCGCGATCCGCCAGTATCGGTGGCTCCCGCCAGTCAAACGCGGAGGCGGACAGAACGTTGTTAGTAGCAGCATCACATAGCGGCGACGACCAGCCTGGTAGGTATTCGTGGCAAGTCAGGCGGATCAACTCATCCGGAGACTCGAGCATCAGGCCGTCTTCGGGGAAAGCTGGTCTCGCTGCTAGACGAAGCGTCGTCGATGCCCGACTTGCAATCTCATCTACGTGTATGCATACGCGGGCCGTGGCGGTGACGGCATACCCACCACCAGTGCCTCCGTCGTACCCGGTGTCGACACCGGGCGCCTCCCCGTCCCAATCGTCTAGCTCTCGACGAATTGCGTCGAGAAGGACTGAAAAGAGCGCAGGTTCTGATGTACGACTACCAAGCAGTGCGAGCGTAGCTGGTCTCAGATTGTCAGCGCCATATTTGCGAACGACGCGAGCAAGCTCCGTGTCAGATACGGGTGCGGTTGGATCCAATGCCGCGACCGTGAAAATATCGGAGAGTCCTTTTCGCTCATGCTCAGTAAGAATCGCCTGCGCCTTTGGCAGTCCCACATGAATCCACTCACCGGCGATCCTGATACTAAAAATCCCGACGGCGCCTTCCATATCCCGGTTTGACCAGACCTCAAGGTCCTCCCAAAGACGCAGCATCTGATCAAACGAGGGCAGTGCGCCGGCATCGACGGGTGTCAAGTCGAGGAGAGTCCTGAGGCGCTTGTAGTACGCGTGAGCTTCGAAGTCACCCTCAAGCCCTACTGCCAGAACAAAAAGTCCTAGATAGCCGATGTAAGGCGGATAGTGAAGCTCGCGTTCCCGCCAACGGTCGAAGGTCCGCAGGGCCTTTTGACACAAGCCCACATTCGGACTAACGCCTGGTGGCCCCTCTTGGACAGCCGCGACGAAGTCGGGGACACTACCGGTACCGCCCAGCTCCTCGATGAGATCGTCATTGACATAGAGGAATACCTCGCGTCCAGCCATGTCCTGGCGGAAGATGCTGGCGGCGAGCGCATCGTTCCACTCGATATAAGTTCGTGGGGGCTCAGCGGGCCTTGCCTGGCTGCCGACGTTTGGTGTCTGGATCTCGTGCAAGATCTGGTCACGAGTAGCGGTTGTAGTCATTCCCGGCTCGCAGATGCTCGAGGAGATGGCGAGCTACGGCCTCAGCGAGGGGCGGAGGCACTGCATTCGCGACCTGGAGCGGCTGCCAGGCTCGCGGTCCACAGAAGATGTAGTTGTTTGGAAACCCCTGGATCACAGCTGCCTCTCGCGCTGAGATGGATCTGTGCTGCGTGGGATGGACTGGCAGCGCACGATGCCCCGCAATCAGGGTCCGAGCCTCGTCGCGCTCCAAACGGCGGTAAGAGATGGGGCCCTCGCCTGGACCGATCTGGCGGATCTTGTTGATCACAGACCTGCCGTGGCGCATCGTAGACAGGTTGAAGTGCTCGCGACCGTCAGCCTCGCGGTGATACTCGCGCACCACACCAGGCCCGAGCTTGGGAAGCCCCGCGAACAAGTCGATCAATCGCGCTGTCGTCGGGAGGTTGACGCCGCTGTCCGCATGTCGGGGCCGGTGAGTCGCGCTGGGCTTGGTTGGTGCTACAGCGAACTTGCCGCGCCGGCCAAGGAAGAAGTAACGCGCCCGGTGCTGGGGAACGCCGAATTCGCAGGCATGGAGGAGATGGGCTTCGGTCGCGAAGCCGGCATCACGGAGTGCGTCGGAGATCGAAGTAAGAAAGCCGTGCCCGTTCACACGCTGCACACCAGGAACGTTCTCCAAGCAGATCGTCTGAGCGTTCAACGCCCTACCAAGCCGGGCGACGTGTCGGTAGAGGAGATTGACCTCTGCTTGCGGGTCGCGCGTACCGGCCCACGAATATCCCTGACATGGCGGTCCGGCGAGTAGCGTTGTGACCTTCTTCAGTCCGGGCATGTAGCGGCGCAGCTCCCGGGAAGTGGTCGTGTCGTTGATCTCAGCCTCAATGACAGGGACACCGGGGTTGTTAAGGCGATAAGTCTGCGCGGCGTTCCGGTCAGGCTCGACCGCAAGAGCCACCCGGTATCCGGCCCTACGGAAACCAGATCCGAGGCCCCCCGCGCCGGCAAACAGATCAACTGCGACGGGCCGCTGATCGTCGACGATCGCCTTGCGCCCACGACCACAGAAAGAGACAAGGACACAGTCTCCACATGTAGCGTTCTGACTCCGGCATATGGCACGGCCATGGTGGATCAAATTGATATGCAACCGCTTGCGCATTTTGGTTGGGACTGTGTCTTGAAACGGGTCGTGGTCCTTCTTGCGGCCGTTGGACTTCACCAGGCCGAGGCGCACGAAGATTCGGTGCACATGAGTATCAACTGCGAATGCTGGGCGCTCTAGGGCGTAGGCAAGTACGCAGCGGGCGCTCTTGGGGCCGATGCCGGGAAGTGAGGTCAGAAATGCCTCGGCTGCAGCGTCATCGAGTTCCTCAAGGAAGCTTAGAGTCAGGTCGCCCAGGGCTGGGGCAGCGGGGCCGATACCACGGTTGCGATTCGCAGTGTCGACTGCGGCGAGAAGACCGCGGAGCTGTCGAGCGCGCTGCTCTTGAAACCCTGCGGGTCGAAGCAGATCGATGAGGTCGTTCTCGGGGGCAGCGAGAACGTCTAGCCAAAGCGGGTAGCGGTGCCGCAGGTCGCGGAAGATGCGCTGATAAACGGGCTCCTGCGTCTGCTTGCTCAGGAGGATGTAAACCGTCTCCGCGAGCGGATCGTCCACGTTGCCGAGGTCACCCGACCGATAGCGCGCCTCGAGGAGCTCGTCGATTCGATCGAGCAACTCCGACTTCGTCGGCTGGGGATGCTTCATTGGCTCCGCCTATACGCGTACCCAGGCCGCAGGCTCAGCGGCAAAGAAGCAACGACCACAAGGACCCCTTATCGAACGAGTGGAATTGAGCGAAGATGCGAGCATAGCTACTGCCTGTGCGTGGCGTAGCCCTCACTTGCCGCGTGCTGTCTCGTCGGCGCGGCGGTAGCCGAGGCTTGTGGAGATGCGGGCGGCGGTTGAGATCAGGTTCGGCTGAGAGCGCGGCGACGAGTTTAGAGGGCCTGGCGGGATCGGATGAATACAGCCACGAGACGCAAGCGGGCGTCTTTTAACACCAACATGCCGAATTTGGAACCTGTGACCACCCGGTCCTACAAGCAAATTTCCAGCGCTGAGCGGACTTTGGACCCCAAATTGGACCCCAACCCCAAAACTGGCCGCCTAGCCAAATTCCCAAAACCAGCCAATTTGCAGGGATTTTCTAATCGGGGAGACAGGATTTGAACCTGCGACCGCCCGGCCCCCAGCCGGGTGCGCTACCAGACTGCGCCACTCCCCGTGGCTTCGGATCCAAGCCTAGCGCGAGACGGCTCCAAGCGGGCGACGGGAATTGAACCCGCCCTTGAAGCTTGGAAGGCTTCCGTGCAACCACAACACTTCGCCCGCAAGCTGGCCGGATGATACCGCCCACGCACCGTCCGTCCCGACACCCCGCTAGGGTTTAAGCCGTGCCTCAACGGCCCATACGGTCCCTGGCCGTCGTCGGCGTGCTCGCCTTGGGCGACTACATGCTGTGGAACTGGTCGGTCGGCGCCAACCACGATGTCATCGCGCTGGTCGCCGGCGTGACCTTGATCCCGCTGCTGATCGCGCTTGCGTGGCTGGTGGTCGTCGCGGCCGCGCGGCTCCTCGCCCACGCCGCGCATCGCCCTCCGGCGGGCGGGGCCGGTGCGCGTGGGACTGCAACCCGTCGGGATGCCCGCGCCGGTGGGCGCTCCCGCAGGTCGCGCGTGGAGGTCTCCGCCGCTGGCACCAGCGGCACACGCGCGGTTGCAACGACGGGCGCCCACACGACCTCCGCCGCCGAGCCCCACCCCGCGCTTGGCGATCCCACTCCCGCCACCGCCGCTGGCACCACCGCCGCCTCCCCGTCTTCGAAGCTCGCCGCGTGAAGCGCCGCTGGATCGCGCTCACCGCCCTGCTCCTGCTCGCCGGTTTGGCGCTCGGCGGTTATGTGTATGCGCGCAACCGCACCGGCTCGATCTACCACCCGCACGCCCGCTTCGTGCCCCAGGCCAACCCGACGCTGCCCAAGCGCGGGCCCGAACGGTTTTCGTGGCCGCTGTACGGCTACACCGCCAACCACGCCCGCTACTACCCGGCCCCCGCCAGCCTGCGCCCGCCTTTCCGGAAAGTGTGGGCCGTGGGCGGCAGCTCGCTGCGCGAGTTCCCGCCGGTGCTCTCCGAAAACAGGATCTTCCAGCTCACCGACAACGGCGTGCTCACCGCCGTGGACAAGTGGGACGGCCAGATCCTCTGGAGCCGCGGGTTAGGCGCCCTCTCCGCCTCCACCCCCGCCGTCGGGGGCAACACGGTGTACGCGACGGTGCTCGCGCGCGCGCCCGGCTCCGAAGAAGGGCGCATCGTCGCGCTCGACGTGAGCGACGGGGCGATCCGCTGGTCGCGCAACCTGCCCTCGCGCAGCGAGTCCTCGCCGCTGCTCAACCGCGGGAGGCTGTACTTCGGCTCCGAAGACGGCACCGTGTACGCGCTCGAAGCCGACAGCGGGCGCACCGCCTGGACCTACCACGCCGCCGGCGCGGTCAAGGCCAGCCCCACCCTGGTCAACGGCGTGCTCTACTTCGGCGACTACTCCGGGCACGTGCAGGCGATCAGCGAGCGCACGGGGCAGCGGCTGTGGCTGGCGGGCTCCGAAGGCGCGCTGTTTGGAAGCGGCACCTTCTACTCGACCGCCGCCGTCGTGTACGGCAGGGTGTTCCTCGGCAATACCGACGGGCGGATCTACGCCTACGACGCCGGCACCGGAGCGCTCGACTGGGCCTACCAAACCGGCGCCTATGTGTACGCCTCCCCCGCGGTCACCAACGCGCCGGGCCTCGGCCCGACGATCTACCTTGGCTCATACGATGGCAACTTCTACGCGATCAACGCGCGCACCGGGCACGTCGACTGGAGCTACGACGCCGGCGGCAAGATCTCGGGCTCGGCCACGATCCTCGGCAACGTCGTGTACTTCTCCGACCTCGGCACCCACACCACCTACGGGCTCGGGATCTCGACCGGGCACGTGGTATTCCAGATTGACACCGGCGCCTTCGACCCCGTGATCAGTGACGGCCGGCGCGTCTACCTCACCGGCTACTCCGCCCTCTACGACCTCGCCCCCACGGGCTGACCCCGGCAGGAGCGCCCCGCCAACCCGAGCGCGCGGCCGAGCGAGAAGCGCGCGGCGACCGTCACGGCGCCCGCCCGCGAGGCGCTCACCTCCGTCCAGCCACCCGGCGCCGCCCCCACGCACGCCGCACCGGCCGCCACGGTGAAGTAACGGGTGTAGCGCATCCTCACCAGGAATCGCCCCCCCGCGCGGGCGCGCAGCGAGAACCAGTCGTGGCCCACCGCGGTGAGCGCGCCCGGCCCCTGCGCGAGCGGAGTGGCGTGGCGCACTTCGTAGATCCGCCAGTGCAGCGTGCGCTGCACCTCGCGCAGATAGGGCAGCCCCGCCTCGATCAGGCGGCCCTCGCCGGCGCTCGACGGATCAAGCGGCGCGTCGGGTAGGGCGACATAACCGACCGCCTCCGCGTTCAACCACCTGCGGTACTCCCCCGCCGTCAGACCCTTGCCGAGCAGCACCCCGTCGTAGCGCTCGTCCAGCTGCTTCTCCCAGCCCCTCGCCAGCGACACCTTCGGCGCCAACCACGCCGCCTCCCAGTGCCCGCGGGTGAACGGCACCTCCACCCGCACGGTGCTGCCCCCATGCGCGGCAACGAAGCGCTCTACAGGCAGGTAATAGGAGGCGCTCGTCGAGAGGTTGCCCGCAACGGCCTCCGTTTCCCGCAGCGGCCCCCACACCGTCCACACGCCGATACCCACCAAGACGACCACAGCCACTGCGGAGACTCGCCCCCGGGAGCTCTGCACCTCCGAGAACCGCCCCCCGGAGCTCCGCACCGCAGCGAACCACCCCCGGGAGCTCCGCACCGCGGAGAACGGCCCCCGGGAGCTCCGCATTGCCGAGCGCCGCCTCCCGGAGCTCTGCAACGCGCACAGCAGCAACGGCCCCGCCAGCAACACCCCGTAGCGCTCGACGTTGGCGCCCATCGGCGAGTGCACCGCCACGCACGTCACACACGCCACGAGATACACCACGCCCCCCACGCGCAACAGCCGCTGCCGGTCGGGCAATGCCACCAGGAACGCCGCGATCGCCGCGACGGTCGCCAGGAACGAGAGCAGCGGGTAGGGCTCCCATCCCCCCTCGCCAAACAAGCCCGCCAGCGCCCCCGCGACCACGACGGCCGGGACGCCGAGCACCAGCAGGCTGCGCGGCGAGCGCTCGACGAGCGTGTGCGTGAGCCCAGCCAGCGCCAGCAACACGCCCGCCACGGGGCTGCACGCCGCGCACACCGCCGCTAGGATCGCCGCCGCCAGCAGACGGCGGTGCATCAACGCCAGCACCGCCCCCAGCGCGAAGCTCACCCCCAGGGCGAACGTGATCCGCCCGCTCCACGCATCTCCCAGCGCCGCCAGCGCAAACCACACCGCGCCCCACCGCGCGGCGCGCCCGTACACGCGCACGGCGATCCGTTCGAACAGGGTCGCCGAGGCCAGCACCGCGGCCGCGCCCACCGCGCGCACCCCCACGAGCGCTCCCAGCGGCGGGAACACGAGGCTGTAGCCGGGGATGTCGTGGCCGCCATACCAGCGGCTATCCCACACCAGGAAGCCCGCTTCGCGGAAGAGGTTGGCGCGATATACCTGCGCCGCGAGGTCGGGGGTGCGGGGATCGACGATCAGCCACACCGCCACGCCCACGGCCGCCGTCAGGACACCCCATGGAGCACGCTCCCCCAGCAAGGCCCGTGGCCTTGGCTTGGACGCTGTC